>ENA-OSEO01000663-OSEO01000663.1-sediment-metagenome-genome-assembly--contig:-NODE-663-length-82340-cov-7.356090_pt1 | contig 82340 bp, 67 predicted proteins | sample MGYA00237883_ERZ534232 | MGnify/ENA metagenome assembly ERZ534232
GGCCGACGGCCAGTCGCGCCGCCAACTCTCTCTCGGCCGGGATGCGATCGCCGGGCTTGTACTCCCCGGTCTTTATCAGGCGGCGTAACTGGTTGGCTATCTGGTCGGAGACGGTCTGGGGGGTGACTGGGTGCAACTGGCCGCCGGCGGAGCGCTCTCCGTCACGGTCATCATAGGAGCGGCTTCTCTCGTCCATAGGTAGGATGGTAACACCATCCTCGATCGGAGGACAAGAGCGGTGGGAAGCTAGGTCTCGGCGCCCTCGGCTTCTTCGAGGCTGCTCGTCTGCGAGCCGCCCTCTTCGCCGGAGGCGTCTTCAAGTGCGGCCAACTGGTCACGCTTGGCCTTTCGCTTCGCGACGATGCGTGCCAGCCAGATGCCGAACTCGTACAGAAGGACCAAGGGTATCAGCATGAGAGCCATGCTCAATGGATCCTGGCTTGGCGTGAATACCATCGCGATCGCCGCCTCCGCCAGTACGGCGTACTTGCGAACCTTGCGCATCTTCACGTGATCGATGATGCCGGCCCAGGCAAGCAACATCATGACGAGCGGCAGCTCGAAGACGCAGCCGAAAGCAAGAAGGAACATGGAGACGAAGCTGAAATAGCGTTCGGCCTGGAAGAGCTGATTGAAGAACTGACCGCCGTAACCGACCATGAACTTGAGGCCGACCGGTAGCACCACGAAGTACCCGAACGCCACCCCTGCGAGGAAGAGCGCCGTGGTGAACGCCACATATGGAATGGTGCTGCGCTTCTCCTTCTCGTACAGCGCCGGCATGATTAAGGCCCAGAATTGATAGAGGATAAAGGGCAGGGCTATGAGAGCACCGGCGTAGATCGAGACCTTAAGTATCTGCATGAAACCCTCGGTCACTCCGAAGACCGCCAAGTTCTCCGTGAAGCCTGCGAGCCTCAGCGGCCGGAGGATGATCTTGAAGACCCAGTCCTTCAGGATGAAGGCCGCGACAACGCAGACCACAAGCACGATCGCGATGTAGGTAAAGCGTTTGCGTAACTCGCCGAGATGTCCCATGAGGGGCATCGACTTGGTCTGGTCTTTGCTCACAAGATCCTCAGCTTAAGAGACCGCCTCACTCATCGCATAGCGTCCGTCGGGCCTGGTGCAGCGGAGAGTATAACCCAGAGCCGGGTAACGCTGCGGCACATATGCGCGCCGGCCGACGTCGCTGTCAGGTAGCATTCAGGCGCGCGGGTCCGGACCGAAGCCCTGCGTCCGTTGCGTCCAGGTGGGTGATTTGCTATCGTCGCCCGTGCTCGGGGGTGGCCGCTCGCGCTGCCCGACCACGGGAGAAAGCCGTTTCGGTACGAGGTGCTCGCTTGGTAGGCCGGACCATCGACCTTGTCATTCAGTTCGGGATCATGTTCGCCATCGGGTCGGCCATGGCGATCGCGTTCGTGACGATCTCGCACTTCCTCGCCCCCACGAGCAAGAACCCCAACAAGGGCCAGCCGTACGAGTGCGGGGTCGTTCCCAAGAGCGATGCCCGGGCACCCTTCAATGTCCACTATTATCTGGTGGCCGTGCTCTTCGTGCTGTTCGATCTCGAGGCCGTGTTCATCTACCCGTGGGCGATCTCGCTCCGCTCGTTGGGGACGGCGGCCTTGTTTGAGATGTTTGTCTTCATCGCCGTCCTCTTGGTGGGCTACATCTACGCCTGGAAGAAGGGCGTGTTCGAATGGGAGTGATCGACCGCCCCTTCCGCGGCGCGACTGACTCCCAGGTACGGTCCCTCCTGGCGGGCGGCGTGCAGTTTGATCGCGGCGGCGTCGGCGGTGGCGACTCCGGTCCGGCTGAGGAGACGCTGGGCGGCGCGGTCCGCCTGCCGGGCGGCATCGCCATGCCGGTACAGATAGAGCGGGTGCTGGGCTTTGGCCGCAGCTTCTCGTTCTGGCCGCTCCTCTTCGGTTTGGCCTGCTGCGCTATCGAGATGATGGCACTGGGCGGCTCGCGCTTTGACATGTCCCGATTCGGGATGGAGGCCATGCGCGCTTCGCCGCGCCAGGCGGATGGAATGATCGTGGCCGGTTGGTGCAGCGTCAAGATGGCCCCGCGCGTAGTCCGGCTCTACGAGCAGATCCCCGATCCCAAGTGGGTGCTGGCGATGGGTTCGTGCGCCATCTCCGGAAACATTTGGGACACCTACAACATCGTGCAGGGGGTGGACAGTCTCATCCCCGTCGACGTGTACGTGCCCGGCTGCCCGCCCCGGCCGGAAGCCTTGTGGCAAGGGCTGGAGATGATCCGCGAGCGCATCAAGCAGAGCAGGCATGCCTACGATGGCCTACGCCGTATCCCCGCCCGTGAGACGTTGACGGCCGGAGAAGCCGCCGCGCCTGCCAAGCCGGCGGCTCAGGCCGGAGTCGGCCGATGAAGGTCTGGTCGACTCCCCCGACGCTCGAGGCTGCGGCCGCGGCTCTGGAGCGCCGGTTTGGAGACAGGGTCCTCGAGCGCCTCGAGTTCCGCGGCGAGCTCACCTGCGTGGTGGCGCCGGCGGACTGGGTGGAGTTGCTGTGCTTCTGCAAAGACGCGCCCGAGCTGGCCTTCGACCAGTTGGAATGCCTGCTCGGCGATCATCTGCCCGAACGGGTCGCCACGCCCTTCGAGGTGGTTGCGCATCTGTTGTCGCACGCGCACGGCCACCGGCTGCGGGTGAAGACCTCGCTGGCCGAGGGACAGGCGCTGGAGACGATAACCGGGCTTTGGCCTTCGGCCGGGTTCGACGAGCGGGAGACGTGGGAGATGTTCGGCGTCGTCTTCGCCGGCCATCCCGACCTGCGCCGCCTGCTGACCACCGACGACTTCGAGGGCTTCCCGCTGCGCAAGGACTTCCCTCTCCAAGGGACCGTGGGCGGTCGCATCCGCACCGACCTGCGAGGCAGGATCTAGATGAGCGACCCCGTGGACCACGTGGCGAGGACCGCGGAGCGTGGCGCGCCGGCGCCGGAGGCGGCGCCCGCGCCGTCCGGTCCAGGTCCCGCGAGCCCGTCCTTCGGCGAAGCGTCGTGGCCGATCTGGCGGGGCGATCCGGCTCTGCGGGGCCGAGCGGCGGGAACGCTGCCGGATGCCTTGCGTCTGGTCTGGCAGTACAAGACGGAGGGCGAGATCAGATCGTCGGCCGTCGTCGACGAGGGGCGGGTTTTCGTCGGCTCACAGGATGGGCGGCTCTACGCCCTGGACCTGCGGACCGGCAAGCGACGGTGGTCCTTCGAAACCAAGGGCGCCGTCGAAGCGCCGCCGCTGGTCCACGAGAACATGGTGTACGTCGGGTCGGACGATACGTTCGTGTATGCCCTCGACGCCGACACGGGCGATGTGCGATGGCGGTTCGAGACGGGCGATAAGATCATCGGCGCCCCCAACCTCGCCCCGCGGCCGGACGGAACGGTCGGCATCGTCCTCGGCAGCTATGACACGAGGCTGTACGGTGTGAACGCCGCCGACGGCGAGGAGCTTTGGGTCTACGAGACGGACAACTACATCAACGGCACGGCGGCTGTCGCCGACGGCCGGGCGGTCGTGGGTGGGTGCGATGCGAAGATTCACATCGTGGATACCGCCGACGGCAAGCCTCTCGGCACGGTCGATGCCCGGGCGTACATCGCGGCATCGGCGGCCCTGGCTGATGGACGCGTCTACCTCGGCAACTACGACGGCCTGCTCCTGTGCGTGGACCTCTCCGACGGACGAGTCGTCTGGGAATACGCCGATATCAAGGCCCCGTTGTTGTCCTCGGCGGCGGTGACGGATCGCCACGTGATGATCGGGGCCCAGGACCAGCGTCTGCACTGTCTGAATCGCGCCGACGGTTCGGTGGTCTGGACGTTCGCCACACAGGGCGACGTCGACGGCTCACCGGTCGTCTGCGGCGACAAGGTGATCTTCGGCAGCGGCGATGGACGCATTTACCTGCTGAGCCTGGCGGACGGCAAGGAGGTCTGGTCGTATGAAGTCGGTGCGGCGGTCATGACCTCCCCCGCCGTCGCGGCCGATCGCGTGGTGTTCGGGGCCGACGATGGGATCGTTTATGTATTCGGCCCTGCGCCCTGAGCACTCGCAGCAGGGACGGGGCTTGGGCGGGGGATGGTGCTTGGCACAGGGAATTGACTGGCTGGATTGAATGAGACAGGTGCGCCAAGGTGGCGAACCACCGCAGGAGAACCACATGAAGACGGCTGAGAGCGAATTGAAGAAGGATGACCTGATTGTGATCGCCGGCGCCGGCGGGTTTATCGCCGGGGCCCTGTGTCGATACTTTCATGAGCAGGGCTTTACGCGGATCCGCGCCGTGGATAAGAAACCGCTGCCGGAATGGTATCAGCGGGTCCCGGGCGTGGAGTGCCTGTCCCTGGACCTGAGCGTGGAAGCCAATTGCCGTCGGGCCTGCGAGGATGCCGTCGAGGTGTACAACCTGGCCGCGGACATGGGCGGCATGGGCTTTATCGAGCGGTTCCGCGTGGAGTGCCTGCGCAGCATCCTGATCAACACGCACATGATCGAGTCGGCCTACCGGGCCGGGGCTCGGCGGTATTTCTTCTCCTCGTCAGCCTGCGCGTACAACGTCGAGCTGCAAAAGGACCCCCACGTGCGGGCGCTGAAGGAATCGGACGCCTATCCTGCGATGGCCGAGCGCGGCTATGGCTGGGAGAAGCTCATGAGCGAGATGTTCTGCCAGGAATACTGGGCTGAGCGGGGTCTGGCGACGGCCATCGCCCGCTTCCACAACGTGTACGGCCCTTACGGCACGTGGGACGGCGGCCGCGAAAAGGCCCCGGCGGCCATCTGCCGCAAGGTCATCGAGGCCAAGGACACGGGCCGCCATGAGATCGTCATCTGGGGGGATGGTCATCAGACCCGCAGCTTCATGTACATCGACGATTGCGTGCGGGGCATCGACATGATTATGCACTGTGACGACCTGATCGCCACGCCCATCAACCTGGGCTCCAGCGAGCTCGTCTCGATCAATGATCTGGTCTCCGTCGTCGAGGAGATCGGGGGTATTCAACTTCAGCGTCAATACGACCCCGATGCCCCCAAGGGCGTGGCCGGTCGCAACAGCGACAACACGATGATCCGGCGGGTTCTCGGCTGGGAGCCAAGCACCCCGCTGCGCCAGGGGCTGGTGCACACGTACGCCTGGATCGAACGGCAGTACAACGACCGCAAGGCAGGCAAGCGAACGATCAGTTGACCGGCGGTTGCAGGCATGGCATGAGCCACACGACCGAAGACATCACCACCCTTCTGGGGGCGATCCCATACCGGGTTGCCTTGGCCGGCGGCTGGATCGACCAGCCGTTTATCTCGCGACACAATCCCGACGGCGTCGGGTCCATGGTCGTCGTGCAGGTGGCGCCCCAGTTCCGCTGGATGGATCGGGCGGGCCTGTGCACCAGCACGCGCAACATCGCCGTGCGGCTTTGGAACGGTCGGGTCCCGGCGGGAGATCGGAGGCGGCTCGTGCGGGACCTGTACGAGGCCGAGAACACCGGCAAGAGCGCGCCATCGGGCTCGCAGGATATGATCGGCCTGGTGTACCCGGGTGTCAGCCGGCTGGATTACGATATCGCGCATGAGGGCGGCGTTTTTCCGCGGCACATCGAATCCAACACCGATCCCAAGGTAGCGCGGTGGCTGGAGCGGGTCCTGCACGTGTTGCCCGTGGCCCCGCGGCCCGAGGGCTACGATCCGCTGCGGCGCCAGAACCTCGACCCGGCGTGGATCGCCCGGCTGGGGCGCAGCGGACGAGCGTGTTTTGACGCCATTGTCGCTTGCGACCTGGACGGCTTGGGGGTCTCGATGAACGAATGCATGACCTGCTGGCGGGCCATCCTGCCCGACACGGTCGAGCAACCCGCCGAACCCGTGGACCTCGTCGCGTTGTTAGGGTGGTATCAGCGGCGATACCCTGGGGCGATGTACTCCGGCTGCGGGGGCGGGTATCTCTACGTGGCCAGTGAGCGGCCCGTACCGGGCGGGTTCCATGTCCGGATCAAGACCGAATAGCGAGGTACAGCATGGGGCGAATCTGGGTCAGCGACAGCCTGGACGATCTAAATCTGGGCCATGTGCGGCTCTTGCAGTGCGCCGCCGCACACGGACCGGTGCAGGTGCTGTTGTGGTCCGATCAGGTTGTGCAGCGAATGACGGGGCGCCCGCCCAAGTTCCCCCTGGAGGAGCGCCGCTACGTCGCCGAGGCCATCCGCTATGCAGATCAGGTGCGCGTGGCAGACAACCTGTCCGACCCGCGACACGTCCCTGTTGAAATGATCCCCGGCGACACGTGGGTGATGGCCGACTCGGCGCATACCGCGCCGCGGCAGGACGCATGCCGTGAGGGGAATATCGCGTGTGTGGTGATCGACGACGCCCAACTGGCGGCGTTGCCACCGGTGGCCGTGCCGCCGGATACGCCGGGATCGGACCGCCAGAAGGTGGTCGTCACCGGGTGCTTTGACTGGTTCCATTCCGGCCACATCCGGTTCTTCGAGGAGGCCGCCGACTATGGCGACCTCTATGTGATTGTGGGCCACGACCGTAACGTGCGGGAGCTCAAAGGCCCCGGTCACCCGCTGTTCAACGAGCACCATCGCTGGACCATGGTCCAGGCGATCCGCTACGTGACCGCAGCGATGATCTCCACCGGCCATGGCTGGATGGACGCCGAGCCCGAGATCGCGCGCATCCGACCCAACCGCTACATCGTCAATGAGGACGGGGACCGGCCCGAAAAGCGGCAGTTCTGTGCCGAGCGGGATATCGAGTATATCGTCCTTCGACGCCGGCCCAAACCGGGCCTGCCCCGCCGTGAAAGCACGCATTTGCGCGGCTTCTAACGCCGCCGGGGTGGGCGATTGCGATAGGGTTTCTTGCGGCCAGGGCCCTTGGCACGTTTGGGCCGGGTTTCGACCAGGGGCTCCACGGGGGCGACGGACAATTGCCGGGCCGGGACGTTGACGGCGACGATGCGGACGCGCAACGGCTGACCGAGGTGCACGCTCTTGCCGGAGTACTGGCCGATGACCGACTGGCGCCGCGGATCGTATTTCCACACGTCCAGCCCCAGATCGCCGGGCTCGATCATCCCCTCGATGCCGTACTTGCGGCACTGCACGAACACGCCGAAATTGGTCAGCCCGGTCACCACCGTATCCATCTCATCGCCGACGTGCTCGGTGAGCATCTGCAGGACCAGGGCGATCTTGATCTCGCGTTCGGCCTCTTCGGCCTGTTGCTCGGTGAACGAGATGTGTCGGCCGATCTCCTTGAGCTCGGCCTCGGACAAGACCTCCTCCAGGCCGATCAGATTCAGCCGTTGCTCGAGGTAACACTGCAAGAGCCGATGCACCAGCAGGTCCGCGTACCGTCGGATCGGGCTGGTGAAGTGACAGTAGTGCTTCGAGGCCAGGGCGAAGTGGCCGATGTGCATAGGGGAGTACTCGGCCTTCTGCAGACTGCGCAGCACGTACAGGTTGATCGGATACTCCTGCGGCGTCCCCTTGACCGCGGCCAGCAGGTCCTGGATCGCCGCGCGGTCCAGTTGCCGGGGGATCTTGAACCCGCACAACTGCACAAAACGCCCGATCTCCCGCGAGCTGTTCGGCTCCGGGTCCGGGTGAATCCGCCGCATGAACGGCACGTTGAACCGATCCAGCAGCGCGGCGACGGCCTCGTTCGCCTCGACCATGAACATCTCGATGATCGTGTGCGGATAGCTGTCATCGGCAGGTTCAGCGTCCACGACCTTGCCACTCTCGTCGAAGATCAGCTCCGTTTCCGGCAGCTCCAGGTGCAGCATTCCCTGCTTGGCACGCCGTGCCTCAATGGCCCGGGCCAGCGTTTCCATGTCCTTGAGCAGCGCGACCACCTCGCCGGCGAATCCCTCGGCGTGTCCTTGCAGGATGCGGTCGGCCTGTTCGTAGCTCAGCCGGGCCTTGGAGCGGATGATGCTGTTGGCGAATTCGCGGCCGCGCACGTGGCCCTGCGCGTCGTACGTAATATACACGCTCTTGGTGAAGCGCTTCTGGTTCGGCTGCAGGCTGCAGATGCCGTTGCTGAGCACCTCGCACAGCATGGGGATCACCTTGCCCGGCAGATACACGCTGTTGCCGCGCTGGTGAGCCTCCTGGTCGAGCGGCGAGTTCATCGGCACAAAGGTGCTCACGTCGGCGATATGCACGCCCAGAACCCAGTGTCCATCCCGGTTGCGGTGCAGGCTGATCGCATCGTCGAAGTCCTTCGCGTCGGGGGGGTCAATCGTGATGATCACCTCGTCGGTGATGTCGTCCCGCCGGGGGTCGCTGTCCGGATCGAAGGCCTCCGCCGCCTCATGGGCCTGCCGCAGACACGCCTCGTCGAACTCGGTCGGCAGCCCATAACGCGCGATGACGCTGCGGATTTCCGAATCGTACAGGCCGGCCCGGCCCAGCACCTCGACAATGGCGCCCCGGGCAGGGTCGCGGCCCTTGGGATAGGCGATGATGTCCACCACCACCTTATCGCCCGCCCGCGCGCCCTTGGCGCCCACGTCGTCCACTACAATCGGATCGAAATAGCCCTTGCCTTCCGGTTGAATGAACCAGCCCGGCCCTTCGTGCTGCAAGGTGCCCACGAAGCGGATATTGCCACGATCGAGGATTTGACTGACGACGCCGACGTGGCGCATCTGGCCACCTCGACGGCCCTTCTTGACCACGCGGGCCAGGACCACATCGTTATTCATCGCACCGCCGGTGTCGCGGGGACCGACGAACAGGTCCCCCTCCGGACGCGACTCGAACGGAACGACGAAGCCGAAGCCCCGCGGATTGGATCGAAACGTGCCGATCACCTGGTTCGCCGCACCGGGCGGCAGGATCAGATGCTTCGGGCCCATCGTAATCCGCCCGTGGTGCTGCAAGTGCTCGATCGCCGCCCGGAAGTGCGCGAACCGACTGGGCTCGATCCGGAGCTGCCGCGCCAGGTCCGCCCGCCGGATCGGCTTGTAGTTGCGCCGCCGCAACACCTCCAGGATGCGCTTGCTCAGGGCTTCCATATAAGCCTGTTCAACAAAACGGGCGTCCCGCCGATGGTTGATCGACGCGACGCCCCATCCGATCCCTCGAACCTCGGCCCCGTCAGGAGCTCTTGGCCTTCAGCGCGTTCATGCGACGCGCCAGGCGGGATTTGATCCGGGCCGCCGTGCGCTTGTGCATCGTGCTGGTCGAGGCGACCTTGTCCAGCTTCTTCTGGGCCAGACGGTACTCCTGCTCGACCTGGGCCGGGTCGCTCTCCCGCACCGCCGCCTCAAATCGCTTCACCTGCGTCTTGACCATGCTCTTGCGGGCGCGGTTGATGCGCCGCCGTTTTAGATTCTGCCGACTCCGCTTCTTGGCGGACAGTGAATGTGCCACGTTCAACTCCTGCGTTCTACCCTGTTTACGTTCTCGTGTTTCGTTTCTTTCGGTTGTCCGGTGCGTTCCGATCTATGTTCCATCTGAGAGGTTGCCTGTCCTATGACGCTGACTCCCCGCTCCGCAGGGCGTCGATGCGCTGACGTACGTCCCGATAGCCGAAGTCCTCCTGGGCCAGCTTGCGGTAGATGTCCAGCGCCTTGTCCTTCTGACTGTCTTCCTCATAGGCCCGGGCCAGGTTGTAGCGCAGCTCCTTGGCCAGTTGAGAGCCCTGGATCTCGCTGTTCTGCAAGGCCCGCTCGAACAGGTCGATCGCGTCGGCATACCAGCCCTTCAGCAGGAAGCACAACGCCGTCTTGCCCAACCCGGAGATGCGGTACCGCGGGTCCCGCTGGGCCTCCTGAAAGAGCGGAATCGCCTCGTCGTACCGCTTGTGCTGCACGAGTAACTGGCCATATTCGTACCGGAGCTTCATGTCCGTCGGATAGTTCTCGACGCACAAGCGATAGTGCTCCAGGGCCACCTCGTCCAGCTTGCCGCTGACCGTGGCCAGCTTCTGACGGAGGTCCGGGTTCTCCGGATCGTGCTCCAGGGCCGTCTTGATGGCCCGAAGCACGGTTCGCAGCCTCTTGATGCGGATCTCGCCCTCGCGTTTCTTGAACGCGAAGTCCTGGTACTTGTGCCAGGCGCCGCTGAGCAGTTTGATGGCGTCCTGGTAACCCTTGTCGGTCTCCAGACCCACCAGGGCGTCCGCCAGCTTGAGGATGTTCTCCTGCGTGGGCGCCCGGCTCGCGGTTCGCTTGGCCTCTTCCACCGCCCGCTGGCGAAAATCCGCACTCTTGACCAGGCTCTCCTGGGCATGAAGCTGCTCCTGGGCCTCCTTGTCCCGGATGCTCCGGCGAAAGTCGCCCGTCCCATCATACTTGCCCCGTTGAACCGTCAACTGGGCCGACAGATCGCGCAACTCATCGGTCAGGGGCCCATCCTCGGGCTTCATCTCCAGAGCGGCCTGGCAGGCCGCCACCGCCTTGTCAAAGAGCTCCAACGCCCGGTACGCGTCCTTGAGCAACAAGAACGTCGCCAGGGACGGGCGGTCCTTGGCCCGATTCGCGTCAAAAACCAAGTTGGCGACCCAGGTCGCCGTCCGCCGATACCCCCCCGCGACCGCCGCCTTGAGCATCGCCTCGGCATAGCCCAAGTTATCCGGGTCCTTGGCCAGCAGATACTCGGCGTTGAGCATCTCGTCCAGGGGCGTCTTGCCCCCATGGTGCTTCATCTTATCCGTGATCGTCGGCTTCTTGCCGCCCTTGCCCTGCCGAATCAGCCCGATCCGACGCAGGGGCGCATGCCCATCCTCCAACGCATCCGGACAAAGACGCAGGCCCTCGAGGTACAAGTCGATGGCATAGTCGAAGTTGTCCGTACTGGCAACCTCTTCGGCGCGTTCGAAAAACGTCAGCGCCTTGTCCAGATTGACCTCTTCGTGTTCGTTCTCAACCGACATGGTTCCACGGGTCTCTTAGCACCTCTTTGCCGAATCGCTGCATCATACCGGTCCGCGGGTCCCTGTCAACAGAGAAATGCGATCCGTGCCCTTGTCGCGGGGGAGCGACTGTGGTATGAACAAGGCGGTTTTTGACCCTCGGACCCGGGAGAACATCGCATGTTGGACACGTTGAAGGTTTCGGACGCAGAGGTATACGCCCTGTTAACAGAGGAACAGCAGCGACAAAGCCGGTGCCTGCGGCTGATCCCCTCGGAAAACTACGCCTCGGCGGCGGTCATGGAGGCCACGGGAAGCTGGCTGACCAACAAATACGCCGAGGGCTACCCGCATAAACGCTACTATGAAGGCCAGCAGATCACCGACCAGATCGAGATCCTGGCCCAGGACCGGGCCAAGGCGTTGTTCGGGGCCGACCACGCCAACGTGCAGCCCTATTCCGGATCCGTGGCGAATCTGGCGGCCTATGCCGCCTTCGCCCAGCCGGGCGAGACGATCATGGGGCTCTCGCTGCCGTTTGGCGGCCACCTGACGCATGGGTGGAAGGTCAGTGCCACGGGTCGTTTCTTCAAGTCGATACAGTACACGCTCGACGACCAGGGACGGCTGGATTACGACCAGATCGAGGACCTGGCCCGGCAACACAGGCCGAAGGTGATCGTTTCCGGGGCGACGGCCTACCCGCGGGTGATCGACTTCAAGGCCTTCGCCGACATCGCCGAGCGCGTCGGAGCGGTCCACATCACCGACATGGCCCACATCGCCGGCCTGATCGCCGGTGGCGCCCATCCCAGCCCGATCCCGCACGCCGGGGTGGTGACGACGACGACCCACAAATCGCTGCGCGGGCCGCGCGGCGCGATGATCCTGTGCCGCTCGGATCACGCCTCAGCGATTGACAAGGCCGTCTTCCCCGGCTTGCAGGGGGGGCCGCATATGCATACGATCTCGGCCATCGCCGTGGCCCTTGGGGAAGCCTCCACCAAATCGTTCGCCGAATACGCCCACCAGATCGTCAAGAACGCCCGGCGTCTGGCTGAGAAGCTGATCGAGTACGGCTTTGATCTGGTCAGCGGCGGGACGGATAACCACTTGATTCTGATTGACTTGCGCAACAAAAACCTGCCCGGCAAGAAGCTCTCGCAGGCCCTGGATCGGGCCCACATCGTGACGAATTACAATACGATTCCCAATGATCCGGCCAAGCCGTTCAACCCCAGCGGGTTGCGCTTGGGAACCCCGGCGGTCACCACGCGGGGTATGAAGGAAGAGCAGATGGACGCCATCGCCGGGTTTATCCATCGCGTGGCCGAACACGTGGACGATGAGTCGGCCATCGCGCGGATCGGAGCGGAGGTCGCCGAATTCTGTGCGGGGTTTCGGGTGCCCCCGATGTTCATTGATCGGGGCGACTGAGTCGGGCCGTCCCCTACACCTTGGCGGCCCGTTGATCCCGGCCCCGGCCGAAAGAGGACTTCATGGCGGAAAAGAAGTTCAAAGCCGGTATCCTGGGCCTGAATCCGAAAGGCCAGGCGCTCCTGGAGGCCGCGGAGCAGTGTGGCCACTACGAGGTCGTCGCGGTCGCGGGTCTGGACGCCGAGACCTTGCCCCAGATCGCCCAGAAGTATCAGGCGCAGGCCTACGGCGACTATCGCCAGGTGGTGGCCCAGAACGACTTGGACGTGCTGTTCGTGGCCGGATCGATGCGGTTGTGCGATGAGCACGTCCGCGCGGCGCTGCGCAAGGGTTGCGACGTGGTACGTCTGGTGCCGCCGGCCCTGGATTTCGAGCAGGCCGCCGAGCTGGTCCTGACCGCCCGCAAGGAGAAGACCCGGTTCATCGTGGCCAATCCCCGCCGCTTCGCCCCATCCTTCAAGGACATGCGCTCGTACCTGCATGAGGAAGGCGCCGACACGTTCCACCTGATCAGCGCCGTGACCAACGCGCCGCAGGGTTTTGACGATCCGCGGGACCGGTGGCTGACCGATCCGCACCTGGCCGGCGGTGGCGTGCTGCTGCACGACTGTTACGGCCTGATCGATCAGATCCTGCTCAGTTTCCCGCTGCCGCAACAGGTGTACAGCATTAACACGAACCACGCCCCCGACCGGCAACAACGGCTGTCGCTGACCGAGGACACGGCGGTCGTGACGATGCGGTTCTCCGATACGCTGCTGGGCAATCTAAGCACCAGTCGCACGTTCGGGCCGTGGCTGTGTCGACTGCGCGTCCACAAGGACGACGGCTATGCCATCGTGACCGATGATCGACTCACGATCCATGACAACGACGGGCGCATCCTGCAAGAGCGCTCCTACGTGTACGACGAGAGCCAGTTGATGCGCGAGCTGCTGGAAAACGTGGCGCAACACAAGCGGCACCCGCGCAAGGTCAAGCTTTTTGCGGACTCGGACGACGATCTGCGGACGATGGCGGTCATCCAGGCGGCCTATGTCTCGGCGCGGACGGCCGCGGCCGAGGAACCGGCGAAAATCCTCGACATGGCCCGGGCGGTCCCGGCTCGGCTGTGGGGCTGACCGAACGCCCCGGTTTCGCCGGTCACCGCGGCTCGGACCCCACGAGACAACCAGGAGAGAATCAGGAGGGCGATTCATGAGCGCAAGAGGGCGGGTTTTCCGAAGCGGCGTGTGGCTGGGGTTGGTGTGTTTGACCTTGGCCGCGGGTTTGCACGCGGCGCAGATCATCCCCGATGCCGAACCACGGGTGGTGGCCCGTTTCGACCGGGGGCAACTGCTCGACATCGGCGGCCAGCGGGCCCTGCTTGTGGCGGGCAGCGGCTACCAGATGGGCTACCAGCACGGCACGCTTCTGCGTGAGCCGGTCCGCCGGTTCATCCGACACGTATTGATGATTGTGGAGATGGCCGGCTCCAAGGACCCGGACCTCACCCTGGCCCAGGCCCTGCGGCGCACATCCAAGTTCGTTGACCCGCGCTTCCACGAGGAGATGCAGGGTCTGGCCGACGGCGCGGGCCTCGATGTGCGGGATGTCGAACTGGCCAACGCGTTCCCCGAGTTGTTCCATTGCAGCGGCTTTGCCCTGTTCGGCCGGGCCACCGCGGGTGGGCGGCTGTGGCACGGGCGCATCCTGGACTACATGACCGAGGCGGGTCTGCAGGACTACACGCTGCTGATCGTGGCCAAGCCCGACGGCCACAATGCCTTTGTCAACGTGGGCTACGTCGGTTTTATCGGCTCCGTGACGGGAATGAACGAAAAACAGGTGGCGTTCGGCGAGATGGGCGGCCGCGGCGAGGGCTGGTGGGACGGCGTGCCGATGGCGTTCCTGATGCGCAAGGGCCTGGAGGAGGCCGATACGCTTGCCCAAGCCGTGGCGATCTTCCGCGACAATCCCCGCACGTGCGAGTACTACTACGTCATCAGCGACGCCAAGGGCCCCGATGCCCGCGGGCTGGCTTGCACGCCCGAACGTTTTGAGACGATCGCACCGGGGCAAAGCCACCCGCAACTGCCCCACGCCATCGACGACGCGGTGCTGATGAGCGCCGATGAGCGGTACGAGCACTTGGCCCGGCGGGTCAAGGACCAGCACGGCCGGATCGACCTGCAAGAGGCCCTGGACCTGATGAACCGGCCCATCGCGATGGAAAGCTGCCTGCACCGCGTGCTCTTCGCCCCGAAGGAGCTGGAGCTGTGGGTGGCCAACGCCGTCTCACCCGAGCTCACCGAGCAGTACGCGGCCTGTTACCAGCCGTATTACCACTACGATTTTGCCACGTTGCTGGCGATGATCCCCGATGCTCCGCCGCCGGGCGTGCCCACGGCGCCCGAGCCGCCGTCGCAGCCGCAGGAACCCGTTGGCGTCGAAGTTCCCCCTCCGCCACCGCCGGCGCCCGTTCAGAAGGGACGGGTCGGCCCCGGCATCGCCCGGCCCGACCGGCCCGCAACGGATGCGCGGTTGCGCGAACGACTGGCGGTTTACCCGGCCGATACGCAGCCCTTTGCATACACGATGCGGCCGATCCGAGCGACCGAGCAGTACGACGTCTACGAGGTGACCTTCCCGTCACCCGTGCAGGGCTCTGTCGAGGCCAACAACACGGTGTACTGCGAGTACTATGCCTGCAAGGGCACGGCCAAGCGACCCGCCGTGATCGTGTTGGATATCCTGGAGGGCTCGCTGACGGTCTCCCGGCTGATCGCCAACACGCTGGCGGCCGGCGGCGTGGACGCGGCCATCATGACCCTGCCCCACTACGGGCCGCGACGGGGAGAGGATGCCGAGCAGTACCGCCGGATGACCTCCGACGTACAGACCCTGGTCGCGGCGGTGCAGCAGGCCGTGCAAGATGTCCGACGCACCGCGCGGTTCCTGGCGGCACGGCGGACGGTCGACGCCGAGCGGATCGGCCTGTGCGGCACGAGTTTGGGCGGGTGCATCGCCGCCCTGGCCGGGGGTGTGGACGGAGCGTTCGGGCAGGTGGCCCTGATCCTGGCCGGGGGCGATCTGGCAACCGTGCTGACCGGTGGTGCCAAGGAGGTCCGCGGGATCCGTGAGGAGCTCGATAGGCGGCAGCTCACGCGGGAGGACCTCGCCGAGTTGCTGGTCTTGATTGAGCCGCTGACGTTCGCCGAGCGGCTGCGGGACTCCCGCGTGCTGATGGTCAATGGTTCGCAGGACACGATCATCCCCTCGGCCTGTGCACGGGCCCTGGCCGAGCGATCCGGCGCCGAGGTGCAGTGGTACGATTGCGACCACTACGGCATGACGCGATACCTGCTGGCCGTGCTGGGCAAGGTGGCCGGGCACTTCGGAGCGCAACCCTGGCAGCAGGCCCAGGCGCCGGCGACTGTACCCTAACGGACTGCGAGCTGCTCGCGGATCGCATCAAGTTTCCACGGCTGAATGTCGATGAGACAGATACGGGCTGGCTGCGCGCCGGCCTGGAGTCGGGAATTGCCGGCATGATGATCGAGGCGATTGGACAACTTGGCGGCACGGTCTATGGGATCACTTGGTCCCGGCGGGTGGAGTCCGAACCCACGACGGCGCGGCCGGTGGAGCCGGTGGATGCCGTCGATTCGGGCTCGGTGGCCGAAGAGGCCTGGCTGGAAGCCCTGGCCTCGATGGTACGGGGTGGAGCGGTGGTTTTCCTGGATCGGCCCGCGGGCGCCTGGTCGAACTCTGAAGGCGGGGGCCTGGGTCTGCGTCGTCGGTTGGACTGCGTTTACCGGGCCGAATCTTCCGAACAGCCACGATGGCAACGCCCCGATTTAGCCCCAGGACCGGGCCGGCCCTCGGTTGCCCATCGCGCCCCATCGACCAACGCGTCACATGAAATCGGATTTCCGTCGGATCGTTTCCACCCTCGAGCAGGCCGTGGATCGCCACCTGGACGCGACCGCCGAAAAGGCCCCGCCGGACAGGGCCGAGCGGCTGCGGTCGTTGGCGGATCGACTCCGCGAGAGTCTCTACCAGACGGCCGAGCGGATAGACGGGGAGGGCATGACCGGGCCCGATGCGCTCTTGGAGCGGATCGAAAGAGGCCTCGAGCGGGAGCTCTCGCAGCTTGAGGCCGTCGGTCAGGAGACCGCGCAGGCGGATCGGCGTGTGGATGAGCCTGATGAGGCGGGCGTCCTGGAGACGCTGCGGCAGGCGTTCGCGGTGGAGGTTCAGCATCTGCGGCAGTCATTGGCCATGGGCCAGGTTCGCCCCGCCGACCAGGCCGCAAGGAGCCGCCGGACGGTGGATCGCGTGTCGCCGTACACCGGTTTTGGGGGCACGTATGCGGTGCGGACGACGGGCCACATTCTGAATGCCGTCGCGTGAGTCTCAGGGCATGACAAATTGTCTCGCCCCGGAGGAGTAGACAACACGCCCCGTGTCGCTCTCGACCAGAATCGCCTCAATCCCCTCCTGTGTCTCGACCCACCGCAATCCCTTCTCCGGCCCCATCACGGAGACGGCCGTGGCCATGGCGTCGGCGTCAAGGGCCTGCGGCGCCAGGATCGTCACGCTGGTCAGCCCCTGGACCCCGTCGCGCCGGCTCGGGTCGACGATATGGCTGTGCGACTGGCCGTCGATGACGACGAACCGCCGGTAGTCGCCGCTGGTGGCCACGGCTCGGTCGTTCAGCCGAAGCTTGAGCAGGAGAGCCCTTTCCTGACGCGGGTGCTGCAAGCCGATGCCCCAGTGAGCCCGGCCCCGGGAGGGGGTGCCGAAACAACGCAGATCGCCGCCGATGTCCACCAGCCCGCCGATGGCCCCAACCTGTCGCATCCGCTGAACCGCACGGTCGATGGCGTGGCCCTTGGCAATGCCGCCAAGGTCCAGACGCATCCCCTCCACAGCGAACCGCACCGTCCGATCCGCGGCCTCTAACTCGAGCTTGTCGAACCCGACGCAGCGTGAGGCAGCCTCCAGCTCCTCATCGGTCGGCCGGCGATTCTCCTTGCCCACTCGCTTCCACAGGTCCACTAGGGGCCCGACCGTGATGTCAAAAGTACCGTCCGTGCGACGGCTGTATTCGACGCTCTTTTGCAGCAGATCGAAAAGCTCCTCGTTGACGACGACCGGCTCAACGGCCGCCCGGCGGTTCACCTGCGACAGGAGCGAATCGGGTTTGTAGTCGCTCATCATGGCATCGACCCGGATAAGCTCATCGCGGGCCTCCTCCAGGGCCGTCTGCGCCGTCGCCTCATCGGGCGCGACGGCGATGACGTGGGCGAAGGTGCCCATCACCTCGTAGAATCCGCTGTCGGCGGTAACGGGCGCTGCCGGCGGCTTTTGACACGAGAGCCCGCCCAATATCGCCGCCATCGCGAATGCCGCCAAACCCCATGCTGTGATCCGAAACACATTCATAGACTCGCTATTCTAGGATTCCAGGGCTCCGACTTCAATCCCTTGTGCCGTCGGCTATAATGCGGCCATGAGACGCAAATCCATCCGGCTGTTGGGCCCGGCGGTCGAGACGCGGTTCCTGCCGTTCGTGCGTCGGCCCGGCCGATACATCGGCGGCGAGGTCAACCAGGTGCGCAAGGACCTGGACGCCTGTGACGTGCGCATCGCGCTATGTTTTCCCGATGTGTACGAGATCGGCATGAGCCACACGGGCCTGGCGATCCTGTATCACGTGCTTAACAGGCTGCCGGGCGTGGCGGCCGAGCGGGTTTTCTGCCCGTGGATCGACGCCGAGGCGGTGCTGCGCCGCGAGTCGATTCCGCTGTTCACGCTCGAATCGACAGCGGCGGTGGCGGATTTTGACATCGTGGGCTTCGGCCTGACCAACGAACTGTGCTACACGAACCTGCTCAACGTGCTGGACCTGGCCGGGCTGCCCATCCGCGCCGCCGACCGCGGGCCGGATCATCCGCTCATCATCGCGGGGGGCCAGGCGGCCAACGCCTGCGAACCGATCGCCCCGTTCGTGGACCTGTTCGTACTCGGCGAGGGCGAGCAGGCCGTGGTACAGCTCGTGGAGCAGGTTCGATCCGCGTGGGCAGCGGGGTATACGAAGCAAGAGATGCTTCGCGCGGCCGCCGAGGCGCTGGACTTCGTCTACGCGCCGAGCCTGTATGAGTTCGAATACGCCGGGGACCGGATCGTCTCCTTCGGTCCCTCGGACCCCGGCCCGCGCACGCGGTTTGAGAACGCGGTTGTCGAAGACCTCGAGGCCGCGCCCGTGCCGGACCGGCCGATTGTGCCGCACGTCGAGCCGGTGCATGACCGAATCAGCATCGAGGTGATGCGGGGCTGCCCCGGCCGATGCCGCTTCTGCCAAGCCAGCTACTGTCGGCGGCCCGTCCGTTTTCGCAGTGTCGAACGGATCGTCGAAATCGCCCGCGCGCAGTACGCCGCGACGGGGCTGGATACGATCGGCCTGCTGAGCCTGTCAACGGGCGACTACCCCCACCTGCCCGAGCTGGTCGAACGGCTGCGGGCCGAGTTCGAGCCGCGGCACGTGGGGCTTTCGATCCCCAGCCTGCGGGTACAGGAGCAGCTCAAGCTGGTGCCCGCGGGGATGACCTCGGTCCGTAAGAGCGGCCTGACTATCGCGGTCGAGGCCGCCGCTGAGCACCTCCGACAGGTCATCCATAAACCGCTGCGCGACGAGGATCTATTGGCGGCGGTCGAGGCGGCCTATCGCGTGGGGTTCCGCCGGGTCAAGCTCTACTTCATGGTGGGCCTGCCCGGCGAGACAGAGGAGGACATCGTGCGAATCGTGGACTTGGCCATGGCGGTCGGCGAGCGTCGGCGGGACGTGGACGGGCGCACCGCCGAGGTCAACGCGGCGGTCAGTTGGCTGGTACCCAAGCCGCATACGCCTTTCCAGTGGCTCGGCCAGCGCGACGGGGCCTATTTCGAACGGGCGCGAAAGCTCCTGCTGGATCGCAAGCGACAGTTGCGGGCGCGGTTCGTGACGCTCAAGTTCCACGATATCCCCCGCAGCGTTCTGGAGTCGGCCATGGGCAAGGGCAACCGGCGGCTGGCGGACGTCATCGAGACGGCTTGGCGGGACGGGGCCCGGTTCGATCTGTGGGATGAGTGCTTCGATATCGACCGCTGGCGGCGGGCCTTTGGCGTCCACGGCATGGACCTGGATGCCGCCGCTCAACGACAGTTCAAGACCGATGAGATCCTGCCTTGGGAGCATCTCGGTGGACCTCGCAAAGAGACTGTGCAGCGCCACTACCGTGAGGCCTTGGGCGATCTCGCCTGAACGTCTTGCTGCGTGCCCCCACCCGTCGACGTGCGACTATGGGGCAGAACACCGGGACTGCAGGTCTTCCACGAGCAGATTGTGGAGTCGCGCGAGGGTCTCCTCGCGCTCCGCCTTCAGCAGGATGAGAATGGGCTTGCCCGAAGGGGCGATGGTCTCGATGCGGACGGGTTCGCCGTCGGCGGCAGTAAACTCGACGGAACCCCGACTGCAGGTCTTCTGGGATTCCTGGTCCGCCCCATTTCTGGACGTCCAGGTGCGTGACCCCGCCCTGTACGTGGGATCGCCCTGGGTGCCATCGGCCTGTTGAATCCAGTTGGCCATGCGGCGATGCACTTCGACCAACGCGATGCCCACCTCGCGCTCAAAATCGCCGCTGACGGTGATCACCTCCATCCCGTAGGATTCGACCGGTCTTTCGTGCCGGCAGCCAACCAGGCACAGACAAAGCGGCACCAAAGCGAACACCGTGTGTTTCATGCCTATGCTCCCTTCCCACTGTGACGCTCCATGGCTATAGAGGCAGACGTCGACCGATGGCATGTATTACCGCAAAAGCCAGCGGAACACGGGTTTTCCCGCGGTGACTTTCACCATCCCGTGACGAAGGGCGCCTCAGTTCAATCGTCGGACGCTGCCGTTGCGGCGCAGGCCGGGCGGCTCGCTCAGGCCGCCCTGCTTGTCGGATTCATGAAACTCGCGGATGATTTCCGCCGCCTCGACGGGGTCGTCGACGACGGTGTAGACGTGCAGGTCTTCGGGGTTGATGTAGCCGTGTTTCTTAAGCATGGTCTTCTCGATCCAGTCGAGCAGTCCCTGCCAATACTCGCCGCACATGAGGAGGACGGGGAATTGGGCCTGCTTGAGCGTTTGGATCAGCACCAGCGACTCAAACAACTCGTCCATCGTGCCGAATCCGCCGGGGAAGACGATGAATCCCTGGGCGTACTTGAGAAACATCACCTTGCGGCAGAAGAAGTATCTAAAGTGCAGGGACATGGTCTGGTACGAATTGGGGACCTGTTCCTGAGGCAGCTCGATGTTCAGCCCGATGCTCTCGGCGCCGACCTCGTGGGCGCCTTTGTTGGCGGCCTCCATGATTCCGCCCCCGCCGCCGGTGATGACGGCAAAGCCGGCCTTGGCCACCTCCTGCGCGGTCCGCCGCGCCAGTTCATAATACTCGGTGCCGGGTTCGGTTCGGGCCGAACCGAAGATGGACACGGCCGGGCCGACGATGGACAACTCCTCGAAACCCTCGACAAATTCGGCCATGATCCGGAAGATTCGCCAAGGCTCTTCCGCGGGCATTGCATTATTGGTCGTCATCGTTCCTCGTATACTTGAGCGTTGAACGGCTTACCGTCCCTCGAACACCGCGCGAACCACTGAAACGGGCCCTTCTTGTCATCTCCGTGGAGGTCGGCGCATCGCCGTTTCATCGGCCAGACGGCGGGGTGGCCTGAACGGAATCAGCGGTCCACCTGAAAAGCACTGGGGCAATACGCGCTTATCGGACATTGATCGCAGGCGGGCTTTCGGGCCTTGCACACCCGCCGCCCGTGCCAGATCAGATAATGACTGAACATCGTCCAGCCACCCCACTTGTGCTGCGGCACGATCTCCATCAGATCGAATTCGAGCTTGACCGGGTCGCTGTGCGGGCTGAGCTCCAGGCGGCGGCTCAGGCGGATGACGTGCGTGTCGCACGTGATGCCCGGAACACCGAAGGCGTTGCCCAGGATGCAATTGGCGGTCTTGCGGCCGACACCGGGCAGGGTCAGCAGCGATTCCATGTCCGCCGGAACCCGGCCGTCGAACTCGTCGATGATCTTGCGGCTGGCGGCCTGGATGCTCTTGGCCTTGTTGCGGTAGAAGCCGGTGCTCTTGATGTCCTCCTCGATCTGGACCAGCGGGGCACGCGCGAAGTCGGCCGGGCCGGGGTACTTGCGAAACAGCCCCGGGGTGACCTCATTCACTCGCACATCGGTGCACTGGGCGGAGAGAATTGTCGCCACGAGCAACTGAAAGGGATTCTCATGGCGCAGCGCGATCGTCGCGTTCGGGTAGGCCTTGGCCAGGATGGGCATGATCTTCTCGACCCGCCTGCGCGCCTGCTCCTTATCGACAGAAGGGCCCGCCGCTTTGGCTGTCGCACTCGCCTTGGCCCGGGTCGTCGTCGCGGTTGTCTTCTTTGTGGCGGGCTTTGCCGTCTTCGTCTTCGTCGTCTTCTTCATAGGACCTCATGCCGAACGGGTCATGGCAAGGCCTCGGCGGCCTCGATGAATCGCTCCGGCGAGAAGATGCCGCGCAGCTTCGTGTAGACCTTGCTCCGCGGCTCCAGCAGGACCGTGACGGGCACGTTGCCCGCTTCGCCGAAGACGGCGTCCAGATCGACGGTCGCGGGCCAGCCGCGCCGCGTCGTATCGGCCTCGATCGCCAGCAGGTTCTTTCGCTCGATCAGACGCACCACCGCCGGATCGTGGTAGACCCGCTTGTCCACGACCTTGCAGTTGGTGCACCAATCGGCGGTAAACTTGACGACCACGCCGCGGCCCTCCTCGAGGGTCTGGGCGATGGCCGCGCGATCGTACGGTTGCCATGGCACCTTGGGGGCCGGGGCAGTGGGCAGCAGCCAGAACCCGCAGGCCACGGCCAGGACAAGGGCGATCAGCCGGATCGTCCACTTGCGCCGGCTCGGCGTGGCGTAGCTCACCCAGCCGCCCCACATCCAGGCGCAAAAGCCGAAGATCACCGCGAAGAGCAGCACGTTGATGAGCCGATCCTTGTCCAGACCGGATAGGGCGAACTTGACGGCGATCGCCAGCAGCAGGAAACCACCCGTCTTCTTGAGAATGTCCATCCACGCCCCTGGCTTGGGCAGGCGATTCAGCCACGCCGGCACGGCGACAAGGATCGCATAGGGCAGGGCCATCCCCACGCCCATCAGGACAATCGCGACGGCGCCGACCACCGGCGGCTGGGTCTGGGCCCACACCAGGACCGCGCCCAGCAAGGCCCCGCTGCACGGCGTGCTCAGGAGCCCCGCGAAAAAACCCATGCCGATCGATCCGGCCAGGCCCGGCCGCTGGGGCTGGCCGCCGGCCAGCGACGCCGGCAGTGTGATCGTGACCACGTCCAGGAACACCAGGGCGAAAAAGACAATCAAAAGAAACAGCGCGATGACCGCCGCGGGCGTTCGAAACAGGTCATTAATATCTATGACGGTGCCGGTCGTCATGCGGACGATGACCGCCAGCACGGCGAACGCCGCGAAGAAACCCACGATGCCCAGGCAAAAGGCCCCGCCCAGCACCAGCCGTCGGCCCGACGATTCACGCCCCTGGGCGACCAACCGCATGATAATCAAGGGCAGCACGGGCAAGACGCACGGCATGATGTTGATACTCAGCCCGGCCAGAATCGCCAGCACGAAGTAGAAGGGTGCCGCGCGGTCGGCGGTTCGACCCAGCGTGCTCTCGTTCCAGTCGGCCAACACATCGGCCAGGGCTTGGCTGTCCAGGTCGGTCGCATCTTCCGTTGTCCCCGGAGTGCCGGACGCCTGCGCGTCGGGGCCGGGCGGCGACGGGGTGCCCTCTTCGACCAGGCTGACCACACCCTCGGCCGGATGGACCCGCACGGCCAGGGTCTTGGCAAACGGCGGCAGACAGATCTCGCTGGTGCAGGCGATGCCCTCGATCGTGACCTGCGCGGTGAAGGGCGCCTGGGGCCATTCGGAGGTGATCGGAATCCGCACCTCGAAGTCGCCCACGTAGACCTCGATGTTCTTCTCGAGACCCTTGTCGTAAAAGAGTTCCCAGGACGGAAACACGGCCGATCCGAACGTCACGCCCTCGGCCTTGGCGGCGAGTTTCAGCTCCAGCCCCGGCGCAGGCGCGGTCTGCGACCGCGCATAATAATGCAGATCGTCCGTCCCCTGGAAACGGGCCGTCAGGACGGGGCGATCCCCCTGCTCGTCGAGCGTGATCGTGACCGCCGAGCGCTGGTCCTGGTACTCCAGCAGGTCCACCGTCCAGGCCGGCGCCGCGGCGGCCATGCTGAACAAAAGAACGCCCACCATCGAAACGTTTTGCATTTGCCGGTCTCTCAACAGGGCCATCGGGTCCCTTTCCCTACGGCCCGGCCCGTCGCGAGGTTCGGGGAATCGCCGGGCCTGGGCAGCTGGAGGCACAGTGTAGAGGCGACGTCGGGCGTATGCAACGGCAAACCCGCCCTCCCCGCACCGGCTCGTGGAAGCGGCCCGGCCGACGGAACCCCCGCAAAAAATCGTCCGGACTGGAGTAGCATTGCGGGTCGGCCGAATTAGAATGAGTGGTTTTGGTGACCTGACCAGGAACGAGAGTGCATGGACACGATTACGCGTCAAAAGTTGGCGGCCGGGTTGTTTGAGCGTTATGAGGGCAACCCGATCCTCACGGCGAGGCATTGGCCTTATCCGATCAACTCTGTGTTCAACCCGGCGGCGATCCGCACGGACGGGGAGGTGGTCTTGCTCAACCGCGTCGAGGACCTGCGGGGCTTCTCGCATCTGACGTTGGCGCGGAGCAAGGACGGTCTGACCGACTGGCAGATCGATGCCGAGCCGACCATGATGCCCGACCACGGCACGCAGGAGGAGCGGTGGGGCCTGGAAGACCCGCGGGTCGTCTGGCTCGAAGAACAAAAGCAGTTCGCGATCACCTACGTGTCGTTCAGCGAGGGCGGCCCGCTGGTGTCGTTGGCCATCACCCGGAACTTTCGCACGTTCGCCCGGCTGGGCGCCATGCTGCCGCCGGAGGACAAGGACGCGTGCCTGTTTCCGCGGCGGTTCAACGGCCGCTTTGCGTTGATTCATCGGCCGATCGTGCGGGGCGAGGCGCACATCTGGCTGAGCCTCTCGCCCGATCTGAAGCACTGGGGCGACCACCGCATCCTGTTGCGGACGCGCCACGCGTATTGGGACGGGGTGCGCGTGGGGCTGGCGTGCCAGCCGATCGAGATCCCCGAAGGCTGGCTGATCCTGTATCACGGCGTTCGGGGGACGGCCGCCGGCGCCATCTACCGGACGGGCATGGCCCTGCTGGACAAGGAGGAACCCTGGCGGGTCCTGCGGCGCGGCGAGGAATGGGTGCTCGGCCCGCGGGAGGACTACGAGCGGATCGGCGACGTCAGCGACGTGACGTTCGTGACCGGCGGCGTGGTCATGCCCGAAACGAACAGGCTCTACGTGTACTACGGCGCCGCCGACGACAAGGTGGCGGTGGCCATGGCCGACATGGACCGCGTCCGGGAGTACATCATGGCCTGCCCGAAGGTCGATTCCTGAATCCACCCGCGATTTGACACAAGATCACCAGGCACGGGGGAGAACTGCCCGGGGGGGCTCAGGGTCGCTGTCGGTTGAGGTAGTAAAGGCGGCCATCCTCGGCCCCGATGAGCAGGTCGCGCACGCCGTCGCCGTTCCAGTCCACGGTGGTGGGGCTGGTGGTGTGCCCGGCGAGCTTTCGATCGGCCAGCGGGCCTTCGTCGATCAGAAGCACCTTGCCATCCCGCGTGCCGTGGTTCCGCAGGAGATTCACATTGGCTGAATTGACCAGCACGTCGAGCCGCCCGTCGCCGTCCCAGTCCACGATGCACAGCTTGCGTCGGCCGCTGCCACCCGCGGCGCGTGCATTCAGCCGCAAATCACCCTGGCCGTCGCTGAAGATCCGCCGGCCGGGCAGGAGGACAAGCCCTTCGGCCCGACGCTGTCGCTCAAACCACGCCAGGTATCCCTCGTGGTCGAGCATCACCAGGTCATTGAGCCCATCATCGTCCCAATCCACCACGACCGGTGTGGTGCGCCATTGGGTGACCAGCTCGCCCGGCGCCGGGTCCCACCAGTTCCACGCGGGCTTGGGCGGTGATGCGGGCCAGTCCACCTGGATCGGCTCGGCCGGCGCCAGCCGCGGGGCCTGCCGCGTACCGATGTTGCGGTACCACACGACCCTGCCCCAAATCGAGTTGACCACCAGGTCCAGCCGCCCATCGTGGTCCCAATCGGCCACGCTAAGGGTCGTATAGCCCCACTTGGCCTCGCACGGGCCCTGGATCGAGCCGTTGGGCCCGGCCTGGATGCGGATCGTCTCGCCGCCCGCTTCCAACCGAACGGGCGCGGCCCAGCGGGGTGGGTCGCCGCCATCCAGGTTCTCAATGAGGCCAATGTAGCCGGCGGTACTGCCGCAGATGAGGTCTTCATCTCCATCGCCGTCCCAGTCCACGCTCACCGGCGTCACCAACGCGCCGAACTTCACGTCCCTGGCCTCCTGTCGGAAGTACCGGGGCTCCAGGAACACCGGCAGGCGGCCCGACACACGGCCGGTATGCTCGATCAGGGCCACGCGCCCGTCTTCATCGCCGCAGACCAAGTCGATATCCCCATCGCCGTCCCAGTCGATGGCGGTGGGCGTGATCATCTGCAGGTCCATCGCCAGCGGTTGGCCGGCCTCGCAGGCCAGCCGACGCCCGGCGGCATAACGCGGCCTGTTCCGCGTGCCCACGTTCTCGAAATAGGTAAAGCCGTCCAGGAACTCGCCGCACAGCAGGTCCAGATCGCCGTCGCCGTCGAAATCCGCCAGGTTCGGGGACGGCATCCCGTACACGTCCACCACGTCGCCACCGGCCTTGATACGCGCGGGCGCCGCGTACGTAGGCTTGGCCGTCGTTGCCTCGTTGCGGGCCAGATAGACAAAGCCGTGCAGCGGTCCCCGCTGCCAGCGGCCCCGGCTGTCGAACGCGTTGTCCCAGCCGTAGTCGCCCCAATAGCCGATGCCGATGATTACGTCGAGTGCTCCATCGCCGTCGTAGTCCACATAGTGCCATTGGTTCGCCCGGGTCGATCCCGGTCCGGGGTCGATTTTACCGACGGCGATCTTGTGGCTGCTGGAGAAGCCCTTGCCCAGGAAGTCGACCCACTCCGTGTCCGGCGTCAGCACGCGAGGCCGGCCATCCACGTAGGAAACCCGCGCGTTGCGCAGGGCCGGGCCCAATCGCACGGGCGGCTTGAACACCGGCATCTTGGCCTTGCCCCCGGGGTTCTCAAACAGGTACACCCCATTGAACGGCACATCCGGGCAGGACACCACCAGGTCCAGGTCCCCATCCCCGTCCCAGTCCATGGGCATCGGCCAGGCCCACAGCCCCACGCCCAGGTCCACCACCAGACCGGGATGATTGTACTGAACCCGCTCCAGCGACCGGGCTTCCACGCCGGGGGCAAGCAAGAATGCCGCCAGGGTCGCTGCGATGAGCGTCGGCCGTCGAGTCATGAAAGGGCTCCCTGCTCGGTCAGAATACGTCGCACCTGCTGGCGTTCGGGGCTGCGGAACCTGTGAAACGGCTCGGCCATGAAGTCGTTGCAGATCCCCAGCAGCGACAGGGCACATTTGGTGGCCTTGATGAACCGCGAGGGGTACCGGCCAATCGTGTACAATCGCTGCAGATCGATGATCCGTGCGGCAAGTTCCTCCGTGCGTCTCGCATCGCCGGCAACGACCGCCTCGTAACACTGCACAAACAGCCGCGGAAACATGTTCGCCCCGCCACAGACCCCACCGTCGCCGCCCCGACGGACCGCCTCGACGAGCAGGTGTTCGGGGCCGATGAGGATCGACCAGTCCGGCCGTCGATCCCGCAGCGTCAATAAACTCGCGAAGTACTCCAGATCTCCCCCACTGTCCTTGATACCGATGATCGTGTCGCGGTCCGCCAAGGTTCGCAAGGTCTCGATCTCGAACCACACCTTGGTGCAGCCCGGCATGTTGTAGAGAACCACGGGCAGCGGCAATTGCGGCAGGATATCCTGAATGTACTCGGTCAGTTCGGCCTGGCCGGCGGGGAAGTAGTAGGGGGTGGACAGCACCACGGCCGAGGCACCGGCGTCGGCGGCGGCCGCGGCCAGGTTCACCGACTCCACATAGGCCGTATCGGTCACGCCGACCAGCACGGGCGCCCGCCCGGCCACAAGATCGCACACCCGCCGGATGAGCCGCCGCCGCAGGGCGTAGCTGAGACTCGGCGCTTCGCCCGTGCTGCCCAGGATGAACACACCGTGCACCCCACCATCCAACACGTGCGCGACGAGCCGCTCCAGCCCCTCCTCATCCAGGGCATCGCGACCGGCCAGCGGCGTGACCAAGGGAGGGATGATCCCACGCAGCTTCATGACACCGCCCACCTGCACAAGAACTCGTGAACACGTCGGCACATCGTCCGGCTTGGCCCACGCGCATCTTCTATCCTTCATCGCGAGATCGTCGCCGGCCTGCCGGCCCGCGAGGTTACTTGTCGAGAACGAGCAACTCGATTTTGCGGAAGTCGATCGGGTGGCTTTCGGACTGCACGCTGATGTAGCCTTCATTCAGCGAGACGTTATCGCCCTGGATCAGCTTCTGGGCGTCCGCATCGTTCGGATCGAGGACGGGCCGGTTGTACTCCAGGACCACCTCGCCGTCAATGATATGCCGGATGATCTGGCCGCCGCGCACCTCGACCTCGACGGTGACCCACTGATCGCCGTGATAGGTCTTCGAGGTGGATGAGATGCAGTGCTGCGTGACGAGCTTGCCGTCCATCACCACGTGCGTACCGGGCGTGCACAGGTTGGCCGTCGTGCGTTCGTTCGTGCCGTCACCGCCGAGCAACTGCACCTCAATCGACACGGGGAAGTTCTGGTCCCGGCCCATCGTCTTGGGGTCCTGGCCATGCAGCATCAGGCCGCTGTTGCGATACGCCCATCCGGCCCCGCCGGGCACCTGCTCACCCACGAAGCGATACTCGACCCGCAGGACGTACCGGGAGAAGGGCTTCTCGTAAAACAGATGCCCGAACCGATCATTGAACTGCTCGTACCCCTCGTCGTACCGCACCTTCAGCAGCCCCTCCTCCACGCGGAACGTCCGATGCGGATCCTCGCCCAGCTCATAGCCCCGGATCTTCGGTGTCCAACCGGTTAGGTCCTTGCCGTTGAACAGGGCGATCCACGTGGGCCCTTTGTCCCTGGTCGACGTCGCAGCGCAACCCGTCAGCACCACGACCACCGCTGTAACCGCGACCCCCCGGAGAAGACCGGTTCGCACGCAACCTCGCGCGCCTTGTCTGGGGCACAGATGCGCTCTACCCATAGTGATCCTCCTTTGGTCTAGCAGTCCGTTGAAAAAAGTACGGGCCATAGAAACGGACCCTGCTTGTCATTCCCGCGAAAGCGGGAATCCACGCTTTGCGTGCAGAGCACACCACACGTCGAGCGTGGACCCCGGATCAAGTCCGGGGTGACACTATTCCAACAGGCTGCTAGGACTCTACGCTCGCCCGGCTTCGCGTCGTTACTTCACCTCGGCGGCGAACCGGTAGCTGAGCAGCGTATAGATCAACTTAGCCGCCAGGAAATCCGGCGCATGGTTGTCCTTCGTCGGACACAACTCGCAGACGTCGAAACCGACGACCTGTCGCTTGGCCGTCACGGCCTGCAGCAGGCTCAGGACCTCATACCATCCCAAGCCGCCCGGTTCCGGCGTACCCGTGGAGGGCATGATCCCCGGATCAAACACATCCAGGTCGATGGTGATATACACCTGGTCGCCGAGGCGGGCCAGAACGTCGTCGTAGCCGTCCCGCCGCCCGACCAGATCCCGGGCGTAGAACACATTCTCCGCCACGAGCGACGGTTTCTCGGACACGTCCATGCTGCGGATGCCCACCTGCACGATGGTCGCCAGCTCCTTGGCCCGGGCCATCACGCAGGCGTGGTTGTACTTGCTGCCCAGGTATTCGCCGCGCAGGTCGGCGTGGGCGTCCAGTTGCAGGATCGTCACCTTCGGAATCCGCCGCGCCACGGACCGCATGGCCCCGATCGCCACCGAGTGTTCGCCCCCGATCACCACGGGAAACTTGCCGTCCTCGAGGTAGCCGTCCACCCGCAAGGCCACCGCCTCGACCATCTCGCCGGGCGTCTCGGCCAGATCAATGGGCGTGTCGGTACAGATCCCGGCCCGGTAGACCTCCGCACCGGTCTCGATGTCATAGAACTCCAGATTGGGCGAGGCCTCGAGGATCGCCTCGGGCCCCTCCGCGGCCCCGCGTACCCACGTGCTGGTCCCATCGTAGGGGACCGGGAGTATGACGATTCTGGACTCCTCGTAGTTGGAGAACTCTTCAGGGAGATAGCCAAAACTCATGTCCTGATCCATCGTCTCGATCCTACCCTCTGCAAAGCGTGCTCAATGCTCATCGGGCCCCCCGGCCTCGAGCCGAAGGGTCCTTCTAGTCAAATAAAAAGACCGCCAGCGCCACGGCGGTGGTCCACATGCCCTTGCGGCCCCGACCCGTCTGCGTGATGCTGGTGGTGCGAATAATCAAGCCGCTGGAGCGATACACCTGCTCCTTTTCCGACCAGGCCTTGTCCGGGTCCACGTCCAGACCCAGGGTCGTGCCCAGCATCCCGGCCGCGAGGTCTTCGGCCATGTCCGCGGCCTCGGGCTTGGTCATGCCATATTCGTGCACCTCGCTCAGGTATCCCCATTTTTTCGGGTTCTTGGGCACGGCCACGCCCACTGACGCGGCGATTTGCCGACCCGGTTCATCGGTCTCCACCCGGGCCATCACGGAGAAGGACACGGCCCCGGGGACCAGACACGCCAGCCCCTCCGAACGGGGGATGACCTTGCAGCTCGGCGGCAGAATGGACGAAACCGACACAAGGTTCTGCTGAGCCACGCCGGCCTGCCGCAGGGCATCCTCGAAGCTCTTGAGCTTGTACCTGTGATGGCCGATGCCCCGCGTCAGGAACATGCGTGTCGGAACCAAGTTCATGGGCCCTGCTCCCGCAAATAGCCTGTGTCGCCGTTCATGCCCTTCCGTAACGGGCAACCTTCTTGAAGAAAATTATAGAACCCCCTCCGTCGCGGGCAATGAAAAATCGGCCCGATTCGCCGCCACGAATTCCTCGCGTAGGACCTTACGCCTCGGTGGCGGGACTCTGAGCGGACTCGCTTACCTGATAGTCGATCACAATGGTGGTGATATTGTCCGGCCCGCCCGCGGCGTTGGCCGTCTCCACCAGGACATCGCAGGCCTTTTGGGGGTCGGACACCTCCCGAAGCACGCCGGCGATGTCGGCCCCGGGGACCGCGTCGGTCAGCCCATCCGTGCACAACAGCAGCCGATCGCCGCCGTGCAGGGCAAACGAGCGAATGTGCGGCGAGGGCTCGTCCTCCATGCCCATGTAGTGCGTCAACTGGCCCTGGGCCTCATGGTCGTCGGCCTCATCGGGGTCGACCGCGCCGTGGGCGATCAGCTCGGCAACCACCGAATGGTCTTGGGTGATCTGCACGAAACGACGGGCCCGGAGGCGGTAGGCGCGGCTGTCGCCCAGGTTGGCCACAAAGGCACGCCCCTTCTGTACGAGCACCAGCACCAGGGTCGCTCCCATGTCGCGGTAGCCGGTCTCGCTGGTCTGTTCGAGCCGCAGTTGCCGACACTGCTCACGGATCGCGCGGGCGAAGAGCCGCCGGATGGCCCGCGGACGCTCGGAGCGGCCCTGAGACAAGGCCGTCTCGATCATCACGGGCAGGTCCTCCACGACGATGCCCGCGGCCTTGGCCCCCCCGCGATGACCACCCATCCCGTCGGACACCACGAACAAGCCCAGCTCCGGCGCGATGTGGTAGGCATCCTCGTTGGCCGGCCGCACCCGGCCCGGATCGGTCCGCACGCCCCAGGCCAGCCAGGGCGGCGCCAGCTTGTGCTCGTCGGGATGGGGTTCCATCGCAACGGCCCTCAGGACAACAACCGCTGGGTGCACCAGGGGCAATAGTGCCAATACGTCGAATCCACGCTCCAGCCGCACCGGCTGCACCGCTCGGGGAACGGCCAAACGTCCCATGCCTTCTGAATCTTACGGCGGCACCACGGGCAGTATCGCATGAACCGCGCGATCCGCCCGCCGCAGTGTCGGCAGGTGCCATGATAGGCCGGTCGATCCAGTGCCTCCGGATCCGGGGCGAACCCGGCCCCATAGCACCACGGGCAGTAGCTCCACGCACCGGCCATGCCCCTGTGGCACCGGGGACAGACGCGACTTTGCACCGTCCGGTCGTCGAACCGGTTGCGACGGCTTCCGCACCAGGGACAGACCTGCATCGCCTCGCTGATCGGCTCGCCGCAATCCACGCAGGTGTGCACGCAGTCCAGCACCTTGCCGTACCGCCGAAGGAACGTCTCGGTGCGCAGTTGTTGCCACGTGCGCCGGTGGGACAGGGTGGCCGCCAAACTCGTCCCTTGACGCGTGCGCAGAGAGCGTGGAACGGCCTCTTGCAGGGCCGTCAGCATTGCCGCGGCGCCGGCAAAACGCCGAGCCGGATCCACCGCCAGGGCCTTCTTGAGGAATTCGACGAACCGGCCGCTGGTCCGCTTTTGCAGGCGATCAGCGCCACGCATCGGCCACTTGAACGGCCAGCGCGGCAGGTACCCGGTGAGAAACTCATACAGGATCAGCCCCACCGCAAAGCAGTCGCTGCGGTACGTCGGCCGCCCGTAGGCCTGCTCCGGGGCCACGTAGCCGGGTGTGCCGTAGTCGTCAATGGTCTTCATCCGGCCCTGAACCTGCACGCCGATCCCGAAGTCGCCGATAGCGGCTCGTGCGCCCCGTAGCAGGAAGATGTTGCCGGGGGTAACGTCGCAGTGGACGACCCGTTGTCCATGAGCGTGCGCCAGGCCGCGCAGCACATCGCTGATGATCGCGATAATCCGCCGCGGCGCCATCGGCCGGGAGCAGTCGTCCAGGGTCCGATCCGACAGCTCCGTGGCCAGGACGGCGTACCCGTCCAGCAGCTCGGCGTTCTTGACGGGCATGATGTTGGGGTGCCGCAACTGGCTGACCAGCCGCACCTCGCGCAACAGCATCTGGTTGTCCGGGCAGCCACGCGGTCCGAGCTGGGGGATCTTCAGGGCGACCCAGATGCCCTCGATGGTGTCACGGGCCTTCCAGACATCGCAATAACCCCCACGGCCGACGCACTTGACCAGCCGATACTTGCCCAGCCGCTGGTTCCGCCGCAACTGCAACGCCGGACCGGGTTTGGGGTCCGCACCTGTGGTTTCTGAATCGCCCATTGGGGGCTTCCCTCGTTGAATAAGGCCTCCACCTTGGGGCCGGATTGTTTATCCTAGCCCCGACCCGGCCCAGTGCAAGCGCCCGCCGGGCCGTTTCTCAACGAGATACCTTTGGTACAATACGCATGGCCGGGCAGGTTGGCGGGACAGCCCGGATCGGGTATACTGACGTGCGTCCTCATGATGTGATCACTGGAGGTAAACAACGGCCAACTCGGGAGAATGCCGATGAGCAGGTGGGTGACGCGAAGGGACGTGTTGGCCGGGGCCGGAGCCCTGGCCGGATCGGCGGTTTTGAAGACGGCACCGGTGCGGGCGGCCGGGCAACCGGAAGGGTTTCGCTACTGTCTGAACGCCGCGCTGGTAATGGGTTATCGGCTGGACATCGTCCGCCAGGTAGAGTTGGCCGCCCAGTGCGGCTACGATGCGATCGAACCGTGGGTGCGGGACATTCAGACCTACGAGGAATCGGGCGGTTCGCTCGATGATCTCAAGAAGCGCATCGCCGACGCGGGCCTGACGGTGGAAAGCGCCATCGGCTTTACGGGGTGGATCATGGACGATGACGCCAAGCGTGCCGCGGGCGTTGAGGCCATGAAGCGGGATATGGAGCGGGTGGCCCGCATTGGCGGCACACGCATCGCCGCGCCGCCCGTGGGGGCCACGCAGGGCGCCAAGGTGGATCTGTTCGCCGCAGCCGAACGGTACCGCGTGATCCTCGACGCCGGCGACGCGATCGGTGTGATCCCACAGGTCGAGGTCTGGGGCCCGTCGACCAACCTGAGCCGGCTGGGCGAATCCATGTTCGTCGTCATCGAGTCCGGCCATCCCAAGGCATGCCTGCTACCGGATTTCTACCACATCTATCGTGGCGGATCGAGCTTTGAGGGCCTGCGACAACTGGGGCCCCAGGCCATTCACGTCTTCCACATGAACGATTACCCCGATCGGCCACGCGAGCAACTCGCCGACAAGGATCGCGTGTTCCCCGGAGACGGCGCCGCGCCGCTGCCCGAGCTGGTCCGCATGCTGGCCGACAACGGCGTGCGGCCCGTCTGGTCCATCGAGCTGTTCAACCGAGACTACTGGAACACCTACGATGCGCCCACGATCTGCCGCTTGGGCCTGGAAAAAATGAAGGCCGTCACGGCCAAAGCCATGGCGTAAACGCCGGTAGTTCCGCAGGACCCTATCAGCGGTCTCAACGACCTATTCGCCGAAGAAGGGGAAGAGCTTCTTGAGCTGGGCCGCGGAGGGGCGGCTGCCGTATTCGCAGATCTCGAAGGCCTCGGCACACCGGACCTTCTCGCCCTTCTCACGGCCATAAAGAACGATGAGCTTGTCGCGATACTGGTCGGCGATGGCCGCGAAACGGCGGCGAAAGCTGTCCTTGACCCGTTGCCGGGCGGCCTTGAGCTCCTGTTCGTTCTTCGGGACCATCGAGGCGTTGCCGCCGCAGCCGCCCTCGACAAACTGGGAATCGAGAACCGACAGGGCCTCCAGCTTCTTGTCGAGGACCGCATCAATCGATACGACGATCTCCGGATCGAAGGGGTTGGGCTTCTGGAAGCGGTCCGAGCTGTACAGGAAGACGGGGTTCCTGCTCAGGGGCGGCACATCCGGGCAGAAGAACGGCACGGTCACCATATACGCCGCATCCTGCACGAGGATGCCCGTATACCGATGGTCCGGATGATAGTCGTTCGGGCGGTGCGTGATTACGATGTCGGCCTTCCACTCGCGGATGAGCCGTGTGATGAGTCGGCGGTTCTCCAGCGTGGGCATAAGCTCACCATCGTGAATATCCAGCACCTCGGTCTCAATGCCGAGAATCCGGGCGGCGTGCTCGACCTCCGCCTTGCGCCGCTGGGCCAGCGGGCCGCCGGCCATCTGCCAATGGCCGATGTCACCGTTGGTCGTCGAGACGAATTTCACGTGATGACCTTGGGCCGCCCACATCGCCGCCACGCCGCCGGCGCGAATCTCGCAATCGTCCGGATGCGCGCCGAAAACGATGATCCGCAGCTTGCCATCGTCGGCCCCTGCCGAACCCCACAAGACCGCCACGGCCGCAAGAGCCGCCACAACAGTCCTGAACCCGCCTCGTGAGATCGTCTGGTTCATGGTCTTGCCTCCTCATAACGTCACGCGAAACTGCTTTCACTCGTTCACAAACCTATCCACAGGACCTCAGGCCCCTGCGATAAAGTCCGGCTGAGCAGGTCACACGTTCAGTTCGACGGTTCGGTCGAGTTGATCCTGGTAGCGTTGTCGGATCGGCTCGACGATCTCGGCGATAAAGCGGTCGACCTGGGTGGGTGCCAGGCCCACGTAGGCCGCGGGGTCGAGCGTCGCGGCGAAATCGATACCCGCAAAGGCCGCATCGGCCCGGAGCCGCTCGATCAGATCGTTGGGCTTGCCCTCCTGCTTGACCTGGGCGGCGGCGGCGTGCGCGTGTTGCCGGATGCGCTCGTGCAGCGCCTGGCGATCGCCGCCGGCGCGGACGCCGGCCATGAGGATGTTCTCCGTGGCCATAAAGGGCAGCTCCGCCCTCACGTGGGCAGCGATCACCTGCGGATACACGACCAGCCCCGAGGCGACGTTGATAAGGATCCGCAGGATGCCGTCGGTCGCGAGGAAGGCCTCCGGCAGGACCACGCGGCGGTTGGCCGAGTCGTCGAGCGTGCGCTCCAGCCACTGCTCGGCGGCGGTCATCGCCGGGCTCGTCGCCAGGCTCAGCACCAGCCGCGACAGCGCCGTCGCCCGCTCGCATCGCATGGGGTTGCGTTTGTAGGCCATCGCGGACGAGCCGATCTGCGAGGTCTCGAAGGGCTCCTCGATCTCCTTGAGGTTCGCCAGCAATCGGATGTCGTTGCACATCTTGTGCGCGGACTGGGCGATCAGCGCCAGCGTGTTGACCACCATCGTGTCGAGCTTGCGCGGGTATGTCTGGCCCGTGACGGTGCACCGCCGGGAGAATCCAAACGCCTCGGCGACCATCGCGTCGAGCTTCTCGACCTTGTCCGCGTCGCCGTCGAACAGGGCCAGAAACGACGCCTGCGTGCCCGTCGTGCCCTTGACGCCGCGGAAGGGCAGGGTCTCGAGGCGGTGCTCCAGCTCCGCCAGGTCGAGGGTGAACTCCTGGCACCACAGACACGCCCGCTTGCCCACCGTGGTCAACTGGGCCGGCTGATAGTGCGTAAAGCCCAGCGTCGGCAGGTCGCGCCACTGGGCCGCGAACGTGGCCAACCGGTCAATAAGGCAGGCCAGCTTGCCCGCCAGGATCCGCATGCCCTGCCGCAGCAACAGCAGATCGGCGTTGTCGCCGACGTAGCAGCTTGTCGCGCCCAAGTGGATGATCGGGGCGGCCTTGGGGGCGGCTTGGCCGAACGTGTGCACGTGGGCCATCACATCATGGCGAAATTGCTTCTCGAACTCGGCGGCGGCCGCGAAGTCGATATCCTCCAGGTGCGCGGCCATCTCGGCGAGCTGCTCATCCGTGATGTTCAGCCCCAGCTTCTGCTGGGCCCGGGCCAGCTCCAGCCAGAGCCGCCGCCACGTGCTGAACTTCGTCTGCGGGCTGAACAGATGGATTATCTCCGGCCCGGCGTTGCGCTCGACGAGGGGACTGGTGTAGGTCTCATTGTTCGTAGCCATGTTTTTTCACTCTCCGCTTCCGTGCATTACGCGACCGCGTAGACTGCGGCCTTAGCCCAGTTCGGCAAGGATCGCATCGATCTGTTCGATGGTCTCGTCATCCAGCATCCAATCCCCGGCCTGAACTGTTTCGCGGGCCTGCTTTTCGTTTCGAGCCCCGACGATGGCCGCGGTCACCTCGGGCCGCCGCAGGACCCACGCGAGGGCCAGTTGCGCGAGGCTGTGCCCACAAGCCGCCGCCAGCGGCCGCAGCCGCTCGATCATCGCCAGGTTCTCTTTCAGTCTCTTCCCCTGGAAATTCGGGTCATGGCGGCGGTGATCATCCGGCGCCAGGGCCTCCACCCGCGCCGCATCGTACTTACCGGTCAGCAGGCCCTTATACATCGGGCTGTAACAGACGATGCCCAAGCCGTTCTCGCGGCAGTAGTCGAACAACGCGCCCTCGGCCTGGCGCTGGATCAGGCTGTAAGGCGGCTGCAACGCCACGGGCGGGTCGATCCGCGCAACCCTCTGCAACTGCTCGACGGTGAAGTTCGAGGCCCCCAGGTAGCGCACCTTGCCCTGGCGGCGGACCTCGGCCATCGCCTCCCACGCCTCCTCAAGCTGCTCATCCGGCACGGGCCAATGAAGCTGCCACAGGTCGATGACATCCACGCCCAGCCGTCGCAGGCTCGCATCGGCCTCGGCACGGATCGCGTCCCCATCCAGGCAGTTAACCTTGCGGCGTTGCTCATCCCAACTCAGGCCACACTTGGTGGCGAGAATGGGGGTCTGGCCCCGGTCGCGCAGGGCCCGGCCAATCACCTCCTCGGCGTGCCCGCAGCCGTAGGCCGGGGCGGTATCGATCCAGTTCACGCCGGCATCCAGGGCCGTGTGAATCGCCCGGATTGAGTCCGCGTCGTCCTGCGGGCCCCAGCCGTACTCCCACGGCCCGCCGATGGCCCAGGTGCCCAGCCCGATCGACGTCAGTTCCAGATCCGTCGTGCCCAGTCGTCGTGTACGCATATCGCCTCCGCTCTGGCTCCCCTATCTGTCCGTTGAAAAACGTACGGGCACAGAAACCGGCCCTTGTTGTCATTCCCGCCCGCCTGCGGCGCGTTTCCACTCCAGCGGGAATCCACGCTTTGCGGGCAGAGTACACACCACGCGTCGAGCGTGGACCCCGGATCAAGTCCGGGGTGACACCTTTTTCAACAGGCTGCTATGACAGGAGGTAGTCTAACACCGGTCGGGCCCCCAGGCAAGCAGCGGACGGCCAAGGGCGATATGTCGGCGGACGGGCCACGGGCCTCGGCGTTGGCCGGCCCGGCCAAGACATCGGATCAAGCAAGACTCACCTGTCTCTCCACATGCGGATGGTCATTGTCTCGGCGGGGACGTATTCGGCGTGCCAGTCCAGGAACAGCACGTTACAGCCCTCCCGGTGTCGCCGGCGGGCGATGCGACGGCCATAGGTGATGTCCTGGCTCTCGGACGTGGGCAGATGACTGGAGGCGAAGACATCGCAACGGGGCAGTTCACGACTATGCTCGTCCTCGATGATCGCCCGCCAGGGCCCGGCCTCGTTGTCGGCCAGGTACGCCGTGGCCACGGGCACACGAAACGTGCCGTGCTTGGTCGGCTCGCGGATCTCCGTGCCGGTGGCGTCGTTGCGGTCGCGGAAGGTCCAGGCGTTGATCACGAAGCAGACCGTCTGGCGGCTGTTGGGGATGCCGTAGAGCCCTTCCCCGCTCATCGGCCAGGCGGGGCAGCGGTAGATCTTGACGTGGCGGTAGTCCGTTTCGGCGGCGCGATGGCCGACGTAGGGCAGGAACTGCACGAACCACAGCGGGCTGTTGTTGCCGGCGGCGCCGCGGGGGATATAGTCGTCGTTGTCCTGGGTGTAGAGCTTGGCGGCCAGGCCGATCTGCGAAAGGTTGCTCAGACAGATCGTGGCCTGGGCCTGCCGCTTGGCCTTCTTGAGCGCCGGGGCGATCACCGCCAGCAGCATCCCGATGATGGCGACGACCACCAACAACTCGATCAGCGTGAAAGCAGCCTGTCTTCTCATCGCATCTAAGCCTGATTGCCCCTTAGAAGTTCACTGCCCTCCGAATACTGCTCGAACTTCTTGAATAAGAAGTCTTTCATAGTGCGGAACTTCGTCGTAGGCCCAGCGATGTTCGTCCATGTTATACGACCCAAACACAGATTTGCCCTTAACCTTAGCGAATACTCTTACCCAAGGAACGCCGGGTGTGAATCCAAACACAAAGGTGCCCCTTGAGTTGTCGACTCTGAAGAAATGCGCATCTCGCCGCCCGTAACGGATTAGAAGTCTCACAATATCGTCAAAATGCCTTTCGACTCCAGTCTGATAGAGCTTGTCGTAGACATGCTTACAGACTCGTCGGACATCACCAGGCGGGTAGGCGGCCCTGCGCTTCTGCCAATCCGGACAGGAACAAGTAAGTCGCTGCACATTCACCTCGTACCATTTCCCTTGTTCGCTTCGACTTGCCGCCTTATAAAGCCTGTCATATTTAGGATCTATGTTGCCTACAGTTATGATGGTCTCTTGGGGATAGTGGTACCGCCCCTTCTTACCTATTGCCAACAACCATCGCAACAACCCCATTTTGACCTCCCATAGGACGGGCCCGTTGAGCAATCATGCTGATAGGCTCACCTTGCCAACCCAATTGGATCCTACTGAATCGTCTCACGTTCTCAAGCCGCTCAGATCGTACTCCAGGCGGCTCGTGTCGCGGAGCAGCTCATTCCAGGTAACGCGACGATTCTGGTACGCGGCGGTGCGGCCCAGGATCGTCACGAGGTTGCTTTGCACGCTGGGCTCGACGGTCTCGTTGGCGAAGTCGCCCTCGGTGATGTTCTTGTGGAACGCCGCGATGTTGGCCACCGCGCCGTCCTTGTAGATACCCGGGCTGCGGCCACCGCGGTAGAAGTTGTCGCCGCGGATGAGGACCTGCCCGCCGTATTCGGTCTCCAGCACGCCGTGGTTACCGAACATGCGGTTGCGGATGCCCTCCGGCTGCGTGCCGAAACCCTCGAACTGCCGCGAGCTGAACGTAATGCCCACGTCGTCGGCATACTGGTACAGGCAGGTGAAGTGGTCGTAGCAATCGCCGATCGGGCGGACGGTGCGGGCCCCGCTGCCCACGGCGTACAACGGCGGAATCCGCATAATCCAGTTCATTACATCCAGCGTGTGAATGTTCTGCTCGGTGATGATGTCGCCGGACAGGACCTGGCTCATGCCCCAGGCCCGCAGCCGCGTCTCGGGGTCGTTCGGGTTATTCTTCAGGGCCTCCATGTGCCCGCCCCAGGGGATGCCGGCGTGGTACGTCGCCTCGCCGAACGCAAAGTCGCCCAGGGCCCCCTCGTGTACGCGTTTGAGCGCTTCCATGTAGTAGGGATCGGCGCGGGTCTGGAAGTCGACGAGGAAGGCCAGCTTCTTCTGCGAGGCGCGTCGGCCGCTTTCACGAATCGTCTTGCAGCCGGGCACATCAACGGCCGCGGGCTTGGCGACGTAGGTGTGCTTGCCCGCGGCCACGGCGTCGGCCGCCTGCTGAGGATGGAAGTACGGCGGGCTCTCAATGGCCACGGCGTCCAGGCCGCATTCGAGCAGGCCCTTGTAGCCGCCCAAGTAGGGGAAGCGGCGCCCCTTCGGAATGCCGAACCTCTCGCCGCAGCCATCGATGCGGTCCTGGAAGTAGTCGGCACAGGCATAGACCTCGTAGCCGCCGTGCTGATTGAACAGGTCGGCGATCCACACGCCGCGGCCGCCGCAACCGATCAGGCCGAGCTTGATCTTGCCATTGGCGGCGTAGGTGCGCGCGGCCTGCGAGCCGACGACCGTGAACGAAAACGCCGTCGCCCCGGTGGCGCTCAAGAAACTCCTGCGGCTGATCGCTTCGCTGGTCCTGGACATGGTCCACCCTTTCCTCGACATGATCTCTGGTCCCTTCTACGTGGCTTCATTCCGGCGGACAGACTGACTTTCCAGTTTGACCGTTAAAGCGATTGTACCGGACCGGCGGACCCTTTTCCAGCGATCTTGAGAGGGATCGAGTCACCCGCGCGGGATGGCTGGCGCGGACGTCTGCGCCGAGGCGTTCGGCCGGACAAGACCCCTCAGGAACGATCATCGGCGACGCTGGAGCCGACCGACCAGATAGAGCACTGCGCCCGTCAAGAGCGTAGCGGCCATGACGCGCAGAGACTTCGGCGCGACATGGCAGGCGTAGCTGACGCAACTGTAGATGAGGTAGCCGCACACGCCCGAAAAAACGACCACCGGCAGCGGGAACAGGGTCATTCGATAGGGCCGCTCGGCCCTTGGCTCACGGAATCGCAGGACCACCACCGACAACGTCGTGGCCAGATAGAACAGGTATACGGCCGGGGCGGTGTAGAGCAGCGTCTCGACGAGGTCGCCGAGAACGGCGATCATTCCCAAGGCGATCGCCCCTTGCACCAGCAGGGCCGGCAGCGGGGTGCCCGTCTTGGCGTGCCACCGACCCAACCCACGGAACAGTCGATGCTCGGCGCCCATCGCATACGTGATCCGCGCCCCGGTGAAAATCAGGCCGTTGACCGCCCCCAGGGCCGAGATGCATACCAGCCCACTGATCAGCCCGGCCCCCACCCGCGGAAAGACCTTGGCCACCACGTCCGTCGCCACGGCCGTGGACCCGGCCATGGGTTCATACCCCAGCGAATACAGGAACGCCCCGTTGACCAGCAGATACAGCACGATGACCGCCGTGGTGCCCAGCACCAGGGCCCGCGTGATGTTCTTTCGCGGATTCTTGACCTCGGCGGCGACGTAGGCCATCTCGTTCCATCCGCCATAGGTGAACAGCACAAAGACCAGGGCCAGACTCACCGGCAACGGACTGAAGAAGGCCGGCCGCGGCGCCCCCTGCGGGGCGAACACCGCCACCGCGACGATGAGCACCAGCCCCACGACCTTGACGCTGGTCAGCAGGTTCTGCGTCCACTTGCCCTGGCGCACGCCGATGGCATTGATGCCGGTCAGTACAAGGACCGCGGCGCCCGCGTAGACCTGCTGGGCGTAGGGGATGCCGGCATCCGTCAGCGGGTCGAACACCGCCCGGGCGTAGATGGCGAACGCGAAGGCCATGGCGACGATGTCGCCCGGGCGAACAATCGCCAGTTGAATCCACGCGAACAGAAAGCCCGCCCACTTTCCGTACGCCTTGGACAGGTACACATAGTCGCCACCCTGCATCGGCCAGGCGGTCGCCAACTCCGCATAGCCCAGCGCCCCGCAGAGGCTGATCACGCCGCCGATGAGCCACAGGCTCAAGACCCCCAACCAACGGCTCACCTCCAAACCCAACGACGGCAGATTCTCGTTGATCCAGTCGCCGATGCCCGCGCCGCCCTGCGCGACCTGCGGCGCCATCGCATAAATACCCGCCCCAATGATGATGCCCACGATGATGCACGTCGAGTCAAACAGCGACAACTGCCGTTGCGGTTGCGTTCGCATGAGCCCGTTCCAGCCCTCGTTAACCGGCGACTGCCATACACAGAGGGGGTGATCCGCCGATCACCCCCACACGTTTGGGCGTCCCTGCCCGCCGCATGTTCATTCTACCGCTTTTTGAGCGTCACGCCGATACCCTGGGCCTCATTATGTATGAACACGGTCTCCAGGTCGGGATCGGTGGTGACCGCCTTGAGGTAATCCTGCATCTCCGGCCCGGCGTTGGAGGTGTTATGCGCCAGGATCAGGCCGCCGGGGCGGACCTTGGGCAGCAGCTTGTTGAGGTAATCCAGGTACCCTTCCTTGTCCGCATCGATGAACAGGATGTCAATAGGGCCGTTGATCTTCTGCACCGTCTCGTGGGCGTCACCGAAGACCTGCTCCACCTGTTCGCTCACGCCGGCCCGCTTGAAGTTCGCCGTGGCCAGATCAAAGCGCCGACGGTCGATGTCGTGCGTGATGAGCCTGCCGCCGGTCTTGCGGAGGGCCAGGCAGAACCAAATCCCCGAATACCCGTTGCTGGTGCCGATCTCGACGACGGTCTTGGCATTGAGGCTTTCGGCGAGGAGGCGCAGCACGCGTCCATCGTCCGGCGAGACGTTCATCATCCCACGGCTCTGATTCCTGTTCAGGTCATCGAGAACGGCCAGGATGGTCTTCTCGGCATCGTCCTTGGCCTGGGGCGTACTCGCGGGCACCCCCTGCGACCCCCGTCCACCACCCGATGGCTGCATCCGACCCATACCGGGACCCTGCGGCATCTGAGGGCGGGCGGCCTGCATCTGCCTGTACTCCTCCAAGAGCTTGCCCATCGTCTGACGATCGTTGGCTTCATAGGCCGCGTGGAGTTGGTCGAACCATTCATCCATTCGGCCGAACATGCCCCGGGGCGCGCCCCGCGATGGGAACTGCGATGGACGTGCGCCCGGCTGCGCGATCACCGCCACGGCGATCAGCAAACACACCAGGAATCCGACGTAGCGTGATTTGGTCATGGGTCTTCTCCTTGTCCAGAACGAAGGCAGGATTCACCTGGGGCGACGGACCGACCGGCGCCCTCCTGGAGACAGTGGCGGCCACGCTGCGACGGTAACCGACGGCCGGCGGCAACCGACCGGCGCACAAAAAAAGGCCGGTGCAAAACACCGGCCTTGGCTTGGTACCGATCACTCGATCGTTAGAACTTGTACGTGTACGACAACCCCGTCCAGAACTCATCATTCTCGTTCACGGAGTCATCCATGGACGTCTGGTAGTACAGGCTCGGCGTGATCTTCGCTCCCGTCATCGGGCACTTGAACGACGTCGACAGACCCCACACTATGGCGACCCAATCATGGTCCACGTCTTCACCATAGACGCCGTCATTGAAGATCGCATTGGCGCTGAAGGTCATGCGCTGTTCGCCCATGTTGAACTTATAATCCACGCCGGGCATGTGCACGAAGCCTTCCGCACCGGAGGTGAGCCACCCCGTCGTGGGACCCGGACGGCCGGACCAGCTATAGGCGAGCGTGTAATGCGGAATGAGTTCACCGCCGAACACCTGGGGCCACGCCAACGAAAGGGCCAGATCCTGGTAGTCGAAATCCGACGACGAGGTTGTATAGTAATCGGCATAGGTGTAAGTCAGGGCGTAATCCAACTGGGTAGTGTCGCCCTTGTTGACGCTGTTGGCGTACGTGAGACTGTATTCCAGCTTTTCGGTGGGAAGGTTCGCTTCAGGACCGTTGGTGGGCCCTCCCAACCACGTTCCCCAGAGCTTGGTGCTAAAGCCGCTGCCCCAGAGATCAAACTCGACACTTGGCTGGAAAGCGGCTTTGTTATCGCCCAGATCCAAACCTCGCCAAATGTACTTGCTGACCCACGTGGCATCCACCGTGACGCCCAAGTCGCTCCCCTGTGCCAGGACCGGCCCGGCCAAGAGGGCCACTACACAAAGAGTTAGAACCTGATTCCTCATCTTGCAGTCTCCTTACACGTCTACCCTATTTCCACTCACTTGCCCGACCTTGTTGTTTTCGCCAAAAAACTATCCACAATAACAAACATCCGGCGCGCCTGTAGACCGTTTCCACGGACGCCCGCATCTTAACTCGGCCGATTCGCCTGTCAACCCTAAAAAAAAATTCGGCAATGCGTGCGATCCTACCGCCGATTCCGCGGGGCACGATACGTCAGGCGGGCCGCAGGGGATGGCCGCAAGCTAGGTCTGCTGAAGCTCCTGTTTGGCCTGCCCGACCAGATAGAAGCTGCCGGTGATGCAAATCAGGTCCTCACGACTCAGGGCCTGGCGAGCGACCCGAATCGCCTCGCGCAGGGTCATCGCCGTCTGGCACATCTTGCCGCAAATCTCGGTGTACATCTCGGCCAAATCGTGAGGAAATACCGCCTTGGGGGAATTACTGCGGGTGAAGATCACTTTATCGGCCCCATACTGCAACTGCTGGAGCATCCCGCGGATGTCCTTGTCGTTGTTGCACCCGAAGATCACAATCATCGAATCATACGGGATATGCTGGCCGATGGCCTGCATCAGGGCCCGGATGCTGGCAGCGTTATGAGCCGTGTCGACGATGATGTGCGGATCGCGACTGAGCACCTCCATGCGACCCAGAAGCTTAACCTTGTGGAGTCCACTGATCGCCTTATGGTCGTCGATCGCGTATCCCAGGGCCTTGAGCTTGTCGAGCATGGCCAGGGCCAGCCCGCAATTGATGGCCTGATGCTCGCCGGGTAGCGGCACCCGCAGGTGCTCGAAGCGGCTTTGCGGGGTCGTTACGCAAATCCGGGTATGGGGCCCTTCCTCCCTGGACGACTCGAACCGGTAGGAAAAGTCGATATCCCGCCCGGTCACGCTGAATGGCGCGTTCATCTGCGAGGCATGGCGTCGCAGCACCCGCATGACAGGGGCCTCCTGCTGCACCGTGACCACCGGCACGCCGGCCTTCATCACACCGGACTTCTCCTTGGCGATGCTGGCCAGGTCGTTGCCGAGCAGATTCTGGTGGTCCAGGCTGATGCTGGTGATGCCCACCACCGCGGGATTGACCACGTTGGTGCTGTCCAGACGCCCGCCCAGCCCCGTTTCAATGATCGCCATATCGACCTGGCGGTCCATGAAATACAAAAAGGCCATGGCCGTCATGATCTCGAAAAACGTCGGCGCATCCGCATCCTTGATCATCATCTCCACGGTGCCGTGCACGCGGTTGATCAGGCCCAGCATGTCCTTCTTCGTGATCATGCGGCTGTTGACGACGATTCGCTCGTGCAGGCTGACCACGTGCGGGGACGTGTACAGCCCCACACAGTACCCGTTCTCCTCGAGCATTCGCGCCAGCATCGTCGCCGTTGAGCCCTTGCCCTTGGTGCCGGCGATGTGCGCGACGGTCAGGTGCCTGTGGGGGTTGCCCAAGCCGTCCAGAAGCCGTTCCATCCGTCCCAGGTCAAACGTGTCGCTGTTATAGCGCACGCGCTGCTGGCGCTCGTAGTCGGTGCGCTCAAACAGATACTTCATGGCCTGGTCATACGTACGGAAGGCTCGATTCTGCTTGATTTTTGCGACTGCCGAGGGCTTCTTGTTGTCCCGTCTCGTGGTGGTCTTCGCTCGCTTTTTGGTTGTCGCCATACGCGGATACCCTAGCACATCCAGAACGAGAAGTCAACACTGTTCCGATAACAACCCTTACACATCCAGGGGCGTCCCTGTCTCGATCTATCGTAAGCCCTTTTAGATGAATCGCTTATGATCTATCACTCCTACAAAAAGAAACGTGCCAGCCCCATCTGAACAAATGTGCAGATTATTTTAAAATTAGTAGATCTTATAAATTGGGGCATCCTTGGACTATTGGGGACCCACATGGACTCTTTGTGTCTTTCTGACGTTTTCTCGTGGTCTCGATGCCCAAACGGCCCTCCGTCTTAGGCGGTTCCCTCGGCCATCGCCGATCCTTGGCCGGTAGCGGCGCATTCCGTTCCCCAGCGGCACGCTTGCAAAAGATTTAGACCCGTATAAGATGGGGGTCATGGCCGGGAAATCACCGCGAAATGCGAACGCGCCGCCCCAGGTCCGCAACCAGAAGGCCTGGCATGACTACGAACTGGTCGAGAAGGTCGAGGCCGGGCTGGCGCTACTGGGCACCGAGGTCAAGAGCCTGCGTCAGCGCGGGGGCGACCTCGAAGGGGCCTATGCGCGCGTGATCGACGGTGAGGTCTGGCTGATCGGTGCCAAGATCGCCCCTTACGCCCTGGCCGCCCAGAACCATGAGTCCGAGCGGCGGCGCAAGTGCCTTCTGCGACGTAGTCAAATCCGCAAGATTGAGTCCAAGTTGACCCAGCGGGGGTTTACCCTGGTGCCGCTGCGAATCTACTTCACCGCGCGGGGGCTGGCCAAGGTGGAACTGGCCCTGGCGCGGGGTAAACGCCAATACGACAAGCGGGCCCGCCTGCAGAAGGAACAGCAGAAGCTGGATATGCAACGCGCCTTGAAACGGTACAAACACTAACGAGGAAGACCGATGGCCGAACAGGAACCGGAAAAGAAGATCATTGTGGATGAAGACTGGAAGGTCCAAGCCCAACGTGAAAAGGAGGCTCTCGAAGCCGAGCAGCAGACCGGTCCGGACGAACAGGATCAGCGGGGGGAACTGCCCCCGGCGAACCTGACGGCCCTGATCAGCATGTTCGCCACCCAGGCCATGTTCGCCTTGGGGCTGCTCCACGAGGAGGGCTCCCAACCCCCGCCGCCCGACCCCGTCATGGCCCGGTTCAACATCGACCTGCTGCAGACGATCGAGGACAAGACGCAGGGGAATCTGACCGAGGAAGAGGCTCAGATGTTGCAGACGACTCTCGCCCAGCTTCGGATGGTGTTCGTGCAGGTGTTCGGGTAGGAGCCGCCGTGGGGAACATGCTGGATGAGATCCTGGCCCACAAGCGACGTGAGGTCGCGCGCCGCAAGGCCGAGACGCCGATGGAGGTGGTGGTCGCCCAGTGTGAAGGGTTGGGTCGTTGTCGCAACTTCCATCGGGCGGTCACCCACCGCCATCGACGCGGGCTGAACGTGATTGCCGAGGTCAAAAAGGCCTCGCCGTCGGCCGGCGTCATTCGCGAGGATTTCCACCCCGTGCGGATCGCGCGGATCTACGAGGACTGCGGCGCCCAGGCGATCAGCGTGCTGACCGATGAGAAGTACTTCGGCGGGCGACTGGAGGACCTGACGGAGGTCAAGTCGGCCGTGGAACTCCCGGTGCTGCGAAAGGACTTCATCCTGGACCCGTACCAGGTCTACGAGGCCCGGGCCGCCGGGGCGGATGCGATCCTGCTGATCGCCGAGGCCCTGCCGGCGGGCCAGCTCGTGGATCTCCTGATCCTGGCCGGCCAGTTGACCCTCACGGTGTTGCTGGAGGTGCACGGCATCGAGACCCTCCTGGCGGTACGCAGCCTGCTGGACTTCCCCAAGAAGCACTACAGCGTCCTGGGCATCAACAACCGCGACCTGACGACGATGCAGGTGGACCTGAATACCACGCTGCGGCTGGCCGAGCTGGCCCCCGAGCGGCGGCACATCGTCGCCGAAAGCGGGGTGCGGACACGTGCCGACGTGGAAAAGCTGATCGCCGCACGCGTCGGCGCGGTGTTGATCGGCCAGACTCTGTGCGCCGCGGATTCCATCGAAGAGAAGTTCACCGAGCTGTTCGGCTCGGCATCAGGCGGTATGTAATGTCTTCAAGAAGGTCAAACGTCATGGACTTGCTTCTCGTTCTCCTCATCGGTCTGGCCGCCGGGGTGCTCAGCGGCCTGCTGGGTATCGGCGGGGGTATCCTCCTGGTTCCCTGTTTGGTGTATCTCTTCGGATTGTCTCAGCACGCCGCGCAGGGCACGACGCTGGCCCTCATGGTTCCGCCGATCGGTCTGCTGGCGGCGTGGACATACTACAAGGAAGGGTACGTCGACGTCCGAATCGCCGCCGTGATCTGTGTGGGGTTCTTCCTGGGCGGTCTGTTCGGCGCCAAGTTCGCCACCTCGATTAACGAGGAGTTGCTGAAAAAGGTCTTCGGCGTCGCCCTGCTCCTGGTGGCCATCAAGATGATCTTCACGGAATAGCCGCCCGCCATCGCCGGCCCATGTACCAGGACGCTGGCGACACTTTCGCTCATCGCTACGGGGCGTCTTTCTGTCGGACCTTGGCCCACGTATCGCGCAGGGTGACCGTACGGTTGAACACCAAGCGCCCCGGCCCCGCATCCGGATCGACGCAGAAGTACCCTAATCGCTCGAACTGGAATCGCTCCAGCGGCCCGGACCGGCCGAGGGAAGGTTCGACCTTGCACCCGCCGAGCACCTGGAGCGAATCGGGGTTCAGGTTCGCGGTGAAATCCTTCCCCTCCTCGGCATCGTCCGGATTCTCGCAGGTGAACAGGTGATCGTACAGCCGCACCTCCGCGTCGAGGGCGTGTTCGGCGCTGACCCAGTGCAGGGTCGCCTTGACCTTGCGGCCGTCGGGGGCGTCGCCGCCGCGTGTGGCCGGGTCGTAGGTGCAGCGCAGTTCCACGATGCGGCCGTCGCCGTCCTTGACCACGTCGGTGCACGTGACGAAGTAGGCGTACCGCAGACGGACCTCCCGGCCCGGCGCCAGCCGGTAGAACTTCCGCGGCGGGTCCTCCATGAAGTCGTCCTGCTCGATGTACAGCACACGGGAGAACGGCACCTTCCGCGTCCCGGCCGCCGGGTCCTCGGGATTGTTGACCGCCTCCAACGCTTCGACCTCGCCCTCGGGATAATTCTCGATCACCACCTTCAAGGGGCGCAGCACGGCCATCACCCGCGGCGAGGTCTTGTTCAGGTCCTGTCGCAGACAGTGCTCCAGCAGCTGCACGTCCACGGTACTGTTGAACTTGTTGACCCCGATGACCCGGCAGAACTCGCGGATGGCCTCGGGCGAATAGCCGCGTCGGCGCATGCCGCTGATCGTGGGCATCCGCGGATCGTCCCAGCCGCGGACGTGTCCCTCCTGCACGAGCCGCAGGAGCTTGCGCTTGCTCATCACCGTGTAGGTGAGGTTCAGCCGGGCGAACTCGATCTGCTGCGGATGGTGGACACCCAGGGCGTCGAGGAACCAGTCGTACAGCGGGCGGTGGTTCTCAAATTCCAGCGTGCAGATCGAATGCGTGATCCCCTCGATGCTGTCCTCCAGGCCGTGGGCCCAGTCATACATCGGGTAGATGCACCAGGCGTCGCCCGTGCGGTGGTGCGCGGCGCGCAGGATACGGTACATCACCGGGTCGCGCAAGTTCAGGTTGGGGTGGGCCATGTCGATCTTGGCACGAAGCGTGCGACTGCCGTCGGGGAACTCGCCGTGCTTCATGCGTTCGAACAGGTCGAGGTTCTCCTCGATGCTCCGGTGGCGCCAGGGGCTCTCGCGTCCGGGCTCGGTGAGCGTGCCCCGATAGTCGCGGGTCTGCTCGGCGGTCAGGTCGCACACGTAGGCCTTGCCGGCCTTGATGAGCTGCACGGCCCAGTCGTACATCTGCTGGAAGTAGTCGCTGCCGAAGTACAGATGCTCGCCCCAGTCCCAACCCAGCCAGCGGACGTCCCGCTGGATGGATTCGACGTACTCGGCCTCCTCCTTGGTGGGGTTCGTGTCGTCGAAGCGCAGGTGGCACCGACCGCCGAAATCGGCGGCGATACCGAAGTTCAGACAGATGCTCTTGGCGTGTCCGATGTGCAGGTAGCCGTTGGGCTCCGGGGGAAAGCGGGTGATTACGCGGCCCTCCCACTTGCCCGTGCGGCAATCCTCGGCCACGATCTGGCGAATGAAGTCCAGCTTTTCGGTCGGCGTCGCGTTGCGATCCATACGTCGATTCCGGTTGTCATGCCATCGGCCATCCGGGCCGGCGCCCGCGTCAGACCACTCCCAAAGCGCCCACGATAGCGGCCGGGAACCCGCCAGGCAATGAAAAACGCATCGTGGCGCAGGTGCAGGCATAAAGCATACGGGTGCGGCGACCACGGATGGTGTTTTTTGCGGCCCCCGGTGGGGCATGGCGGGTCACTCAATGTGGATGACGCTGCGGCGTTTGTCGGCCTCGAGGCTGGCCTTCTTGAGCACGTCGTAGAGGTAGCGGCAGTGCCGGACCTTCTCGAACGCGAACTGCGGATCGGACTCGTCCCGCGTCACGAGTGTCAGCGTGCCGATGCCCAGCAGGCACTCCCATGCCGAACGGTGCAGCTTGAGATCCACGACACGGAACATGTCCAGGTTGTCTATCCGACGGGCCAGAAGCCCGCGGGCCCACTCGATTCGGTCGGGGGTCACCTCGTAGGAGATGCTCTTGAGCACGGCCAGGCGAAGCAACAGCCACAGCAGCGCCGCCCCGCCGATGAGCACCGCCGCCTGTTGGATCCGGGCCTCAACACCGAGCAGTCGGGCCTCGGACAGGTTCGGGATGAGCCGATCCACCACGTTGCCGACGGGATAGAACGCCACCAGCCCCGAGAGCACGATCACGCCGGCACCGATCCACAGCGTCCGGCCCATCGCCCAGATCGACGGCCGGCCCCAGTACAACACCTCTTCCTCCAGCCCCTCGGCGGCCGCCGGTGTCATGGGGTCGGTGTCCTCGCCCCTCAAGGCGGAAGCGGCCGTCTGCGGTGGTGCGGCACCGCCGGGCGCGCGGTCACCGCAGAGAAACTCGCCGCAAAACCGACACTTGACCGCGGCGGCCTGGATCAACTCCGCGCAGAAGGGACACCGCTTGACCGTGGTGCGTCTGGCTGTCTGCGTCGTCATGCTCCAACTCCGATAACGTGGCCGTCCGTGTCCCGATGCGGAGCGGGCCACCAAGAAGTATCGTCCAGCCCGTGGCACGGGCCGCACTTTTTCAGCCTTTCCGGCAGGTACCTTGGGGTTCCGCCGCGATCCCCGGCACATTGCGGCTTGCCCTGATCGCCGGGACCCGGTAGAATGCCCCCGCGTTCGACAGGGACGGACCATGAGGAAACGGACTGCCATACTGGTGATCGACGACGAGGCCGACTTCCTGGAGCTGGTGTCATACCACCTGCGTCTGACCGGCTGGAAGGTCCATTGCGCCGCGGATGGTCCGGCGGGGCTGCGTCTGGCCCATGAGGTCCAGCCCGAGGTGATCCTGCTGGACTGGAGCATGCCCGGCATGGACGGCCTGGAGGTGCTCAGCGAGCTCAAGTATGATCCCGAAACGGCGGGCATCCCCGTATTCATGCTGACGGCCCGGACCCAGGTGGGCGAGATCGAGCAGGCCTTCGAGATCGGCGCCGACGATTACATCACCAAGCCGGTGGAGCTGCGCAGCCTCAATCGGGTCGTGCGTCATAAGCTCAGCCGGTTATCGGGCCATCGATCCTGAACGCAGCGAGGCCGACGTTTTTCCCCTTTTCAAGGCTGCGGCCGGCGCCTTTATCGGACGCATCCACAGAAGCCCAGCACCCGCTCCGAAGGCCGATTATCATTGATCTCAAGGGCCGTTTGTGCTATAATACGATTGTCGTAGAGGGGCAGAAAACAGGCTTCGGTAGCCGGGTGACAGGTGGGAGACAGAACATGAAGCGGTTCTACTACAAGTTCTGGGTTCCGTTTACGGTGAGCAAGAAGCGGATTCTGATTCTGGCCATCGCCAGCTATATCGCGTTGTGCTAGAGCACCTGGCCGGAACGAATGTGACGATAACGGGCCGATCCGGAAAGATCGGCCTTTTTCATGCGCCCGCGACGACCCAACCGAAGGAGCACACGGAGACGATGGCCATGCACGAGGACAACGCCACCTACGAACACCGGCAGAAAGGCGGTTGGGCCTTTTACGCCATGGTTTTTTCGACGGTGCTGGTGGCCGGCGTCTTTGCCGGACCCGTACTGCTGCAGGTGCTCCGCAGTGAGCGACCCGCGCCCCATCCTCTGGCCGGGCTGTTGGTCGTGGCGATGGTGACCGAGGCAGCGATGCTTTGGGGGACGATGATGATGCACAGCCTCACGGTCCGCATCGAGGGTCAAACGCTGCACGTGCGCTTCGGCCCCGGTGTGTTCCGGAAGCGCTTTGACCTGGACCAGGTCACGGCGTGCCGCCCCGTGCGCAACACGTGGCTGCACGGCTGGGGCATTCACTGGATGGCGGGCGCCTGGGTGTACAACGTCGCCGGATACGACGCGGTGGAGTTGCAGATGCGATCCGGCAGGCGGGTTCGGATCGGCACCGACGAGCCCGAGGCGTTGGCCGACGCGATCCGGTCGGTCATCGTGTCCGCGCCCGGACAGTAACCTTCGCCGTGCGAACCGTTCTCAATCGAAATCCGGCGGCAGGGTCGGGTCGCGGTAGAACTCGAACATCCGGTGAATCTGTCGCGGTAGCGTACGGCTCAGCGACAACGACGGGATGGCGTCCTCGGTGAAGAAATCGACGGCCAGGGTCTCATGGCTGACCGCCGGCGCCCCGCCCGTAATCCGGCACAGGATGAACAGTTTGTAAATGTGGAACGGCATGATGGGCGTGTGCCCTTGGCGGGCGCGGTCATACACCGCCAACAGCCGCTCGGCCCGTGCCTCAAAGCCCGATTCCTCGAGTATCTCCCGCTCCACCGCCTCGCGCGGCGACTGGCACGGATCGGCCCACCCGCCGGGCAGCGTCCAGCCGCCGTCCAGCGCCTCGCAGACGAGCAGAATCTTGTCATCGCGAAAGATCACGCCGCGAACGTCCACCTTGGGCGTGGCGTAGTTGCGCTCGCGTTGCCATAATTTAGCGACCGCTTCGGGTGAACCGCCGCCGCCCGCGGCCATCATCTCGGCGGCGATGCGACGCACCTTCTCGTAGCGCTCCCGCTCATAGGCACTTTCGGTGTAGGTCAATCCATCCTGTGCAACGGCGGCCAATTCCTTGGCCCATACGGCCCAACGCGGTTCCATAGACCTCTCCGAACATCGATAAGGGGACAGTCAGCAAAGGTTACCAGAAGGCCGAAGCGCCGGGCCAGAAAAACCACAAAAAGGCCCCGAGCGTGGCGGACATCGGGTCGGGGCTGTGTTTTCGGATTCCGGGCCGCCGCCACGAAGATACGGCCAAGATGATGGACTCGGGAGCATTGGCCCTTAAAATGGGGAGAACCACCATGACCGTTGGTGGCGATGCAGACGGCAACATTGGCGAGGAGATATCCCGTGGGCAGACAATGGCTGTGGCCGGGGATCATTCTGGGGCTGGCCGGGGCCGTGGCGGCACAACCGGCGGGCGGGGACGTCTTCCGGGAATACCGCTGGTTTCACGAAGAGGGAGATGCCGGCCAGGCGATTCGTGTGGGCGGCCGCAAGGGCGAGGTCCATCCCGATCGCGGCTCGGCGCACGGGTATATCAATGCCCCCATGACCTGGCCGCATGACCTCGACCTGGATCATGCGATCAAGGCGGAGGTCGTGGCCGAGAAGATCCTGTGCCACGATGGCACCACCGGCCTGGCTATCCAGATCAACGACAGCGAGTGGTTCTACTTCCCGGAGGCGGACGCCATTCCCACACCCCAAGCCCTCTATCAACACCACACCTATCCTGTCCTGCGTGTGCCCGTGTCGGTGTTCAAGGCCGGCACCGGTAATCGCTTCCGGCTGCGCGTGGACGCCGAACATCCCTGGGACTGGCCTCAGAACCTGATCAACGGCCTGCACGTCCGCGTCTACTACGACGCCCAGGCCAAGCCGCATCCTTCCGGCGCATTGACCTCCCCGACATCCGGCGACCTCCTGGCTGACACGGTGCGCTTGACCACCGAGGCCCGCAGCCCCAATGGCCCGGTGGATCGCGTGGACTACATCGGTCTTTACGAAGATGTTAACCTGGAGGGCGACGGGGTGTATCGCCGGTGGCATTACCTCTATTTGCATGGCCGTCTGATGCACCATATCGGCTCGTCCACACACACGCCGTTCGCCGTGGAGTGGGATACCGCGTGGATTCCCGACCAAAGAGAACCCTTGTGCCTCGCAGCCTGGATCACCGACCGCACTGGACTGACCTATCAGACCGAGGCGGTCACCGGGCTTTCGCTCGGGCGACGCACCTCTTCGGTGGAATTGTGCAAACCGTATGACATCCCGCAGAAGTGGGTCACCCGCAGCGGCGAGAAGACCGAGCATTTCGACGTCCGTGGCGACCTGGACCGGGCCAGGGCGATGCAGCTGGTCTGGTCGAGCTGGAGTCCGGGCTATATGCGCGGTATCTCGATCAACGGTGTCCCGGTGTTCGACCGGGAGGGCCCGTGCTACCAGACGTACTACCATCGCGTGACGCTGAAGGCCCTGGATGCCTTGAGGCCCGGACGCAACGAGCTGACCACGGGCAAGACCCCCTTGATCGACGGCCAGATGGTGCACGGCATGGAGGTCAACTGGCCGGGGATCATGGTCCTGATCCGGTACGATCTGTAACCTGCTTCGTTTCGCCGACCCCCTGCAGGCGGGCAGCTTTCGCGCGGTACCGGCCATTTCTGCCCACAAGCCCGTTGTCGGCGGCGGCGGCGGCGCGGTAGGCTATGGGGTTTGGCGGGGGCCTCACTTTGCGCCATGGAGCAGGCTCCTCCTGAGGATATGGACATTATGTTTGTCGACGAGGCGAAAATCTGGGTCAAGGCCGGCGACGGCGGTCATGGGTGCGTCAGCTTCCGGCGGGAGCGGTTCATCCCCAAGGGCGGGCCCGACGGGGGTGACGGCGGCCGCGGCGGCGATGTGTATTTCCAGGCCGACGCGACCATCGACACGCTCACCGAGTTCATGGGCAAGCACCACTGGCGGGCGGGCAACGGTCAATGCGGCGAGGGCGGCAACCGCCACGGCGCCGACGGCGAGGACCTGGTCATCCGGGTGCCGGTGGGCACGCTCATCTACGATGCGGACCTCGATTTGCTGCTCAAGGACCTGGATGAGCCGGGCGTGCGGGTACGGATCTGCCGGGGCGGCCATGGCGGTAAGGGCAACAAGGCGTTCGCCACGTCGCAGCGGCAGGCACCGCGCTTCGCCCAGCCGGGCAAGCCCGGCCAGGAGCGTAACGTGCGCCTCGAGCTGAAGCTCATGGCCGATGTCGGCCTGGTGGGGCTGCCCAACGCGGGCAAGAGTACCCTCATCAGCCGCTGCTCGGCGGCCCGGCCCAAGGTCGCCGACTACCCTTTCACTACTCTGCATCCGGTGCTGGGCATTGTGGAACTCAGCGGCGACCGGCGATTTGTCATGGCCGATATTCCCGGCCTCATCGAAGGGGCGCACCACGGCGCGGGTCTGGGGCATGCGTTTCTGCGGCATCTGGAGCGGACCCGCCTGCTGGTGCACCTGCTGGACTCGGCCCCGCTGGACGGCTCGGACCCCGTCGCCAACTTCGAGCGGATCAACACGGAGCTGCGGCTGCACTCGCAAGCCCTGGCCGACAAGCCGCAGGTCGTCGCGCTGACCAAAACCGACGTGCTCGGCGACAACGGCGCCGTGGAGACGCTCCGCCGCCGGTTGGAGGGCCGACTCGACCGGCCGGTGTTGGCGATTTCGGCCGTGACGGGCCAGGGGCTCAAGACCTTGAATGAGACGCTCTGGAAACACTTGAAAGGACCGGGCCATGAACCTGATCGCGATTGACATAGGCAACACGATGATCACCGTGGGCCTCTTCCTGGATGATACCAAGGCCTGGATCGAATCGATTCCCGGCGCGGCCGAGGATGCCCCTGAGCGTCTGGGCGATTTGCTGGTCCGGGCCTGGGAGCAGATCCCCCTGGTCGCCGGCAGCACGGAGCACAAACGGGACGGCCTGATCGTGGTCAGTTCGGTGCATGAGGACTGGGGCCGGATGGTGGAGGACCTGTGCCGTGGACGACTGGGTGAGTCGATTCGGTTGATTGGGCGGGACGTGCCGCTCCCTATCGAAATGGGCGTGGACGAGCCCGCGGCTGTCGGCACCGACCGGGTGATCAACGCCGCCGCGGCGTTCGCCGTCATCGAGGGCGCCTGTGTGGTGGCCGACTTCGGCACGGCGGTGACAATCGACCTGGTCGATGAGAACGGCGTCTTCCTGGGCGGCGTCATTGCGCCCGGCTTCGCGATGGGTGCGGGAGCGCTCCATCACGGCACCAGCAAGCTGCCGCTGATCGAGGTCACCGCGCCCACCGATCCCGTGGGGGCCGACACGGTCAAGGCGATGAACGCGGGGCTGTTCTACTCGGCCGTGGGCCTTTTGCGAACGATCACCGAGCTGTACGCCGAACAGTTGGGACGCTGGCCGCAGACGGTCGTCACCGGCGGGGCCAGCAAGCTGCTCAAGGGGCACTGCGATTTCGTCGATTCCTGGGTGGACGACCTGACGGTCATGGGCATCGTAATTGCGTATAAGAAGCATCTGGCTACCCAGGCGGAACTGATCGAGCTGGACGCCAAGAATCGAGCCTCCAGCAGGAAACAGAAGCCCAAGAAGCCCGGACCGCCCTTGAACTGAAGATGATCGACGCCCCGGCAAAACACGATGAATCAACGGCCGTCGCCGGCCGCGACGCGCCGACTCGGTGCCTTCGGTGCGGTGTGCCGCTGGGGACCGCTTCCACCCTGTGCGACAATTGCGGCCAGCCGACCGGCACGACCGATTCGGCGGGCCATTGGGACCGGCCGATCTGGTTCGTGGCGGCGATGCTGCTATGCTTGGGGCCCCTGGCGCTGCCTTGGGTTTGGTTCCATCCGCGATGTTCACGGTCGGTCAAAGGGCTGGTCACGGCGGGAATCCTTCTGCTCACCGTGGGGCTGTGCGCGCTGCTCGTCCTGGCGGCCTGGTTCCTCTTCCATCAGATCCAGCTATTGACCGCGTGACACCTCTCTCGATCTCCTGCCTGTGGATGGCCCGTGGCAAGGCATGTCGAATTCCTTGACAGCCCTCGCCACGGTCGTTAGGGTGTGCCCCGTAGCCTGTTGAAGAGCCCGGTGCTGGGCGATGGACGGTTGCGCAGAGGCCCGGCAAGAGTTTCTTCAGTCTCGACTGTCTTTCGCAGGGAGCCACGCCCTCGCTGGGCCACGAGAACCAGATGTGAATGAAACGAGTGCCTTGTGGGTCGACTTCTTATTGTTTCCAACCGATTACCCGTTAGTGTATCCGCCGCACCGGATGGATCGCTGAATTTTTCCCGTAGCGTAGGCGGGCTGGCCACGGGGATGGCGTCGCTGGACAGCAGCGATCAGGTCTGGATCGGCTGGCCGGGACTGCCGTCGGATCACGTCGATGCCGAGCAACAGCGGCAGATCGAGCAGCATCTGGCCGAAGAGCATTGCCGCCCCGTCTGGCTCACCCGGACCCAGGTGGAGGACTATTACGACGGGTTCAGTAACAAGACCATCTGGCCGTTATTCCACTACTTCCCGCTGTATTGCATCTACGAGCCGCATCTGTGGCGGGCATATCAGGAGGTCAACGAGCGGTTCGCCCGCGTGGTTTGCGAGATGGCACGGCCGGATGACACCATCTGGGTGCATGATTACCAGTTGATGCTGCTGCCCCGACTGCTTCGGGAACACCTGCCCGACGCGGCGGTGGGGTTTTTCCTGCATATTCCATTCCCGTCGTATGAGCTGTTGCGGCTGCTGCCGTGGCGGCGGGACTTGCTGGACGGCATGCTGGGCGCCGATCTGGTGGGGTTCCACGAGTACGATTACGTCCGCCACTTTTTGAGCAGCGCCCATCGCATCACGGGCCATGAGCACGTGCTCGGCACGCTCAGCGTCGCCAACCGGCCCGTCCGCGTCGATGCGTTCCCGATGGGCATCGACTACGACGCCTTCGCCCAGGCCGGGACCCGCCCGGAGGTTCAGGAGAATATACGCACCCTGCGCCGCAGGTTCGGCACCGGCCGCACCATCGTCTCGATCGACCGCCTCGATTACACCAAGGGCATTCTGCATCGCCTGGAAGCGTTCGACTGGCTGTTGAGCTGTCGGCCCGAGTATCGCGGTACGGTCTCGCTCGTGCTGGTCGCCGTGCCCTCGCGGACCAACGTCCCGCGGTATCAGGAGTTGCGCACCCGGATCGAGCACCTTGTCGGACGGATCAACGGCGCCTATGGCACGCTGCGATGGACGCCGATTCACTACCTCTACCGGTCGTTACCGTTCGAGGAGCTCGTCGCCCTGTATCGCATCGCCGACGTGGCGCTCATTACCCCCCTGCGTGATGGGATGAACCTGGTGGCCAAGGAGTACGTGGCCAGTCAGGAGGAAACGGGCGGGCACGGCGTGTTGATCCTCAGTGAGATGGCCGGGGCCGCCAGCGAGCTGTCCGAGGCCATCATCGTCAACCCCCACGACAAACACCAGGTGGTCGAGGCGCTGCATCGGGCCCTGGAGATGCCCGCCGCCGAGCGCCGGCACCGCAACGAGCAGATGCAGCAGCGCCTGCGGCGTTATACCGTGCGCCGTTGGGCGGCCGACTTCGTCGAGAGCCTGGCCGAGGTCAAGGCCCGCCAGGCGCAACTGGCGCTGCGGCGGATCACCCCGGAGCTGCGCGACCAGGTCGTGGAGGCCTACCGCGGCGCGACGCGGCGGCTGATCCTGCTGGACTACGACGGCACGCTGGTGCATTTCTTCCCGCGGCCCGAGCAGGCCCGGCCCGACGCGGCTCTGCAGGAGATGCTCCGGGCCCTGGCCTCGGATCGGCGGAACACGATCGTTGTCATCAGCGGGCGCGATCGTGACACGCTGCAATCGTGGCTGGGCGAGCTGCCCATTCACCTTGTGGCCGAGCACGGCAACTGGACCCGCCGCCGCGGCGACGCCTGGCAGTGCATCGAGAACCATGGGCACGACTGGAAAGGGACGTTGCGCCCGATCCTGGAACGGTACGTCGATCGCACACCGGGCGCGTTCATCGAGGAAAAGGACTTCTCCCTGGTCTGGCACTGCCGGCGCTCCGAGCCGGACCTGGCCCACCTGCGCATCCAGGAGCTGCGGGCGGCCATCCTGCCCCTGACCGAAAACCTCAACCTGGGGGTTTTCGAAGGCAGTAAGATCCTGGAGGTCAAGAGCATCGCCGCCCACAAGGGCTCGGCCACCGAGGCTTGGCTGCACGAGGCGCCCTGGGACTTCGTGCTGGCCGCGGGCGACGACTACACCGATGAGGACATGTTCGCCGCGCTCGACGAGAAGGCCGTGTCGATCAAGGTCGGACGCGGCGCCAGCCACGCCCGCTTCAGCGTGGACACCGTCGAGGCGATGCGCGATCTTCTGGAGCGGCTGACACGCGCGTGATTGCGTCCCCACGCCACCGGAGAACAGGACGACACAATGGATCAAGAGGCCTTGGAGGCTTTGCGGAATCTGGACTACGGCGCCATCGGCAACGGTCGCAGCGCCGCGCTGGTCGGTCGCACGGGCAGCATTGATTTCTGCTGCCTGCCGGATTTCGATTCGCCGGCAGTGTTCGCCGCGCTGCTGGACGTGGACCGCGGCGGGCGGTTCGCCTTTGAGCCGAAGGGCGAATACTACACGCGCCAGGAGTACCTCCGCCGCACCAACGTGCTGGTCACCACCTTTTACGACGGGCAGAACGCCTTCGAGGTGATCGACTTCATGCCCCGCTACAAAATGGAGAACGGCGGCTATCACTGCCCCAGCGAGGTGATCCGCTACCTCCGCGTGCTCAGCGGCCGGCCCCTGGTGCGGATCATCTACACGCCCCGGCCCAATTGGGCGCGGCATCCGGTGCGCAGCGAATACGGGCCGGGCTTCCTGAAGCATTGCACCACCGCCGGCGTGTACGAATCGCTGTACCTGTACTCCGATCTGCCGCTGTCGGCGATCGGCGACGGCGAGCCGGTGCCGCTCACGGGCGAGCATTTCCTAATGCTCAGCTACAACCAGAAGATCACCTTGCCGGACCTGGACTTCATCCGGCTGGAGTTCGAGCGCACGAAGGTGTACTGGATGGGCTGGGTGGCCAAGACGGACGTGTTCAGCGACTATCAGACGGCCGTGGAACGCAGCGCCCTGGTGCTCAAGCTCCTGGCCTACCAGAAGACCGGGGCGATCCTGGCCGCCGTCACCACGTCGCTGCCTGAAACGATCGGCGACGTGCGAAACTGGGACTACCGCTACTGCTGGCTGCGCGACGCGTCCATGACGATCAGCGTGCTGACCCGCCTGGGCCACTACAACGTCGCCCGCCGGTTCCTCCAGTTCATCCTGGACATCGTGCCCTTCAAGGACGAGAAGATTCAGATCATGTACGGCATCCGCGGCCAGCGGAACCTCAAGGAGCAGGAGCTGAGCTGGCTGCGGGGTTATGAGGATTCGCGACCCGTCCGCGTGGGCAACGCCGCGTTTCAGCAGAAGCAAAACGACATCTACGGCGTGCTCATGGACGCCATCTACCAGTCCCTGTGTCTGTTCCACGAGTCGCTCGACAACAAGGAGGACCTCTGGACCGTCGTGCGGACCCTGACCCGCCACGTGCGGAACAACTGGCATCGGCACGATTCGGGCATCTGGGAGCTGCGCACCGAGCGAAAGCATTTTGTCTTTTCGAAGATCCTCTGCTGGGTCGCTATGGACCGCGCCGTCAAGATCGCCCAGATGTTCGGCAAGCAGGCCGACGCCCTCAGTTACGCCGCCGTCCGGGATCGCATCCGCGCCGACGTCTACCGCAAGGGCGTGCACCCGACGCTACACGCCCTGACGCAGTATTATGGCTCCGACAGTCTCGACGCGGCCAATCTTCTGGCCGAGCGGTACGGCTTCATGAGCCCGGAGGATCCCGTCTACGTGAATACCGTCAACGCCAGCTACGAACGGCTGTGCGTCGACGGGCTGGCCTACCGCTACCGCAACGCCGATGACTTTGGCCCGCCGCAGTCCTCGTTTACGGTCTGCACCTTCTGGCTGATCCGCGCGCTCTATCGCATCGGGCAGAAGGACCGGGCTATCCAGATGTTCGAGGGCCTTTTGGCCAGCGCCAACCACCTGGGACTCTTCAGCGAGGACATGGACTTCAAGACCCGTCGGCTGCTGGGCAACTTCCCCCAGGGCTACTGCCATCTGGCCCTGGTCGATACCGCCATGACCCTGTCCGACCAGACCGATTGGCACCACCCCACGGATATCTACACGCCCACGTAGTCCCTTCACGATGACCGCATATCCGAGGTGAACCCCCGTCTGGGTATGGGACGCAGGGCCACCGACGCGGGCATTCAAGCACGCTCCGTCACGGCGCGCAAAACAGGCCGGCGTCCTCCAGACCACCGGCCTGCTCATGTCTGCCTCGACGGCTTGGTCTATGCCAGCTCGTCGTCGATCCAGCTCAGCAGGTCCTTGAGATCATCCAGCGTGATGTCGCCCATGTGAGCGATGCGGAAGGTCTGCTCCTTGAGCTTGCCGTACCCGTTGCCGAACACGACGTTGTGCTTTTTCTGCAGGGCGGCGATGACCTCGCCGACGTTGATGCCCCGCGTGTTCTTGACGGTGGTCAGCGTGTTCGAGGCATACTCCTCGGGTGCGAACAGGGCGAAATTCTCCTTGGCCCAGGCCCGGACGAACTCGGCCATCTTGGCGTGCCGCTGCCAGACGTTTTCCATGCCCTCCTTCAACAACCGGGCGCACTGGTAGTTCAGCGCCATGATGTGCGGGATGGCCGGCGTCGTCGGCGTCTGGTTCTTGGCTGCGCTCTTGGCGAACTGCTGGAAGTCGAAGTAGTACCCGCGGTCCGGAACGGTCTTGCTCTTTTCCAGCGCGCGATCGCTGACGGCGACCACCGCCAGGCCCGGTGGTATGGCAAAGGCCTTCTGCACGGAGGCGAACACGACGTCCCACCCCAGCTCGTCGAAGTGCAGCGGCAGTCCCACCATGGCGCTCACCGCGTCCACGAACACCAGCACGTCCGGGTACTTGGCCCGCAGCATCTCGCTGATCTCGTACACGGGGTTGGTCACGCCGGTGCTGGTCTCGTTGTAGACCATCGTCACGGCGGCATAGTTCCCCGTGGCCAGCTTCGCGTCGATCATCTCCGGCGTGACGGCCTGGCCCCACTCGACCTTGAGCTCGTCAACCTGCCGCCCGCACGACCGGGCCACGTCGGCGTACTTGTCGCTGAACGCCCCGCACATCGTGCACAGCACCGTCTCATCCATGCGCACGCAATTGCGGATGCTGCCCTCCCAGACGCCCGAGGCCGACGACGTGCTCAGAAAGACGCTCTGCTTGGTGAACAGAATCTGCTTGAGCATCTCCACCGTCTCGCCGTGAAGCTGGGCGTATTCCTTGCCCCGGTGTCCCAGGGTGGGACGCGCCAGTTGCTCCAGAACCTCCGGCAAGACGTGTACGGGTCCGGGAATGAACAACTTCGGAGGATTCCTCCAATCTGCCATCTTCGCCACTCCTAATGCAAAAGTCCTCTGCGCTTCGGGCCCTTCGGCCGCGACCCTCTCTTAGCAGTCTGTTGAAAAATGTACAGGCCACAAAAAGGGGCCTTTCTTGTCATTCCCGCGAAGGCGGGAATCCACGCTTTGCGTGCAGAGAACACACCCCACGTCGAGCGTGGACCCCGGATCAAGTCCGGGGTGACAGTTTTTCAACGGCCTGTTAGGCCTGTTTTCTGCCGCCGGTTCGCCGGCGGACCCGCCTTTACAGTTTGTGAAGCACCAACCCGGTGTACAGCTTCGGGTAGAAGAATGTCGATTTTTGCGGCATCCGCTCACCGGCCGCGGCGACGGCCTTGACCTGTTCGACCCGCGTCGGGTTCATAAAGAACGCCGCCTGACACTCCCCCCGGTCGACCCGCTCGATCGACGCGTCGATCGCGTCACCCAGGTCCTTGACGTACTCCAGGTGGCTCTCATCAGCGAGCTGTCGTTCGCCAATGCCCAGCACGTCATCCAGCACCAGCTTGTGCAGCACGTTTACATCCAACGCCCGCGAGGCCGGACTCAAGTCGGGCACCCGCGCTTCCAGGACGGCCATGTCCCGTAAGACCAGGGCGTAAAAGTGACCCGTGGCCATGTAAAGTCCGACGGCGTTGCGTCCCTGGCGATACCAGGTCCGGATCTGCTCGAACATGCGATCCCTCGCCGCGGCCTTGTCGGAGGGCCCGAACGGAAAGTCGACCGTTTCGAACTGCTGCGCCAACCGGCTCAAGAGACCCGATGGATCAAACACCGTCAGGCCGCGGACCAGTCGGTGCGTCGGGAAGATCTGCAAGCCTTCGTCCCGCATGTTCACAAACGTCATCATGCGAAACCGAGCCGCCGGATTCTGTGTTCTGCGGTAGTACTCCAGGGCCGTTTCGTACCGATGGTGTCCGTCGGCGATCACCACCGATTTGGTGCTCATCATGGCCACCACCTGCCGAATGTCATCCGGCTCGTCAATCGCGTAGAGGCGGTGTCGCACGCCGGCATCGTCGACCACGTCCAGCAACACCGGATGCGCCGCGGCCCGGTTCATGACCTGCTCATCCACGCGCTGCGGATCGTCGTAAAGCATGAAGATCTGCCCGAGCTGGGCGGCCTTGGCCAGCATGAGGCGCAACCGATCGGCCTTCGGCCCGTCGAGGGTCTTTTCGTGCGGCTGCACCCCCCTGCCGAACTCCTCCAACTCCCCCAGGGCCACCAGACCGGTGCGGCGGTAGTGCCGATCCCCCAGGTCGAAATCCTGCACGTATCCGTAAATTCGCTCGGTCGGATCCTGTTTCAGGACACCGGATCTGATCCACTCGGTCAGGCACGCCGCCGCCCGCGTGTAGCGGTTGTTCTGCTCGTTGTCCTGGGCAGTCGTCTTTCCCAGACTGACCCGAACGATGTTATATTCGCTGCGCTCGTACAAGCGATGTTGCATCGCCTCATCGATCACATCGTAAGGCGGCGCCACGCACCGCCCCACGTCCCCGACGACCTGACCGTCAAATCGAAATCCTTGAAAAGGCTGTATCCGCATATCCCATCCACATCTGCAACGCCACCAAGGCCCGCGCACAGTGCCTCGGCCGCCGAATTCGAGTCAAAAAAGACGCGACCGCCCCGTTGCCAAGCCACAAAGATGGGAATCCTACCAAGGTGACGATCGGCTTTCAATCGGAAAGACGCACGAACCCACACAAAACTCTCGCCCTCCGGTCGTCTCCCCGTGGCCGATGGGGCGGTGTTGTGACGGCTTCACAACAAATCGAGCCGCCAACCGAGTCAGTCCCGGCCCTCCGGCAGGCGAATTCGGGCCAGGTAGATGCAGGTCTTGCCCTCGTGCGAGGAGTAGTAGCTCATCCACAGCAGGCCCTCGTGCCAGACCAGGCCGGGATAGCTCGTGTCGCCGCCACTGGGCAGGGTCAGGACCGGTTCGTAGGCCGTGGGGGTCAGATGTGCCAGGACGGTCCGCGCCCCGCCGGGGTACGAGCGGCCCGCCGCCCACATCCGCCCATCGGGCAGGATGACGAAATTCGGCCCACCCACCTGATGCGCCGTCTCGTGCCAGGTCCACTCGGTATACGGCGGTCGGCTGGAACCGATCATGGCGTGGCGGCTCTCGGCCTCGCGACGCACCAGGGCCAGCATCGTGCCGTCCGGCCGGAAACGCAAGGTCGTCTCATTCGGACGACCGGTCAGATCGAGCGGGCGGACACGCTCGTATCGCAGACCGTCGGTGCTGCGCATGAGCGCCAGGACCTCGCCTTCCGGGGCCCCCGCACGGTACGACACGCCCCAGGCCACCCCCTGGTGCCAGGTGACCCGCCACAGCCAATCCCCGGATTCACAGACGGGCGCGGGGGCGGTCCAGTCCCGGCCATCCGCCGAGAAGCAGACGCGGGGCTGCCGCCCCAGGAGTTGACGCTCCTGGTAGACCGACCCGCCGGCGACGATCATCAATCGGCCATCGGGCGTGATCGAGAGTTTCGGATCGCGCAGGTCCACCCCCAATTCGGCGATCAGGGCCGCGCTCGCCCAGTCACGGCCATCGGCGCTGGTGATTACCCGAATCCGCCCATCCCGACCGCCGACGTGGCTGTCGGCCTCGCGAAACGTGCAAAACCAGCGGTCCTTGAAACGGATCAGGTCGGTGAAGGCGCTGTGCTCAGCCTGGTCCCAGATCTTGCGCACCTCAACCAGGACCGGCTGATCCATCGACGGCTCGGCGGCCATACAAAACCCGCATCCGCCCGCTAACGCGACCAGAAGACCACTCAGCAAGGTCATTCTCCTGAACCTCATCTCTTAATCCTCCCGATTCCCGGCTTGCACACGAAAGGCCAGGACCGACCGGCCCGCAGCCCCGAAGTCACCACTGAGTTTGATTGTGCCCGATCCCGCCGACGTCCGTAGTTCCCCCTCGAAGCCCGTCCGATCCATCGGCTCGATCGACAGGTCCCACTGCCGGGGCTCCAATTGCCCGCCCTCAGGCAGTGAGTCCAGACGCAGCGTACCATGCACGGGTTCATCTGTGAAGTTGTAGGCGAACAGGTGCAGGGCGAATGGCCGGTCGGGCTCGATGCAGTATTCGAAGCCCTGCGACCAGGGAATGGGCGCGATCTTCACCGTGTTCCCCCGCGGCACCTGCACCTGGAGCACAACAGGACAGACCTTGTCCTCACGGGGCTCGGCCGGTTCGGGCTTGCTCAGGGCAAGCTCTTTCGTCTCCCCGGCGGGCAGGACGATGAACACGGCCCGGCCCTCCAACTCGGCGGGCGCCGCCTCCAACCGCCGACCCAGACAGTCCCAGACCGACTCGACCCTCCACGCCTCCGACAGCGGGAACGGCACACGGGTCTTGTTGCGCTCGGCCCAATCCACGGGTTTCTCCGCCCAGGCGACGAGCACGTCCCGCTCCACGCCATCGGGCCGGGCGCGGAAGGCAATCACGTGGGCCTCGGGGCGGTCGGGCAGCTCCCATCGGCCCAGGCACTCGGCGCCGGCCAGCAGGCGACCGACCGCCGCCAGGGCCACGTAGGCCGGGCGCGGCGTCATGTCCTTGCGCAGCAGGCCGAACTGCGCCCCATTGTGTTTCTCGTAGTAGTGGCCGAGGACAAAGTGGAAATGCCGAACCGATCCCGCGTGCAGGCTGGAGGCATACGACTGGGCAATGTAGCGGGCCTTGCGTAATTCATCCTCGCGTGACAATTCACACCACGGCTCAGGCCCGACGTATTTGAGCCCGCGGTCGGCCTCCGTGACCCACAGGGGCTTTCCGCAGGCGGCCTGCCGCGCCGGGCCCCACAACCGCGCGTAATCGTGGGCCCATTCATAGGTGTGGATGTTGTACGTATCGAAGTAGGACCAAGCCTCGTTCTCCAGCAGGCCTTGGGTATGCTGCGTCGTCGGCAGGGTGGTATAGACGTTCCACCCCACGATCACCTCGGGGTCGCCGGCCTTGAACCCCAGGTACGCGGCCTTCTGATAGCTGCACATCTCGTCCACGGTATGCCCGCCGAACATCTCGATGTTCGCCTCGTTCCATGGCTCCCAGGCGTGCACTTTGCCCGAAAACCGCTGGGCCATCGCCTTGCAGAAGCGATACGCCAGCCGCAAGTCGCGGGGGAAGCGTCCCCCGGCCAGGTCGCCGTCCAAAATCGTATCCTGTGCCCACGAGGGGGTACTGTGGAACACCTGCAGCACTTTCAACCCGCGGCCGGTCTGAATCCAGGCGGCGGTGTCGTAGGTCGTCTGCCCCGTGGTCAATTGGCCCGGCAAGGCCTCCATCTCGCGCCAACTGAGCCGATCGCGCACCCAGTTGACCCCGGCCAGGGCCGCCAGCGAGGCCAGCCTCGCCTGGTCCATCGGTTGACTGTTGGCGAACCAGGCCGTTGCCGAATCCACGCACACCGGCGAGTCCTGCGGGACAGGGGCCTTGAGCCGCTCCAACACCGCGGCGGTCGTCCATTGAGCGCAGTCGCCGTCCGCAGCCAGGAACTCAACGCGATACCACCCCACGTCCAGATCGCCCAGACGCAGACGTGACCCGACCAGCGTCCGGCCCGGCTGCATATCGCCGTGGCCGATCTGGCGGTCGGTGTCGTCGAGCACCCGCCACGATTTCACGTCTTCGGGCATGTCCTGCGGCAGCCTGACCCAGACCGTCTGGTCGCGAAGATACACGTTGCCCGGATGATCGCTCAGGGGCTCTGGTATCGCTCGCTCGACGACCTGGCCGTCTTCGACGGCCATGGCCGGCTCGACCGCGCCAACACACAAGAACACACAGACAATGATCGCCACGATGAGCTGCCGCAGCGTATTGTATGGCGTCATCACACTCTCCTGTCTTGTCGTTGAAATCAGATGAAGGGCGACCTACGGCCCATCATCGGCGATCACATCCAACTCGGCGACCGAGGCGAAGCGCTGCCCCTCGAGACCGGCCACGGCCACGAACCGCACGTATCGTCCCTCCGTCGGTGTGTCAAATCGAATCGTCTTGAGTTCGCGGTTCAACGGCGGTTCGCCGCGGGCGACAGGCTCGCCCCAGCGCTCGGGGTCGTCGCTCACGTAAACGGCGTACCGCGAGATCCAGCCGTTGCGCATGTCCTGACGTGGCAGGTACGTCAGTCCCCGCAAACGAACCGGCCGACGCAGGTCCATGACGATCTCATGCGGATAATCGGGCGGCGTCGGCGACCAGGCGGTGTGCCAGATCGTATCCGGGTTGCCGTCAATGGCGTTCTGGCCCTCGTAGCCCGGCTCGTGACTGTCGGTTCGCAGCACCCGTGCACCGAGCGTATCGATCAAGCGGGGCGCGCGAAACAGGCCCCGGACGTCCTCGACCCGAAGCTCATCGGTCGGATCGAACGCGTCCCGCATCATGTAGTCCAACAGGGACTCGCGCAGGGCCTTGGCCGGCAGCCGCTCGTCCAGGTCGTTCTCGATGTCCATGCTGCAAGCCAGGAGCCTGCCGCCCGCGACCCTGGCCTCGAAGAGCAGGCCCAGCCGACGGTTCGTAACCCAATCGTCGATGACCTGCACGATTGGGCGAAACGTCGGCGGCAGATCGTCCAGCACCATCGCCTGACTGCGGCTGATCAGGTACCACCACTGCCAGTTGGTGTGCGACTCGGTGGGGAATCCCGCCAGGGCCGGATGCGACGGGTCGCACAGGATGCCCAGCGTGTGCGGAGGCTGACCCCGCGTCCAGGCCGTGTTCCAGAAGATGCTCGAAAAGCCGATCCCCACGTCCCCGGCAACACTGCCGCGAGCAGGCAGAAGCAACACCCTGCCGCCCCGCTGCAACACCGCCACAGCCGCGTCGTCCAGGGCATGGGCCACGTACACCTCGTTAGGCACCGGACGAGCAGATGGGGGCGGATACACCCACAGGTCCCAGTCGTTGGCGATGTCGGCACCCTCGATGGCGATCTCGAGGTTGACCTTCGCCGGGACCTTCACACCCGCCCAATCAAAGCGGATCGGTCCAAGCTCGGTGCCGTTGCCGATGGGGATCATTCGCGGCGGCAACGGCCCGTGGCGGACGACCCGGCCATGGGCATCCCGCAGACGCCAAACGCACCGACGATCCAGGGGCTGCGATCCGAAATGCGCGATCTCGGCGACGGCCTCGAACGGCTCATCGGCCGACCAGACCCGCTTGGCCACGCGCAGCAAGGGCACGGTCGGCCCGCAGAAGCGGTGGTACTCGGCGGCAGTGACATAGCCCTTCTCGTCCCAGAAGGCATCGAGCACGCCCACCAAGGCCGTGCCCTGGCCCGGAAAGTCGTGCAGGTCCAGCAGTTGGAATCCGCCGATGCCCGGCGTGCGCAATTGCGACTCGATATCCTCCTTGTAGCACAGGGCCTGCAGCTTGCCCGATGCGATAAGGAAATCGTGGGCCTGGTCGAGCATGTGGTTGGCGTCCAGAGAATCGCGGAAGATCTCGAAGTTGGCCGCGCGGAACACGCCGGTGTACTTGGCGATCTCATCGAAGTTGGGATACACGCACCACTGGCCGATCTCGTGGCTGACGACGGGCGCCTCGTGCTGGGCGACAAAGTCACGATAGTCGGTCATCGTCTCCGGCGGGCGGGCGTTGATCCGGCTGCTGAGCCCTTGGCCCCAGGCCTGGATTCGCGGCGTGGGTGTGCTGTGATATTGGTTTTCGGGGATGATCGGCCAGCCGGCGGCGCTGGTGTACAGCCGCCGCGTGTCCTTGCGTTTCCAGTAGGTCACCAGGTCTCCCAGCCAGCGCCGCTGATTTCCGCCCGCCGGCTCGTTCCCGTAGGCCAGCATGCAGAAGGATGGGTGATTGCCGTACGCCTTGAGGATCCGATCCCCCTCGGCATAGATGAACGCGTCGATCGGTTTGCCCTCCCCGATGCTCGAACCACTGTTCGCCCAAGCGGCACATTCGATCTGGAAATACACGCCCACTTCGTCGGCCGCGGCAAACGCCGCCTCCGGCGGACACCACGAATGAAACCGGATGTGGTTCAACCCGTGCGCCTTGGCAATGCGCAGAATCCGCAGCCAACCGGCCTTGTCCGTCGGGGGATAGCCTGTCTTCGGAAAAATGCAGCACTCCAACGTGCCGCGCAGGATCGTCTTGCGCCCGTTGATTGTGAACTGCGTGCCCTCCGTGGCGAACCGACGCAGTCCGAATGTGGTCTCCACAACGTCCCGGTCCACTCCGACACGCGTTTCGGCGCGAAGCACGTACAGATTGGGCGAAAACTCGTCCCACAGGGCGACCTGATCACCCAGGATACAGTCCGCCTCGATGTCATTCATCTTGGCCGGACACTGGAGAGGCACTTCGCGCCGGACCAGGACCGGTCCATTGGGATGCGGTCGGACCTCGAGGGCGACCATCCCCCGAATCTCCCCGCCGGTGACATTCCCTACGTGCATCCGGACGACGGCCGCCCGTCGATCCAGATCGGGCCAGACCTGCACATCCTCGATCCACACCCGGGGCCGGGCCCTCAGCTCCAGACGCCCGACGATGCCGTTCCAGTTGCCCTGCGTATGGTCCGAGACGCTGTGCGCGTTGACGCCCACGCCGATCTTGACGCGGTTGTCCACGCAGATGGTGATCCGATGCACCCCCGCTTCCAACGCCCCCAGGTTGTACACATGCGGACAACTGAGCGAATCCTGCGACCCGACCGCCTGGCCGTCCACCCAGACCTGCGTCTGCCAGTGACACCGCTCCAGAAAAAGCTCCACCCGCTGGTCTTTCCAGCCTGACGGGACCCGCACCAGGCGCGTGTACCAGGCCGCGCCCTTGTAGTACTTCAGCGGCGTCAGCCAGAAGGGCACCTTGACCTGGCCCGGCTCGCGATACGGCGCGTACTGCGGCTCGGTGAACCAGGAACGATCCACGATGCTGCCCGTCCAGGGCGTATCGACGGTAATCTCGTCGCCCAGGCCGTTTTCGGTCAGGGAGCCCGGCAGATGGACCGTGTGCTCGAACGCGTCGAGCCGATACCACTGCTCGGCCGCTCCCCGGTCCTCCGGATCGAGCCGACAGCGCCAGATCCCGGCCAGGTCCATCATCCGACCCGGTGGATCGGCCCCGACGGCCTGCGCGGTGAGCCCCGCAAGGACGATCACGGCCAGAGACGCCACATTGACCAGACCCGATAACGACATTCCGCGTGGATTCCGCGTGTTCGGCATCATCCGACATCCTCCGATTTGCACTGAATTAGAGGCCACTATAGCCCCGCGGAGGGGGGACTGTCAACGAAACCGCGACCGCCGGACCGCGCCTGTCACCAAACAGCTTGACCAGCGGGCAGGCCGGACATCGCTTTGGCGGTTGAGTCGGAGTGGGTAAAATGGTAGTATGGTTCCGGACAGGATGAGCGGGAAAACCCATTGGCGGAGGTTGGCGGCAATGATACAGGGTCATTTTATGTGGAATCCAGTCCGGCTGGGGCTGATCGTGTTGGTTTTGGCGGTCGGGGCGGCAGTGTGCCCGGCCGACAAGCCCCGCGTGATCGTTCTGACCGATATCAGCAATGAACCGGATGATGAGCAGTCGCTCGTCCGATTCCTCGTGTACTCCAACGAGTTCGAGGTCGAGGGCCTGATCGCCACCACCTCGGTTTGGCTCAAGGACAAGGTGCGGCCCGAGAGGATTCTGGAGCGGATCGAGGCCTACGGTAAGGTCCGCGACACGCTGCTCAAGCACGCGCCGGGCTACCCCACGGCCGAGGCCCTGCAGGCCGTGGTCAAGGCCGGGCGGCCGGAGTTCGGCATGGCCGGGGTCGGGGCGGACAAGTCCTCCGACGGCTCGCGGCACATCATCAACGTGGTCGACAAGGACGACCCGCGGCCCGTGTGGATCTGCGTTTGGGGCGGGGCCAATTGCCTGGCCCAGGCCCTGTGGGACGTCAAGAACTCCCGCGGCAGCGACGAAGTGGACAAGTTTGTTGCCAGGCTGCGCGTCTATACGATCAGCGACCAGGACGACTCGGGTCGATGGCTGCGGCTGACGTTCCCCAAGCTGTTCTACATCGTCTCGCCCAGCAGTGTCGATAGCGCCGAGTACCACAAGGCCACGTGGACCGGCATCAGCGGCGACCGGTACTATCGCAACGGGCCGATGCACAAGTTCGAGATGGTGGACAACCCCTGGCTGGAGGAGCATATCATTCAGGGGCACGGGCCGCTGGGCGAGTCCTACCCGAAGCTCGAATACATCATGGAAGGCGATACGCCCTCGTTCCTGGGACTGATCGACAACGGCCTGGCCAGCCACGTCAGCCCGGCCTACGGCGGCTGGGGCGGACGATATGCGCTACACCAGACCTATGCCGAGACCCGCCCGATCTGGACGAACACCCGCGACAGCCGCGACACCGTCACCGCGGAGAGTGGCGTCACGGTGACCAGCGACCAGGCGACGATCTGGCGCTGGCGCGAGGCGTATCAGAACGACTTCGCCGCCCGGATGGACTGGTGCGCCGCCGAAACCACCGACCAGGCCAACCATAACCCCATCGCCGTCGTCAATGGCCAGGAGGGCAAGGGGGTGATTGAAATCACGGCCCCCGCCGGGGCCCAAGTATCCCTCTCGGCCGAGGGATCGAGCGATCCGGACGGGGATACGATCACCTACCTATGGTGGCACTACATCGAGGCGGGCACGAGCCAGAAACCGCTTTCGCTGGAAGGGCCCGATCGGCCCAAGACGTGTTGCACCGTGCCGGAGGAAGAACCGGGCAAGACCTTTCATGTCATCCTGCAACTGCAGGATAACGGCAAGCCCAACCTGTTTGCCTACCGCCGCGTGATCGTGACCGTCCAGGCACCTGAGCCCGAGCCCCCCAAGTCCGAGCCCCCCAAGTCCGAACCGCCCAAGCCCGAGGACGTGCCGTAGTCAACAAGGATGGAATCCTTCCGGTGTTCCTGGCACACGCTCGTTATCGTACGGCGTCACGGCGCGTCGACGGCATGAGGTCCACACGATCGGGCTCAGGATTGCTCTGCGTGTCACCCCCGCGCAGGGAATGACGACATGAAGCTCCGAGGACAAAAGCCAGTACCCAAGCCCTGCCGAAAACCGGGGTTGTCTTCGCTTCCTACTGAGAAGAGGCCACACAACGACGGTCTGACGCATCGCCAGACACGTCAGGTTGCACAGTTTTTTGATCTTGCGATGGTTTCAGGCAAAGATAATAATGATGGTGAAACAGGTTTCTTGTACACGCAAGAAACCGGTCGCCGGCTGGGTGTTGTGTCGAGAAGACGTTGGAGGCTGAGACGATGGCACTGATTGGAATAGCCGGGCTTATCGCCGCGACCCTTGTCCTTGGCGTTGCGTTGATGGGCATAGCCCAATTGCTATGGGTTTTTCCAAGCTTGTTTTTCGGCGGCATCATTTGCCTCGCACTTGACGACATCAGTCGCCGACTCTTCACTTTGGAACGCGTCACCATTGGAACACCGGACCCGCAGAAGTGCGCCGAAGCGGGGTTCGTCAAGCTCACGGACGTCGAAGGTCGGGCTATGTGCCTTGGCTGCCGCCAGATCGGGCCTAAGGCCGGGATGTACTACAACCAAGCGCAGGACATTTACTATCATCCACGCTGCCTTCCGCAGTCGTTGAGAACCGGGCCAAGCGCAGGGAACACATGAGGGACGTCCTGCCCGTGCAAAGCATGCCGGCGCCTTGAGCGCCCAAAGCCCGCACGTGATCACGACTGCTTGGGGGCTGTGGTTGCGGCGTCGGCGGTGGTGGGGCCGGACTCGATGAGGTTTTTCGCCTTGGGGAACGTGAACGTGGGCGCCTGGTCGTGCAGGGCCTTGCCGAAGTCCAGCATCGCCTCCTGGCCCTGCTCGGCGATCTCCACCGGCGGGATGAACAGATTCGCGATCGCCCCCTTGATCCGCCCCCACAACCCCTCGGACTTGCCGGCGGCAACGACCGAGGCGACGGACACCGCCATCTTGGGCGTCCCCTCCGACCGCTGGAACTCCAGGGTGTTGATTCGTACGACCTGCGGGTCATAGCGGTTTTCATAGCGGTAGCCGCCGTCCTTGCGCTTGACGCTGTACAGACCCGCCCGCACGGGGCTGGCGTGCCCGTCCGCGTTGAAATGCACGCGAACGGCCTCGACCTCGGCTTGGTCCCCCACGAGGCGACCGATGACCTCAACCCGGCCCAGGCCCTCGCCCTCAAACGCGATATACTCCAGCAGGTTCTTGAGGTCGCCGGATTCCTTGTCCCTGGACAGCCAGGCGATCAGACTCGCGGGATCGTATCGGTTCTTGTGCCAGCCCCGGCCCCGCATCTCGAAACGGCACTCAACCGTAAACTGGTCGCCCTGCCGGGTTTTGTGGTAGTCCGTGATCCGCGAGGTCTGGCTGTTTTCTTCGCTGGCCGAACAATCCACGGCCGTCATGGAAATGACCGGAACAAAATAGAGAAAGTCGGTGGCTTTGTTCAACTCTGTCGCGTTGTCCTGGTAGCTCAAACTCACCGTCGGCCCTGCCGGCTCACCCAAGGCCGCCCCCAGCATGCCCATCACGCATCCGATTACCATATGCCGTGTACTCATCATCAATCCCCAAGGCTACAAAGACTGCATCGTGGTCTTGTGTGTATCGGCCGTCTCGGTGCGGCGGGAACAGCAAAACACCTCCCCAAGCGGACGGCATCGGCCATCCGAAGGCACACAGTCTATGCGGGCCGGGCTCCAAGGGCCAGACTTCTTGCACCGATTCAGGTGCTTGTGCCAAGGTCAGCTTTACCCCCATCACGATAAACGCCATTGTCCCAGACACCCTGTGAGGGCTATAATTGATTGATCGAACAGAGCTTACAGCAAGAGAAACCGACCTGGAGAAATTCATGAACCTAGCCAGGACCCGCCATCCCGACTTTTTCAGGTTTTTGGCCCCTCCTCCGCGCGGAAGAAGGTCAGGAATTCAGAGGCGGGTCAACCGCTGCACGTGGGGGCTTTCCGTCATTCTGGTCCTGGCATGTGCGGGGTCTGGGCAGGGCCTGACACTGAGTCCGCAGCCTTTGTTCGACGGCAAGGACCTGGGGCAATGGCAAACGGCCGACTACCTGGGCAGCGGGGCTGTTCGCATCCAGGATGGGGCGATCCGGCTGGAGCGGGGGGTGGAACAAACCGGCATACGCTGGACCGGCTCCGTACCTTCATCAAATTACGAGATCACGCTGGAGGCCCGGCGGATTGAAGGACGCGACTTCTTCTGCGGACTGACCTTTCCCGTGGGCCAGAGCTTCTGCTCCCTGATCGTCGGCGGCTGGGGCGGCAAGACGGTGGGCCTGTCCAACATCGACGGGCTCGACGCAGCCGAGAATGACACGACCGTGCTGCTGGACTTTGCGCTGGGGCAGTGGTACCCGATCCGCCTGCGAGTCACCGACGAACGCATCCAGGTATGGGTAGAAGGCGACCGAGTCATCGACGCGGACATCCGGGAGCGTGCCATCAATACGCGGCCGGAGGTCGACCTGTGCAAGCCCCTCGGGATCATGACCTGGATGACCGCCGGCGAGGTGCGGGACATCGTGTTGTGGCGGATGGGGGGTGAGCCGCTGCGGTTGCGGACGGCCGACCGGATGGCCGCGGGCGAGCGACGCGACCTGCGACAGCGCATCCTGGCCGATAGCGACCTGGAGCATGTGGCGGGGATGGCCCGGGAACTGCTCAAGGGCGGCTTCGACGCGGGTCAGGGTTATCCGCAAGTGTGGATCCGCGACCTCAACACGTTCATCGAGACCGCGCTGGAGGTCCACGAGCCGAAGGTGCTGCGGAGCCAGTTGCTACGGTTCTTCGCCGCGCAGGGCCCGGATGGAAACATCCCCGACGGGCTGGATGCGGCCGGCCGCGCCCACAAGAATACCGTCGAGACCGACCAGGAGACCTCGCTGATCCAGGCCGTCGCGCGATATGTGCGAGTCACCGGCGACCGGACCATCCTCACTGAGCGGGTGGACGACAAAACCGTGTTGGAGCGCATGGGGATGGCGTTGGAGTTCCTGCGGCGGAACCGATGGGACGAACCGCGCGGCCTGATCTGGGGCGCCACGACGGCGGACTGGGGCGACGTGCAGCCGGAGGACAACCCCGGCGTGGATCTGTCCGACCACAGCCACCGAGCGGTGGACATCTACGACAACGCCATGCTGGCCATTGCGCTGCGGGATTATATCGAGCTGGCCGGGCCCGATGCGCCGGACCGAGCCCGTTGGGCGGCGCTGTGGCGGTCGGTGCGGAACAACGTGCGGCTGTACCTGTGGACGGGCAGTAAGTTCCGCCCGCACCTGTACTTGGAGGGCTCGCCCTGGCCCGGGGAATTCAACGAACAGGTCATCTACTATCAGGGCGGTACGGCCGTCGCGATCGAGGCGGGCCTGCTGGAGGCCGATGAGGCGGCCCGGTCGTTTGAGACCATGATCGAAAACCGCATTCGCGCCGGCGCGACGTCCATTGGCTTGACCCTGTATCCGGCCTACCCCGCCGGGTTCTTCCAGAATCCGCAGATGGACCGGCCCTACAGCTACCAGAATGGCGGCGACTGGACGTGGTTCGGCGGGCGGATCATCCGCCAGATGATCCGGCACGGCTATATCGAGGCGGCGTATGAAGAGCTGCGCCCCATGGTCCGCCGCGTGATCGATAACAAGGGCTTCTACGAGTGGTACACGCTTGACGGCCAGCCCCGCGGCTCCGGGGCCTTCCGCGGCTCAGCCGGTGTGCTGGCTCTGGCCATCAACGACCTGCGGGCCTGGACGATGAAGTAGAAATGGAAGAGGGCCACCCCGAGCGAGGTGTCCGCCCTTCCTTGAAAGGAGACCACACAAATGAAGTCGCCTGTCTCTCAAGCCGCATTGGTGGTGATCGCCGTCGTGGTTCTGGCCTTTGCATTTCAGGGACGTCGCGGGATTTGGCAGCCCGATGAGGGGTACTACGCCGGCACAGCCGTCACCATGATGCACAGAAACACTTTGATGATTCCGTATCTGGGCGAGAAGGAGATCTTCCTGGACAAACCCCCCTTGATCTACTGGGGAATCCTCGCTGGTACCCAACTGTTCGGTCAGACCGAGTTCGCGGCACGCCTGTTCCATGCGGTCAGCTTCGCCCTGACGTGTGCGGCCGTGGGCGTCTTGGCGTGGAGCCTGTTTCGCGACAGGCGGCTGGCTTGGGCTTCGGCCTTGGTCTACGCCACCATGCCCGTGCCGCTCATCGCGGCCCACTTTATCACGCCGGACGGCTTGCTTGTCTTATGGACCACTCTGGCCGGGCTGTGCTTTTGGAAAAGCACGCAGGCATCCGGCCGGGCAGCCGGGCTGTGGAAAGTGCTGCTGGCCGGCGCTGTGGGGCTTGGCTTCCTGGCGAAGGGGCCGGCCGTATTGATTCCTTGCCTGGCCATGTTCGTCTTTCTGCTCGTCCGCCGGCGTGTTCTGGGCTACTTCTGGAGCGGTTGGTCGCTGGCGGCCCTGCTCACGTTCTGCCTTATCGGTCTGGGTTGGTATGCGTATATTTCGTGGCGACTACCCGGCGCATTGGCCTATTTCTTTGACAACCAGATTTGGGGCCGGCTGGTCTCTGAGAAATACCGTCGAAACCCTGGTCTGACCGGGGCACTGATTTACGTGCCCGTACTCCTGGCCGGGGCCCTTCCCTGGTCGGCGGCCTGGTTCGACTGGCGGCGATTGCACAACAGCATCTTGTCGAAGCGCTGGTGGCAACACCTGCCGGACAACCCGGTGCAGCTCTGGCTGGTCTGCTGGATCGGCATTCCCATGCTGATCCTGACGCTGGCGAGCTCCAAGCTGGGGCTGTATGCGTTGCCCGTCTTTCCGCCGCTGGCGATCATTTCAGCCCGAGCGTGGGGCTTTGATGCCAGGGCGGACTTAGCCGACACGCCCTCCGGGCCACGCCGCATATCCCCGCGAGCCGGTGTGCTTGTCGGGATATGGATCGCGCTGCTCTTAGGCGGACGGCTTGCCCTGGCGTCGTACCCCACACCCAAGGACATGCGGGCCCTGTGGGCGGCCATACAGGACCGGCTTCCCAGCCTGGAGTACGAGATCTGCACCGTGGATGATCGGGCCGACGGACTGTTGTTCTACGCGCCGATCACGCTCGAACACCTGACCGACGAAGACCGAGCCTATCCGACCTACATGGGAACCGAGCACCTTCTGGTGGAGATGCAGGAGATGGCCGACGAGGGTGAACGCATTGCGTTACTTGTCCAGGACGACCACGAACGGCTGGAAACCTGTACGCTCTTACGACGAGCCAACGTGCCCTACCGAATCATCTCCCTGCCGGGACATCGCAGCCTGATTGTTCCCGAAGTCCGGCCATCTCTGCACCCCGACCGTACCGCCGTCCCCGCAGATAACCCTTGAATCTGTCGGCGAGCCTCCACGCGGGGCGTTTACCCGATGCCGCAACGCCAGATCATGAGGAGGAGACGAGCCTGTCACTGACACGACCCGGACGCAACAGCCGGGCTTTCCGCGTGCCCAACAGGGCTCGCCGTTTCGTGCGCATTTTCAGGTGATTCTCCCTCCGGGCGCCGCAATTCAATTGCCCATCGGGCTCGGCTTGGCCACAATGGATGCATGATAAACTTGGCTTGAGGGATTTGCCTCTGCCCGACCGATGAGGACCGGGAGGGTGGCGCTCAGGAAAGGACAGACCATGCATGGTTTGGCGGGTGCGCTGGTAGCGATCGCCATGGCTGGAGGGTTAACCGTCGAGCAGGACCGGCAGCTCGGTGACCACGTGCGCCTTGTCGTCGGGCCCGTGAGCGGGGCCGTGATCGAGCAGGACGACCGGTGCCTGGTGGTTTACGGGGCACCGGCGGCGAAGGTGCGAACCGCCGAGAGGGTCCTGTTCACCCACGCACGGCGGGACATCGCCGAGGCCGGCCGACCCCTGGTAGACCGCGGTGCCGTCGCTGTAGTAACGGCGGCCGAAGAGGCGTTCTTCCGCGAGCCACGACGGTTCTGGGAAGACTGGCCGCAGAAGCGATTCTATGACTTTGAACAGCAGACGACGAAGATCCTCACCGAGCCCATCCCCGCGGGGCGGACGGTCAAGGGCGGCGATGTGCTGGACTGGCGGGGGTTGGCGATTGAGGTGGTCGACACGCCCGGCTACACGCGGGGCGCGGTCTCGTATATCCTGACCGTGGATGGCGTGCGGTACGGATTCGTGGGCGATGTGATCTACGGCCAGGGGCACCTGCTGGACCTGTACAGCCTGCAGGATGCCGTGCCCGATGCACGGATCGGGCATTACCATGGCTGGGCCGGGCGGATGGGCGAACTCATCGCAAGCCTGCGGACGTTGCGCTCGAAGGGTCTGGACGTGATGGTGCCGGCGCGGGGCCCGGTGATTCATCGACCGGTCGAGGCGATCGACACCCTGATCGCGCGACTGCAGGCGGTGTACCGCAATTACCTGTCGGTCAGCGCGGGACGGTGGTACTTCCGCGAGGGGTACGATACCCTGGCCCGGCGGGTTTTGGGCGAGGAACCCGATGTGCCGTGGATGACGCAGGCCGAATACGTGGCCAAGCCGCCGGCGTGGGTCGTCCCGATTCAGAACTCACGCCTGCTGATCGGACACAGCCGCCGGGGCTTTCTCATTGACTGCGGGGGCAAGGCGATCGTGGAAGAGGTGCGGCGGCTCTGTGAGGATGGCACGCTCGGCGGGCTCGATGGGTTGTTCATCACGCATTACCACTCGGACCATACGGACGCGGTGGAGGAACTGCTGGAAAGTTTCGACGTGCCGGTATGCGCGGTGCGGCCGCTGGATGACATCCTGGCCAGGCCGGGGGCGTATCGCCTGCCCGTCATCGCCCGACGCCCCCTGCGGAACTTGCGTATCGTGGATGATGGCCACGCGATGCTCTGGGATGGATTGCAGTTGACGTTCCGCGATTTTCCGGGGCAGACGATCTACCACAGCGCCCTGCTGGCCGAAAAGGACGGCGAGCGGATCCTGTTCGTGGGGGATTCGTTCACGCCGACGGGCATGGACGACTATTGCCTGCAGAATCGCAACCTGCTGCACGAGGGCATGGGATACCTGTACTGCCTCGGCGTGGTGCGGGCGTTGCCCGCGGGCACGTGGCTGATCAATCAGCACGTCCTCGAGCCGTTCCGCTTCTCGAACGCCCAGATCGACCTCATGGAGCGGGCCCTGCACGAGCGGCGGCGGTTGCTGGCCGAGGTGTTGCCGTGGGATGACCCGAACTACGGCATCGACGAGCGGTGGGTGCGGTTCTACCCCTACGGACTGTCGCTGCGGCCTGGCGGGTCGGGCACGCTCCAGGTGCGGGTGTTCAATCATTCGGCTCGTGAGCACACCTGGCGGCTCCGGCTGCACGGTCCGGAGGGCATCAAGGTCGATCCCGAGGCCTTCGAGCTGACCGTGCCGCCCCGGACCGAGGCCGGGCACACCGTGCACGTCGAGGCCGGTCCCGCCGCCCGACGCGTGGAGGTCCTGACCGCCGATGTGACCTTCGACGGCCGCACCCTGCCCCATTGGACCGAGGCCCTCATCGAGGTGAGCCCGCCGCAAAACCACTGAATAGACGTGCCCTGCCGGGTCCGATCGCGCGAGCCATGTAGCCGCTTTCCGGCCTGCGGTTTCCGGCGAGGCGGGATTTCTTATTGACACGGACGGGGTACAGCAGATTATAATGGGCAAGAAAGGTCGGGACGTCCTCACATTGTCCAGGTTGCCGCCCGCGCCAAGGTCTCTTCGAGAGCAGCCTGGAGTCGTCTTGCGAGGTCATGTATCGGTAACATGTAGGAGAGGGTGCTCTCAAGGAGGTGCCGGCATGCAAGGCTCGGAGTCCGTCAGATACCGTGTTCATCAGCGTGACGCCAATCAAGGTGCACAGAGTACGGCATCACATCCCCAATGCCGCCGAACAAGTAAGCGTCTGCTGCTTTGCCTTTCGCTGCTGGCGACCTTCGCCGCGGACATCTTGGCCCAACCCGTCGAGGAGGAATACAAGACGGTGGTGTACCGCGGGCAGGTGACGGATAAACACGGGGAAGGCATCGTGGGGGCTCAGGTCGACCTTTACGACGGGGTGGACATGGAGAAGGTGCCGTCTGTCCTGGAGCACCGCATCACGCTGACGACACGAGAGAACGGCTACTATGGATTTGAGCGACAAATCCGGCCAGGGTACCGGTGGTGCTGCGTTCTTGTGGCGTCGGCGGACGGATACGCCCGGGGCTGGACGTTGTCCATGACGGATCGGGAGGAAATCCCGACCATCACACTCTCAACACCTCGTGGCGTCTTGGGGGGAATCGTGTTGGATAGCCGAGGCCGGCCCGTCAATGGGGCAACTGTCCGTCTGTTCGGCAGATATGACACGGGACCGGGCAATCCTATCGCGATCGGTAGCACGACACCCTTCATGGCACAAACCGGCGCTGACGGGCGGTTCTTGTTTGACGGGCTCCCACCGAGCCTGGAGGCGGAGTTCTGCGTGGAAAGAGAGGGCTATCGGCGACAATTCACGTTCCGCACGGACCAGAATCTCATAGATTATCAGTACTCGGTGGGCCAACAGGACATCTCCATCACCCTGTATCGCAACGGCGCATTGAAAGGCACGCTTTGCTTTGCAGGCTCTGGCGAGCCCATCGCCAACGAAACCGTGTACATCTCCCGGGTCCAGGGGCCCAACGGCCGGCTGGGAACCTATCACCTCGGAGGCGGCTTCGAGCTGGCCCCGGTTATCGGCGGGTTAGATAACTGCATGGTCACCACGGACTTGGCAGGATGCTTTGAAGTGGCCGATTTGCTGGCCGGTGAGTACACGGTCTTCGTGAATCGCATCAGCGCACGCAAAAGGGGATGGTCCGCCGAGCAGGTACGGGTTCAGGTTCCAGAGAATGAAACCCAATCCGTCGAAATGTACGCCGTTCGGGCCGGCTATCTGAACGTCGAGGTGATCGAAAAGGGCAGTGAATCCAAACCGGTGGAGGGGGTCACCGTCCGTATTGAGCCCTGGGCAGGGGAGGCTCAGACCGACCCGGCTGGCCAGACGATCTCCGGGGCGTCCGATGAACAGGGCCGGGTCAAGTTCCAACTGATTCCTGGAACGTACCGGCTTGTAAGCGTAGGCAAGGACGGTCAATGGGCAGACCTCCGCGAGGACCGTGTGCTGGAGATCGCCTCCGGACAGACGGCTTCTGTACGCATACCGTTCACGGCTCTGCAGGGCGTGATGGGAACGGCATTTGACCCGGAGGGCAACCCGCTGGCGGGAGCTGAAGTGTTCATGCTCCCGGATCGGACGCAGGTCTCCGTGTCCGACGAAGAAGGACGATTCCTCCTGCCCGAAGAGGTCGTCGCCGAGGATCCGGATGCGCGATCCCCCGAAGCCAAGGCTCAAACAGAAACGGTCATGAATCTCGCGCGACAGGGCGCACCCGCCACGGCCATCAGGGACCTCCTGGCCGTGATGCCGAAGCCTCCACCCGATGCGCGGTTGCTTGTAGCCCGTCATGAACCACGCCAACTACTGGGGATGCGCTTCTATGGCCGTTCCACACGGATGTCCGGGCCTTTGAAGATACAACTGCAGCCGGAAAAGAGCGTCATTGGACGAGTTGTGGGCGCCGAAGGAAAACCGATCGCCGATGCCATGGTCGTCGTCGAGTTGGTTCGAGTTGACCTGACGGGGGCTGATGAGGTCCCGTACGTGACGGTGACCCAACGCCTCAGCGACGACGAGGGGCGATTCGAGTTCGCTGCCGTGCCCTTGGAGCGCGGCCAAGTCGGCTACCGCGTCACGGCACGCGCTACGGGTCTGGGCGAACGGGCGAAACTTCTTAGTATGACAGCGCTATAAGAATTCGATCTCTTTGGCTTTTGCCGTCTTCCTTCGGCTGGCATAGGATGCCTCGTTGCGG
>ENA-OSEO01000668-OSEO01000668.1-sediment-metagenome-genome-assembly--contig:-NODE-668-length-81611-cov-6.073246_pt1 | contig 81611 bp, 62 predicted proteins | sample MGYA00237883_ERZ534232 | MGnify/ENA metagenome assembly ERZ534232
TCTGGATTTTAGGGAGAAGATAGCAGACTGTTTTGTCAGATCAGGACAATGCAACCTTAATTTTGTTTATAGGTCCGTATTAAAATATCCAATGATTTTATCAAACAAATCAGCGAAAAGCTGGCTGACGAAAAATTACGTTCGGAGGTTAGCGTTCTTGAAAGGTTAACCATCCAAGGAGCCAACACAAATACTTCAGCCAACTATCAGGTGCAAGTGCTTTTCGGCCGGTTAAAAGAAAGCATGGAATCAAAAGCCGTAATGCTCTCTTTTCTGGATACGCTTATTAAAAATGTTGAGCAGGATATTAAACAATTGAAGGGGACACCGTTTGAAAGTCTGGCGGTAGAAGCCCGCAAGCTGAACCTCAAGATCGGCGATTTGATCCGGCAATTCATACAAAATACCGAGGAGGTGAATAAGCTTCAGGATTCCATTTTTGCCGGAATAGGAAATAATGTCGCGGAAATAAACGAATTTGCTCAAAAGAACAATGAGAACTCTTTGCAGAAGCTGAAACACCATTCCACCAATATTCTTATCGTTATCCTGGCCGTATCCATTATAGGCATCCTGATAAGTTATTTCACCGCACGATCTCTTTCCGGGACGCTTTCCAAACTGGCGGCTGGATTGGGAGAATTTTCGGATCAGGTCGCGAGTTCGTCCGGACAGGTTTCTTTTGCAAGCCAGTCCCTGGCCGAAGGCGCTTCCGAGCAGGCGGCGTCCATTGAAGAGACGTCCTCTTCTCTTGAGGAGATGTCCTCCATGACCGGACAGAATTCTGACAATGCGAATCAGGCGGACAAATTCATGAAAGAGGTAAAGGGAATCGTCAGCCAGGCGAACAGCTCTATGACCGCCCTGGTTGGCTCCATGGATGAGATATCAAAAGCAAGCGAAGATACCCAGAAAATTGTAAAAACAATCGACGAAATAGCGTTTCAGACTAATCTGCTCGCTCTCAACGCGGCTGTCGAGGCGGCGCGGGCCGGTGAAGCGGGCGCGGGCTTCGCCGTTGTGGCGGATGAGGTGAGGAATCTGGCTATGCGGGCGGCCGAGGCGGCTAAGAACACCGCAAACCTGATTGACGGAAACGTAAAAAAGATAAAAGACGGTTCCGATCTGGTGACTCGCACCAATGAGGCCTTTATGCAGGTTTCCGGTAGTTCCTCCAAGGTAGCTGATTTAGTGGCTGAAATAGCGGCCGCTTCCAATGAACAGGCTCAAGGCATCGAACAGCTCAACAGGGCTGTCACCGAAATGGACAGAGTCACCCAGCAGAACGCCGCCAGCGCGGAAGAATCCGCCTCGGCCAGCGCGGAACTCAATTCGGAGGCCACCCGGCTCAGGGCAATGATCGGGGAGTTGAAGGCCTTGGTCGAAGGCGGGATTCATATGTATGACGAAAACGGCCATGAGGAATCGTCCAACCACCCTTCGCGCGAGACTATTGAACTGAAATCAAAAGCTCATAAGGCCAAGATCGCGGGATACCGTGGAGCGGCGCCCAAACCTATGATCACCATGCATGAGGAAGATTTTAAAGACTTCTAGCAACCCCGCGTCACTGCGCGTCACATGAAGGGCGAATTCCATTTCGCCCTTTTTTTCGTTAGTCCATGAACAGGCTTAATGCGTCCGATTGGGCGCCGAGCCTGGGAAACTACCTGGTGAGTCCGAACAGGTTCAGGGCCTTCGAACCATTGGCGCCTTTTCATCTCTCACCGCTTCCGCATGGCGCCGGGACAGGAAGCGGGCGATCACTACTTCACAGGCAGATTGCGGAACAGAAAAAACGCCGCCCCGGCCAGGCAAAGGCTGGCCCAGAGATAATCCCAGGTAAGTTTCTCCTTCATATAGAAGGCGCAGAAGCCGGCGAACACGAGCATGGTGACGATTTCCTGGATGACCTTCAGCTGGCTCAGGTCAAAAAAGCGGCTTCCCAAACGATTGGCCGGAACCTGGAGACAATATTCGAAAAAGGCCACTCCCCAGCTAAATACGATGACCAGCAAAAGCGGTTTGGCCCGCATGTCCTTGAGGTGTCCGTACCATGCGTAGGTCATAAAAACATTGGAGAACACAAGCAGCAGTATGGGCGCAAAACGCAGCATAGCTTTTTGTCCATCATGCGCGTCGGGTGCGGCGCGTAAGCGAAATTCCAACCAACAAGAGCCCCGAGGATGTATCCTCGAGGCTCTCGCAAATCCAATGGGGAAGCCCCTTCCCCTCATATTCTTTTTCTCGCCCTTGCGGACGCGAACGCTTTAATACTCCCAACTTGTCATACTGTCAATCCCTGTTCTTAAGCCGTCGTACGCCATACATTCCGGCGGCGTTACATACCCTAATTCCTTTTCCTACGCCTTTCCGATTCGCAGCACGGGCTTGATGGCGTTACCTTGTTTCGCGTCGGAAATGGCCTTGTTGATTTCACTGAATTCATAGAAACTCAAGAGGCGGTCAAAGGGGAACCGTCCCGCCAGATGGAGTTCGATTAATTGAGGGATAAAACGCTGCGGAGTCGCGTCACCCTGAATTACACCGACGACCTTACGCCCTTGGGACAGGGAGCGTTCGCCGCCCGGAGCGGCGATAAACGCCGCGACTCCCTGCGGATTCAGTATCCCGGTCGCCAGCCGCTCCATGGCCGGCTCCCCGGTAATTTCCAGCGCGTAATCAACGCCGCTGCCGGTGATATCGGCGATCCGGGCGGCTATATCCTCACGGCGGTTGTCGATGGTATGGGTGGCCCCCAACTCCTGAGCGAGTTCCAGCCGCTTGGGGTTGAGATCAACAGCGATGATCGAACCGGCCTCGACGATACGGGCCGCCATAACCGCGGCCAAACCCACCGAACCCGCGCCAAGAATGGCGACACTCGCGCCTTTGGAAACATTGAGTGTGTTCATTATGGTCCCGGCCCCGGTTTGAAAACCGCAGCCCAATGGGGCGAGCAGATCCAGCGGCAGCTTTTTATCCACCTTGACCAGATTGCGCTCGGTCGCCAGAGCGTGGGTGGCGAATGAAGACTGTCCGAAAAAATGTCCCCGGACACCGCTTCCTTGCAACGCGTTGCCGCCGTCCGGTCGCATAAAACCAAAGTTCAGATCGTAAAAGCGCTCGCAATGCGCGGGACGCCCCTTGCGGCACTCACGGCAGGCGCCACAGGACTGATAGGAGAGCGCAACGTGATCGCCTCGCGTGAAACCCTTTACGTTCTTGCCCACCCATTCGACCACTCCCGCGCCTTCGTGTCCCAATACCACGGGCGGCCCGTTCCAGTCCTCGCAGAGATCGATGTCGGTGCGGCAAACGCCCGAAGCGACGATGCGCGTAAGGACCTCGTCATCTCGCGGCCCTTCCATTTTGAGCGTTTCGATCTCCAGGGGACCGCCCCTCTTCCGCAAAACCGCCGCGCGGATGACAAGCGATTCCCTATCTGAGTGACGAGTCAATGGGAGCCTCCCTACTATCGCGGTCACTGCGCCGAGACGCCAGCGCTCTTCATTCAGGTTCCCCTGCGGAGTAGCCGAGACTGACGGTCATAACGTAAGCGCGCTTCCATCATCGGCATTCGCCAACCGCTTCAACCGATCCGAAAGCGCCCAGCCGATCATGGCCAGGCATTCCATGTCCAGAAATTTCTCAGCCCGCGCTTCGAACAGGAGCGAGCAATGGGCGGGGAAATCTTCATCCTGATCGTTGAACAACATCATGAGGGGTATCTTGGGCAGCGCGTCGAACCTCACGACAAGATCGCTGGAAATTTCCAAGTCCCCGGGACCACCGTTCATGACTTCGCACGCTTGTTTGAGTTCTTCAAGACGTCCGGCGAAAACCAAACTGATCGGGCGCTCGGCGTTGTTCAGAAATCCGGCCGCGAAAGGCGCGGCGTCCTTGAAATCCTTGTAGGAAACCCAGCCCGATCCCTGCGGTTCCTGTTCGGGACATAACAACACATATTTACAAAGAATCACACTGACGGCGTGACTCGGCCGACGCCCCTGGTCATCCACAACGCCTTGCGCGGTGACCCGATGAGGAATCCCGAAAAAGGGGATGACGACGGCGTCCCCGTCCACTTTCACTCCCAGCCGATCCTGTACGCTTTTCAGATCGACCTGCCCCACCTGATCCAGGTAATCCTGGTAGATCTTTTCAAATACTTCCGTCTTTGGCTCAGCGCCCATCTACCACACCCTCCAGACAACCAGATCGCCCCGTTTTTCCGCGCGGGCCTTTTCCATATGGCGCAGCGCGGCGAACTCTCTCTGCAATTCCTGGGAAGTAAGCTTGCTCTCGAAACGCTCCAGCAGTTCCGAAGGCTCGATACCGCCGCTATCCTTCAGGATTTGGAGAATTTGGGATTGCAGTTCGGTCAAGGCCCCGGGGCCGGAAAATTTTTCCATGGATTTGGCGCTATGCGCCGCCCAGGGATCGCAGGTCCGCACCGGCGAAAGCGCGTCCATATAGCAGTCTTCGCAGAGAATCTGCTCCGCGTATTCCCGTTCTTCCCCTTCATCAATAGCCGCCTTGCAGCGATCACAATTCATGATTTGCCTCTTTTGTCTTGCGAAGCTTTTTCCAGCTCGTCCATCAGATAGAGCGCGCAATAGGCGGTAGTGGGGGCCCCACCCATGAGAACGGCCACTCCGCCGGCTTCAATTATCTCTTCGGGGCTGGCGCCCGATTCCAATGCGCCCCGCACACCTCTGCGTATACAGGGTTCACAGCGGAGCGCCGCGGCGATCCCAACCATAATCAACCGTTTCTCTCTTACACTCAACGCTCCTTCTTGGAACACCGCGTCATGCAGTCCGTGAAAGGCGTCCACCACATCCGGCGCCCGCTTTTTGAAGTTTTCCAGCGCTGTTTCCATGTCTATAGCCATTGCATTCGCCTCCTATATTTTACCATGTCCGTAATAAAACGGAACGGCTTCTCCCTCAATCACGCCCCTCTGGGCTCGCGAGCTTCGCGGGCGCCAAAAGCTGGTTCCGAATCAGACCGTGTTGTGATGAATCAGCAAAAACTCCGCGTCATCGATAATATCGAAGTAGTGCTCATGCAGCGCTTTAAACCGCAGAGCCATACCCGGCCCTAATTCATGGGACCTTCCTCCCACCGTGGCTTTGACTCTGCCCGTGAGTACAAAACACACCTCAGCGGTATTTTCATGCCGCTGAGGGTCGGATTCCTTTCGAACTCCGGAGCCCGCCTTGACATGGTAGATTTCAAAGTTGGGAAACCACAAATACGTGGCGACGACTCCTTCCTGCAGGAACAACTCGGCTTTCGCCTCTTCGCATCGCCCCACCTCGGCCAGCCGAATCAATTCGCTTGAAGAAAGTTGAAAAACAGCGCTCAAAGCCTCAATGGTGTCAATGGTCGGGTTACCGTCTCCGCCTTCGATTTTGGCCACGGTAGCCCGAGTCAGATTCGCCCGTTTTGCCACTTCTTCCGCCGTAATTCCCCACTTCCTGCGGAGATTTTTTATTATGGAGAAATCAAATTTTTTCATGAAACCTCTTTCAGGAGGAATTGACTAATTGTATCTTTAAATACTCTAAATGTCAATTTTAGTTTACTATGTCAATACCCGCGACTCCGCTTCAATTGTCGCCGACCCCGTCTTTAAAACATGACTCTCGGTTCATATTTTTGTTGACAAAACATGACCATTGGTTCATGTTATTGTTACGTGTTACAACGCAAAGGAGACAAACATGAACACGCAAACCGAGCAACCTTCGCGGACCAGCGGACGCAAAGTCTGCCCCTGGTGGTTGGCCTATTTCTTTGATAACCCCCTGCGCCGCATGGTCCATTCGCCTGGTAAGATACTCGGACCCTACGTGAGCGAAGGCATGACCGTCCTGGATTTCGGCTGCGGATTCGGCCATTTTTCTTTGGGCATGGCCCGACTGACCGGGGAAACGGGTCAGGTGGTGGCCGCTGACGTACAACAGAAGATGCTGGACAAGACCATGGCCCGCGCCCGTAAGGCCGGGCTGGAACGGATTATCCGTCCCCTGCTCTGCGACGGCGTCGGCGTCGGCGCGCCGCTGGAGCTCGACTTCGCCCTGGCCAGCAACTCGTTGCATGAAACGCCCGATCCGGCCGCCTTGCTGGCGGAGCTGTTTACCCTTATCAAACCTGGCGGTCATTTCCTGCTCATGGAACCCCAGGGCCACCTCAAGGACAAGGACTTCGACGCGGAAATCGCCCTGGCCGTGAAGCTTGGGTTCGTGGATAGAAGCCGGCCCAAGGTCACCCGGGAAATGTGCTCGTTGCTGAAAAAACCCGAACGCCCGGCAAACGCATGACCTGGAAAAACGGCGAGTACCAGCCCAAACAAAAACGCGCCGATGAGAAAAAGAGCCGCATCCTGGACGCGGCGCTGGAACTCTTCAGTTCGCAGGGATTTCACGGGACCACGGCCAAGGCCATCGCGGCCAGGGCGGGCGTGGCCACGGGCTCGTTCTACCTGTACTTCAAGGATAAGAAGGCCGTGTTTATGGCCGTGTGCCTGCGCATGGAAAATGAACTCGGAGGCCGGATGTTCCAATTCGGCCGAAAAATGCGGCGGGAGGGCCATTCGGAGCAGGAAGTGCTGACCTCGCTGATCGGCTTTTCGGTAGCGGCCCATCACCGGAACAAAGCCTTCCATAGGGAGGTTTTGGCCATGCAGATCATGGACCCGGATGTGGCCGCCTGGACCAGGGAGCGGGAAGGACGGCTGCTCGCCGCCCTTTTGGAATTCCTGCGGCCCATGAGTTCCGAGTTCCGTGCGCAGGATTTGGAGGCGGCTGCGGAACTGGCCTATTACGCCATTGAGGAAGTTTCGCACCGGGCTGTTCTGTTCGACTCACCCGTGGGCGAGGAGCGGTTGGTCCGGGCCCTCCAGGACATGTTGTCGCGATACCTTTTTAAGTAAAGCTCCCCCTGTATAAGAGGCTTTTGATTGTATGTTTTGTGGGATGAAGCCGGGATAAGGGTTGATAAGTACAGCGGGGGAATCACTTCCCCCGCGCCCCCATTAGCGATTTCTCGCTGTGCTCAAAATGACCGGCGGCGCCTGAGCGCGCATGGATGAGAGCGCAGACAACTGCGACATGGAACCGGTGGCTATCGCTTTCGCCATACATCACCGGCTCCACTTGGGAGATGTTAAGGTTTTGAACCCTCAGCTCCGCTTAGCCCCCGGCAAGGGAGCCTTTCACCGAGGTTTGATCTCGCGCAATGAGCGCCGGGGAAGGCGCAAGCGCCATGTTTTTGGTCCCTATCGTATCAGCCGCTTGCGCGGCGGGACCGAACAGCTTGTCGGTCAGCCTGACATACCAGGCTGCGGACTGCACTTGAATGATGTAAGCCAGGGCCACAACCAGAGCGGCGCTGGAGCCTTTTTCACCAAACGCGTTCATGGCGATGGCCAGCGCGATGGAGAGATTGCGCATAACCGTGCCATATATCAGGGCGATGGCGTCTTCCCTCGGAAGCGCGCGGCGGCCCACGAAGGTGCTGAGCGCGTAGTTAAGCGTGTAGATGAGAGCCAGAGGCGCCAGAATGGTGAACAACATCTGAGGCGCTCCGGCGATTACCCTGGCCTTGAGCGCCATGGCCACGAAGACGATTCCCAAAACCCCGATCGTGGACAGCCCCGGAAAACGCGGTCCAACGCGCGTTTGAAACTCCTGCTGTCCATACCTCCTGATCAACGTCTGCTGGGTGACAAACCCTAAAATCATGGGCAGGAAAACAATGAGAGCGATCTGTTTCATAACCGCCAGGACGCTGACCTCGATTTGCGCGCCCATCAGATAGCGCACATAAAACGGGGTGGCCAGGGAACCCAGGGTCAGACCGATGACAGTCATTTTAACCGCAGCCGCCACATTGCCCTTGGCAAAGCCGGTCCAGGAGATGGTCATGCCGCTGGTGGGCACCAGTCCGGCCAGGAGCAATCCCAGGGCCATGAACGGATAATCCCTGAAAAAGAGAAGCCCCACGCCAAAGGCGACAAAAGGAATGATACCGAAATTGATCAACAGGCTGAGCCATTGGGCTTTTGAATCCCCTCCCTGGAATACCGTTTTGATCTTGAGGGTCACCATCATGGGATACACCATTAAAAATGTCAGAGGAACAATGAGTTTTTTCAGCGCGGAAGGATCAGAGATCAACCCGTAGGCGAAACCCAACGTCATCATGACCGGTATGGCCGTAACCAGATTCTTGTTTATCTTTTGCAGCGTTCTCCACATCAGCGGCTCCTTTCCTCGTTGCGCGTTACGTTCGGAACCGATAGATCAAGTTGTATGCCACATTTCTCGAATTTATGGCGCACTTTCACATGCGTATAACCCACTGTTATTTCAGAATAAAAAAATGGTTGACACCTCAGGGGACGTTCGGCTATAGAAAAAGTAACGTTGCGGTAACGTTTACTGTTAACGAATGGTAACGGAGACAACCCTGTGGATACCATCGATCCTCAATTCGCCGATCTGCTCATCGACGCCATGGCCGAAGGCGTGTTTACCCTGGACGCCAAAGGCCGCATCACCCTGTGGAACCGGGCCATGGAACACATCACCGGCTACACGGCGGACGAGGCTCTGGGTCAGTCCTGCTCCATCCTGAATTTCAACCGCTGCCTGAACCGCGAATGCCCTTCGGGCATGCTGGACTGCGGCATCTTCAAGCATGGAAAGGTAGACACCAAGTCCTGCATGCTTAGGCACAAGGACGGACACGACGCGCCGGTGGTCAAGAGCGCGCGGGTGGTCAAGGACAAGCGGGGACGAGTGCTCGGTGTCGTGGAAACGGTCACCGATATGAGCGCCCTGAAGAAGGCCGAACAACAGATGGCGGAAGCCGCCCAGCGCCTGGGTGAGATGCATCGGCTGGACAATATCCTGGGCAAGAGTCCGGGAATGCGGCAGATTTTCAGAGCCATCGAGGCGGCGGCGGCCAGTGAGGCGACCATTCTTATCGAAGGCGAAAGCGGCGCCGGCAAGGAACTGGTGGCCGGGGCCATCCATTACCACAGCGATCGAGCGTCTGAACCTCTTGTGACGGTCAACTGCAGCGCCCTGTCCGAATCCCTACTGGAAAGCGAATTGTTCGGCCATGTGGCCGGGGCCTTTACCGGCGCGGTCCGTAATCGAATCGGCCGGTTTGAGGAAGCTCACGGAGGCTCGGTATTTCTGGATGAGATCGGCGACATCAGCCCCTTCATCCAGGTGAAACTGCTGCGGGTGTTGCAGCAGAAAACCATCGAACGAGTCGGAGAGTCCAAAACGCGGGCCGTGGATATCCGCATCATCGCCGCCACCCATAAGGATCTGCTCAAGCTTGTCCGCGCCGGCGAATTCAGGGAGGATCTTTACTACCGCCTGAAGGTGTTTCCCATCCGAATTCCGCCCTTGCGCGACCGCAGGGAAGATATCCCCCTGTTGATCGACCATTTCGTCCGTCAGCAAAACGCAAAAACCGGCAAACAGATATTTTCGGTTACGCCCGAAGCCATGCGTCTGCTCATGGACTACCCCTGGCCGGGCAATGTGCGCGAACTGGAAAACGCGGTGGAACACGCTTTTGTGTTGGCCACCGGACATCACATTAATACGGGTGAACTGCCTGCGGAAATCCGCTCGCCCCTTGGCGCCGCTTTCGCGCCGGTCGCGCGCGCGGCTGCTTTCGAAACCGGTGGACGCGTCAAATTAAACCGTGAACGTTTGCTGGCGGAACTGGAGGCGTGCGATTGGAACAAGGCGGAAGTGGCCCGCAGAGTGGGCTACAGCCGCACCGCTGTCTGGAAATATATGAAGCGATGGAATATTCCGCTGCGACCGGCCAAGGAATCAGTCGCCATCCCGGACGCCCCTGCGGACGTTGCCTGACCATATGGGCGGGTCCGGCCGGATGGCCGCCTTCTTGCGCTTGCTTTCGGGTTACTTAGCCATCAATCGGAGGACCGCCCGTGGCCCCGGGCATAAAGAAATGGCCGGGTTCAAATTCGGGTTTGCCGGTGTACCGTCCTGCCAATGATTCGCGGAACCGTCTAAAATAGTCAGGTTCAACATCCAGACCGTTTTTCTTGAGCTGGTCCGTTATCTCCGTAAAGCTGACGGGGCATCCCTTTATGTAGACCGCTTCCTTGATATTCGCATGGTTCCGGTTTTTTCTGATCATACAGTTCCCGAACAGGATGGTCTTTTCGAATCCGGCCGACGGAGTCATCTTCTTGCCTGAAAGAACCTCGATATCTTCAAAGGGTTTTCCCTTGAACGCCGAGGTTATCAGCATGAGCAGGGGATTGAACATGGAAGAACAACCGGTACAGATCGACTGATCGTACTTGGGAACTCGAATGCCCGATACGCCAAGCCTGTCCCAACTGCGAGGACCGCTGTTATCCGCCCGCCAGTCAAAGTCGCATTTTAGAAAACGCTTGATTTTTTCAGGGTCCGCACCGTGGAAAATATAGTCCGCAGGATGGAGCGACCGATGGTTACGCCCCGCGTAAAAGGCGATGTGGTCGATCTCGACAGGCTCGTACCCCGCCAGGAGCGCCCCGGTCATATCGACCGCAAGAGGATCTTCCGAGGCGACTACCGCGTTCATGCGGTTCGCGGTACCCAGGTAGTAAGGCCCTTTTTCGAGCGCGTATATGCCGTCCAAAATCGTGAGGGAAGGTTTGATAGCCTCCACGAAATAGGAGCAAAACAGATCCAGCGGCTTGGCGGCGTGGTGGCATAGCCTGCGTGACTTCAAATCGATGCATCCTTTGAGGTTTTTAAGCCCCAAGGACAGGACGGTTTGATTATGCGTCTTGAGTACGGGCATGTTAATTACATACTCCGTTTCCAACGCTCTCCGCGCGACCCCAAGGGAAAAGTCTTCAAACTCGACCTCAACGAACGGCTCATCGAAAAAATCCACCAGCCTGGCGCTGTATTTTTTCTTGAGATAGTCATACCCTAAGGCGTTGAAGATCAGCCATGAACCCTGCAAGCGGTTTCCCGGCGCCGCTCCGCTCCGGCGCACGGCCCCTTCTCCAATGGTTATGTCCCGGATTCCGTGATCCTTCAAAAGAATGATGGTGTCCTCAACCAACCTGGATGTGGTGTAGACGCCATAGGGCGCTATGGGATAATCAGGGTCCCAACCCACCAGATTGGGTTTCAGCAAGACCTGCTTGACGGAACCGAGCTTTCCGAGCGTGTTTATGTGTCGAAGGGCTGTTTCAAGGGAACCGGGCGATGTTTGATATTCGACAATGGAAACTTGCGGTAAATCCATTTTCGTTCCTTTTTCTGCAAGCCAGAATCCGGGCGGCGCCATGAGAAAAAGCCCGCCCAGGGGCCGCCGGAATTTTCCTTACCGACAAAAAAGGGATCCTTTCACACGAGCGTAACGCTATCCTATAGACCTGAATATGTCAATGGTTTTAGCCTCTCTTACCATAAGTACAGTTTAATATATCCTTAATAAAAATAGTTATACTATGGAATAACTGTTGACACCATATCTTCACTATGAATATATTCTGTTTGTACAAAGTTCTCTTTTATTGGGGCGCGTAATGAGACAGGAGGCCTCCGCTGCGCCGGTTCCGGTCCTAATTTAAAAAGAGAGGCGCCAGGTCATTGTCGTTGCGCGCCCTTGGTTGGGCTTGAACACCCGTTGCGGCCATCCCCCCTCGTACAGGAAAGCGGCGTTGAACCATGAACGATACCGAAGGTAACGAAAACTCCAAAAGGGAAAGAAAGATAGCTAAAAATCCGGCCAAACGGACGGCTATTCTGAAAGCGGCCGGGAAGACCTTCGCCCAAAAAGGCTTTCACGAAGCCACCATAGCCGATATCGCCAAAAAAGCCCGCGTGTCCGAGGCCACCATATACGATTATTTTAACACCAAAGAGGAATTGCTCTTTTCATTGCCTGCCGAAATAATTCAGGAATATCAGAAGGATAACAAAATTATCCTGGAATACGTACGGGGATCCGCGAACAGGTTGAGAGTCCTCATATACCGGCACCTGAAGCTGTACGAAGAAAACCCCGAATACGCCAATGTGGCCATGCTGATACTGAAAACCAATCGAAACTTTCTAAAGACAGACGCCTATAAGGTTATTCAAAACGCGGCGAGAAGCACCCTGGACGTATTGAAGGAAGGAATGGAAAACGGGGAGTTCCGCGCGGATATCAACCCCTACCTCGTGCGCGCCATGATATGGGGAACCATCGAGCATCTGGTTATCAGGAGAAGCTTGCTGGGCAAACCGCACGATCTCCTGTCAATGGCCGACGAGTTGGTGGACACTATGTTTCAGGGCATTCTAACAGAGCCTACCGAACCCGAATTACGGGTGCGGGTAACGGTGGAACACAAAGAATCGGTTTGATTTTGGCGCCTCAGTCATTTCATGCGCCGGAAAGGATCGTTCCTTGAACCTAGCCAGCCTTTTGGTAGAGACGGCGAAAAAGCATCCCGACAAAACAGCCGTCCGTTTCGACCGGAACCGGATCAGCTATGGCGATCTGGATAAACGGTGTAACCGGCTGGCAAACGGTCTTCTGGATTTGGGCCTCGGCTCCGGAGACCGTATCGTGGTCATGACGCCCAACAGCGCGGACTATATCGCCGTCTACTACGCCGTAGCCAAAATCGGCGCCACGCTGATCCCGGTAAACTTTCTGTATAAGGCGCATGAACTCCAACATATCCTGGCGGACTCAAAACCCAAGGCTTTCATAGGCGCCGCGCCGTACCTGGATGAAATCACAAAGACCTTTAAAGCCATTGAAGCCCCGCCGATCCTCATCGCCTGGAACGCGCCCGAGGGCGGCGGGTTCATGGACTTTGAAAAAGTTCTCTCGGATAAAACTGATTTTGCGCTTTATCCATCGGATGACGAAGATATCGTCCATATTCTCTACACATCCGGTACCACGGGCAGAGCGAGAGGCGTCATGCTGAGCCACGGAAATATACGCCGCAACGCCACCATAATCGCCGATATGCGAGGGGTCGTGGACCCCAGGACAACCGTTATAGGCGTGTTGCCCCTTTACCACATCTACGGAATAACCAGCGTGTTGAACGCGTCGGTTTACCAGGGCCTGACCATCGAACTTATGCCCCACTTCGACCCCTTGGAAGTGATCAAGGTCATGGAGCGGGAAGAGGTCTCCGTGATCTTTGCCGTGCCCACCATGTACAACCGGCTGATTCAGTCAGCGGCTGAAAGACAGCCCAAATCGAGGAACCTGAAATACTGCGTTTCGGGAGGAGCCTCCCTGCCGGTTGAATTTTTGCAGCGCTTCGAAAAGGCCTTTCACACAAAAATTTATGAAGGATACGGTCTGACCGAAGCGCCGGTATGTATTGAAAACCCGTATGGCAAAAAAACCAAGCAGGGCTCGATCGGTTTGCCGATTCCGGAGTACGAAGCCAAAATCGTCGACCCGATGGGCGTTGAGGTTCCCCAAGGCGCCGCCGGGGAGTTGCTCGTCAAGGGCGCCGGGGTCATGAAGGGCTATCTGAATCTCCCGCGGGAAACTCGGGAAGTGTTGCAGGACGGATGGCTCTTTACCGGAGATATGGCGCGTCAGGACGAGGAAGGCTATTTCTACATCGTGGACCGGAAAAAAGAGCTGGTTATCAGGGGCGGCTACAACGTGTATCCCCGGGAAGTCGAAGAACTGCTTTACCAGATTCCGGACGTGGTGGAGGCGGCGGTTTTCGGTGTGGCTCATGAGGATCTGGGAGAAGAAGTGGCCGCGGTCGTATACCTGAGGGAAGGGTCGCAGATGACTCCGAACGACATCAGGGCCTATGTCAAAGAGAGGATAGCGCCGTACAAATATCCGCGAATCGTTTCCTTAATCGATCAGCCCCTACCCAAAAGCGGGTCGGGTAAGATCCTGAAAAGACAAGTTAAGAAGCTGTTTGCTTCCGCAGAGTGAAATTGCCCCGTCGCCGGGAATACAATTCACTCACCGCCGAATAGGTACGAAATTGCCTAAAATACGCCGTTCGGGCCGTCACTGATCACGCGCCCCTTTCGTTGCCCCCATCATCTCTCCTGCTGAAGCTGAACCGAACGCGCGAACCGCAACCGATTACAATATCGGAATTTTTCTTTCAGCGAAGGAGATTTGATCATGAATGACGTTGTTATCGCAGGCTACCTTCGAACGGCTCAATCCCGATCACGGCCCAATGACCCCGCGCGGGATGTTTTTCAGGCCTTGAGAGCGGACGACCTCATAGCTCGGGTTGTCCCGGCGCTTTTGGAGCGAACTGCGGTGGACCCGAAGGAAGTCGATGACTGGATTACCGGATCGGCCATAGGAGTGAGCGAGAACTTCACCTACGGCGGAAGGTTTCCGGTGTTTCTCGCCAATTTTCCCGACACCGTGGCCGCCAAATACGTGGATCAGCAGTGCGGGTCTTCCATGGCCGCGCTACATATCGGGGCCATGGAAATTATGCTGGGCTACGCCGACACCGTCGTGGCCGCGGGCATGGAGCACATGACCCGCGTTCCCATGGGGCAGTCCCGGCGTAAAGAAGGTCATGTGAGTGTGAATATGAAGCTCGCCCAGGAAGAACAATATCGCCACTGGGACCTGGCTAACGCCACCAACATGGGAATAACGGCCGAAAAGCTTTATTCCACTCAGGATTTCTCCAGAGAGGACTTGGACACATGGGCCAAAAGGTCCCACGACCTCGCCGCTCAAGCCCAGCGCGATGGCTTCTTCGACGGCGAAATCCTGCCGGTGGAAGCGGAACAGGCGGACGGCTCCGTCATAACCATAGACAAGGATCAGGCGATCCGCGCGGGTTGCGCTCTGGAAGACCTGGCTCAACTGAAGCCCGCGTTCAAGGAAGACGGCGTTATAACCGCCGGAAACTCTTCACCTCTAAACGCGGGCGCGTCTTCGATCCTGCTGATGTCCAAAGAGAAGGCGAAGGTAAAAGGGATCAAGCCTTTGGCGACCATTCGCTCCATCGGATTTGCCGGCGTTGACCCCACGATCATGGGCGCCGGACCGATACCGGCAAGTCTGAAGGCCTTGAAAAGCGCGAACTTGCAGGTCGGCGACATCGACTACTGGGAGATCAACGAAGCGTTCACTATCGTGGCATTGAATTGCATAAAGGAACTGGGAATCGATCCCGACCGGGTCAATGTCAAAGGCGGTGGAACGGCGATCGGCCATGCGCTGGGAGCCACAGGCTGCAGATTGGTGGGAACGCTCGCCCGAATTCTCTACGAAAAGAACGCCCGGTACGGTCTCGCCAACGCCTGTTGCGGAGGCGGACAGGGTGTGGCCACTATTATCGAACGGGAAGCCTACGATTGGTAGATGAAGCGGCGCTCCGCAGCGGGGATACGCGCGCTAAATATCCAAACAGGAGCGCTCAGGCGTTACCCGGCTGAACGACTGACGCCGGATCAAGAACCGCTGGTAGCGATACCAGGATACATGTCAGGAGGACGCGATGCGGACCAAGGATCAATGGATTGAAGGCATAAAAAAGATGAAGAGAAACCTGTTCATGGGCGGCGAAAAAATCGGCCGGGACCATGAAATCTTCATACCCACCCTCAACGTTATGGGTACCACGTTTGATTTGGCCATGGACCCGGAACACGAAGATTTAATGACCGCGACCTCGCACCTCACCGGGGAGAAAATCAATCGTTTCAGCCATGTTCACCAGACGCCCGAGGACCTGCACAAGAAACAGGACATGACCCGGATGCTCTGCAGAGCGGTGGGAGGCTGCACCCAGCGATGCATGGGCGTGGACGCCATCAACGCCATCTATACCGTCTCCTATGAAGCGGATAAAGTGAACAAAGGCGCGACCCAATACCATGAAAATTTCAAGAAATGGCTGGAACGGTTTCAAAGAGAGGACCTGGTGGGATGCTGCGCGCAAACCGACGTGAAAGGTGAGCGCATGAAGCGGCCCAGCGAACAGACCGATCCCGACTCCTATGTGCGAGTGGTCGAAAAAAGAAGTGACGGAATCATTGTACGGGGCTGCAAGCAGCACATTTCAGAAGCTGCGGTGGCGGACGAAATTCTTGTGGTTCCCACCCGCGCCCTCAAGCAAGCGGATAAGGACTATGCGGTTTCGTTTGCGTTGCCGGGCGACTGGGATGGTTTGAAACAATTGGTGACCGTGCATAATTATCGGGACCGGCAGCACTTTCCCAGGGGTTTTAACGCCGGAAGCTGCGATTCCTATGTGATTTTCGACGATGTCTTCGTGCCCTGGGACCGGGTTTTTCTGTGCGGCGAACATCAGCACGGCGGAATTCTGGCGCTGCTTTTCGCGCTCTTCCATCGGCACAGCTATTCCGGGTGCAAACCCGCGCTCGGCGACCTGCTGCTTGGAACTTGCGCCCTGGCGGCCGACGCTAATGGAATAGCCGAGGCAAAACATATCCAGGACAAATACGCGGACATAATCCTGGTCAGCGAACTGGGTTACGCCGCCGGATACACCGCTTCGGCCCTGGCCAAACCGGCCATCTATATTCCGGGAATCGGCATGCGACCTTATGGGCCGGGAAACATGATACCAAACTCCATTTACTGTAATGTGGGCCGTTGCCTGACGGGCGAGTCAGTCTTCCATGAAATGGAAATACTGGCGGATATCACAGGAGGCATGCCCGCGACATTTCCCTATGAAGGCGAGTTTGTAAATCCCGAAATCAAGGATCTTGCCCAAAAGTACACCACCAGGAACCCAGCCATGTCTCCTGAGAACCAGGCCCAGTTGTGGCGGCACATCGGGGACGTCGCCGTTTCCGCCAGAGCCGGCTGCGCCCTGTTCGGCGCTTTGCACGGCGGAGGCTCCCCCAGGATGGAGCGAATCGGCATCACCAGTCAATATGATATTGAGGAGCGCAAGGATATAGTGCGCAAAGTCGCGGGAATGACTAAAGATTAAACCTTTTCGACTGCGCCTCGACGGGAGAAGCCATGGTCTACAACACCATATCGTTTAAGACAGACGGAAGCGTGCGCACACTCTATTTGGACCGCCCCGATTCCCTGAACGCGCTTTCAAAAGAAATGCGGCTGGAACTGGTCGAATTCATGCGTAACACCGAAGTGGACGAAACCGTGAAGGCGCTGATTCTGACGGGGAAAGGCAGGGCTTTTTGCGCGGGTGGCGACCTGAACGCCTTTAAAACCGCGTATGAAGCCTACGAGCGAGGAGAAAAGGACGAAGGTTTCCGAGGCCTGGATTTCCCCCGGGCTTTTATACAGTTCCCCAAACCGATAATAGCGGCCATAAATGGGGCGGCTTATGGCTTCGGCCTTACCGTCACCCTTACCTGCGACATACGCTTGGCCTCCGAACGCGCCGTATTCAGCTGCGCGTTCGCGCGTATCGGGGTCACACCCGAGTTCGGAAGCTCGTATTTCCTGCCCCGTTTGATCGGGTACGGCAAGGCCGCGGAATTGGCCCTCACAGCCAGGCGATTTGACGCGTTTGAAGCGGAACGGTTGGGGCTGGTGAACCGGGTGGTCAAACATGACGAGTTGCTTTCGGAGGCGGAAAAACTGGCCGCCGAAATCAGCGCCCTGCCCCCGGAGACGATAAAAATGACCAAAGCTCTGCTGCGGCGCGGCGCGGCTTCCTCTCCCGAGCAGGCCCTGGAATATGAAAGCGTCGTATTTCAGCAAAGAACCGGAAGCAGTGAACATTACGAGGCGGTTTGCAGGGTTATGGAGGAAATAAGGAATTCCAAGGCCAGAAAATAATCGAAACGGTCATATCAACGGCCCAAAGCGGGGAACACGCATGCGGACATCTATCTCAAGCTCTTTATACTACGATGATTTTCAGGTCGGTCAGAGATTCATCTCCCAGACCCGCACGGTCACGGAAGCCGATATTGTCAACTTCGCCAATCTGGCGTGGGACCATAATCAACTGCACACCGACGAAGAGTACGCTTCCACGACCATCTACAGGAAGAGAATCGCGCACGGAATTCTGGGAATCGCCATACACTCGGGGTTGACGTATCAATTGACGGAAAAGACGATTCTGGCTTTTCTGGGCCTGACCTGGCAGTTCAAACTGCCTATTTACATCGGCGACACGATCCACGTCGAGCAGGTGGTTAAAGAGATGCGGGATTCTTCCAAACCCGACCGGGGAATATTGACCTTTGAAAAAGAGATCATCAACCAGCGGGGTGAAGTGGTCCAGACCGGAACAACCACCGTGCTTCTGGCCAGGAGAAATCACCTCCCACACCGGTGAAACGTACTCATCCGTATAAGAGGATGATGAAGGGAGTTTCAGGATATGGAGATTAAAAAGATATTCGTCGCGGGCGCCGGGCTCATGGGCGGAGGCATAAGCCAGATATGCGCGCAAGCCGGATATAGCGTGATCATGATGGACCTGACCGACGAGATAATCCGGAAAGGATTGGAGTCCATTCGATGGTCGGTGGGCAAGCTGGTCGAAAAGGGAAAAATTCAGGGAAGCGTGGATGAAATAGTGGGCAGAATCCAGGGCGCCACCGACTCTTCGGCCGCCAAAGACGCTGATTTTGTTTTTGAAGCGGTGGCTGAGAAGCTGGACATAAAGCGGGCGCTCTTTGAAAAACTGGACAGGATTTGCCGGCCCGATGTCATCCTGGGAACCAACACCTCAGCCATTCCCATCACCAAAATCGCGGAAGCCACTAACCGGCCGTCACAGGTTGTGGGAACGCATTTCTTCAGCCCGGTTCCCATGATGCGAATCCTGGAACTGGTCAAGGGATCGGCCACTTCGGACGCGACCATTGAAACCGCCGAGAGACTGGGTCAATCGCTCGGCAAGGAGACCATCCGGGTCAATCGGGACGTAGCTGGATTCGCCCTGAACCGGATTAACTTTCCAAGCACGGTGGAAGCCATAAATCTGGTGGAAGCCGGAGTCGTGAGCGTGGAGGATGTGGACAAAGGCATGCGTCTGGGGTTCGGCCGGCCCATGGGTCCTTTTGAGACAGCGGATCTGGCCGGACTTGATGTGGGGTTTAACGCCCTGAGCGCGGTCTATGAGGACACCGGGAACGAGAAATTTCGTCCGCCCGCGCTGCTGCAAAAAAAGGTTGAAAAAGGCCATCTGGGCAGGAAAACCGGTTTAGGCTGGTATAAATACGATGAAAACGGCAAGAAGATCGGCCCGGCGGACGAGTAGAAAAGTTCGATCAAAATCGGCGGCATGATCGGCCAGCTCACATGCCCCTCTTTTGAAAATCTGAACAGGGCCAGCCGCAGGGCGTAACGCTCCCCACACAGTTTGCTACAGCGGGAAAAAAGGCCTCTCGCGTCCGGTATATTGTGCATCCGGACAGGAGAGGCCTTTATTGTATCACGCCGTATGGGGTAGCTCCCCTACGCCAGAAAAGCTTCCTCGGGTATGTCAATCGCCGAGGTGTCTTCCTGCTGCAGGGAGGTGTGGCGCGCAAAGACGTTGGGGAGGACGTTTCGGCAGAAGAACTTTACCGTCTCCACCTTCCCGCGATAAAACACGCCGTCGGCTGAGGCCGGGTCAATCCCGTTCAGTTTTTCGCGCGCGATCAGTCCCTGTTCGAGCATAAGCTGGGCCATCAGAGCCTCGGAAAAGCATTCCAGAAAGCGGGTCGCGTTCAACCCGATCAAGCCGCCCTTGCCTTCCTGAAAGTACTTCATGAACTTCATGGCAAAATCGCCCGTGGCCTGAGCCGCCTTGAACAGGAGTTTGAAATCCGGCGCAAAGTCCGCGTCTTCCTTGTGCTTTCCGGTGAACGCGAAAACCTCCTGAATCCAACCCTGAAAGACTTTTCCTCCACCAATGCCAAGCTTGCGGCCGACCAGGTCCAGGGCCTGTATATAGCTGGTGCCTTCCCAAATCGAGACGATCTTCAGATCCCGCGCATATTGCTCGGCGGGAAACTCCCGGCAATAACCCACTCCGCCCAATACCTGGATGGCTTCCCGGGTGAGGTCATAGCCGTAATCCGAGCAGTAGGCCTTAACCAGCGGTGTGAAGAACTCCACCTGATTGTCCGCATTGGCCCTCACGTCCTCGTCCGGGTCCTGTTCGGACACGTCGATGAGATAGAACAGCTTGCCGATCATGGCCCGCATCGCTTCGGTTCCAGCCTTCATGTTCATGAGCATGCGACGGACATCTTCATGTTGAATAATGGGCACGCGATCACTGCGCCGATTGGTCAGCGGGGGCCCCTGCACCCGCTCCTTGGCGTAAAATCTCGCCGTGTCATACGCGCTGGCCGCCAATCCCAAGGCCTGCACGCCGCAACCCATCCGCGCTTCATTCATCATCTGGAACATTTTGGCCATTCCCGAGTTCGGCTCGCCCAGAAGGATGCCGCGGCACCCGCCGTTTTCACCGAAGTTCAGTGTGCAGGTGGAGGAACCCGAGATGCCCATTTTGTGTTCGATGTTTCCACAAAACATGTCGTTCGGCTCTCCCAGCGAACCATCTGGATTTACCCAGATTTTGGGCACGATGAAGAGGCTGATGCCCTTGGTGCCGTGCGGCGCGTCCTGAATGCGGGCCAGCACTAGGTGGATGATGTTTTCGGTCAGGTCGTGCTCTCCGCAGGTTATGAAACGTTTGGTCCCTTCTATCTTATAAATGCGCGGGTCGCCGGCCTCCGGATCGGGCGTGGCTTTGGTGCGAAGCCAGCCCACATCGCTGCCCGCGTCAGGTTCGGTCAGGCACATGGTGCCGCCCCAGACGCCCGAATACATTTTTTCTACATAAAGGGCCTTGTCTTCATCCGTCCCGAAGTTCTCAATCAGCCGTCCGTTACCTTTGGCCAGACCGGGATAGGTCATAAAGGCCATGTTGGCGCCGCAAAAGAATTCGGATATCAAGCCGCCCAGCAAGGCGGGAAGCCCCTGTCCCCCGAATTCGGGGCTGCTCGCCAGGGCGAACCATCCGTTCTCGGCCATGACCTTCCAGCAGCGGTGAAACGATTCCGGTACCTTAACCACGCCGTCTTTATACACGCAGCCCTGTTGATCGCCATCCTGCATGGCGGGTCCCAATTCTTCCTTACAGATTTTGAGGGCCTCCTCGATGATCATCTCGAAGTCTTCGACGCCGAAATCCTTATAGGCGTCATATTGCAGTAATTTTTGAAAATCCAGATGCTCAAAAAGAACGAATTTCGTATCCCGGTCGTCGCGCCGGAAATAATTAACACCCATCGTAAATACCTCCCTCTGCTTGGATTATAAATTTGGTTACCATAAAAGAGGCGCCCCCCTTGAACCGATGAAAATCATCCGGCTTTTCGTGGGCGCTCCGATTATTCCCGATAAAAGGCTCCGCCCTGTTGCGCCTTTTCCCTGATAAGCCGCGCGGGCGCGAAACGGGGGCCGTACTTTTTTTCCAGCTCGCTTAATTTCCGGTAGACGTTCGGCAAGCCCCATGCATCGGCGTAGCGCAGAACGCCTCCTCGATACGGAGGGAAACCGGTACCAGCCACCATGGCCAGATCCATATCGGACGGGCGGTCGCAGATTCCTTCCTCCATCATGAAAGCGGCTTCATTGATGGCCAGGGACAGCATGACCTCCACGATTTCCTGCTTATCGGCCTTTCGCGGCGCGACATTGTTTTGTTTCAGATAATTGCTCAGAAGCTCCTGCATGCGGGGATTGGGAACGGGCTGCGGCCCGCTGTAATCGAAATAGCCTCGACCGCTTTTCCGGCCGTAATCGTCCAGCCTGTAAATAGCCTCGGTCAGCGGGTGTACGCGGTAGCGTTCGCCCAGCCTCCGCTCAAACGTTTTGTTCACGTGATAATTGATATCCAACCCGGTCAGATCACCCAGGGTGGCCGGTCCCATGGGCAGGCCGAAATCGGTCATGGCTTCTTCGATATCCTGAACGCTCACCCCATCGGCCAGCAGAAACACCGATCCTCCCAGCAATCCGCCCAGTTGGCGGGACACATAAAAGCCCGGCCCGTCGTTGACCACCACCGGTACCTTCCCGATGGAGCGGCCGAAGGCCACCGAAGTGGCTAGGGTTTGATCCGATGTCTTTTCGGCGCAGATAATCTCCAACAGGGGCATGCGCTCGGCCGGGTTGAAGAAGTGCAGGCCGATCATGCGGCCGGGGTCCTGGAGAACCGTGGCCATTTCAGTGATGGGCAAGGCTGAGGTATTGGTGCCGAAAACAATATCCGGCCGGCACACCCGATCCAGTTTCTTCCAGATGTCCTGTTTGACCTCCATATCTTCCAGCACGGCCTCGATGACCAGATCCACATCGGCCATGTCCTCCAGACTGGTGGTCCGGATCATCCTGCCGCTTATAAGGCCATCCAGCGCCGCTTGCGTTATCTTGTCGTTTTTAAGTTTCCAGGAAAAACTCTTTCGTATGGCCGCTTCGGCCTTTTCCAGCGCCTGCTCGTGTATCTCCCACAGCACGGTCTCGAAACCGCCTTCCAAAAGCAGGTGCATAATGCCCGAACCCATGACTCCGCCGCCCAGCAACCCGACCTTTTTGACCGGAGCAGACTTCAGACCCTTAATACGCGGCAGTTTACCGGCCGCCCGCTGAGCCAGAAAAGCGCCGATGAGGTTCTTGGCCACATCGGATACCACGCAGTCGCCGAACAGCTCGGCCTCCCGGGCTATGTCGGCCTGGAAATCGTGGGAAAGCCCCTTATCCACGGCTTCGATGATCTTGGAGGGCGCGATGTAGCCCTTGGCCTTGGCGGTCGCCTGAGCCTTGGCGAAGTCCATGATTTGCTTCTTTTCAGCGGCAGTGGGTAATTTGTCCGTAAGGCGGCTGGCCATGCGGGTGGTATAGTCCAGCGAGCCCGCGGTGAATTTGGCTGCGGCGGCGAGCGCGGCTTCCATCAGCTTGTCCGGCGGCGCGACCTCATCTATCAAACCGTATGAAGACGCCTGTTCGGCCTGCGCGAATCTGCCGGAGGTCATCATCTCCAGAGCCGTGGGCAGGCCGATGAGCCGGGGCAGCCGCTGCGTGCCGGCGCTGCCGGGGAGCAGCCCCAGTTTCACTTCCGGCAGCCCCACGTTGACGCCCTGGGCCGCGACGCGATAGTGGCAGGCCATGGCGATTTCCAGCCCGCCTCCCAGGCAGTTTCCGTTGATCGCCGCTATCACCGGTTTGGCGCCCTGTTCGACGCTATTGAGCCACTCGTGGACATCCATTAGTCTGCCAATGAACGCTTCGCGGTCGGTCACTTTCAGCAACCGGGTTACATCGGCTCCGGCCACAAAATTTTTGCCGGTCCCGGTCAGTATGATCGCCCCGATCGCGGCGTCATCCTGCCCGTCCTTGATGGCCTGCCTGAGTTCGCCAAGGAAATCCTCGGACATCTGATTGACCGGGGGGTTGTCCATGCGAAGAACGGCGGCGCCGCCCTTGATCTCCACCGCGATTTTCCTGTAGTCCGTTTTCATGGGTTTCTCCCTTGCTAAAGGCGATATGGCCGTGACCGAAACAGACCGGAGTCCTGCGCGCGCCGACGCCGGTCATGCAAACGTATGGCCGTCCTCCCCAATCGGAGCAGACCCGGCCGTTTACGCCGGGCGTATTCGCGCCCGGCGGACGAAAAAGGGTTCTCTTATCATAACGGTATATGGTCAGAGCGTGTTGCGCGGCTCGTCACTCAACTTGCAAGGGTCGAATTATTCTCGATAAAAATATATCTCTTGCAAGCTTTTAATTCTGACGGATACGATTCGGCCGCTTGCGCCGGGCTCTCTTTTTCTCGGGCCGGAGGGAAGGCTCCGGTCCGCGAGCCGGACTGTCCCCGCCCGGACGCATCCTATTTTTCATCCCTCCGGCTTTTCCCATACGCCTGCGCGTACTTGCGGTAGAGATGATAAAAGAGCACTCCCATGATTTCGTGGCCCCGCAAAGCCAAATCCTGCCGTTCGCCCGGCTTCATATCGACGGTGGCCTGCCAGAAATCCTCGACCAGGTTCCTGGCGATCTCCTGGAACATCTCGGCCAGCATGGGCAGGGACCTTTCAGGATGAAAGTTGTTCTTGCGGTTAATGCCTATCTTAGCCATGCCCACCATCACCTTGCCGATGATGATGTCGTCCTGGGTATAGACATTTTCGCCGTTTTCCACCTTGGAACTCAACAGCCCCCATTTTTTTAATTCCGGAATCCATCGCGCGGCCAGCCCGGTCGCTTTTCGAAACGCCTCGTCCCCCACCGCTCCGGCGCCGAGGTAATGTTCCAGCGGCCTGAAATATTCCATGCGCAGCTTGAGCATGGCCTGCTTGCTGGCGCTTCGGTGTTCCCAGAGTATTTTTTTGATGGTGGGCAGGGGGAAGAAAAAGTCGTTTTGCAATTCCTTGATCAGGCGGATCCGTTCGACGTAACTTTCATCATAATCCGCCGAGTTATTGCTCAATTTCTGAGGTTTGGGCAAAAGGCCCGAACGAATATAGTAGTGAATCGTCTGTTTGGGAACTCCGGTTATTTTTGCCAGGTCGCTGATTTTCATAGGAAGTGAGCTTGTTTCGTTTCGCGCCGCGCGGTTGTTGAGAGTTTGCCCCATCGAGGAGTTTTTTGGTTAGCCCGGAAACATACCGCATTAACAAAAAAATACCAAGGCGCCTGGCTGCTTCCGATGGTTTTTATCTATGGCGGACGGGCGGCTAACTCCCTCCATCCCGCCGCAACCGCTCAACATTACTGAATTGTATACAATTTTTTATAATATAGTTGACAACATATCATGTTAATTATATTGTGTAAATAACAATCAGCATATACCAAAACTAAACGTTTAGTACCAATATACAGTTTACGATCATTTTCGCGGCGCCCGCCATGCGGGGCCCCATCCTCCGAAAAGAATCGGGATTGGCCGCGAGAGCGAGTTTTCCCGGACGGGTTCCTCGTTTCGCAGGTCAAACTCCAGGATTCTCTCTATCCTGACGATTGTGCGCATTTTATTACCGTACAAGCGCGCCGCTCTTTGGCGCGCCGCCCCCATCGCGACCGGACCCCGCACCCGGTCGCCGCGGCCGGTTGAACAGGACGGCTTGAACCAAGCAGCCGCCTTTACACGCTTGTCTTGGCCACACTTGTGGCCGCTACAGCGGATATGTTCCGCCACAGCAGTGTGGCTCAACAGCCACAAAGGAGGGGACTGTCGTGAAAACTTTGAGACTGGTCGGTTTGGTATGCGTTGTTTTGGTTTTGAGTCTGTTTTTTTGCCTTTCCGCGGGAGCGGCCGAACCCATCAAAATAGGGGTATTGGGGCCCATGGCGTTCACCCAGGGGGAGGGTCACTGGAATGGGGCGACCATGGCCGCCGAGGAGATTAACGCCGCGGGCGGCGTGAAGGTGGGCGAGGAAATGCGGCCCATCAAACTGATCAAGGTGGACACCAACGAGTTCCTGAGTATCCCCGACGCCACCAACGCCGCGGAAATGGCCGTCAGCCGCCACAACGTGGACTTTCTGGTAGGCGGATTCCGCACCGAGGCCGTTTTGGTGATGCAGGATATCGCCATGGACGCCAAGAAGATCTTTATCGGCTGCGGCGCGGCCCACCCGGAACTGTGCGCCAGGGTGACCAACGACTACGACCGCTACAAATACTGGTTCCGGCTGACCCCCATCAACTCCAAGTTCCTGGGCAAGGTCGATTTCATCCTGCTGGGCACCGTGGGCGCCATCATGAAGAAAACCCTGGGCCTGGAAAAGGTCAAAGTGGCTATCGTGGCTGAAAAGGCGGCCTGGGCCGACCCCATTGTCAGCGCGGCTGAAAAGATGCTGCCCGAAAAGATGGGCATGGAGGTGGTGGGCGTGTGGCGGCCCTCGCCGGTGGCCAAGGATTGCACCGCCGAGCTTTCGGCCATCGAACGGGCCGGAGCGCACATAGTTTTCACCACCTTCTCCTCCTCGGTGGGCCTCACCTTCGCCAAACAGATGGGCGAACTGAAGGTTCCCGCGGCGGCCGTGGGTATCAACGTGGAATCCCAAAAGACGAAATTCTGGGACGCCACGGGCGGGGAAGGCAATTACGTCCTGACCATCAACACTTACGCGCGGGTAAAAATCACCGACAAGACCATCCCCTTCTACGACAAGTACGTCAAACTCTACAATGAAGCCCCCAACTACACCGCCGGAACCTATGACGCGCTCTATATCCTCAAAGACGCCGTGGAAAAGGCCGGAACGCTGGAATCGGACAAGGTGGTACCGGCCCTGGAACAGACCGACACCCTGGACACGGCCGGTCATCTGGTATTCGACAAGAGCCACGACGTCACCTGGGGTCCGACCTTTGTCACCTCGGTAGGCACCCAATGGCAGGACGGCCAGATGATGTGCGTCTGGCCCTATAACTGGGAAGGAGTCACCTACGAAGGCACCGTCCCCTACAAGCTGGCGCCCTGGGTGGTCGAACACTGGCAGAAAAAGTAGCGGCGGGCCGCTGACCTTCCGGGCCGTCCGGTCCGGAAGGGATTGCAGAATTTGCCCTGTCTATTCCAACCGCAGCCGGCCGGGCCGTCCATCGAGGGCCCGCAAGGTGGGCCCATGTTATTGGACATTATTATCGACGGCCTGATAAAGGGCAGCGTCTACGCGCTTCTGGCCATTGGCTTCTCCCTGGTGCTCGGCGTGGCGCGTATTATCAACATCGCGCACACCGCGCTGTTCATGACGGCGGCCTACCTCATTTATGTGGGCACCAAAATCATGGGGCTCTCGGCGCCCCTGTCCATGGCGGCCGCCATTCTGCTGACCGTGCTGTTGGGGCTGCTGATTTACAATTTTTTCATACGACCCATTCAGGAGCATGAGGCGGCGGTGCTCATCGCCACCATCGCCGTGGCCATGATGCTGCAGGAGGTCTTCCTCATGATCTTCGGCGGCCACTATCTGGGGGTAAGCCCCCTGGTGGAAGGCTACGCCCTGGTTTTGGGGGTCAAGGTGACCTATCAGCACCTGCTGGCTCTGGGTCTGGCGCTGGTCATTCTGGCGGGGGTACGTTTCTTTCTGCTCAAGACCCGTCTTGGCCTGGCCATCCGCTCCACCGCCCAGGACCGTGAGGTGGCGAACCTGATGGGCATGAACGTCACCCGGGTGGCCATGGCCACCATGGCCGTTTCAGTGGGGCTGGCGGCCATAACCGGGGCCATCGTGGCGCCGCTCTTAACCGTGGAACCCACCATGTGGATGCATCCCCTGATCATGATGCTGGCCATCGTGGTGCTGGGAGGGCTGGGCAGCGTGGAAGGCAGTTTCGTGGGCGCCTACATCCTGGGATTCGCCGAATCCCTGGTGGTGTTCCTGCTGCCCATGGGAGCGTTTCTCAAGGATTCGGTCGCCCTGTCCATCATGATTCTGGTGCTTCTGATCAGGCCGGAAGGCCTGTTCGGGGTTTCCTTTGAGGAGGAGCGTTAGCATGGGACTTGTGACCGCCTCTATCCGCCGATACTGCGCCATCCTGCGCTCCGAGACGCTGGTTCTCCCCAGCCGTCTGGCCGTTCTGCTCTTTATTGTCACCCTGATGGCCGTGCCGCTGTTCACCAGCGACTATTACATTCTCCGCGTCCTCATCCTGACGTCGATCTTCGCCATTTTCGCCGCCAGCTGGGACCTTTTGTCAGGGTTCACCGGACAGATGAACTTCGGCCACGCCCTGTTTTTCGGCGTGGCCGCTTACGTGACGGCCCTGCTCAACCTGCGTCTGCATTTCCCGCCCTACCTTTCCATCCCTCTGGGGGCGGTGGGCGCCGTGCTGGCCGGTTTGATCGTGGGTATCCCGTGCCTGCGGTTGAGAGGGTCCTATCTGGCTTTGACCACTCTGGCGTTTCCCATAATTTTGACCGGGGTCGTATTCGCCATACCAGGGGTAACGGGTGGTGAACTGGGGCTGTCGGGTCTGTCGCGGCTTACCGGTTCCCGGGTCATGGATTACTACCTCACCAGCGGTTTGATGCTGATACTGGGCGGGGTGATGTGGAAGATCACCGACTCCAAGACCGGAATCATCCTGCACGCCATCCGTGAAGACGAGGTGGCGGTGAGGGCTTCCGGCGTCAACACCACCCGTTACAAACTATTGGCCTTTTGCATGAGCGGTTTCTTCGCCGGTATAGCGGGGGGGCTCTACGCTCATTTCATGCGTCTCGCCGGTCCTTCCACCCTGGAGGTGTCCCTTTCCTTCCAAGTCATCATCTGGTCCGTGTTCGGGGGCATGGTTTCCATCTACGGCCCCATCGCCGGGGTTTTCATCCTCAACCCCCTGATGGAAGCGCTGCGCGTGTTCCTGGAAAACTTTCCCAGCCTGCCCGAGATACGGATGTTCATCTTCGCGGCCCTGGTCCTGGTGACCCTGCTGTTCATGCCCGAAGGGTTGATCCCCTGGGTGCGCGACAAGCTGGAAACGGAATGCCCGCGCTGCAAAATCAGAAACGTGTTTTACCGGCAGCGGTGCCGCGTCTGCGACGCCGTCATCACGTGACAAGCGGCCGAACTTTAAACCACGCGTGAGGTGAATAAGCAATGAACGCCAAAGAGGCTTACCTTTCCAAACCGTGGCTGGCGCATTATCCCGAAACGGCGGCGCCGACCATGGAGATTCCCAATGTTTCCATTCCGGATCTGTTCGACCAGGTTGCGCGAAAGTTCGGCTCAAAAACAGCGGTAATTTTCTACGGAAAAAAGATCAGCTACAGGGAGCTTAAAGAGCTGTCCGACCGCTTTGCCACGGCCCTGGACAGCCTGGGGGTAAAAAAGGGCGACCGGATCGCTCTGTACCTTCTCAACTGTCCGCAGTATGTCATCGCCTATATGGGCGCGCTCAAGCTGGGCGCGGTGGTCACCCCGGTGAGCCCGGTCTACACCAGCCAGGAGGTTCGGCACCAGCTCAGCGACAGCGGGGCCAAGACCGTGGTCTGCCAGGACATTCTCTATGACAACGTGGCCAGGACGGGCGTACATCTGGATAACGTGATCATCACCGGGATAGACGAGTACCTGCCACGTCTTAAAAAGCTTTTCGCCAAGGGCGTGCTCTCCAAGGCTTACGGGGGCATGGAAATTCCCGACGACGACCTGATCGCCGGCGACGGCCTGCTCAAGATGTCGGACCTCCTCAAGAAACATCCGCCGGAACCGCCTCGCGTGGACATAGACCCCGTAAACGATCTCGCGGCCCTGCCCTACACCGGCGGCACCACCGGCCTTCCCAAGGCGGCCATGCTCACGCACTACAACATCGTCGCCTGTCAGGCCGAGTCCCTGGCTTTATGGAGTCACCTGTTCGAGGACGGTAACGAAACGATCATCGCTTTCCTGCCCCTGTTTCATATTTACGGCCAGGTGGTCATCATGCTTACCGGCCTGGCGCACGGATACACCCTGGTGCTGTTCACCACCCCGGACATGGACGACATCCTCAACGCCATAGAGCGTTACAGCGCTTCCGGTTTTTACGGTGTGCCCACGCTGTACGAGTACCTCAAGGAATACGACAAGACCGACCGGGTAAACTGGAAAAAGCTCAAAATCATCGTCTGCGGCGCCGACACGCTGCATGAAACGACGGTGGACGACTGGACGCGGCGCACCGGCAGCCGGATCGTGGAAGGGTACGGCATGACCGAAACCGCGTCGGTAAGCCACACCAACCCGGTGGGCCGCCCCAAGAAAGGTTCCTTCGGCGTTCCCATACCCAACGTCACTGCGGCCATAATCAGCGTGGATGGGGATGAATTTCTGCCGGTGGGCGAGGTGGGCGAGATGATCCTGAGCGGGCCCAACATCATGCAAGGTTACTGGCAGCGCCCCGACGACAACCGGGAAACCATGCTCGACCTGGAAGGCATGCGCTGGATGCGCACCGGGGATCTGGTGAGCATGGACGAGGAAGGCTATTTTCATTTTTTCGACCGCAAGCGCGATCTGATCAAGTACAAGGGCTACTCGGTGTTCGCCAAGCACGTGGAGGAAGTGCTGTACAACCATCCCCAGGTCAAGGCCGCCGGAGTGGTGGGGGTCCCCAACGCCAAGGTGGGCCAGCTCATCAAGGCCTACGTGGTGCTGCAGGCCGAGGCGCGCGGCCAGATCTCCGAGGAAGAGCTGATCGCCTACTGCAAGGAGAAACTGGCGCATTACAAGGTCCCCCAAATCATAGAGTTCCGGGGCGAGTTGCCCAAGACCGACGTGGGAAAGGTGTCCCGGCGCGAATTGCGCGAAGAGGGAGAGGAAGCCTAGCGATGGCTCAGTCCTTTTTGGAAGTGAACGAATTGCGCAAAAACTTCGGCGGGCTCGCCGCGACCAACAACGTCAGTTTTTCCGTCGGCCGCCATGAGATCGTGGGGTTGATCGGCCCCAACGGCGCGGGAAAAACAACGGTGGTGCGCCTTATCAGCGGCATCCTCAAGCCGACCTCGGGGCGTATAACCTTCAAAGGCAAGAACATTACCGGCAAAAACACCTGGGACATCGTGAACCTGGGGATCGCGAGCACCTTTCAAAACATGCGCCCGTTCAGGCGCCTGCCCATTATCGCCAACGTGATGGTCTCCTGTCTGTGTCCGCGGGCCATGAAGCGGGGCGAGTGGGTCAAACGGGTGGAGGCCAAAGCCATGGACGCCCTTGAATTCGCCGGCATATCGGACATGGCCCTGGAGAAAGCCTCCACCCTGTCCCAGGGCGACCTCAAGCGGCTGGAGGTGGCCCGGGCCGTGGCCACCGATCCCGAACTGCTGATTCTGGACGAACCTTTCGGCGGTTTGAGTCCGGCCGAAACGGACCTGATGGCCAAGTCGGTGGCGAGGCTGCACAAGGGGGGCCGGTTCGGCCGGCTGCACAGCGAAGGGCCGGCCATGATAATTATCGAGCACAAGCTGCAGCAGCTGATGAAAATCGTGGATCGCATCATTGTGCTCAATTTCGGTACCATCATCGCCGACGGCCCTCCCCGGGAGATCGTGGAAATCCCGGAGGTAATCGAAGCCTATCTGGGCGAGGGAGGGGTCTAAGTGCTGCTGGAGGTTTCGAATCTGACCGTTCGTTACGACAAGGCCGTTTTGATCAACGACCTGAGCATGAACGTGGACGACAGGGAACTGGTCAGTCTGGTGGGGCCCAACGGCGCGGGCAAGACCACCCTGCTCCGGGCCGTTACCGGGCTGGTGGCCTGGGAGAAGATGACCCTGCGCGGCACCTCGCGCGGCGACGTGAGCATGGAGGGCCGGATCAGTTTCGACGGCCGTTCCATAGAAAAGACCCCGGCCCATGAAATTGTAAAAATGGGTTTGGTGCACTGTCCCGAACGCCGCAGACCGTTCAGGGAGATGAGCGTGCTGGAAAACCTGCTGGCCGGCGGCTATCTGCTCTCGCGTAAAGAGGATTGCAGGGAGGAGTTGGAGAAGGTTTTTCAGCTCTTCCCGGTGCTGGGAAACCGTCAAAAGCAGGTGTCGGGAACCCTGTCCGGCGGGGAACAGCAAATGCTGGCGGTGGGACGCGCCCTGATGTCGCGTCCCAAGCTGCTGTGCATAGACGAGCCTTCAACCGGTCTGGCCCCTTTGATGCGCAAGGAAGTGTTCAATAAGATTGCGGCGATTCGCAAACTCGGAATCACCATTCTGCTGGTTGAGCAGGAGGTGGCCACGGTGTTCAAAATGGCCACCCGCAATTATGTGTTGTCATCGGGAAAGATAATCGCCCAAGGGCTGGGCGCCGATCTGTTAAAGGACGAGGTGATCCGCAAAACCTATCTGGGGCTGTAACCACGCGCAAGCGATCTTCCCCGCGCGTTGTCCGACGGATAGCGCGCTCTACTAGATCTTCACCGACGTCCGCTTGCGTCCTCCGGGGCCCTGTCCCGGCTTCAGCCCGCCCGCCGCAATCTGGGCGATGATGTCCGCATGAAGGTCGAATGTTTCCAAGGGGCGGTTTTTGGGATAGATGTCGTACAAAAGTTCATATTCCGGAGGGGTGAGATTGGGCATTATCACGTTGGCGCCCGCGTTGAGGCCCAGCAGATATCCCTGTTCGGCCACGCAGGAAAGAGCGGTGGTGGCGGGAATGTTGGCTTCCGGGCACAGCAGTCTGGCCAGGGCCAACGCTTTGCAGGTCATGAGGTCCGAGTTTTCCACCTGATCCGGCGGTATCGATTTTCGGCGCAGGAACTGGCGGCCGAGCGGCGTGAGCGGGTGAGGAATGAACGGGCCTATACCGATCATGTCCAGGTCGAGTTCCCTGAATAGGCGCAGATCGTTGGCCAGACCGGCGTATGTCTGACCCGGTATTCCCACCATCATACCACTGCCGATCTCATAGCCCAATTCGCGCAGGATTATGAGATGCTCTATGCGATGCGCTTCCCCTTTTTCTTTGGGGGGATGGATACGATAGTAGAGATTCGGATCGCTGGTTTCAATTTTGAGTAGATAGCGGTCGGCGCCGCTTTCCTTCCACAGCCTGTACTCATCCGGCGAGCGCTCGCCCAGGCTGAGGGTGATGGCCAGATCAAACCTGTCGCGAATGGAGGCTACCACATCGGCGACCCAGTGGGCTTCGATCCGCCTGTCTTCTCCGGCCTGCAGCACGATGGTCCCGTATCCCCTCTGTTGGGCCACCGCCGCGCGCTCCAAAATCATGTCGCGGCTCATCAGATAACGGCGCGCGCCTTTATTGCCCGCCCTGAGGCCGCAATAGGCGCAGCGCCGTTCGCACAGGTTGCTGAAGTCCACCAGTCCTCTCAAATGGACCTGGTCCCCCACATGCCGCGCGCGAACATCCCGGGCTATGGCGTAAAGCTCCGAGAGAGCCTGGGGATCGTCTTCCCTCAGCCACGCCGCCAAACCCAGATAGAGCTTTTTAAATTCCGCGGGTCCCATATCAGCCGCGCGATACGCTTGTATTGACGCGGCGGCGCCACGCCGCCGTCAGGATCGGACAAGTCCGCCTCCTACGCGCGCAACACCAACGTAAATACGCTTCCCTTCCCTTCCTCGCTGGCCAGTTCGATGTCGCCTTTGTACAGGGCCGCGATTTTCTTTACGATGGACAGGCCCAGACCGCTGCCCTGAATGTGGTCCGTGGCTTCGTTGCGGATGCGCGAAAACTCCCGAAAAAGGTTTTGCGCCGCCTCGGGCGCAATACCGACGCCGGTGTCCTTGAAACCGACACGGGTTTCCCCCTGGTCCGAAACGATGATTATATCAACGCGGCCGTTGTCGTGATTGTACTTTATGGCGTTGGAGAGCAGGTTGGAAATCATGGTTTCCATTTCCCAGCGGTCGGCGGAGACAACCACGTTCTCCTGACCGTGGACCTCCACCACCACACCCTTCTCCTGCGCCATGGGGCGCATCAGCTCAACGGAGTCCGCGACGATTCGACCGACATCGAGCGTTTCAAAATTTCGCGTCCGCTGTCCGGACTCGATCCGGGTCAGGTCCAACAGGTCCAGGATCAGTTTCCGCATTCCCTGGATGCGCAGGGTGGTCCTGGTAAGAATCTGTTTTTCCTGTTCCGTGTCCAGCATCCCCTTAAGAAGCGCGAGATATTGCTCCACCGCGGCCAGCGGGGCTTTTAATTCATGGGCCAGAATGGAGATAAACTCAAAGCGCACCTTTCGTTTTTCTTGGGAGAGCTGGCGCGCCTGACGTTGGAGCAAGAGATGTTTGGCGGTTTTGTAGACAACGGATTTCAGCTCTTCGGGGGTAAACGGTTTGGCCAGGAAATCAAACGCTCCGCGCTTGGTGGCCAACACGGCGTTTTCCAGGGAAGCGTAGGCGGTGATCATCACGGTCAGCAGATCGGAATGGCTGACGGACAATTGGCTGAGGATCTCCAGACCGGAAATTCCGGGCAGCTTATGATCGAGGAGCAGGATGTCCGGCGGCGCCTGATGGATCATGTCCAGGGCCTGTTCGCCGGTCTGGGTATGGGTTACCTCGAAACCGATCTCCATGTCCATTTCCGGCAGGCGGACGGTAAAATCGCGCAACGCCCGCTGCACGGCCAGCCCCATGCCCATTTCGTCATCCACGATCAGCAGATTGAGCTTTTGCATCGGTCGAGATTACTCCTTTGGATCGCCTTGAGGGACAACGACCGTAAAAACGCTTCCGGTTGGGCCGCGGGTGGCGTCGTCATTGGATTCAACACGGATGTCGCCGTGATGCATTTTTATGATGCCGTACGATACCGCCAGCCCCAGACCGGTGCCCTTGCCGATCTGTTTGGTGGTAAAGAACGGTTCAAAGATTTTGCCCAGATTTTCCTTTGAAACGCCGACCCCGGTGTCGGCCAGGGAAATGTAGACAAAGCCGTCCCCGCTCCAGGTCCGCACGGAAAGAGCGCCGCCGCGCGGCATGGCTTCATAGGCGTTGCTGACCAGGTTGGTCAACACCTGCGTCATCTGATCGCCGTCCAGATCGGCTATGGGATCGGCCATTTCTTCGCGCATGTCCACCGTGACCCCCGGCGGGGGCGCCATGACCTGCAGACACCGTTTGACCAGCGCGTTGACGTCGGTGGGCTGGCGCGCCATTTTGTTCTGGCGGGCAAAGTCCAGCAGCCCGGAAACGATTTTTTTACAGCGCTCGGTTTGTTCGGCGATCATCTGCAAGTCTTCGCTCAGCCTGGCGTTTTCCTTGGATTCGTCACGCAGCAGATGAGCGTACATCAACACCACGCCCAGGGGATTGTTGATTTCATGAGCAATAGCGGCGGCCAGCTGCCCCATGCTGGCGAGCTTTTCCGATTGAATCAGGGCGGCCTGCATGCCGGCCAGTTCCTCCTTGGACCGGGCCAGCTCCTGAAGCGTCATTTTCAGCTGTTCGATGGTATGCGGCAGACAGGTTTCCGATTCGGCCAGACCCATTTCAATGGCCTTGGCGTGTTCGCGGCAGGAGTCATACCCGCACGCGCCGCAGTTGAGTTCATCGCTCACGGTGTATTTCCCCATGCGGCGCAGAATTCTGGTGACGCTCTCCTCGGATGGGTAATCAATATGAAGGGGCTTGGGCGCAAAGGTCCGCTTCAGATCAACGGTCTCAAATTGTTCCATCCATTGCTGATGTTTCGCCTCGCCGTCCGCGGCCGCTCGTTGCCTCACGTAGCGGCCCACCAGGGACCTGCGTCTGAACAGGGGCAAATCGCCGCCTATGCCGGGTCCCATAATGCATCCGCTGCAGCAGAGAACCTCCAGAAGACGCGCGTCCAAGGCGCCGGAGGAAAATTCCTTGACGGCCTCCACAAAATCCTGCCGTCCGTCGGCCGCCACCACATCGCCGGTCATCAGGTCTTCGTCGATGCTGGCCGCCTGCAGCATGCCCCGGCTGATCGGAAACAGCCCTCCGCTTCCGGCCCTGGGCGGAGCGAACTCTTGAGGAGCCACCGCATCGGGCTTGATGGAATGCTCGGCGAGCAATTGTTCAAACTCGATAAAGGTCAGGATGGCGTCGATCTCCGGGCCCAGGAGTTCGTCCTTTTCCGCCTTTTTGGCGATGCAAGGCCCAATGAAGACCACTTTGGCGTCGGGTCCGTGTTTTTGCCGGATGACCCTGGCCATGGCCAGCATGGGCGACACAATGGGCGCCAGATAAGGAACCAGTTCGGGATGAAACCGCTCGATGTACTCCACCAGAGCCGGACAATTGGCCGCGATATATTTCCCATGTGGGTCTTCAGCCACCAGCGACCGGTAGCGTCTGGCCACAAGATCGGCCCCGAAGCCCACTTCATAGACCGCGTCAAACCCCAGCGCGCGGGTCATGCCCACGATGACCCGGTAATCCAGATCGCCGAAGTGGGCGGGAAAACTGGGCGCCAGACAAGCCGCGGTAAAAGAGGCGGAACTGATCAGGTCCCACGCCCTGTCGTTGAAACTCAGCACACTTTTAGCGCGCTGGCTGCATACCCGAAAACAATTGCCGCACCCGATACAACGGTCGACCAGGACTTCGGCCTGACCCGAGGAAATACGGATGGCCTTGGTGGGGCATTCCCGCACGCAGGTGTAACAAACCCGGCACTGCTCCTTGATGGTGGCTATCAGCGGTTGGATGGCGGATCTCCTCACGAAAGCCCGGCGCCGGCGGTCCGGGGACCCGACGATTTGCCTTCCCTTGCCGCTCTGGCCTGGAGATAGGCTTCCAGAGCGCCCGGAAAGGGCTCCAGCGCCCGCTCGAAGATGCCCAGCGAATAGGCGATCACCAGCCCGTAATTGCTGATGGGCGTTCCGGAACGGCGGCAACGCATGATACGGTTGAGCATTTCCCGCCGGGTGTGCATGCACGCGCCGCAGTGAACCACCAATTGGTAGCCGGAAAGGTCCTGCGGAAAATCATGGCCTTTGACGGTTTCGAAATTCAAACGGCCGCCCACGTACTGGGTGAGCCAGCGTGGAATCTTCACCCGTCCGATATCGTCGGCAATGGGGTGATGGCTGCACGCTTCGGCGATGAGGACCCGATCGCCGGGTTTTAAGTCCTCCACCGCCAGGGCGCCGAGGGTCATTTCCGTGAGATTGCCCTTGAACCGGGCGAACAAAATGGAAAAAGAGGTCATTTTGATTTCGCGGGGCGTGTCGGCCGCCACCTTCAGGAAAGCCTGGGAATCGGTAACCACCATGGCGGGCGGCGTCTTGAGATTGCTCAGCGCCCAGGTCAACTCCCGCTCCTTGACCACCATACCCGCGGAGTCGCTATCCAGAAGATCGCGCAAGGTCTGCACCTGGGGAACGATAAGACGCCCCTTGGGCGCCTCCTTGTCAATGGGAACCACGAGCGTCACCAGGGCCCCGGGCCCCACCAGATCGCCGATAATCCCCGGGCTGTTGACAAAATCATCCGGCGCGCTGTCGATGAGCGCCTGCCGCAGCTCGGCCAGCCCCCGCCCGGTTGTGGCCGACGTGGCGATCAACGGCAGTCCGGGGGACGCGGTCCATTCGAGAGCCGTCGTCGCCGAGGGATACAGGTCGGTCTTGTTGGCCACCACAATGGCGGGAATGGACTTGGCGAAAAATTCATCGGCCAGCAGCCGTTCAAATTCGCCCCACAGCCCGGCCTCGGTGATTATCACCGCCAGATCGGTGCGTTCGAAAATCTGCCGGGTTTTTTCAATTCGCAGGGCGCCCAAGGCGCCCTCATCGTCGATCCCGGCGGTATCGATGAATGTCACCGGTCCGAGCGGCAGCAGCTCCATGGGCTTTTCCACGGGATCGGTGGTGGTGCCGGCCTGATCCGAAACAATGGATACCTGCTCGCGCGTGATGGCGTTCAGAAGGCTTGATTTGCCCACGTTCCGGCGGCCGAAGAAGCCGATGTGCAGCCTGAGTCCCTTTGGTGTCGTTTGCATAAGCGCCCTGCGTTCATGAGTCTGGAAAAAGCCCTCGAATTCGATGACGGCGCGGGTTGTGATTGTCCGCGCCCCCTCTCGATCGCTATCGAAAATAGGGCCGGGGTCGAAAGAGACGCGACGGCGTGTGATCGCCTACGGTTGGAGGTGGACCTGGCGAATCCATGGAGAGCGTAGCTTAAGACCGCGAACATCTCTATATTTTATTTCGACCCCGACCCTCCCCTAACTGTTCAACGTCCCCCCAGACGGCATACCGCCTCGGGGCTGATCAAACGTTCAAATTCCGACAAATCCATGAAGCCTTCCTCCACCGCCGTCTGACGCAGCGTACGGCCGGTCTGGCGGGCCAGCTTGACCAGCCTTCCGGCCCGTTCATATCCCAGGGTTGACACCAGGGCGGTGGCGGTGGCGGACGCGTTTTCCAGAAACCAGGCGCAACGCTCCTCATCGGCCGTCATGTCTTCAACGCACAATCCCCGCAGGATGTCGCAGCTTCGAGCCAGCAGATCGACGCTGTTGAGCAGGCACTCGGCGATCAGGGGCAAAAAGCAGTTGAGTTCCAGGCTGCCCGAGGCCGCGGCGAACCCTATGGTCTGGTCGTACCCCATGACCAGCAGCGCCGCCTGCGACACCGCCTCCGGAATCACCGGGTTCACCTTGCCCGGCATGATCGAAGACCCGACCTGCCGCTGGGGCAGGCGGATTTCCGCCAGACCCGCCTCGGGTCCGGACGACAGGAGCCGCAAATCGGAAGACACCTTGAACAGCGAAACGGCGCAGGCTTTGAGCATGCCGGAAACTTCGACAAACACGTCGGCGTTCTGGGTGGCTTCGATCAGGTTCTCCGCTCTGGCCAGGCCCATGCCGGTCAGTTCGCGCAATATATCCACCACCCGGAAAATGAATTTGGTGGACGCGCCCAGGCCCGTGCCGATGGCCGTGCCGCCCAAATTGACCGTCCGCAGCCGTTCCTCGCACTTATAGAGCCGCCACCGGTCCCTGGCGAAGGCTTCGGCGTAGGCGCTCATCTCGCGGCCCAGGGTTACCAGGACCGCGTCCTGGTATTCGGTGCGGCCGACCTTGACGATATGCGCGAATTGCTTCTCCTTTTGCTGAAAGGCCTCCAGCAGGGCCGTCACCTTGTTTTCCAATTCCCGTATGAGGCCGATGGCGGCGACCTTGAGGGCCGTGGGAAACGTGTCGTTGGTCGATTGACTTCGATTGACGTCGTCCGTGGGCGACATCTGATCGTAGGTCCCCGGCGGGAGCCCAAGCAGCGTCAGCGCCCGGTTGGCGATGACTTCGTTTACGTTCATGTTGAGCGATGTTCCGGCGCCGCCTTGCAGGCAATCGACCACCACATGGGAGGTGAGTCTGCCTTCCATCATCTCCCCCGCGGCCTGTTCAATGGCGTCGGCCTTGCTCAGATCGTCCCATGCGCCGTTCTCGCGGTTGCACCGCGCGCAGGCCAGCTTTACCGCGCCGTAGGCTTTGATCAGAGCCGGATGGACGGGCCTGCCGCTCAGAGGAAAATTGATGAGAGCCCGCGCCGTATGAACGCCGTGCAGGCTCTCCGCGGGCAGAATCATTTCCCCCAGGGCGTCGGTTTCTATTCTTTGCTGTTGCTGTGGGCCCATGGTTTCATCTGACGTTTAATGAGTCTGATAAACGCCGCTTGTTGAGTCGCGGTCATGGTTCCCCACGTGGTGAACACCAGCCCCAACCCATCGCTCAATGGAATTTTATGTACATTGCCCGCGTCAAGGCTCGTGCTCCGCGCGCCGGCGATATACGACCAGCGCCGCCCGAAAATTTCGGCGAACCAGATCATGGCGCCGAAAGCGTCCTGGGCCCTGGCGGCCATCAATTGCAACCTGTGCCGAGGCCCCTTCTGGCCGGCGGCCGTCTCAAGTGAGAACAGCCACTCGTCAAAAGAAAAGGTCCCGTTCGCCATTTTCAATCTCCTGCAGCTTGGCCTTTATTTTCTCCCGCTGTGTTTCCGGGAAATCCAGCAGCTTCTTTTCGATCAGCGCTTCGCCCGCGCTCCTGGTTTCGGGGGTGGCGAAGTCAAGCAAATACTCCTTTAAGGTCAGAATGGCGTTGGGGATGCAAAAATGATGAACATTGCCGTGTTTGGCGATCTCCATGAAAAACTCGCCGGTTCTGCCGCACCGGTAACCGGCGGTGCAAAACGAGGTCAGGTAGCCCATCTGGGTTAATTCGCGTACCACTTCATCGAGACTGCGGCTGTCGCTGATATTGAATTGCTGGCTGTCTTCCTGCTGGATGTCTCTGGCTTCGCTGTAGGCGCCGATACCGATTTTGGTGGAAGCGTCGGTCTGCGTGCATCCCACACTGATGGCTTCGCGGCGGATATAAGCCGGTTCCCGGGCCGTGACGATCATGCCGGTATAAGGCACCGAGAGGCGCAGGACCGTCACCAGCCGTATAAAATCACGGTCGCTTACCCGGTAGGGAGAACCGGTGACCAGAGGAGCGTTCTGAGCCGGCTCCAGTCGCGGAAAGGAGATGGTGTGGGGCCCGACGCCGCCGAACTTCCGTTCCAGGTCGATGGCGTGGCTCAAGAGGCCCAGCACCTCGAACTTCCAGTCGTAGAGCCCGAACAACGCGCCGATGGCGACGTCGTCCACGCCCGCCTCCTGAGCCCGGTGGAGGGCGTAGAGCCGCCAGCGATAATTGGCCTTGATCCCCTGCGGATGGACTGTCGCGTAGGTTTTGTGATGGTAGGTTTCCTGAAAAACCTGAAACGTGCCGATCCCTACCTCCTTGAGCAGCCTCAGGCCTTCCACGGACTGAGGGGCGGCGTTGACGTTCACCCGTCTGATTTCGCCGCGCCCCACCTTGGTTTCATAGACCGCCTTGATACTTTCGGCGATATAGTCCGTATCGGACGAAGGATGCTCTCCGTAAACCATGACCAGCCGCTTGTGGCCGAGGGAAACCAGCGTCCGGGCTTCCCGGCGGATTTCTTCTATGGTGAGCTGCCTGCGTTTCTGCTCGTCGTTTTCGCATCGAAACCCGCAATACAAACAGGAATTTACGCACAAGTTGCTGCAATAGAGCGGGGCAAAGGTGACGATGCGCGGCCCGTAGACCCGGTTTTTGACCTCGGCGGCGACTTTGAACATCTCCTGCCAGAGATCCTCGTCCGTTACATTGAGCAGCGCCGCCGCCTGATATGGTTCAAGCCGCTGAAGGGACAAGCTTTGATCCAGTATGTCCATCACCCGCCGCTTGTCCGGATGGCGATTTTGAACGATCAAGGCTTCAAGCTTGTCATCATCGATAAAGTCATGGCCGCCTTCCAGGTACGGCGTGAATTCATCTTCTCTGATGACCCCGTTCATCCAGTCTACGACTCGCGCAGTTTTCATTTTTTTCACCCTAAAGGCTTACTAATTCATTGTGTAGCGGGATGCGGACGTCTCCCTGTTCGTTACCCCGGCTTCGTCATTCGTCGTCATCGATCGCAATCGCCCCTATCGGCAACAGGACACGAAACCTGGCGCCCTGCCCCGGTTTGCTCTCAACGGCTACGCTGCCGCCGTGCAGTTCCACGTATTCCTTGACAATGGCCAGCCCCAGGCCCGTGCCGATCTCTTCCATCTCCTTGGCGTTTGGGGCGCGAAAGAATTCACTGAACAATTGAGCCATGGAATCTTCAGGGATTCCGATACCGGTATCAATGACATCAATACCGATCTTGGCGACGTCCGCCCGAAAGAAGTTCACCTCAACCCGGCCCCCCTCGGGCGTATACTTGATGGCGTTGGACACCAGGTTCTCCAGCGTTTGCTCCACCATCTCGCTGTTGGCCCACAGCGTGGGCAGTTTGGGGGCCACATTCACGATTAAGGTTATTCCTTTTTCAACGGCCTTATCGTTGAAAGTCCTTTGCAGCCTGCCGGCCAGCCAGTCGCCTTCCAAGGGCTGCTTTTCCAGCTTGCGCTGAACCGTTCGGCTGGTCGACAAGGTCATTAACTCGTTGATCATGGACAGCATGGTGCGGCTTCGCCGGTCGATTCGACGCAGGTATTCGGCCTGATTGTCGTTCAACGCCCCCAGGCTCTGCTCTCGAAGAATATCCAGCATGCTGAGCACAGCCGCCAGGGGCGCCCGCAGATTATGCGCCACCCGCATCATGAACCGCGAACGTTCCGTCATCAGCCCTTCGATGGCCTCATTGGATCGAAGGTTCTCGATCCGCATGGCCACGAGGCCGGCCGCCAAACGAAAAAATTCCACATCGGCCTGGGTGAACCGGTCGGGCAGTACGCAATAGGCCCCCAAGATGCCGATTACCTTGCTCTTAACGGTCAGGGGCACAAACAACACGGATTGAATCCGCGAAGCGGCGAGGTCCTCGCCGAACTGAAACGTCTCGCGCTGCGTAACCTTTCCGGTAACAAAGGGTTCCCCCTGGATAATGCGATTGTTGAGAGGGCTTTTTCCGACCTCCACTACTCTATCGCGGATAAAATCCGGGGGAAGCCCGTAACTGGCCACGTATTTCAGGAATTTGCCGTCCTCGCTGAGCAGTTTGACCGATATGGCCCGAACATCCATTACCTCCACCAGGTCAAACGTGACGAATTTCAAAGCCTCACCGATATCCTTGACCGAATTGATGGTTTGAACCATGGACAAGAGCGTGCTGAACTTGTCCTTATAGCTTCCCAGGATTCGCCATGCAGTGGTGTGATCCATGTCATCCATGCTATCGGCCTCAATCCGTCAAAGGTCTATTTCCTCTTTACAATCGCCGCCAGCTTTTTCAGCAGTTTCTCGGTATCCACCGGTTTTTCGAACATCCATTTCGCGGGCCACGATTCCCCCAGAATGTGCTGGAACTGATCCGGCCCTTCTTCCCTGACTTTCTCCAAAAAGCTGGTCAAAAGGATAATGGGAAGGTTTTCAAACTCCGGGGAGTTCTTCAGTTCATAGGCCAGGTCGAACCCCTCCGTGTCGGTGTTCATCATGACGTCCAGCAGCATCGCCGCCGGTTTCCTGGCCTTCAGTTCCACAAGCGCTTCCTTGCCGTTCTTGCAGGTTCGGACGGCGTAACCGTTGTTTTCCAAAACCATCTTCAACGCGTCGCGGATATCGGGATCGTCATCTACCAAGAGGATTTCATATTTTTCGTTCATGTTGTTCTCCCTCGCCTTAGAAGTCTCAGGTAGCCCTATCGCGGCGTATAATGGGTATGGAGCAACTTATGAGACATATGTCCGAGCGGCTCCTTTAAAAAGTCATCATAGATGGCTTTAATAGAAGGATTCTCATGGGATTGCCGAAAACGCTGCACCTCCTTGTCATCGCGATAGAGCGCCTGGGCGCGCAACTGTCTTTTTTCATCGCTTACCGGAAGCGGCTGACCGCCGCCGCCCACGCAGCCGCCGGGGCAAGCCATGATTTCAATGAAATGATAGGGACAGTCGCCGGCCGCTATCATTTCCATGATCTTGTGGGCGTTGCCCAATCCGTGCGCCACGGCCGTTCTCACCACGCCCAACTCGCCCACTTCGACGCTGGCCTCCTTGATACCGTCCAACCCCCGTACCGCGGTGATGTCGAGGCTGGGCAGGGGATGTCCGGTAACCACCGCGTACACGGTCCGCAGGGCCGCTTCCATCACGCCGCCGGTGGCGCCGAAAATGGTGCCCGCACCGGAGTATTCGCCCATGGGCGGGTCATAGTCCCCATCAGGCAGCTGAACGAATTCAATACCCGCGGCCCGGATCATGCGCCCCAGTTCCCTGGTGGTCAGGACCACATCCACGTCTCGGAATCCCGAGGAATTCATCTCCGGCCGCGCCGCTTCGAACTTTTTCGCGGTACATGGCATTATGGAGACCACGAAAACGTTTGCGGGATCGATGTCCGCCTTCTGGGGATAGTAGGTCTTGGCCAGGGCGCCGAACATCTGCTGGGGCGATTTGCAGGTGGAAAGATGACCCAACAGATCCGGGTAAAAATGTTCGATATACTTGATCCAGCCAGGGCTGCAGGAAGTGATCATCGGCAAAACCCCGCCGGTTTTTACCCGTTTCAACAACTCGTTGCCCTCTTCGATGATGGTCAGATCCGCTGTAAAGTTGGTGTCGAAGACCCGGTCAAACCCCAACAGGCGCAAGGCGGTAATCATTTTGCCGGTTACCAGACTGCCTGGCGGCATGCCGAACTCTTCTCCCAACTGAGCCCTGACCGCGGGCGCTTCCTGCACCACCACATGCATATTCGGATCTTCCAGGGCGCGCCAGACCAGGTCGGTTTCGTCCTTTTCCATAATGGCCCCGGTGGGGCACACGACGGAACACTGGCCGCAATAGACGCAGGCCGAATCGTTCAGCGACTTGCCGAGAGCCGGGACCACCTTTGAGTTAAACCCCCTGCCTTCCGGGGTGAGCAGACTCACCGACTGGATCTGTTCGCATACGGCCACGCAGCGCAGGCAATTCACGCATTTGGACGTATCGCGGACCAGGCTGGGAGATGAATCGTCGATGCGATGCGTTGTGAAATCGGTGCGCGCGACGGAGATCTCCCGCACCCCGACCTGTTCGGCCACCTTCTGCAGTTCGCAATGACCGTTTTTCTGACAAATTGTACAGTCTTGCGGATGGTCGGACAATAGAAACTCAACCACCGCGCGGCGCGCCCGACGAACCCGGGCAGTGTTGGTTTTGACTTTCATGCCATTGGCCACCGGATAAACACATGAGGCCATCAAGGTTCGGCTGCGTTCAACCTCTACCACACACACCCTGCAGGCGCCAGGGGCATGGTGAATTTCGGGCATGGCGCACAAGCTGGGAATCTCGATATTCACCATCCTGGCCGCTTCCATGATGGTCGTGCCTTCCGGCGCCGTTACCTGCTGATTATCGATTGTCAGAGAAACCATACCTTCTCCTTTCACGGGAAAGGCTGTTATTGTTCATCCATTTTTACGTCACATCGCAGACAGCGACGCGCTTCGGCCATGGCCGTATCCAGAGTGTACCCGAGTTCCACTTCCATGAACCCCCACCGTCTCTTGGACGGCGACAGCTCAGGCATGGGCGGTTGAGGAGTTTCAACAAGCTCTTCATCCACTTCAAAGGGAATCTCGATTTTCTCTTCCACGGGTTCGAACGGTTTCTCTCCCTTGGCGGCGCGCAGGGTCTTGTCGATTTCACGGGCCGCCTTGGCGCCGGCGGCAATGGCGTCAATCACCATGGCCGGACCGGTGACCACATCTCCGCCGGCCCATACCTTGGCGTTGCCGGTGCGCAGGGAGGAATCCACGTCGATTAACGTTCTATCTATTTCCACACCGGATTCGGACGGCAGGAATGACAGGTCAGCCTTTTGCCCTACCGCGGATATCACGGTATCGACTTCCAAGCGGAACTGGGAGTCGGGTATGGTTTCCGGACGCTTGCGTCCCGACCGGTCAAAAATACCCGGTTTGAGTCGAATAAGCTCCAATCCGGCCACCTTATTGTCCTTGGTTATAACTTTAACCGGATTCACGAAATACTGGATGGTCACCCCTTCCTGCTCCGCCGCGATGATTTCGGCTTCCTGGGCGGGCATGTCCTTGCGATCCCGGCGGTAGATCATATTCACCGACTCGGCGCCCAGACGCTGCGCCGTGCGCGCCGCGTCCACCGCGGAGTTACCGCCGCCGATCACCGCCACCCGCTTGCCGATCTCCACCTTGTTCCCCAGGTTCACGTCCCTTAGAAACTCCACCGCTCCATACACGCCGGCGGCGTTATCGTTTTCAATGTCCAAGGCGGGACTGGCTTGAGCGCCGACGCCCAGATAGATGGCGTCGAACTGCCGGGTGAGATCGGCGAAGGATATATCGCGCCCGATTTTGGTGTTGGTTCTCAACTCCACGCCCGTGTCGATAATATCGTTGATTTCACGGGCCAGCACGTTACGCGGCAGCCGATAGGAGGGAATTCCCCAGCGCAGCATGCCGCCGGGCTCGGGCAGGGATTCAAACACGGTGACCGGGTAGCCCCGTTTGCGCAGTTCCAGCGCCGCCGTGAGGCCCGCGGGCCCGGCGCCCACCACCGCGATCTTCTCCGACCGGAACACCGGCAAAGGCGTCACCGTGGGCGGGGTAGCGTAATCGGTAATAAACCGCTTCAGATGTTTGATCGCCAGAGGCTCATCCAGCTGGGAGCGGCGGCACTTGGACTGGCAGGGATTGCCGCACACCCGTCCGCACACGCTGGGGAAAGGATTGCTCCTTTTGAGCACCTTGTAGGCGTCCTCCAGCCGTCCGGCTCGCAGCAAGGCGATATAGGCCGGGATTTCCATGCCGACCGGGCAGGCGTTCTGACAGACGCTTTGAAACAGGTCCGCGCACACGCCGGCCGGACAGCGCTTCTCTTCGATGTGCGCCTTGTACTCGTCCATGAAATAGCGCAGCGTGCTCAACACCGGGTTGGGCGCCGTCTGGCCCAGACCGCACAACGCCGAGTCCTTGATGGATTCGGAAAGGGTTTCCAGCAGCGGCAGGTCCTCGGGGCGTCCCTGGCCGTGACAGATTCTTTCCAGGATTTCCAGCATCCTCTTGGTGCCCACCCGACAGGGCGTACACTTGCCGCAGGATTCGTCCTGGCAAAAATCCATGAAATAACGGGCCATATCCACCATGCAGGTGTCTTCGTCCATGACGATCAACCCGCCGGACCCCATGATCGCGCCGACTTTGCTGATGGCTTCATAATCGGTGGGCAGATTCAGATGTTCGGCCGGGATGCATCCGCCGGACGGCCCTCCGAGCTGGGCGGCTTTGAATTGCTTGCCCTTGGGCACTCCGCCGCCGATATCGAAAATGATCTTGCCGATGGAAGTGCCCATGGGCACTTCCACCAGCCCGATGTTGTTCACCTTGCCGGTCAGGGCAAAGACCTTGGTTCCCTTGGATGAATCGGTGCCCAGACTGGCGTAGGTCTGCCCGGAATTGAGGATGATCTGGGGTATGTTGGACCAGGTTTCCACATTGTTGAGCACCGTGGACTTCTGCCACAGGCCTGAGACCGCGGGGAACGGCGGCCGAGGCCGGGGAGTGCCGCGTTTGCCCTCGATGGACGTCATCAGAGCGGTCTCTTCGCCGCACACAAAGGCGCCCGCCCCCTGATAGACTTCGATATCGAAATCAAACCCGCCGCCGAAGATGTCCTTGCCGAGCAACCCATAGGCGCGCGCCTGCTCCAGGGCGATGTTGATTCGTTTGACGGCCAGCGGATATTCGGCCCGGCAATAAATGTAACCCTGGTGAGCCCCAATGGCTCTGGCGCCGATCAGCATGCCTTCCAGAACACTATGGGGATCGGCTTCCATAACGCTACGGTCCATGAACGCGCCGGGGTCCCCCTCATCGGCGTTGCACAAAATGTATTTGATGTCCGATTTGGCGCTGGCGCAGAATTCCCACTTCAACCCCGTGGGAAAACCCGCCCCGCCCCGGCCGCGTATGCCGGATTCTTTCACTTCCTGGATGATCTGCCCTGGTTCCATGGCCGCAAAGCTCTTATAGGCGGCCTGGTATCCGTCGCGCCAGATGTAATCATCGATTTTTTCGGGATCGATCAACCCCTTGTTGCGCAGCACATGAGAGGTCTGCAGCGCAAAAAAGGGTATCTCTTCCAGGCTGGGCAGAATGGCGCCGGTGATGGGATCATGGTACATGAGCCGTTTGACGGGCTTGCCCTCAATGAGGTGGCTGCTCACCAATTCCGGCACATCGTCCGGGCCGACCTTCTGATAAAAAATATGGCCCGGAAGAATTGTCATCACCGGTCCCATGGCGCAGAAACCGTTGCACCCGGTTTCAACCACTTTTATTTCTTCCAGCAAATCGTGTTTGCCCAGTTCGTCTCGCAGTGCTTGCAGCAGTTTTTGGCTTCCGGAAGCGTGGCACCCGGTCCCACCGCAAAGCATTACGTTGAGCCGGTACTTGCCGTTGTCTTGGCCTGTCTTTTCCTGGATAGCCGCCAGATCCTCCATCGTCATGATTTTATTCGCCATGGATTATTCCTCCCGCCCGGCGGACGAAGACCTGTACTGATCAAGAATGACGTCGAGTTTCGCGGCCTTGACTTGCTTGTGGGTGTCCTCATCGACCACCATAACAGGCGCCAGACCGCAAGCGCCCACGCAGCGTACGATGTCCAGGCTGAATTCGCGGTCATCGGTGATATCACCCGGCGCAATGCCCAGTTCCTGTTCGATGCGCTTTTCGATCTGGCTCCCGCCACGCACATGGCAGGCGGTGCCCAGGCATACCCGGATCTGGTGTTTACCCCGCGGCCGCATGGTGAAGAATGAATAGAAAGTCACTACCCCGTACACCTGGGATAAAGGCAAACCGAGGCCCTGGGCGACCTTTCGCTGAACCGATTCGGGAAGGTATCCAGTGACGCCTTGGACTTCCTCCAGCACCGGAATCAAGGCCCCGGGTTTACCGCGGTATTTTTCCATCACCGCGTTTACGTTCGACCATTGTTCTGTGGTGAATTCCTCGTGTGCTGTTTCACATTGGCATGGTGTCTGATTCATCCGCCTTCCTCCACGGTCCATGAGAAAAAAAGCGTTTATTATGGAAAGGATAAAATCGGTCAAAATGCAGTTAAGCCCGTTAAGAGCAACTATCATGCCCACTGGACCGCTGTTCATATATCCGTACATTATCCGCCGCGGCTGTTCCGGCGCCGCAGGGGGATCGCCATGGACGCGCCTGATACTACCAGAAAAGAAGATTAATATCAGCAGGTTAACTCTATTCTGCGCGGGACGGGCTTTGCCTGACCGGCCAGCGGAGTACGGAGCCTTGGGACCTCCCCGGATTGTTATGGAAATGGGCAGGCGGCGCCGTTAAAGCTTTGCGGCTGTCATTGTTTTTTACAGGTTGTAAAGAAACGGCTTGTCAGGGAGCGGGCTTCCCGGTCCTAATCGCAATTTCAGAGGCGGGAGAAAAAAGGGGTATCCGGCAAGGCTTCGCGCTGGGGGGAGCCGTTTGCCGATCGATGAATGTTCAGGCGCGCCGGATCATTGTCCGCCGTTAGAGGTCGTCCTTTTCGAACACGGTTTTCATGGTCAGGTGGTACTTGTCTATCTTGGCGTAGAGCGTGGGCCGTGACAGACCCAGCACCCTGGCGGCCTGCGAACGATTGCCCTGGGTAAGGCTCAGGGTTTCGCCGATCAGGATGGAGGCGAATTGATCCACGCAGGAGTCAAACAGGTTGCCGTCCTTGCTGGTACGGATAAGACTCCTGACCCAGCGGCGGACTTCGTTGAGAGAAACTTCCTCGGGCTCGCCGCTCCTGTCTTCCTCACCTCCAACGGCTTCGATTATGTCCTGGCGCGAAATGGGAATGCCGCGATTGAACACCAGGGCCTTTTGAATCGCATTGGCCAATTCGCGAATATTGCCCTGCCAGGGCAGGCTGGCCAGGGTCTTCATGGCCTCTTCCGTAATACCGGGGCTGACGATACCCAGTTCGGCGGCGTACCTGGCCATGTAATATTCGGTCAGGCTGGGGATATCGCTGCGACGCGCGTCCAGCGACGGCAGCCAAATGGTAATGACCTTCAGGCGATAGTACAGATCTTCCCTGAATTGCCCGCGCGCTATCATTTCTTCCAGATTGCGGTTCGTGGCCGCAAGAATGCGCACATCCACCTGAATGGTTTCCCGCCCCCCCAAACGCTCAATGCTTTTTTCCTGAAGCAGGCGGAGCATTTTGGCCTGCAGACTCAAGGGCATATCGCCGATTTCGTCCAAAAAGACCGTGCCGCCGTTGGCCTGTTCGATTTTGCCCAGGCGGCGATGGGCCGCGCCGGTGAAGGCGCCCTTTTCAAAACCGAACAGCTCGCTCTCCAGCAATGTTTCCGGGATGGCCACGCAATTGATCACCAGAAACGGCTTGTCCGCCCGCAAACTATGCTGATAAATCGCGCGAGCCGCCAATTCCTTGCCGGTGCCCGATTCACCGCGGATCAGCACGGTGGCGTCGGTGGTGGCCACCCGGCCGATGGCTTTATAGGTTTCCTGCATGGCCGGGCTGCTGCCGATTATGGCGTCTTTTTCTGGCGCGCTGGGGAGCCTGTTGAGGGCCACCGGCGAGCGCATGAACCGGCCGGCGTCCAGGGCCTGACGGATAATCACCAGCATCTGGGGGATTTCAAAAGGTTTCAGAACGTATTCAAACGCCCCCAGCTTGGTGGCCTCGATGGCGATTTCCGTGGTTCCGTAAGCGGTCATAATCACCACCGGCAACTTGGGCTCCAACTCATGAATGACCTTGAAGGTTTCCAAGCCGCTGATCCCCGGCAATTTTAAATCCAGAATAACCAGATCCGGAATGGCCTCCCTGATGGCGCTCAGTCCGGCTTCACCCGAAGCCGCGCTGATGACGCGGTAGCCCTCCTCGGTCAGCAGCTTGTCAAAGCTCTTACGCAGTTGGTCGTCGTCGTCAATAATAAGTATCGTATTCACCGTCGTATTCCTCAATGGGCAGGGTCACGATAAAGACAGCCCCCCCCTGTTTCTCGGAAGCCAGGAACAAGCTTCCGCCATGTTCCTCCATGATGCGGTGGGCGATGCTCAACCCCAATCCCGTTCCGTCTTCCTTGGTCGTGAAAAACGGTTGGAACACCTGACCTCGGATCGCATCGGGAATTCCGGGCCCGGAATCGCTCAGCCTGACGCTGGCGCGCCGGCCGCCGTCGCATTGAATCACTTCCTCCTCGATGGTGATCACACCGCCGTGATGATCAAAGGCTTCGCAGGCGTTGATCACCAGATTTGCCAGAACCTCCTTGAGCTGTTCCGGATCGGCCGAAACCTGCGGCAGTTTTTGCGGCCGGATGAGCCGAATGGTGACGCCATAGGATTTGAGCCGGTGGGAAAGCAATTGCAGGGTATTGTCGACCACCATCGAAGGACTAATGGACTGCATGACCAGTTTGGGCGGACGGGAAAATTCCAGGAAATTTTGCACAATGGTGTCGATGTGGCGAATTTCCTCGGAAATAACCTCAAAATCCTCTTTCTGGGCCGGGGTCAGTTGCAGGGCCCGTCCGAGGGAAAACAGCCGCATCTTAACCGAGGTAAAAGGATTGCGCAGACTGTGCGCCATCCCCGCGGCGAGTTTGCCGACCATAGCCATCTTCTCGGCCTGCAACAAATGTTCGCGGCTTTTGGCCAGCTCGCTCTGGGTCTGGTCAACGTTATGAATCAGCCCCGCCACACTCTGACTCAAGGCGGTCACCACATTGTCGGGCTTGCCCTGATCTTCTTCCGGAAACACGGTCCGCAGCAGGCGCGTGATCGGATTGAGGACCTGCCCGGCCAGGATCAGAGCCAGGACGGCGACCAGGGCGAATCCCGCCGCCGCCGCCGCCACCACAATCACCCGCAGCTGGGCGGTCTGAGCGTAGGCGCGTTTTTGAGCGGCCCGGATGCCCGCGACCTGCGCTTGCTTATAGGCTTCACATAAGTCCAGAATATCGAAATACTGCTGGCGCGTCTGCTTGTTCAGTTCGACGCCGGCGTCGCGTTGACCGGCCTTGTAGCGGCCAATGATCTGATCCTTTAAAGCGATGTAGCGCCTGTACTTGGCGTCGATCCGCGCCAGATCGGCCTGCCCTTCCCTATCTAGGTCCAGCTCGCGCGCCTCCGCCAGACGCTCATCGAATATCCGCCGGTATTCGCCCAGCTTCTGCAGCCAGGAGGGATCGCCCTCCAGGAAATAGTATGAAACAAATCCCTTCTGGTTGATCAACGCGTTTTCCAGCGCCTCGGCGGTCTGAAAGGAGACCACGTGGCGGTCGATGATCGAGGTGATCATTTTTTCGACCTGAAACGTATACCAGATCGTCACCAGCCCGGCGCCGGCGCTGATGATCACCATGGCCGCCAGGATCAAATAAATGCGCTTTTTTAGAGTAAGTCGCCGCCACATAGAACTACATCCAATCCGGTCTTCTTAACGTGTGGGCGCATGAGGTAGGTCACTCTAAACGCTCCAGTCCTTTAGAATGACGTTGCGTTTGGGATAAACCGACACTTCTTCCAAGGTCGGGACATGATCCGGTTTTTCCTTTCATCAGGTGTGTCCGCGTGAGGCCCGGATAAATCTGTCCTGATTATCCATAAAAACAGTGATGTATTTTGGAGTTGGTGTCAAAAGTTTTCTGAGGGCGGCCGGTTCCCGAATACGCGAGGACGGCGCGCAACGCGCTCCCCCGCGCTTCTTAAGCGGCAGGTCATATGAAATATTTGGAAAATATTGCATATAAACAAGAATAATATTGCTCTTGACTGCCTTCATACGTCCTGTTATCTATAAATACGTAAAAACAATAATTATTTTACTTCTTCGGTTCCCACGAATACTGGAAGCCGCTGCCTGCCGGTGGAGCATGAGGAACACGCGATACCTGGACGCCATGGGCGCGGTCTTTGGCGCCGGTGGAAATTTGGGCCAGGAGACGCCCCATCCCCTCCTCTTGACTGACAACGAAAACCAGCGTCCGGATGAATGCGCGCGCGACTCTTGGTCGGGTAATTCGGAGAACGGGCCCCTGCCAGCCCAAGCCTTGCCGCCGACAACCACGCACGGTGGGGAGATTTTCCTATCCGGCGCCATCCCGCTAAAACAAAATCTGAATAATTCCCGGCCGGGGCCGGGGCGCGATGCCGCTGACGGTCCGGCCACTACGACGCGGGCCCTCCATCGCGCGCTCGTAAAGACAGGCCAAATTCGGATCACTTACAGGAAATCCTTGACAACTGATTGCTGTGGGTGTTGAAGCGAAGTGAATGTCCGGATTATGCGCTTAGTTTTTTGTTGAATGTACGTCGGTCCAGCGTCCAGGGTGTAGGAGGGATGATCTTGGGATGCGTTAAGTCTTTTGCCAATCGATTATCATGGCGCGGGAGCCTTCCCTGGAAGGTGTTTTTTTATACGTTTCTGTTTTTTGTTCCACTCCTTACGTCCTTGGGCTGTGAAAAGCGTGAGGACGCCCGCTCCCCGCAGGAAGAGCGGGCGGCCGAGGTCACCGTTATGACCGTGGAGCCCCGGGACGCGCCGCTCAGCTTCGAATACATCGCTCAAGTGCAAAGTTCGCGACAGGTGAACATCCATGCGAGGGTCAATGGGTTCCTGGACAGACGGACCTATACCGAGGGCTCCGTGGTGAAAGCGGGCGCAACCCTCTTTTTAATGGATCCGAAGCCTTTCAAGGCGCAGCTTGATCAGGTCACGGCGGCCCTGGCCCGGCAGCAGGCGGCTTTCGATGTGGCGCGTCAAAATCTGGACCGCGTGAAACCGCTGGTCGCGGCGAACGCCCTTTCCGCCAAGGACCTGGACGACGCGACCGGCCAATACCAATCCTCGGCCGCCGCCGTTGAGCAGGCCAAAGCGGAAGTCGAACAGGCCAAGCTGAACCTCTCCTACACCGTCATCACTTCGCCGGTGGACGGCATCACCGGGTCCGCGGCGCAGGCGGACGGGACGTACCTGAATCAAGCCAACAGCCAATTGACCACCGTCGCGGTGATCTCGCCGGTCTACATAAATTTCAGCATCTCCGAGAATGACCGGCTGCGATACCGCGATCAGGTTGAACAGAAGCTCATCATCGAGCCCAAAAACAAAAACTATACGGTTGAGGTTATTCTTGCGGATGGATCGATCTACGCGTACACCGGCAAGGTCACCTTCGCCGATCCCTCGTTCAACCCTCAGACAGGAACGTTTCTCATCCGCGCTACCGTGGAAAATCCCGACCGCCTGCTGCGCCCGAATCAGTATGTGCGCATCCGCCTCAAGGGCGCGATCCGGCCTAACGCGATCATCATTCCTCAGCGCGCGGTCCAGGAGTCATCCAAGGGTCACTTCGTGTGGGTGGTGGACAAGGAAAACAAGGCCGAGATGCGCCCCGTCATAGTGGGTGAATGGCGCGGGAACGACTGGTTCATTTACGAAGGCCTCCGGGCGGGCGATCGGGTCGTGGTCGATGGCGTCCTCTCCCTTCGCCCCAAAGCTCCGGTCAAGGCCCAGCCTCTGGACGAAAAGGGCGGGACGGCAAAGACGCCGGCCGACGCGAGTGCGCCTGCAAAGAACAGCCAGTAAGAGCGGGAAGCGCGGACATGTTCTCCAAATTCTTCATCGAAAGGCCGATTTTTGCGACGGTCGTTTCGCTCATCATCGTGATCGCCGGACTGGTGGCCATAAGCGCCCTGCCCGTCTCCCAATATCCGACCATCACCCCGGTGCAGATCCAGGTGACGGCCACCTATCCCGGCGCCGATTCGAAAACGGTAGGCGATTCGGTGGCGGCGCCTATCGAAGCCCAGATCAACGGCGTCGACAATATGCTCTATATGACCTCGGTCAGCTCCAATACCGGCCAGATGACCATAACGGTCTATTTCACGCTCGACACCGATCCGGACATGGCTCAGGTGCAGGTCCAGAACCGGGTGGACCTCGCCACGCCGCAGCTTCCCGAAGCGGTGGTGAACTACGGGGTCTCGGTGCAGAAAAAGTCATCCAGCACGCTGATGATTATTGCGGTGACCGATAAAGAAAGACGCTACACGCCCGACTACGTTACCAACTACGCCAACGTCTATCTTCTGGACGCCATCAAACGGGTGAACGGCGCCGGGCAGGCCCAGATATTCGGGGTGCCCGACCAGGCCATGCGCATCTGGATGAACCCGGACCGCATGGCCTCCCTCGGCATCACGACCACCGATATTCAGAACGCCGTAGCCAAGCAGAACGCCCTGTTCGGAGCCGGCCAGGTGGGTCAGCAGCCCAGTGACGGCCAGGTCCAGCTGACGTTCCCGGTGGTTACGCAAGAACCTTTCGTGAGTCCCTCCGAGTATGAAAACATTATTCTGCGCGCCAGCGCGGACGGAAGCGCCATTGTCCGGGTCGGAGACGTCGCGCGCGCCGAGGTCGGCCGGCGGCTCTATATCGATGACAGCAGACTGAACGATAAGCCCGCGACGTTTATAGCCGTTTACCAGCAACCGGGCGCCAATGGGCTCGATGTTTCCAAGGCCGTGCGCCAGACTTTGGAGGATATGAAGCGTTCGATGCCGGAAGGCATCGACTATCTCATTGCCCTGGACACCACCGATTTCGTGAGACTTTCCATTGAAGAGGTTATCCACACGCTCTTTGAGGCGATCGCGCTGGTCGTGCTGGTGGTCTACCTTTTTCTGCAAAACTTCCGCGCCACCATCATCTGCACCGTGGCGATTTTCGTGGCCCTTATCGGCACCTTTCCCGGAATGCTGGCCCTGGGGTTTTCCATTAATCTGCTCACGCTCTTCGGCATTGTGCTGGCAATCGGCATGGTGGTGGACGACGCCATCGTGGTGGTGGAGAATGTCGAGCGGAATATGGCCAAATCCCATGTCTCCACAAAGGAAGCCACCATCAAGGCCATGGAGGAGATCGGCACCTCGCTCATTGCGGTCGTGCTGGTCATGGCGTCGGTTTTCATCCCGGCGGCGTTTCTCCCCGGCACCACCGGGCAGCTCTATAAGCAATTCGCCATTACCATTGTTATATCCGTGGCGCTCTCCGGCTTCGTGGCCCTCACGCTGACGCCGGCCATGTGCGGGGTATTGATCAAACACAAGGCTCCTCCAAAGCGCGGCCCGTTCGCCTGGTTCAACCGGTTGTTCGACCGCTTTACGCTGGCCTTTGGGGACGCGGTGGTGTTCATGATCAAGCGGATGATCATCGCCTTCCTGGTGCTCGTCGTTTTGATATGGGGACTCGTGCACCTGTTCAGAACCACCCCCACGAGCTTCGTGCCGAACGAAGACCAGGGATACCTGATGGCCCTGGTAATGATGCCCGACGCGGCGAGTCTCAAACGCACCGCTCAGACGTCCAGCCGTCTGGACGAGATCTTCGCCAAGAACCCCGCCGTGGCCAATCGAACGGCCATCAACGGATTCAGCCTTATCGACGGCCAGTACAAATCCAACGCGGCGACCTTTTTCGTTACGCTCAAGGATTTCAAGGAGCGCTATTCTTCCATCGCTCGCGCCAAAAAAGAGAACGCCCGAGCCGTTTTGCTTTCCGTGGCGGGCCAAGCGCGCACAATCGAAACCGGTAGGGTCATTCCTATTCCGCCGCCGGCGATTCCCGGTATCGGCACCACGGGAGGCTTCGAATTCTGGGTGCAGGATAAGGGCGCCGGAGACCCCGAGCGGCTTTACGAAATCACTCAGGATTTCCTAGCCAAAGCGCGCAAAAGGCCCGAACTCACGGACCTGAACAGCACCTTCCGGGCTAGCTCACAACAATTGCGGGCCGACGTCGATCGATCCAAGTCGATGCTTCTCGATTTGCCGGTGGAGGATGTGTACAGCGCCCTGCAGGCCCAGTTCGGGTCGATCAACGTCAGTCAGTTCAATCAGTACAGCCGCGTCTGGAATGTGGTCCTGCAGTCCGACGCGCCCTTCCGGCGGGACCCCGCCGACATCACCAGGATTTACACCCGGTCCACCAGGGGAGAGATGATCCCGCTGACGGCCGTGGTGACGACCCATTACACAACCGGCCCCGATCTCGTGCCGCATTTCAACGGATTCCCCGCGGCCCAGGTCACCGGCGGCGCCGCCGCCGGATACAGCTCGGGAGAAGCTATCAAGGCCATGGAGGACGTGGCGGACGAAGCGCTGCCCAGCGGCTACGGCTACGCGTGGTCGGGGATGGCCTACGAAGAAAAGAAGTCGGGAGGGACCTCCGTGGCGGCCTTCGGCTTCGGACTCATCATTGTCTTTCTGGTGCTGGCCGCGCAGTTTGAATCATGGACCCTGCCGGGCTCGGTCATGACCGCCGTGCCGTTCGGAGTCCTGGGCGCCCTGGCGTTCAACGCGCTGCGCGGTCTCAATAACGACGTCTACTTCCAGATCGGACTCCTGGTGCTTATCGGACTGGGAGCCAAAAACGCGGTTTTGCGGGTCACGTTCGCCGTGGAACTGCGCAAGCAGGGGCTCTCCCTCATGGACGCCACGATCCAGGCCGGCGAACAGCGATTACGGCCGATTATCATGACCTCCCTGGCCTTTATTCTCGGCGTGCTGCCCCTGGCCATCGCCATGGGCGCGGGCGCCAACGCCCGGCACTCCATCGGCACCGGCATCATGGGAGGCATGATCGGCGAGGCCACGCTGGCCATGCTCTATGTGCCTCTCTTCTTCTATATCTTCGACAAACTGAGCGATCGTTCCGAGGCCAAGAAAAAACCTCCCGTGGCGCCCGCGGAAGAATCGCCCGCCGTCCCGTCCACCGATCCCGAGGAGTTGAAGTGATATGCGCCGGTTGATTCTTTTTGCATTCGTCCTAGCGCTGTGCGGCTGCATGGTCGGTCCCGATTATCACCGGCCAAAACTGGACGCCCCGCAGTCCTTCCGCTATGAAGAAAAGGACGCCCGCGATACCGCCGGCGCCGACTGGTGGAAAGCGATCCGGGATCGGGAGCTCGACGCCCTCATTGACGAGGCCCTGGCCAACAACCTGTCAATAAAGATCGCCGCCGCCAACATCGAACAGGCGGCCGGGGCGCTCACCCAGGTCCGTTCGCCGCTTTTCCCTCAGGTCAGCTACAACGGAAGCGCGTCACGCCAGCGGACAAGCGAATTTGGGGATTCCTCGTTTTCGTCTCTCATAGCGAACCCCCGGAACTCCTTTGAACTGCTCGCCGGCGCCACCTGGGAGATCGACCTTTGGGGCCGCATCCGGCGTCTCTCCGAAGCGGCGCGGGCGGACCTGCTGGCCACCAACGAGGCCCGCCGGGGCGTGATTCTTTCCCTGGTTTCCTCGGTGGCCGACAGTTACATCCAACTGCGCGGCCTGGACGCGCAGCTCGCGATCGCCAATCGCACCCTGGCCGCTTACGGGGAGTCGGTCAAACTTTTTGAACTGCAATTCCAGCACGGCCAGGTTTCCCTGATGACGGTCGAGCAGGCCCGTTCTCAGTACCAGACCGCCGCGGCGGCCATCCCGCAGATTGAAACGCAGATAGCCCAGACGGAAAACGCGTTGAGCGTTCTCCTGGGCCGCAACCCGGGCCCCATCGCGCGCGGCAAGTCAATCACGGACCTGGCGCTGCCCGCCGTTCCGGCCGGGCTTCCCTCGGAGCTGATCGAACGCCGCCCCGACCTGCTTCAGGCCGAACAGAACCTGATCGCCGCGAACGCCCAGATTGGAGCGGCCAAGGCGCTGTATTTCCCCAGTATCTCGCTTACCGGCGCCCTGGGGACTCAAAGCTCCGAATTGTCGAACCTTTTCAAGGGATCGTCCCGGACGTGGAACTACACCGGCTCCTTTGTGGGGCCGATTTTCACCGCAGGGGCCATTTCCGGACAGGTCAAGCAGGCCGAAGCGGCGCAGCAGGCGGCGCTTTTAAGCTATAAAAACGCTATCCTGAACGCTTTCAACGACGTGGACAACTCGCTGGTGTCCCGTCAGAAGCTTACGGATCAACTGCAAGCCCAGCAAAAGCTGGTGGCTTCTCTCAAGGAATACGCCCACCTCGCATGGTTGCAGTACAACGGCGGCTACACCCCGTATCTCACCGTGCTGAACGCCGAATCGCAGCTTTTTCCCGCGGAACTCACCTACGCCCAGATCAGGACTTCCCTGCTTATCGCCTACGTCAACATCTACAAGGCCATGGGGGGCGGTTGGGTGAACAAGGCGGAAGCGCTCACCGGGACGGCGGTACCATAAGTGTTGGTGGGGACGCCAACAGGCGCGACGGATGAAGGGGAGGATCGGCGAGGCTCCACCGATTACGCTCGTCTCTTAAAAACCGTTCAATTCCGCATTTCTTGATCGTACGCTCCAATCCCCCGATCCACACATTATCGGGTTCAGAGGAGTTTCCATGGACCGGCAAAGCCCTTGGTTGGCTTTGACAGACTATACGCGGGGTCATTGTGTTGTCTGAGACGACGCTCCATATCGCCGCTTTTCCCGTAGTAAAAGCGCCCGCTCGTCTCGCTTTGTAGAATGTACACCCGATTTGTCATGACAAATAAAAAAGGCCGGTGTGCGCCGGCCTTTACAGTTTAGCTTCCCTTCATGGACTCATTTAGAACGAGACTTGTCATTTTCTCAAAGTAAATCATTATCCTCGATAACAGGGCAATTGTTAATTCCAATCACAATAAAGCCCATTTTCCTAACAAGTGGGCGGCGATATTATTCCGACTCAGTAATTGATATCTGCTGCGAAAAGCCCACGAAGAATAATGGAATGTGGAGGTGGAAAGCAGGGTACATCTTCAAATCCATTGATTTTTTTCAGCAAATATTGTAAATAGTATCTAATTTTAATTATTCACTTTCTCTATTCATTAGATTAGGATCATTTTTAGCGCTTAACTTAGTATGGAGTATCAGAACAGGATTCCCCAATTTTTCCTGCAGTGAAATCATCGACGCAAATAGCCGACGTCGCGACCAAAAAGGAACATGAGGATTGCAACGCTTCATGACTCACCTTTTAGACCGAAGGCATACAGGAACCAGCCTAGTTGAGGCGTTCCGTGCGCTTGGGCTGAATGTTGATAATGTGAATCTTGAAACTGCACTCGTTCTTTTGGGTGGCCGGAGCATCGACGCAATCCTCCGTTCTAATACCGCGCCCGACGAGATTGTTAAAGCATGGGAAGTCCTCATGCGTTCAATGGCGAACCGGAACCAGAACGACAGTGTAGTCCCCTTAGTCGCCCTCGCCGCGATGACCGACCTTTTCATACACGAGGAAGAGAAGCTAGGTGACGCAATCAAGTCGCGCGGTTGGAATGTCGCGCGTACAGCAAGTGAAGCCTCACTGCGTTTGTTCGGTACCGAGTTCACAATGAGTAGAAAACTGGTTCCTGACCAGCGTAGTCGCTCCGTTGGCCGGGCCCTCCTGGTTGAAGCAATAGCTACCTCGGCCCATGTAAGCCTTCGACTTCATAATCAATCTGCCCAGCTACGATTCTACGGAATGCGAGGCGTAGGGTATCTTCTCCTTGCTCGCGGCGAGTTCTCTCCTTCGAAGCTCGCTCTTCTCGAAGCCGCCTCTGCAGATCTCGCCGAAAGCCGGCGCCTCGGCGATCATTCTGCTCAACATGCTGAGTACGAAATCGAAGCTTTACTTCGACGAAATCAGGTTCAGCCGTCGACGGGGTTGTTGAACAAAGCTGACATACTGCTAAAGGAGGTTGGAGTCATATCAAGGCGTTTGGCATATAACGCGGGAGACATATGCCTACATCGCGGCATACAGGCGATGGCCGAATGCCAGCATGAAGAAGCGCTGGTACAGTATCAAGGCGCAGTAGACGCTTATTCAACTGGCATCCAAATTACGCGCCGCCCTTTAGACATGGAGGATGGAGACATTAGAGCAAAACGGGGCTATGCGCGACTTCGGGCATTCTATGCAGCTTCCAAATTGGCAATTGCCACGACTGCCGAAGAACTCAACGGGATCATCAGCGATCTTGAGTGCGGTGTAGCCGATGCCTCCGGCCTTTCGCCTCTCCCGGAGGCACTGTTGTGGCGAGCCGCGCATTTCCGAACTTCGGGTCACCTCGACCTTTCTATTCAAGACCTAACCCGCGCGATCGAGCTTTCGCCCGTCGATGCCGGATCGCATGAGATAATCTCAGTTCTGGCTCGCGTACGGTGCCAACTTGCGGAGTGCAGACTAGAAGTAGCGCTGGAAGGAGAAGATACAACTGCAGTCGAGTCTTCACTTCGCGAACTTCTCGCCGTAGACGCAGCTTTTGATCCCTCGATCCCTCTCTTATCAAAAGGCATCCGCCAGATCGTTTTGGACCGTGGCCATCACCTCTCAGCTTCGTTGATACGTGAAGTTGCATCTAAACTGCGGGTCTTAATGAGCCGCCCCCACTGCACGGGATCCGTTCGCGCTTTCGCAGCCAGCTACATGGCAGGAGTCCTTTTCCGTCTTGGCGATCTGATTGATGAGCCAGAGTTGCGTGAAGTATGTGAGCTTTACACCCTAGCAGTTGACGAATCTGAAGATCAGCCGGCTCCGGAGGTTCTGGCTCTTGCGGGTGACGCCAAGCTCAAATTGGCAAAGGTTCTTCTTGTGTCTGGAAGCAACCCCGATGAGTGCCTTTTTTTACTGGAAGATGCGGTTGAACTCTTCGGGGCTGGTATCGCTGCTATCGATCATGCCTCTGACGCATATGATGAGAAGGTCGCACATAGCAAGCTTGGAGAGGCGTTTCTCCGTCTCGGGTCTCTAACCGGTGACCCGGAGTATGCCGAAGCGGCCGCACAGCATTTGGAGCACTCCCGCCTTCTGGGTAACGATGCACCTGAACTGCTTGGCCTTCTGGGTGATTGCTACTATAGGATAGGCCGCGCGAAAAAAGACATTGCGGAGCTTCGACGCGCCGCGGACCTTAAGGCTTGTGCACGAACACGCGCGGCCAAAAGGGAAGAGTACTGTCTATCAGTGCGGGAGAATTGGAGCCTCACTGCACGAATTGAGGAGTCCATCTGGAAAATCGGCGGCGACAAAACATCGCTTGCCGCCGCAATAAGCGCCGGGCTGCGAGCACACACGGCTGACCCCCAATGGCCTTGGCCTATTTTTCAACTGGCCGCGATGTGCCGAGCATTTGGAGATGAGTTCAAAGGTGTTGTCTCTTTGAATGAAAACGCTGAAAACATTGACGTGAGACTTGCGGCGGCACTACGGGATGGGACCGCCGAGTCACTTGAGGCGCTTGGAGCGGAATTGTCCGTACAAAATGAAGAATTCCGAAGGCGCGTCCTCGGCGGAAGGACTCAAGTATACGTTCTTGATGATACACATGGCCTACTAAGTGAAACTGTCGTCCTCAAACGAAACACCACGATAAACGCTGAAAGAGAAGCTGCGGATGCGCTATCATTTGCCCAATTTCTGCGTTTAGCTGGTACCGATTCACGTTTTTCAGTGGCACGGCCCTTAGCGATTGTTCCCGTAGGAGATTTCGAGTCTGTCTACGCAATGCAACATATGAAAGGTTGGGACCTCGGCTCTCTTATAGTGCGCGGGCTTCATGTCGGCCGACCCGTTTCATTGGATATCTGTATGCGAGTAGTCGACTTCCTGGCATGGTTTCATGCATGGTCGTGGCGAGATGGTATAGGAGCAAGAGCGAAGCCGCCGCATGAACTCGAAAGAGTGGCTCAGTCCATAGCTTTGTCTTGGACGCAGGCAGGCAGCAGCAAAAACGATGCGGATAACCTTCGAACTCTTTTAATCGGCTTACTCCCTGCTTGGACGGTAAACTTTCGGAAAAAGGACGCACACCCCGAAAATTGGTTGGTGACACCAAGCGGCGAAATCGTCCTAATTGATTTGGAGTCAACGAAGCTCCTGCCAGCGCTCTATGACCTTTGGCAACTGCTCGATGACTATCCGCTGCTAGGCGTTTACGAAGAAGGCATGCAACGACGAATGGATCTGCTTATGCGCTACTACCATCATCTCACTGAGCGGATCCCAGAACTGGACAAAGATCAATTGGTCGAGGGCGACCTTTGGACAACCTCATGTGGCTTCATCCTGTTTCGCGCTGCCTTTGGTCTCGCGCGATTGTTGCACCGGGGGCGAGCCATCGGCACGAACACTACATCATCTGCGCTTAGGTCAGTGACGGTACGACGAGAACATTACCGAAAATTGATTGACTGGTTCGCTCGAGAAGAAGCGGACCCCAAGGTAGCAGCATGCGCCAGACACCTCGCGATAATGGCACAACACCTTGATTCGACGATAGCATAGTGGATCAGCTTTGAGCGGGCTTAGGTCGTCGCATTCAAGCGAAGCATGGCCCGGAAAATGGCTTTTGGGTCCATGCCAGAAAGCAGAGTGGGCTTGAGATTGCTTCGGAATACGAAAAACGCTTTGGGCGAGTGCAACTCATTGAGTCCATCCGGCAGACGCTAAGTATCAGGATTGCCGAACCTGGAAAGGCCTATATAGCTTTTGCTCAATTGCCATTTGACACAGTATAACCCACCAACTTTGATTTGTTGCCTGAGGAGGCTAGTGCTGTTCTACGAAGATCTTATCGCTCGTTGTTTGGTGAGCCACAAAAGCCTTTCCGTGGTGGACCATTGCCTACAAGTATGGTCAATAGGTATGGCGATCTTTGTCACGAGGAACATATCGTAGTGACAAAAGAAAATTACAATGGATTCTTGGAAAAACATCCGGTCGTATCAGCTCATCTTTCGGCGCTGCCTATTACCGAAACGGCATTGTATGTCAGGACATAGGCTATCCGCCCTGGATTTGAACCGTATTCGAGACATTGTCAGATCGAGCCTGGGTTGCTTTTAACATAGGTAGCATATCCTACAGTTCAATCAGCCAACACATAAGCTAAGGCTATGCCTGACGACCACCCGTATGTCCTCAATTTTCGGACCAAATGAGGTGAGACGCTTGACGACGTCCTGGCGGAATAAGCGAAGAATTGAAGAATTCCGGAAAGGCATCCGGAATTGCAGATCCTCTTTGGTGGCGACGTAAGCCAATGTGAATGTTTCAGAAACGACAAAGCCCCGAATAATTATCTTTCGCGACTTTTTATTAGTAACCACCCCAAACCGGCGGATGGAATTTTGGCTCCCTGCGCAGGACCCGAATTCCGCTCCTGGGGGAATCTCGGCCTCGACCTCGCCCTGCGCAACCTCGTGGTTAATCCCGCCTTCGGCGGGACTCCGCCGGGGAAACGGTAACGGCTGGCCTCTCCCACTCAAGCATTGAGCCATGACCCATAATAGAAAACGGCCACCCGCAACGAGTGGCCGCTTTTTCAGCCTGGCTCCCCTTGGTGAACTCATCTAAAATCGCCGTACGCGCCGGGGAGATGGTTACGGTACATAATTGACGTGTTGCGCTTTTCCTTCTTTACTCCTTGCCGAGGCGTTCGCACGCAGCCATCCCTTGTTTCCGAGTCGGCGCCGCGTTTCAATCGCCGGCGCCGAACAACGCCTTTGCAAGAAGCCGATCCCGGCCGTATATGTCGTCATAAAAATAGAGCATGTCGTCTTTTGGATTCACAAACGCCGTACGGTACAATATATAAACCGGCACCGGCTTATCCAGTACGATCACCTGGCGTTTCCCGGTTTGGATCAGTTTATTGATTCGCTCGACGCTCCATCCTTTTTCTTCTCCGCCCAACACCCAGGCCGCCATTTCCGCCGGACGCCCCATTCTGATACAACCGTGGCTGAACGCGCGGTTCTCCTGTTTGAACAAGCCGTGAGCGGGGGTGTCGTGCATATAGACGTTATATTTATTGGGGAAGACGATCTTTAAGGTCCCGAGGGCGTTATCCGGGCCCGGCTCCTGGCGGATGCGGTATCTGTTCATGCCCTGCTTCGAGACTTTGCTCCAATCGATTTTGGCGGCGTCCAGTTCCGTGGCGTCCGGCCCCCAGCCATTAAAGATTTTCATATGGTTCTTCTCCAGATAGTGGGGGTCTTTTTTCAACTTCAGCAGTGTTTCATTGCCGGCGATGCCGGGGGGCAAATTCCAATAAGGATTGATAACCACATACTTTATGGTGTCGTTGAAAACCGGCGTTTCGTGGTATGTCTTGCCAACGATCACGGGCATCGTCAGATCAAATTTTCCCGGTTTGCCGGCCATCGCCTCGAAACCGGCGATATTCACCACCACCATACGATCGTCCTCGCCCCGTTTCAACCAGCGATACCGCTCCATGTTGATGATAATCTGTTTGATTCTTGCTGCGACCGGCGCGTTCATGGCGGCCAGCGTCTGACCGCCAATCGCGCCGTCCGGTTCTAAATTGTGGCGGTTCTGAAATCGTTTGACGGCGTCCGCCAGCGCCGCATCGAACAAGGCGCTGTCCATGTTCTCATTGGACAGGTCTCCCGTGGCGGCCAGCCGTTGTCTGACGGTTATTACCCGTGGATCATCCATGCCGGGCTTTAAAACCTTTCCCGCGGGAATTGACGGCCACCCGCCTTTTTCGGCCAGCGCCCGATATTCGGACAGCTTTTTTTTCAATTCGCGGTATTGCAGAAAAGGCGGGGCCTGTTGCTCCAGAAAGGCTTTCATGTCCGGCGCCTGGAAGGCGGCCTCCCTGAGAGCGCTCCAGTCCACCTCCACGTCGCGGGCTGATTCAAAAAGCTTGGGATCGACATCGCGCGGCTCCATGCGGCCCTCCCGTTGATCGGCCACGTAGCGCATCATGCCCAACGTCAGCAGGATATCCAGCCGCGCCAGTCCGGCGGCGTCCTTGCTGTCCCAGTATTTTCGAATCTTGTCTACAAAATAACTGTTCGGATCGAGCCCATCACTTTTGGCGTCTTCCAGTACGGCCAGGATTTCGGCGGCGCGCGGACCGGGTTTGCCGTCTTGTATCCAGAAAGGCTGCAGCCCGTCGCCGTGATAGATCTCGGTGAGCGTTTTATCGATATCCGCCGCGTTTTTGCCGTGGGCGTTGATTTTCAGGTAGGCGGCCGGTCCTATTTCCAAAAGCTCGGCGAACACGTTCTGATACTCATCCTTTGAAACCGCATAAGCATGGGCGGAGCAAAAAATGAGCGTTCCCAGGATCATGACTGCGATTGTCTTGTAACGAAGTGTCCTCAATTGCTCCTCCTCTTTCTGTGTTCCCGGCAAGAGACGACCGATTCTATCCGACCGTTCTTTGCGAGGTTTCCCGCAATCGCTATGTAGCCGGCTCCACATGCGAGTTCCTCGCGAGACGAGCGTTTTCTCCCGTCAGGTTCTGCAATACGGTGATTACCCAAATTTTCATGCGAAAATAAACTCAGATCCTAAATGCCATAAAAAGATTTTAATAAACAGTAATTTTTATGAGGTGTTCCGTTTTCTATGTTCCGGCGCCAATATCCGGTCATCCCGCGTAAGCCTCGGGCGTCACCTCGAATGGCGTCAGACGGAAGGCGCTCTTTCGCATCGCTTTCACGGCCCGGTGGTTCCAGGCGTCCATGAATATTCCGGCTGATCGACCTTTAGAATTGATATTGATAAAGTTCATAGGGGGGAAGATGTTTCCTTAGAGCGATGGGCGGAACTTTTACGTTTCATTTTTCAGATTCAAAAATGTGCGCCCAGCTTGTCACAACAAATAAACAGGGGCCGGCGCCCGTCCATATTTGCTTGGCTCCCCTTTGTAGGCTCATTTAGAACGGGGTTCGCTGATTTTTCGCGCGAAGTCATTAATACATTCGGCTTGTAAGTTAGAATTTCAGTAATAAGCTGAAGATACTTACTTTTCAGAAGTTTGCCCTTTAAAGAAATATAGCGGCGATATCATAGCAACTCAGCTTTAGCCACATACAACCATGGACATTCCCCCTCATATCTATTATCCTGGTACTGCGTTCATTTTGTCGCATAATCACTCGGCAGCGCAAACCTGACCTTCTGGGAGGAGGCCATGGTTTCAAGTCTCCAGAGGGTGATATAGTTCAGGCCTCCAATGGATAGTTGCATCCACTCGGGGGTCTTTTTGTTGCAGGGGAGGTGATCCGGTGACCGCGGAGAGGGCAAAGCGCAAGCTGGCGGCAATTCTCAGCGCGGATGTCAAGGGATACAGTCGCCTGATGGGAGAGGATGAACTTGCCACCGTGGAAATCCTTAAACAATACCGCGCGATCATTGGTAACCTGGTCATGGATTACCATGGTCGAGTTGTGGATTCCCCCGGGGACAACATATTGTCGGACTTTTCAAGCGCCGTGGACGCGCTGGAGTGCGCCGTAAAGATCCAGGAAGAACTCAAAGAAAAAAATGCAAACCTTCCCGAACACCGCCGGATGGAGTTTCGCATCGGCGTCAACCTTGGTGATGTAATAGAAGATGAAAGCCGTATTTACGGCGAAGGCGTTAACATCGCGGCCCGGATAGAGAGCCTTGCGGAAGGAGGAGGCATCTGCATCGCCAGGAATGTTTATGATCAGGTCAAGAACAAGCTGAACTTTGGGTATGAATACCTGGGCGAGCAGCCGGTCAAAAACATCTCGGAGCCGGTGGGTGTTTACAGAATAGAGACAGAATTGAAATCTAACGCTCTTGCTCCGGAGAAAAAGGTCAAACTGCCGGAAAAACCCTCAATCGCAGTCCTGCCTTTTACCAATATGAGTAAAGACACGGAGCAGGAGTATTTTAGCGACGGTATTACAGAAGATCTAATTACCGATCTATCGAAAATTTCCGCGCTCTTTGTCATTGCCCGCAATTCCGTATTTACCTATAAGGGAAAGCCGGTGAAGGTGGAGGAAGTGGGGAGGGAGCTGGGCGTACGGTATATACTTGAGGGAAGCGTCCGCAAGGCGGGGGATAAGGTTCGCATTACAGCTCAGTTAGTAGACGCCACCACTGGCGGACACCTTTGGGCCGAACGCTACGACCGAAATCTTCAAGATATTTTTGCCCTGCAAGATGAGGTAACCCAAAAGATAGTCTCTGTTTTGGCGGTGAAGCTGACGGAGGATGAGAAAGAGCGGAGGGCCTCCAAATGCAAAAGCACGTGCAATACGGAGGCGTATGACTACTATCTGAGAGGACTTGATTACTTCTTCATTTTCACCAACAAGACAAATCATCAGGCCCGGAAAATGTTCGAGAAAGCCACTGAAATTGATCCTCACTACGCCCTGGCCTTTTCGATGCAGGGTGACACTCACCTGATGGAGTGGAGTTTGGGTTGGAGCCAGGATAGAAGGACACTGGAACGGGCCTTTGAATTGGCTCAAAAAGCCATGGCCTTGGATGATTCCTTGCCGGAACCTCACGAACTACTGGGTAATATCTATCTATGGCAAAAGCGGCATGATCACGCCATCGCTGAATTCAAAAAAGCCATTGCGCTCGATCCCAATAACGCCGACTGGTTAGCGGGCCTCGGGGGTGTCTTGGTATGGGCGGAAAGACCGGAAGAGGCCATCGAAATAATAAAGCAGGCAATGAGTCTCAATCCCATATATCCACCATATTATTTATGGAACCTGGGCCACGCTTATTTATTAACAGGGAGATACGAAGAAGCGATCGAGGCCTTTAGAAAAACCCTTGCCCGGTATCCCGAGTTTTGGCCTTCCCATATTCTTTTGTCCGCCACGTATTGCGCGATGGGCCGAATTGGTGACGCTCGCGTTGAAGCCGCAGAAACTTTGAGAATAAATCCCGATTTTACCTTGGAGACATGGCGGCGTAAATGCCCCTTTAAGAATCCCGAAGAATTGGATCGCAGATTCGAGAAACTACGCAAGGCAGGGTTTAAGTGAACACAAAAGACTTGGGTCCTAAAACTACCTTTTGTGACCCAGTACAATACTTTTAATTTGCATGTTAATCTCCGCGCCATGACGTTCACACAAATTGGATAAAATCCCCACCTTTCTTCACTCGGCAAAGTCCCCTCCTTCGAATTATTCATATCGTGATCTTTCGGACGATCCAGGCATTAAGTTATTGTAAGTACGGTTATTTTGGAGATTGGACGCAGCTCCGCGCTTCTGACCATGAAGGTTTGGACTCTGACTCATATGCAGGTTTGCCGGAACTGAACAAAATTTTTGTAGTTGCAGAAGCAATGCGCAATCGCGGAGAGCCTGGCGTTATTGGGTAGCGCTGACCGACGCGAGGTTGAAGCCAAGCTGGTAAGCACGCTCAGGCTCAAGCTGTCATTTTTATAGGAATTTACCTTCTAATCAGTTAATTTTTCATTATAAATAGTGTAATGATTCACCTATATACCCTTTTTATAAAAATCGTTTTGATATAACAGCCTACCTGATTTAAAATAATTCTTAAGGATCTTCCACAAGGTGTAAAGGGCCCTTCATCATCGAGTTTCAGGATCGCCTGGAATGTAGTGTGAAATTTTACCCTTCACCACCCATGTCTCTTTCGGACGTTTTCAAAGATATCTCGCGATACGGGTTTATTCATAGCATGCGCAGTAATTTCGTAAATTTTCATAAATGTAATAGAAAATCGTTGACGACTTATTGTGACGAAATTTTGTGATAAGGGGAACGTCGGCGCGCGCCGGATCAAAGTCAAAGAGGCGCCGCCCAAGGAGTGGTTAGCTCGGTTGGGAGTTTTGAAGGTTTCCGCTAAAACCCCGGAAAGCATGACGCCGGAGGGCTGGCCGCCCGATCGGGCCGCGCTCGACGGCGAGTTGAAACCATATGGTTTTTATTCTCCGTAATTGGCTGAATTACTTAAGTAACCTTAGCAAGTCCGGGTTGACTCGTTGCAGGCTCTGACCCAGCAAGAAAGGAGAGGTAAGATGGTTCGAAAAATTGTTGTTCTGATTTTTGCGATGGCTTTTCTGGCGCCCGCTATTACGGGCGCGGTCACTCCGGAGGATTTCACGGTAAGGACCACCCAGGACCTTGTGGACCTCTGTACCGTCAACCGCGACGACCCCCTTGCGGATGAAGCCATAAGTTTCTGCCACGGCTATTGCGTTGGCGCCTATCACTACTATCTGGCCGAAAATTCAGGTCCTGAGGGGAATAAATGGGTATGCTTTCCCGATCCCGCCCCCTCGCGAAATTACATAATCGGCCAGTTTGTTGAGTGGACAAAGGCTCACCCGGAATACGCCGACAGTAATCCTGTGGAGTCAATCTTCAGATTTTTAATTGAGACATATCCATGCGGCAAGTAACAAGCCTGTAGATAGGAGATAAACATGAAAAAATACGCACTAGTGATAGCTTTTATAGTAATTGCAGCGCTTGTCGGCTGCGCCGGCATGTCCGACACCGAACAGAGGACATTGACCGGGGGGGCGGCGGGCGCCGCCGGAGGCGCCATTGTTGGCGCGATCGCCGGTAACGCGGGTTTGGGCGCCGCAATCGGCGGCGCGGCGGGTCTGGCCGGCGGATATTTGTACGGCAAGCATAAAGAGTCCGAGAAAAAAGCCTACCAGCAGGGATACCAACAAGGTCAGCAATCCAAATAGGCCTCCAACAGACCATTCAGGAAACTTGGGCGCCGGAGACGCTCAAGGAAGAAAAGGAGGTGTAGCAGCCATTCGTTCGAGAATAATACGTTACACGTACACGACACGGACACCTTAGAAGGAGTCAAGATGAGACAATCAGGAAAGAGAGCAATACCCGCGACGTGGCTTGCGTCAGCCGTCTGCGCGGCGGTGGTTTTCATTGCCGCGACGGCGGGCCCCGTTCTCGCGGCGGAGACCCAAACAGCCGGCAAGAAGCCCAATATTGTCTTCATCATGGGCGATGACATCGGCATGTGGAATATCAGCGCGTATCACCGCGGCCTGATGGCCGGGCGAACCCCCAACATCGACAAGCTCGCCAGCGAAGGCGCCATCTTTACAGACTATTACGCCGAGGCGAGTTGCACGGCCGGCCGGGCAAATTTCATCACCGGCGAGTTGCCGATCCGCACCGGATTGACGACGGTTGGCCAGGCCGGAGCCAAAATCGGCATCCCGGCAGAAGCGGTGACCATCGCTACCGCTTTGAAAGAGTTGGGATACGCCACCGGGCAGTTCGGCAAGAACCACTTGGGCGACAGAAACGAATTCCTGCCCACCGTCCACGGGTTCGACGAATTCTTTGGCTATCTCTATCACCTTGACGCCATGGAGGACCCGTTCCACCCGAACTATCCGCAGGATCTGTTGGACAAGGTTGGACCGCGCAATGTCCTGCACTGCTTTGCGACCGACAAGGACGACCCGACGGTCGATCCCCGCTGGGGCAAGGTTGGCAAACAGAGGATCATTGACGAGGGTCCGCTCCCGCCCCATCCGACCGAGGGCGTCAAGCTGAACATGGAGACGGTCGATGACGTGATTCTTGAACATACCTTCAATTTCATGAAGAAGGCCCAGGACGCAAACAAACCCTTCTTCATCTGGCTCAACCCGACCAGGATGCACGTGTTCACCCACCTCGCGCCGAAGTACCAGAAGCTCCGGAACTCTGAAAACGGCTGGAGCATCCAGGAAGCCGGCATGGCCCAGTTTGACGACATCATCGGCGAGGTAATGAACAAACTCGAAGAAATGGGCGCCGCCGACAATACCATAATCGTCGTCTCCACCGACAACGGAACCGAGGGCTTCTCCTGGCCCGACGGGGGCACCACTCCGTTCAAGGGCTGGAAGGGCATGGGAACCGAGGGCGGCTTCCGTGTTCCCTGTATCATGCGCTGGCCGGGCAAGGTCCAACCCAACCAGGTCATCAATGGAGTCATGTCCGGGCTGGACTGGTTCCCCACCTTCGTCACCGCCGCGGGCTATGAGGGGGACATTGCGGCGGACTTGATCAAGGGGAAGACGCTCAACGGCAAGGAGTACAAGGTCCATCTGGATGGCTACAATCAGTTGGACATGCTGACCAAGGGCGGCAAGTCGGCTCGTGAGGAGGTCTGGTACTTCACCGAGTCCACCCTGGCGTCCGCCCGCATCGGCGATTACAAGTACGTCTTCATTGATCAGCCCGATGGGTGGTTCGGCCCGAAAGTCAAGCTGGACTGGCCGGGGATTTACAATCTGCGTCTCGATCCGTTCGAGAAGATGAACATCGGGGACTCCTTGTTCGCGGCGGACTGGTGGGCGTTCGAGTTCTGGCGGTTTGTTTTTGTCCAGCAGGAGGTCGCCAAACTGGCGCAGACCGCGCTCGACTTTCCGCCCATGCAGCCGGGGGCGAGCTTCAACCTCTCAGTGGTCAAAGACAAGATTGAGAAGGCGATGGCCAACAGAGCCGGCCAGTAATAACTCACTCCGGATCGTTTACCGTACCTTTCCGTCTCGCGGCGGGCCCCTCACGCATAGGGCCTGCCGCGTCCTCAGAAGAGCGCAATGGGTTCCTGGGGAAATACCCGGTCATATCAGTTCATCCCTTCAGAGCTAGAACAGCATTGTATGTCAGGATATAGGCGCCCGCCCTGGATTTGAGGGACCTGGCGCCAACCTTATCCAAGCTAATAAAGTCCCATACAGGCTGGAAGAATCATTTGCAGGCAGGCGATCGGCGCGCTGTTGGCCAACGGCGACTATATCCTGGTAATCCGCTCAAGGATTTCCCTTTGTTCCTGTCCGGCGGCTTTATTAGAGATTTTTTTCGACTATCTGCCATCCATCTGATGACCGCCATGCCCCGGCATGGCGTATGCGGCGTGATCGGCCAACTGCGCGTCAAACCACTGGTGGAGCGCATGGATCAATTCCGGATTGTCGGTGGAATAGGCTATCTGCCCGCCGTCGGGAAGCTCCTTATACTCGATCTTCAATTGACCGGGCTTTGCATTTTCCAGTTCCTCCAGACCGGGCATATCCCGGCCGTGGATTTTTTCCGGCGCGGAAAAGTCTCCGCGAGCGAACTCTCCCGCAATCGTGGTCAGGTGCTCCCGGATCAGCCCTATCTGTTCCCCGTCGGATTTGTCCTTCGCGATCACCTGCTGTACACCGCCATTCGGTGTTTTGGCGAAAACATGGAGCGTGCGCGCCAGACTGAAAGGCATGACCTGCGCGCCACGCCGCGCAACCTCCTTTTGACGCGCCTCGCTTGCCGTTTCGGACGCCAGAGCCGGCGAAGCCAACAGCGGCATTATCAGAGCGCAGGCCACAAATCTCATACATGTCCTCCACAAGGTAACCATCAGAGTCTCCTCAGAATATCGACCGGCTTCATGCGGGACGTACGCCTCCCAAGGAAATAGCTGGCGAGCGCGCCCGTCAGGAGAGAGAGCGCCAGAGCCACCGCCATCAGTCCCGCCGATACGCTCACCGGGAGTCGTACCACCGTCGGTTCGGCGCTTTTAGCCATGGCTGGCAGAAGGTTCACCTCCCACGGCATGGTTACGGGAATCGCAATGAATCCCAGCAGGTAGGAAACGGCATACCCCAGTATCAGCCCGAGGAAGCCCCCGGCGAGCGACTGGATCAGGGCTTCTCCCAGGAGCTGCTTTTGCACGTCTCTCTCGGTCCAGCCCACCGCTTTCAGGATGCCGATCTCGCTGGAGCGGGCGACGAGGTTGGCGAGCATGGTTTTGATAATCAAAAAAATGGCGCCTCCGAGGGCGATTATGGAAGTCAGCAAGGTAAACTGGTCCGATATCCGCGAAACGCCGCCCATGAGTTCGAGGAAGGAGTCGGAACTGGTGACGGACGCGCCGTTGATCATCCCTGCGATCCGCGTCTTCACCCGACTCAGGAGCGCGGGGTTTTTGAGTCGGAGATATGCGACGTTGACGCTGTCCGGCGCCCCCCCGAGCAATTTCCTGGCGTCGTCCAGAGGCAGGTAGATATTGGCCGAGGCGATCTGGGACCCTTCTCTGATCTCCAGCAGACCAACCACGGTGAAGTCGCGGCCTCCTATTTTCATCGTGTAGCCGAGCTTTGTACGATGAAACTTCGCATAATGCTTCTCCAGAACGACTTCCCCTTCCTTCTGGGGAAAGCGCCCCTCTTCGAGCCATTCCTTTACCTTGACCGGCCCCAGGTTCGGCTGGGAAAGATCCACACCCATGATGGTCCTGAACCCTCCCTGGTCGAACTCCCAGAGCAGCAATGAGGCGGACATGGCCCCGACTCCCTCTATGGATTTGAGCTTCCGCACATCCCCGGCCGGGATAAGCTGGTTGGAGAAAGGCAGGCGTACCCCACGCATGGATACGGCCGGCCGGGACGAGTCCATGGTCCGCCTCTCCGGTACCTGGACCACGATGTCCGCGCCCAGGTTTTTGAAGGGCAGGCTCACCGCTTTCTGATAAGCGGTGGAGACGGCGTTGATGGAAACAAACAGTCCGATCCCCACCGCGATTCCCAGGATGTTGACGAGCGTCCGGTAATGGCGGCGGCGGAGTTCTTTCAGCGCGTAGCGATAATTCATGGCCGGCTCACTTTTTTGCGGTCACCTGTTCGAGGGCGGTTTTCAGGTCATCCATGGTCCACTCGCCTCTGAAAAAGGCCGGGCCCGCGCCGGTCGGAAAGCCGACAAATTTTATTTCCTTTTGGCCCAGCTTCACGACCGGGTTTCCATTTATCCAGATTATCAGAGGCGCGTGCCCGGTTATCCCCTTTTCGGCCATGAAAGCCTCGCCTTCCTTGGATTCGAAATCATACCAGGCGACGCTTATCCTATCGCCGAAGCCGGTGAAGACGCTTCTCATCCGGCCGAGCGTGTCCTGAAGCGGGCCGTGGTTCATGTAGAGCACTTCGACCCTGGCGGGTTTGGCCGCATGGGCGTTGGAAAAAAGAAGCATGACGGACAAAACCAACAAACAACTTATGACGACCTTTTTCATGACAGAATCGCTCCATCCTGCATGCGGATCAGCCGATCCGCGCTGTTGGCGTATTCGGCCGCATGGGTGACCATGAGGATGGCCACGCCGGCCTGCCTGTGGAGTTCGCGCAGAATCTCCATAATGGCGCCGCCGGTTGTAGAATCCAGGTTTCCGGTCGGCTCGTCGGCGAAAATAATTTTGGGGTGGTTGACGAGCGCCCTGGCAATGGCCACCCGCTGTTTCTCGCCCCCCGAAAGAGCCGACGGCAGGTGATCCAGCCGCCCCCCAAGCTCCATCCTCTCGAGGAGACCGGTCGCCCTCCGTTTTCTTTCCTCGCCCGGCATCTTGATGGGAAAAAGCGGAAGAGCGACGTTCTCCCAGGCGGAAAGAGTGGGGATGAGGTTGAACGATTGGAAAATGAAACCCACGTTTTCCCGCCGGAAAAGCGCCAGTTCATTCTCATTGGAGCCGGTGATGTCCGTGCCGTTAATTTTCACGTGACCTTCCGTTGGACGTTCCAGGCCGGAGAGCAGGGAAAGGAGCGTTGTCTTGCCGCTTCCGGATTTTCCGACCAAACAGACGAATTCCCCCCTGTTTATGGACAGAGAGACATCCTTGACCACCCGAAGATCGCCGAACTGTTTGCTGAGACCGGCGCCGGTTACAATCGCTCCGTTATTCATGCCGCAAAACCTCCGAAGGTTTGATTCTGGAGATGTTTCTTCCCAGGAGCGCCCCGGCGCCCCCTCCTATTACCACGGAAAGAAGAATGGCAAACGCGGCCAGGGTCCACGGAATGTGGACGGGAAGACGCAGCGTCTTGAAGAGCTGGTCTCCGCCGCCGGGCAGAAAATGAGGTTTGGGGCTCATTTCCCAGGGAATGGGGATATTGACCGTCAGAAAGCTCAACCCATAGGCGGCGATAAGGGCTGCGAGCAGTCCGAGAACGCCCGCCGCGAGGCATTGGACGATCGATTCAGCCAAAAGCTGCGTCACGACGTCGCGGTTGGCCCAGCCGACGGCTTTCAGGACCCCTATTTCCCGCGCGCGCTCGGTAACGGCGCCCGCCATGGTTTTAAACGCGATCAGGACGGCCACGAAAATGGCGATCAGGGACACGGCGTAGGTAAACTTGTCGGAGAGAGCGAACAGGCTGCCGAGAAGTTTCAGAAAGGAATCGGGGCTGCCAATTGTCGCTTTTTCGCCCAGAACATCCCGCAGGGTTGAGGAAAGTTCCGGGATTTTCGCCTGGTCCGCCTGGATAAAGAGCAGGTTGACGTCGTTCGGAGCGAACGGGGAAACCGACTGAACCTGCTTCGATGAAGCCGCGATCCGCTGGGCCTCATCCAGTGGCAGATAGACGTTGGCCACCGCGATTTTCGCGGCTCGGGACGCGTCCAGCAGACCCACTACCGGGTACTCCCTGTCGCCAACCGATATGACGTCCCCCACCTTGATTCCGAACTGGCGGGCGTAGCCGCTTTCAACCAATGACTCCGTCTTGCCCGGTTCAAGGAAGCGCCCCTCGGTGACGGAGTTGCGGAGTACGGAGGGTCCCACGGAATTTTGCTGTTCGATCCCCAGCGCAATCCAAGCCCTGTCGGGATCGAAAACCCAGAGAAGGACCGCCCGGCCTATCCCCCGCACACCAGGAAGCTCTTGGATTCTCTGCGCCTGTTCAGCCCGGATCGTCACCGCCGAACAGGGAAATACCGCCCCGGTCATCTCTTTCGGCACGTCGCCCGGCCGCTGCGCGGTGATGTCCGCTCCGATCTCACGGAGCGGAGCGCGGGCCGCGCCGCGGTAAGCCATGGCAAGCGCGTTGATGATAATCAGCAGCGCAATGCCGATGGAAAGGCCGATGACCGCTGTCAGGGTCCTCCGTCGCTGGCGCCAGAGTTCATTTTTCAGATAGCGAAGGTTCATTAGCCTCCCCCGTCTCGGTCGCATCTATATTGTTTTAAAGCACGATGGAGCCGGAATCGGCGTACAATCAAAGCATTCAGAGACATTGCGCTCTCTCCTTGCCCGCCATGGCGCCTTCGACCAGCTCGAAAAATCTTCTCTGCTGGTCCCTGTTCAGCAGGGACTTAAACCGCAGCATATGGGCGGCGACCGCCCGTTGCATCTCCTCCTGCGCCCCGCTTATCTCGCCGATAACGCCCTGGATGGCGTTTTCGTCAGGCGCGTCCGCCCGCATGAGATTCAGAAGATAGGCCCTTTTCTCCACGATCTCCCGACGCTTTTTGTCGAGTTCAGCGTGAAAGGCGTCGGCTTCCCGCCGCATCAGGGCCTCCTTGTCCGACGCCAGGGAAAGCTCCTCGAATAGATGGGCGTGGGTCTCTTCGCACGTTTTTTGGACATTGCCCACAGGGAGGCCGGGATGGCGCGACTGCTGGTAATGGGTGTAGCCGGCGGACGCCAGCATGGAAGCGTTCAGCAGGAGGGAAAGAATCAGAAGGAATCTCATAGCGTTATTTTTCATGGCTGCCCTCGATCATGGAGAGATAAACGCCCGCGACGGAATTCGGCGGAGCCGCCTCAAAGACATCCAGGTGGAAGGAATCCCTCACCTCGGCCACCCTCTCGGTTGCGCCCCTGCCCGACATCAGCGCATTGCCGGAAAGCATCCCCAGGGTTATGACGACAAGGGCGACGGCCACTTGCGCGCTCCGCCAAAATAATGGTCCGGGACGGAAAAATTTTCTGAACCTCGACGTTTCTTTTTCCTCGATATTCGCCATGACTCTGGCGGCAAACCCCAAAGGAGCGGAAAACTTCCCGGCGGAGGCGAACAGATCGCGGACGGCCCGTGTCTCTTCCAACGCTTCCCGGCAGGCGGCGCAATGTTGGATGTGTTCGGCAAATAGTTTTTCCTCCATGGGACCCAATTGGCCGTCCACGTGGAGAGAGATCATTTGTCGCATCCGTTTACATTCCATGATTTTTCCTTCCTACATGGTTAAACGTTCCAAACCAGATTTTGTTTCGAATAGTTTTCAGCCGCCTACAGTTTTTTTCGCAGGACGCGCCGAAACTCCTGACGAGCCCGCGACAGCCGGGATTTCACCGCGCTCACGGACGCGCTCAAGACCTCCGCGATCTCCTCATAGGAAAGCCCTTCGATCTCCCTCAGAACAAGAACCGCCCTTGAGTTCTCCCGGAGTTCCGCAAGGGCCTGTTGAATTGCTTCAGAGGCCTCCTTTGAATTATGAATTTGCGTGGAAATCGGTTCGGCGGCCGGAGAGGTTTCAGCCAGAGACTTGTGTTTGAGGGCTTCCCGACGCGATTTTCTCTTGTAGTCCAGGCAGGTGTTCACGGCAATGCGGTAAATCCAGGTGTAGAGCGACGAGTTCGGTTTGAAGTCTTCCAAGCCCTTGTAGGCCTTCAGGAACACGTCCTGGGCGGCGTCCTGAGCGTCCAAGGGGGACCGAAGCATATAGCGGCAGAGGTTATAAATTCTGTCCTGATAGGCGCGGACAAGCTCCTCGAACGCCGAAACATCGCCACTCCGAAACCGCCTGATCAAATGTTCATCATCAATGAAGGTCATAGGTCATCCGGAAGGAAGCCGCCGACAGATCGACACTGTAAAATTAATCAATTTTCGAAATTTAGTGTAATAAATCGCGGGCGCTTTGGATACTTGTTTATACGTTCGTAAGTCAAGGCCGCGGGCAACTGCGCGTCGCAAACGCAGCGAGCCATTAGTGGTTTCAACCGGAAAGGTAAAGCGTCAGGATTGCCGGAATTAAGAATGGGCGTTGGCGTACATGCGGATAAGGCATCTTACGATGAAAATCCGTAGTCCCGCAACCTCACGCAAGGACGCTGTCTCGAAGAGGATGTAAGGGAACGGGCCCCTAAACAATAAAAAGGCAATTAAATCATCCTGGAGCAGGGACTCAGAGATCGTATTCCGCTAATGGCAGGAAAGTCGGATTGTTTCAAATTTCCGAAAACTTACCTACATTGCCTGTATTGTTTCAACGCCCGCGGCCGGTGGGGTCCGGTCCTCCGTTCAATCCTCTTGACGCAAAGGCGCCTTATACGCTCGAAATTGATTTTCGATCTGGTGATTTCCTCCACTTTGTGGACGTATTCACGGGGAACGCCTACTTCCTGCGCGATTTATTTTCTTTAACATGATGAACAAGGGCCTGCAAAATCTCTCTTTTGGCGGTCATCGCCGGTTTGGGCCCAGGTTCAAACTCCCGGTTTTCCAGCCAGCTTCCAAGCTCAACTTCTCCAAGAATTGACTAATTACCTTGGTGTTTTTTAAACATAAAATATTGTTTTTATGGTAATATACAGACATAATTATCATTTTAATGTTATTTAATGATATATTTATTTAATTTATATTGTTTTTATGGTAAACGAATCATTTAGGCTCAAGACGCAGCTGCCTTTGGAGGCGCCCGTCCCTTCCGTGATTTTTCCCTTTGAGAGGAACATATTAAAGACCTTGCGCCTGAATAGGCTTTCAATACGCCTTGTCTCAAAACGAGGCGCAATCCAAAACATATTTATTCTGTGAAAACAGCCGTCTGAACAGAGCGCATGGAGGTGTGGATTGAATTCAAGGAAATCGCCGAACTATGTATCGCAATAACTGTCCCTGGCACAGCGGAAATTTGGGGAACCGTTTCCTCTAGCTCACGGAATAACAAGAAAAGAACCATAAGGAGATACTATGAAGCAGCAGTCAATGCATGATTTTGTGGAAAGACTTGATAAAATAAATCAACTTCATAGAGTAAAAGGACCTGTAAGAGTAGATGAGCTACCATCAATGATGGAAGCGGTAAAAGATAAAGCTCTATTTGTTGAAAAAGTAAAAGATTATAAGTTTATGTTTCTTGCAGGAGCATATTCTACCAGAGAACAATATGCTGACGCGCTGGAGTGTAAGATAAGAGAACTCCCTTCAAAACTAGCTGAAGTATCAACAAGAAGATATAAACCTGTAATAATAGATACAGCTCCATGCAAAGAAGTGATATTGAAGGAAGATGATGTCGATCTAACTATATTTCCACTTTTTCTGCATCACCCTTATGATGGCAACGCGTATATTCAGGATACGAATATAATTTCACGCAATCTTAAAACTGGCTTAATCAATTGGGGCATGTACAGATTAATGTACCGAACCAAAAATGAAACCAACATTGACATGCGAAATGACTCTCACAACTCTCGAATTATTGCTAAACAATACCAGGATAAAAACATAGACATGCCTGTAGCGGTTGTTATTGGAGGCCCTACACTAGATAAAATAGGAAGCATGACTTCCGCATCCGGAGTAGATGACTGGGATATTCTTGGAGGGTTTTACAATGAACCGGCTAAACTGATCAAATGTGAAACCAATGAGTTAACTGTTCCTGCAAATGCAGAAATTGTACTTGAAGGGAGGATCATTACGTCTGAAGGATGGATTTATGACGAAGGTCCATACGGGGAAGCCACGGGAACTTATGGCGGAGGCCTGCCTCACAACTGTCGCTTGGTAATTGATTGTATCACTCACCGGAAAAATGCAATCTACCAGTTTGCGACAGTAGGCGGTTTAAAACCGGGTTTGTCGGATATGGCTGTAATGAACCTTGCCATTGAGACTGATATTATGAAAGCGTTAAAAAACGCCGGTCTTGATGTCTTGGATGTATACATGCCGCCTGGCTCATGCATGAATGTAGCGTATGCGCGAATCAAAACTAAAGGCGGTGGAGACGCCAAACAGGCATTATGCATAATGTTGAGTTGTTCAAGACAATGGTTCCCAAAGATAGCGTATGTTTTTGATGATGATGTCGATATTTTTGACGATGACCGCGTAAAATGGGCAATAGCCTGGCGATTCCATCCTCAGAAAGGGACAATTATGATACCTGAGATGAATGTATTGCCTCCTGATCCATTGGCATTATGTGATCATCCACCGGTAAACCTGCCCAAAGTAGGTTTTGATTGCACCCTGCCTGTTGTAGGAAACATAGACAGGTTTTCGTTTACAGCCGCAACTGTAACAGAGCCCTTTGGAGAACCTGCTGAAAACCTGAAAAAGCTTACTGAAGTAGAGATAGTTAAGGAGATGACAGAGTTTATAAAAGAAAAACCCAGGACATGGAAAGATATTCTTATGCGTTTCCACGGTCAATCAAATCCTTTAATCTATAGGGCGTTCGGTCAAATCAGACCAAAACTTGGCCGCATAGCGGACCGTAGACCAGAATATCCATATACCTTTGCAGACGCCTGGTTCGTTTTTGAAAAAGAAAATCATTAAGATGTCCGGGCATTGGAGAAACAAATGCAAAGAAGTGTAGCTGGAATTAAGTAAACAAGTGGTTTCATCAGGGTGGCCTGGAGGTTGTGAGCGCGCCGGGCGCAGCCATGACGCCAAGAGGGTGGAAAATGGAGAAAATTTGAGCAGAACAACCCATCAAACCCGATTCTTTCTTCAAATATCTGGACGGGAAAGACTCCGGATAAACCGGGTCGCCATTTAGCCGGTTGTCCTACCTGTAAAAAGGATGGCGGGCAAAAGCGAGATGTAGTGACCTTTTACAGCTCATGTTGGAGCCTGCCTCTTTTGTAGGTTTGCTGGAATTGATCAAGATTTTTTGCAGATGCGGACATAAGATATTTTCCACATAGGGAAAAAAGGCATGGGGCTATGACACATAATAAAAACGGCCACCCGCAATGAGTGGCCGCTTTTATTACGTGGCTCCCCGGGCAGGACTCGAATTCCGCCCCTGGCGGAATCTCGGCAAAGCCCTCGACCTGCGCAACCTGGTGGTTAATCCCGCCGTCGGCGGGACTCCGCCGATTGAGCTCATCCATCAGAAACCGTTCAATTCCGCGTTTTTTAATCCTACGCTCCAATCGCATGGCTTCGCCCCGGTCCACACATGGTCGGTTCCAGATGAGTCTCCATGGACCGGCAAAGCGCTTGGTTGTCTTTGATAGACTATACGCGGGGTCATTGTGTTGTCTGAGGCGACGCTCAACATCACTGCTTTGCCCACAGTAATAGCGCCCGCTCGTTTCACTTTGTAGAATGTACACCCAGTTTGTCATAACAAATAGAAAAAGGGTGGTATGCTCCGGCCTTTATAGTTTGGCTCCCCGGCCACGGCATCGCGACCTGCGCAACCTGGTGGTTAATCCCGCCATCGGCGGGACTCCGCCGATTGAGCCTGCCATCAACACCGGGGCGGCATCGCGGCTTCTCCAGCCAAATAAAAAAGGCGATCACCCTTTTTGGGGTGGCCGCCTCATAATGTGGCTCCCCATGTGCAACCCTTTTCATAACCGTTCTCGTTCTCCGGCTGTTAACCGAAAACCGTTGTGATTCAATGAACTATCAAAGAGCTGGCCGATTTGGTACACTGGAAGCATTTTTAATCTGATTTTCCTTTCATGACTTGTTTTTCACGAAGCGTCCGCGTTGCGTTAAGTAATGCAAGAAGCGCGGTTCCCATATCGGCGAAGACGGCTTCCCACATAGTCGCCATCCCAAATGCCCCTAAAAAAATAAAAACGCCTTTGACGGAAAATGCCAACGCGATATTTTGCCAAACGATTCGACGGGTATGTTTGGCGAGACTGACCGCTTCGGCCATTTTTGCGGGTGCATCAGTCATAAGCACCACATCCGCGGTTTCGATGGCGGCGTCCGAACCGAGGGCACCCATGGCCACCCCCACATCAGCCCGGGCCAAGACCGGCGCATCGTTGATACCATCTCCCACAAAGGCGACCTTTCCGTCTTCTTTGGTTTCCGCGAGGATTTG
>ENA-OSEO01000669-OSEO01000669.1-sediment-metagenome-genome-assembly--contig:-NODE-669-length-81505-cov-6.402896_pt1 | contig 81505 bp, 82 predicted proteins | sample MGYA00237883_ERZ534232 | MGnify/ENA metagenome assembly ERZ534232
CCCACGAGCTGTATTCGGTTTTTGCAGCCCTTGGGCAGAGACCCCCACGGGCAAACTTCTTCGCACGTTGCGGAGAACTCACGGATAAAGACTCTAACGGTAGAACATGCGTGAGGAAATGTTCAGCCGCAATGCCCCAGGCAAAAGGAGTAAGACGTGGACCACGACAAAAACGAGGCTGCGCAGGAATTCATGGAAGAGATCGTGGATGACCTTGGACACACGCCCAAAGGCGGAAAAAACGAGGTCTCCGGTCCGGCAGGCCATCCAGGTCCGGCCCCGAAACGCCCCATCTTTGCAGGCATCGGCATCGGCGCACTCATTGCCGGCATCGCCTTCTTTCTCATAGGCGGAAACGGCGATCATACAGAGGAGATTGCCGGCCTGAAAGCCGATCTAAACCGACTTCGAGAGCAGGTGGCTGCCCTGGACAGGCCCGAGACCCAGACGCAGGTCTCCCGCATCGAGGACCTGAAGGGATTCCAGCAATTGGAAAATCGAATCTCCCGGCTTGAGAAGGAAAAAAACCGGCTTCAGCAGGAGATAAAACGATTTGCCGACCGCAGTACGGCCTCTCCCGTGAAAAAATCATCGTCCCAGGACACACAACGCTATCATACGGTTCAGGCCGGGGACAGTCTTTACAGCATTGCCAAGAGATACGACATGTCAGTGGACACATTGTGCAGGCTGAACCGCATCACCCGGCACCAACCCATCCATCCAGGTCAGAATCTGCTGGTAAACGAGTAGCTGCGGCCCCAGACCTCACCCCTCCACCCTCTGGTCGTAGGTCTCCTGAATCGCCTCCACCAGGGACGTCAAGGTGAGGTTCACAGGGGTCGGGATCCCCAGTTTCAGCCCCTCTCGAACAATGGCGCCATTGATGGCCCGGATCTCAGTCATCCGCCTGGCCAGGACATCCTGGAGCATGGAGGCCACATTTTCCGCTGTGGCGCAGCACACCTCCAGGACGCGTTCCAAGGGGTCTGGATAGGGGAGGCGGATCTTTCTGGCATCAGCAATGCGCACCGCCTCTTTAACCGCCATCTCCATGACCGTTCTGGTCCCCTCGACGTCCGGAAGCCGACCGTTTTTCAAGCGCGTGATACCGGTCAGGGCATTGATCCCCACATTCACAATCAGTTTTCCCCACATCAGGCTCTCCACATCCTCGGCAGTGCGGATATCAAATCCGGCCCTTTCAAAGGCCTGGACTATCTTTCCAATGGGGCCTTCCGTCTTATTTGCAGGCCCGATAATGGTCTGGCCCCGGCCGGCGTGTCTCGCATAACCCGGGCCCAGCAGCGTAGCCCCCTCAGCGGTGACGCCGCCCAGGACCCTTCCCTTCCCGAACACCTCTTCCAGCAACTCCAGATTGCCCAGGCCGTTCTGAAGGGTCAGCACCGATGTCTCCACACGAAGCCACGGCGCAATGCCTTCCGCAGCCTGGCGGGTCTGGTTTGCCTTGACGCAGAACAGGGCCACGTCCGGTTGATCGCCAATGCCCCCTGTTACCGCCTCCACATGGACGCACTCCTTGCCGGTCGGCTCCTCCAGACAGATGCCATGCCGGTTGATAAATTCGGCACGCTCCGGCTTGTAATCGGCAATGGTCACCTCATGCCCAACTTTTTTCAACCGGTTGGCAAAGAGACAGCCCATGGCGCCAGGACCTACTACCAAGAAGTTCATGGTCTTATTCCTCCACTTGCCTACAGCTTCTCTGCCTCTTCTTCCTTCATGACAAAACTGTGCTCCGGACCGGGAAACATCCCCTTTTCCACCTCTTCCCGGTACTGGATCAGGGCCTCCCGTACCTGGGGCGCCAGGTTGACATACTGCTTCACCATCTTGGGGGTGAACCTCTCAAAGAGCCCCACCAGGTCATGGTATACCAGCACCTGACCGTCGCAGTACTTGCCCGCTCCGATCCCGATGGTGGGTATCTTGAGGCTGTCCGTAATCCTGGAGGCGACCTGGTCCGGGATGCACTCCAGCACAATCATGAAGGCCCCGGCCGCTTCCAGGTCTTTGGCAGACTGGACCAGCTTTCTGGCGCCTTCCGCATCCTTGCCCTGGACCTTGAAGCCGCTGAGCTTGGTGGCCGTCTGAGGCGTAAGGCCGATATGGGCGCAGACCGGTATGCCTGCATCTGTGATCGCCTTGACTACAGGGGCCATCTCGGAGCCCCCTTCCAGCTTGACCGCCTCACACCCTGCCTCCTTGATGAACCGGCCGGCGTTTTCCACGGCCTTTTCCACGCTAACCTGATAGGACATGAAGGGCATGTCTCCAATGACAAAACTGAATTTGGCCCCCCGGCGCACGGCCTTGCAGTGATGGATCATCTCGTCCATGGTCACCGGGACCGTGGATTCGTAACCCAGCACCACCATGCCCAGTGAATCGCCTACCAGTATGCTGTCAATCTCGGCCTGATCCACCAGACTGGCGGTCGGGTAATCATAGGCGGTCATCATGGTGATCTTCTTTTTCTCGCTTGCCTTTTTTTCAAAATAGCCAATCGTCACTTTCTGTCGCGCCACGTGTGCCCCTCCTTTGTGCAATGAAATGGTGGGTGGCCGCCTGCCCCGGCTGCGAGGCCTCAACAGCTGCTGACTCCATTGAGACGCCGCACGGCATGCGCGGCCGAATCCCACAAAAAAAGGTCTTGCGGCGACGCCGCAAGACCTTTTGGATAATTGGAAATCATCAAGGAGAGCCCGCCGCGCCGCGCGCATGGCCGCCTCCCCCTTCAAATTGCCTTTCAGTCTGCTTAACCGTCCCGGTCATGACATCATTCCCAGATCCAGGCGGCATCGCCTTCATGACATGCGCAATGATAATGATCTTCCCCGGATAAATGACCTTGCCGTCCAGGTTCACTTTCCTTATGGGGCCTTTTTCTATTTGCCTAACAGACGGCCCTCTTTTTGTCAACATATTTCCAAGGCGCTCTGCCCGCCCGTGGGGGTCTCTGCCCAAGGGCTACAATAAAATGCGTTCATATCGTTCGGCGACCGCCCCCTGGCTCGGGATGCCGTTTATTGAAAGGCAGCAAGGAATCCCTATCGATGAAAGGGCGTCCTTGGGGCTGGAACAGACTGTATTTTAAAGCCCTGCTGCCGTTCCCAAGAGCTGTATTCGGTTTTTGCAGCCCTTGGGCAGAGACCTCCACGGGGAAACTTCTTCGCACGTTGCGGAGAAGTTCCGCACAAGGGCCTAACGGTTGCAGCCGCACTCTCACAGTCAAAGTCCGCTGCCCCCATCCTCAAGAATGGCATATTCTGTGTAGGCGGCGTCCCGGCCGAGACGATCAAGGCTTAAAAGCCTCTCACGCAGGACGGCAACTCCCGCCGCGGGATGCTCAGCCTGTGCAAAAGTGGAGCGCAAAGATTTTAAACCAGGCCACCGTCGTCGTCTCTCGTCCCGAAGGGGACCGGCGGAGAAGACAGGGGGAAATGCCTGCAAAAAGAATCTGTTGCATGGGCAGCATTTTATAGTTGAATCGGACCACCGCCTGTGTATAATAATTCGCTCATCACACCAGCCCTCTCAGCCTTTAACTTGGAAAGGGGATCGCCATGGCTCAGATCGATGCATTTTTCAAACTCATGAACGAACAGGGGGCCTCAGACCTTCACCTGATGTCTGGCCAGCAGCCTGTGCTGCGCATCCAGGGAGATCTGGAGCGCGTAAAGTACAAGGAACTGGACAACGACACACTCAAGGCCATGCTCTATGAGATTGCGCCAGAGGAGAAGGTAAAGGTCTTTGAAGAGACCGGCGATGTGGATTTCGCCTATGAAATCCCCGGCCTGGCAAGATACCGGGCCAACTTCTTCGAGCAGAAAAACGGGGTCGGCGCGGTTTTCAGAGAGATCCCCTCCACGGTCCTCACCTGCGAACAACTGGGACTCCCTCCCGTGGTCCGTAAGTTGGCCTCCCTGCCCAGAGGCCTGGTTCTGGTGACCGGACCCACGGGAAGCGGTAAATCGACCACCCTGGCGGCCATCATCGACGAGGCCAACAAGACCCGCAAAGACCACATCCTCACCATTGAAGACCCGATTGAATTCGTTCATAAGAGCTCCAAGGCCATTGTCAACCATCGAGAGGTGGGCCTTCACACAAAGAGCTTCGCAGCAGCCCTCAGGGGGGCATTGAGAGAAGACCCGGACATCATCCTGGTGGGCGAGATGCGCGACCTGGAGACCATTTCCCTGGCCATCGAGGCCTCTGCCACAGGCCACCTCGTGTTCGGCACACTCCACACCACCAGCGCTGCAAAGACCGTGGACCGGGTGATCGAGGTCTTTCCCGTGAGCCAGCAGGAACAGATCCGAAACACCCTGGCGGACGGTCTCCGGGCAGTTGTCGCCCAGAACCTCTTTAAGCGCATCGACAAGAAGGGCCGGTGTGCGGCCCTGGAGATCATGATTGCAACGCCTGCTGTCCGCAACCTGATCCGGGAGGGAAAGACCTTTCAGATCCCGTCCATGATTCAGACCGGAAAGAAATACGGGATGCAGACGCTGGACGATGCCATCATGACCTTCCTCAACAAAAAGATGATCGGCCCGGATGACGCCTATGCCAAGTCCAACGACAAATCCAAATTCCTCCCTTTCCTCAAAAACCCGCCCACCGATTTCACAGAGGCATAGGCAGATGCACCCATCGGGCCAAAAGGAGATCATCCCATGAGACAACAGCAGATAGACCACATTCTGACCGCAATGTTGAGATCCCATGACAATGTGTCGGACCTCAATATGACCGTGGACAAGCCGTTTCAGGTGGAATCCTCAGGCGAGCTCGTGCCGGTGCCGCTAAAGCCGCCCATACACCGGCTGACGCCGTTTCAGACGGAGATATTCGCCCTCAATCTCATCGGGGGGGACCGGCGCCTCACCCGGACGCTTTTGACCGAAGGATCGTGCGACTCATCCTATCAGCTCGCGGGAAAGGCGCGTTTCAGGGTCAACATCTTCTCCCAGAAGGGTTGCTATTCCATTGTCATGCGTCAGTTGGCCACCCGGGTTCCCACCATCGCGGACCTCAATCTGCCGCCCGCCTTCTCCAAGATGACCGGGGAAAAAAACGGCATTATCCTGGTCACAGGGGCCACCGGGAGCGGGAAGACCACTTCTCTGGCCGCCCTCCTGAATGAAATCAACGAGACCAAATCGGTTCACGTAGTGACCCTGGAAGACCCTGTGGAATATGTCCACCCCCAGAAAAAGGCCACATTCAATCAGCGGGAACTGGGCATGGACTTCGACACTTTTGCCTCAGGCCTCAGGGCCGCCTTGAGGCAGGCCCCCAAGGTGGTGCTGGTGGGGGAAATGAGGGACCGCGAAACCGTGGAGATCGGTCTGTCGGCAGCGGAAACCGGGCACCTGGTCCTGAGCACCCTTCATACCGTGGATGCGGGCCAGACCATCAACCGCATTGTGGGCATGTTTGAACAGGAAGAGGAAAAACAGATACGCATCCGGCTGGCCGACACCGTGCGCTGGATCGTGTGCCAGCGGCTGCTCCCCAAGGTGGGGGGGGGCCGCGTGGCCGCATTTGAGATCATGGGTTCCAACCTTCGGGTCAAAGACACCATCCTTCACGGCGAGTCCGAGGGCAAGACCTATTACGAAATCATCGAAGGAAGTGAGCCCTTCGGCATGATGACCTTTGATCAATGCATTGTCTCACTCTACAAGAGCGGTCTTATTGAGGAAGGCACGGCCATGGGGTATGCCTCGCGAAAGGCCATTGTGGGAAGGGCCATCGATACCATCAAGGCCCAGCGGGGCGAAAAGACCACCACCATCGAAGGCCTGGCCATTGATGAGGATTACGGAAAAGAAGAGAAAAAGGCCTTTTAAGGGGTAAATCGAATGGAAATTGTATGCGAAGGGTGTCATGCCAAGCTGAATATCCCGGATGAAAAGCTTCCGCCCGGCCAGCGGGTGGGGATCAAGTGTCCCCGGTGCGGAAACAAGCTGATTATTGAAACCCCCGCGGAAAAGCCCGGGGACCCCTCCTCGGCGGATCAAGGCCTTGAGAAGGCCGAAACATCGGAACCGGCAACAGCCTCGGCTGGCCCTGAGGACTATGAGGCCCCCTCGTTTGATGAAGGCGCAGGGCTTGACGATGCAGAGGCGGAGAGCGCCCTCGACTCCTATGGCGAGGGAGAGAAACTGGCCCTTGTCATGGTCGGGGACAGCCATCCTGTGGATCCCTTAGGCCAAGGTCTGGAAAAGCTGGGATACCGGCCCATCCAGGCCAAAAACACCCAGGAAGCCATCTCCAAACTGAGGTTTCAAAACTTTGATCTGATCGTCCTGTCGGATCTCTTTGACAGCACGCCCCTGCAACAGAGCCCCATTCTCCAGTTCCTGAACCACCTCTCCATGTCGTTGCGCAGAAAGATGTTTGTTCTTCTCCTGAGCGACGCATTCCGCACCCTGGATCACATGATGGCATTTGCCATGAGCGCCAATCTGGTTGCCAACTGGAAGGACCTGGATAAGCTGCCCAACATATTGGAGCGTGCCCTTCTGGACAACGAAAAATTCTACAAGATCTTTATGGACACCCTGAAGGAAACAGGCAAGGTCTAAAAAATAGCTATGAACAGAACCGATCAGTACCGGCTGAGGATACAGAACTGTGTGGGGACCATTCTCGAGGTACACAGCGCCATCAGCAGGGAACTGGAAAACCGGGAACTGCTCGCCAACTTTGAAGGGCTGGAAGAGGCCATCCAGACCCTCGATATGACCCTTGTCTCCGAAGGAGACATCCTGATGGTGGAGCAGGCCACGAACGCCATCCTCCAGGAACTCCGCACGCTTTTTGAAACAGGTCAGGTCAGGCGCGTCTACGCCCGTGAACTGAACTGATCCGGCTTGGGGGCAGTGAGCCCTTCAGCCGCTATGCAACAGGTTCTTCAACGGCTCCGGACGAATCGATCGTGCAGTTGAGAAGTCCGGCCCCCTTAATTTTCGCCAACCGCGCTTTCCAAACATATCTCAGGTCATCAATCTGCCTTGCGTCCCCGATGGCCCAGACGGAGCCCCCGGCCCCGGCCCCCGTGAACCTGGCGCCGCACCCGCCATCCTCTGCCTTTTCTATGAGTTCCCGGGAAAGGGGGGTGAGGGCCTCCGGCGTGATCTCCTTCCTGACCGCCATCTCCTCCTGGATCAGGCGAGCGGCCTCGCTCCAGTCTTTGGCCGCTACAGCCGCCCCGAAACCGCGCACCGTCTCATTGACCTTGAGCCATCCCGCCCGGGTTTTTCCGGAAAGAAAATCCCGGATCCATTGACGGTTGATGGCAAGGGCCGTGTGGCGCTTCCCCGTGTACGCCACCAAAAGACGGCTTGAAAGGGCCTGTTGGCCCTTGTGATCCAGGAGGGACCGGCGCTTGAAGACAGATCTGGGATTGCCATACTGCCATTCCCACTCCTGAACGCCCCCGTATACCGCAGCGGCCTGGTCCTGGATCCCGCAGTTGCCTCCGTTGACCCCGTCTTCCAGGTGATATCCAAGGTGAAGGATGCCCCTCCGGGAAAGGGACCTTCCATGGATGCCCCCCACGGCCGTGCTCAAGGCCTTGATAAGGGCCACCAGGGCCGTGCTGGAGCCGCCAAGGGCCGACCTCACAGGCGACTGGGAATCAATCCGGACCTCAATGCCGTGAAGGCCAAAATAGGAAACCGCGGCAAAGAAGAGACGGAACCGGGTATCGAAGGGGAGTCTGTCCGCAGGAAAGATCTCAGGCCGGTTAAAGCCGGTCGAAGAGATCTTGACCATGCCCGGTTCATAGGGATAGAGAGCGACCTTGGTCCTCAGCGTAAGGGCCATGTTGACAGTGGCAGGCTGCATCCACTCAAAGGGAAGTGCCAGGGCCTTGATGTCCCATGTGCCCCCCGAGTCGATCCGGCAGGGGGCAGAAGCCGCCACAGGCTTTATCAAGCGAAAGACTTTTGTAGGCATCATACCCAACCGGCCTCCCTCGCATCCCGAAAATGGGGTCCGGGCGGTCACATGAGACCGCGATCCAGCCGCACCTTTGTCAAAAAAAGGCCCGATATGGTTTTGGCATCGCATATCTCGCCCCTCTCCACCATCTTGAGGGCCTCCTCGAACCCGATCTCATGAACGTGCAGGATCTCATCTTTGTCCAGATGTTGAACCGCGGGAGAGAGGCCCGTGGCGCAGAAGACATGGATCCGCTCATCAGAGTAGCCCGGCACCGGGGTGATCTCTCCCAGTTTGTGCCAGGTACAGGCTGAATACCCGATTTCTTCCACCAGCTCCCGTTTCGCACATTCAAGGGGCGTTTCCTCTGGATTCAGGGTCCCTGCCGGGATCTCCCAGACAAACCCGCCCACGGCATGACGATACTGCCGGATCATCATCAGGGTCCTGTTTTCAGTCAGCGGCACCATGGCCGCGGCCCCCGGGTGACGGATGATGTCCAGATCAACGGCAATGCCGTTTTCCAAAGCCACCCTTTCCCTGACCAAGCTGAACACCCTCCCCTTGTGAAGGGTCTCGCATCCAAGGGTCTTGCCGCTCATGCGTTCCTCCAGTCCTCCATCATTTTTCCCTCACCATGGGCACAAACCGGACCAGCATGGCCTCTTCCATCTGGAGACCTTCATCTGTCTTGACCCCCACCACAAGTCTCTGGACAGACCCTTCCCTTCCCACCGGGATGACCATCCGGCCCCCTTCCACCAGCTGGTCGACGAGGGGCTGGGGTATCTGTGTAGGGGCGCATGTGACGATAATCGCGTCAAAGGGGGCCTTCTCAGGCCATCCTCTGTACCCGTCTCCGATTCGGATATGGATATTGGAATAGCCCAGTTGGCCCAGAATCTCTTGGGCCCTTTTCCCAAGGCGCTCCACGATCTCAATGGAATAGACCTCCTGGACAATCTCTGCCAGGACCGCGGCCTGATACCCGGAGCCGGTCCCGATCTCCAGGACCCTGTCCCCGGGCTCGAGCTTCAAAGCCTCGGTCATGAAGGCCACGATGTAGGGCTGGGAGATGGTCTGGCCGTTGCCGATGGGAAGGGGATGGTCTCCATAGGCCACACGCCGATGGCCTTCCGGTACAAAAAGGTGCCTGGGCACCTTTCGCATGGCCCCCAGTACCGCGGCATCCGTTATCCCCCTGTCGACGATCTGGGATGCGACCATGGCCTCCCGCTGGCGGGCAAAATGGTCCGCTTCCTGTGCCAAGCACAGCGAGAGGTCTCCCATAAACAGGCCCGAAAGATAAAGGAGCAAAAAGCACAACACGCGATTCATGACGGCTTTCCTCTGGATGACGCTCAACAAAACCCCCCCGAGGCGGCCTGACGGCCGCAACCAAACAGCATTCTGCCCGCCCGTGGGGGTCTGTGCCCAAGGGCTGCAATAAAATGCGGCCGTATCGTTCGGCGACCGCCCCCGGGCCCGGGATATTGTTTATTGAAAGGCAGCAAGGACATACCGTCCCACCCGCCTGACTCGCCTCGCTCGCATGGCGGGCAGGTGAAAGGCTGTCCTTGGGGCTTAAACGGACTGTATTTGTAACCGTTCACGGGTCCAAAGGTTCAGGGGTTCAGGGTTCTTCCTCGCTCAGTTGCAGCCCTGTTTGGCGATTTTTGATTCATCAACTGGCCCCACTCGTCGCTGAAAACTACAAAAGAGGCCATCGAACGGACAAATAGCGCCCTCAACCGGGAACCTTGAACCGGGAACCTGTGAACGCTTACCTGTATTTCAAAGCCGTGCTGCCGTCCCCACGAGCTGTATTCGGTTTTTGCAGCCCTTGAGCAGAGACCCCCACGGGGAAATTTTTTCGCACGTTGCTGAGAAGTTACAAACAAAGACTCTAATTGCCGTAAGATCCGAGTTGATGCTGTTGGAACCAATAACCCCGACAATTCCACCTTCCCTGCACGCCGTCTGTAACCGCTTATAGCACGGCAGCAAGAACAGCCTGGGGCCGCTCTCTTTGGACAGGCCCTGTAGAAAGATTTTGACAAGAGGCCCCAGTTCTGCAACACTCCGCCCCATGTTCGGCATCATAAGAAAATTTGGCGCTTCCACCATCGAAACCATCTGGAAAATGGGGACCATGGGCCTTTTTCTGATGAGGGCCGCGGTGCTTATGGCGATTCCGCCCATCAAATTCGGGAGAGTTCTGAAACAGATCCGTTTTATTGGCCTCCAGTCGGTGGTGGTTATCTTTCTCACTGGGGCCTTTTCAGGGATGGTGCTGGGATTCCAGGGGTTTTACAGCCTGAGCCGCTTCGGGTCCGATGCCTTTCTGGGGCCCATGGTGGGGCTTGCCCTGATCAAGGAACTGGGACCGGTCATATCGGCGCTGATGGTCACGGGCCGCGCAGGATCGGCCATTGCAGCCGAGATCGGGATTATGCGCATGAGCGAACAGATCGACGCCCTGGAACTCATGGGTCTGAGTCCGTACCGATACCTGGTGGTTCCCAACTTCCTGGCGGCCATGATCTCGCTCCCCCTGCTCACCGCCATTTTTGACGTGGTGGGCATCTTCGGCGGCTATCTGATCGGGGGAAAGCTCCTGGGTGTGGGGGCAGGCACCTATTTTGGAGAGATGGCCGGGTATGTGGCCATGTCGGATATCATGGAGGGGATCTATAAGTCCTTTAGCTTCGGAGTGATTATCGCATGGGTCTGCTGCTTTAAGGGATATTACGCAGGGGTGTTTTCCGGGTTCGGCTCGGAGGGCGTCAGCCGGGCCACCACCCAGGCGGTGGTCCTGTCGTCGGTACTGATCCTGGTGTGGGATTATTTCATGACCTCTATATTATATTGATAAGGGCCTAAGATGTTGCAGACCATGCAATTTTAGTTCACTTTAGACAATATATATCATTTTAGATAATTTTGATATGATTCAAATTGAAAATATCCATAAATCTTTTGACGGACACCAGGTCTTCAGGGGCGTTTCTCTGGGAATCGCCAAGGGCACGGTCCTGGCCCTCATCGGCAGGAGCGGGTGCGGAAAGAGCGTTCTTCTGAAACATGTGGCCGGGTTGATCAAGCCGGAAAAGGGCCGCGTGAGGGTGGACGGCGAGGAGATTGCAGGGGCTAGGGGCAAGGCCTTGACCGCCCTGAGGGCCCGCCTGGGCTTTCTGTTTCAGGGGGGGGCCCTTTTTGATTCCATGACCCTGTTTGAAAATGTGGCGTTTCCCCTTAGAGAAAAGACCCGTTTGAGCGATCGGCTGATCCAGGAGAGGGTCTTTCAGGAGATAGAGAATGTCGGGCTGTCAGGTTCTGAATACAAGTATCCGTCCCAGATCAGCGGGGGCATGGTCAAACGGGCGGCCCTGGCCCGATCCCTGGTCAGCGATCCGGAGATTATGCTCTTTGATGAACCGACCACAGGGCTCGATCCGGTGACCGGCCAGTCGATTATCGAATTGATTGACGCCTGCCGGCAGCGGATCCATTTTAGTGGAATTATCGTGACCCATGAAATCGCCAGGGTCGCGCCTGTCGTGGACCGAATCGCCATGCTCCACGACGGAGTTATATGGGCTGAGGGAACGGCGTCTGACTTTTATGCTTCCGAGGACCCCATGGTGAAGGCCTTCATGGGGGAAAGGACAAACGATATGCACCAGATGCAGCGGCCCGGCGAGCAGGAGGGGGAGACGGAAAGGCCTTTATCCAGTGAGACAGGGGGGCGCTTGACGACTCAGTCAACTCAACGGGGGGGAATCAATGAAGAAATTTGACCTTGAGCTTGCAGTGGGTCTCTTTATGATTATGGGGATTGTCTGCCTGGGATATATTTCCATTAAACTGGGCAAGATGGAAATATTGGGAGACAAGGGATACGAGGTGGAGGCCGTGTTTGCCAACAGCGGGGGTCTGAAGATCGGTTCGTCGGTAATGATTGCAGGCGTGGACGTTGGACGCGTGAAGGAAATCGCCCTGGACGACTACCAGGCCAGGGTGGTGCTCAACCTTCCGGAGGGGCTGAAGATCCAGGAAGACGCCATCGCCTCTATAAAGACCAAGGGCCTGATTGGCGAAAAGTATGTGGAGATCACCCCCGGGGGGGCTGAAGAGGTGATCCAGCCGGGCGGTCGGATCCGGGACACCCAGTCCGCGGTTGACTTTGAAGAACTGATCTCCAATTATGTGTTTGGCAAACTCTGATAATTGACGATTGACGGCCGGCAAAGATATTGGCCCGCTGTTATTGCGTCGCAGCGGTTCGTGGCGCCTGAACTTCCTCCAGCTGTTGGGTCATTTTCGGAGTTTTGAAACCGTTGCCGATACATTTTGCAGTCTGAGGTTGTTACCGATTAATTCCGGGGTTGAGGCCTGCCGGCCAATGGCATCAGCTCGATGATGCTCTCTCATCATGAAAAGGTCTTTTGGAGCCAGTCGTATTAAAATCCAAAAGGCGTTGGCAGGCGGGCGTCAGCCTTTTATTCATTGGCAGATACGCGTTACGGCGCCGATACAAGCAACACTGGAACCGGCAGAGGCCTTTGAACCTCCGAATGGGTGCACGAACCCTTATGTATTGTGATGGCGGAGATCGTGGATGATTTATAATTTTTTAAGAAGAGTAATAGCTCCCGTTTTGTTTCTGTTTGCTGCAGGATCGGTGTGTACGGCCGGAGAGCCGACCGAATTGATCCAGAAGACTACCGACAGGGTGATCGCTATTTTGAACGATCCGTCCCTCAAAGGGCCTGACAAGACCGAGGAGAAGGTGCGAAAGATCCGGGAGGCCGTGGATGAGCGGTTTGCCTGGGAGGAAATCTCCAGAAGGACCCTTGCCAGGCACTGGAAGGAGCGGACCCCGGCCGAACGTGCCGAATTCATCAAGCTCTTCGGCATGCTCCTGGAGCGCACGTACCTGGACAAGGTCAAAGAAGGATACTCAGGGGAGAAGGTCCTGTACGGGCGCGAAAAGGTGGAGGGGAGATACGGTCTTGTCGGGGTCACGATTGTCACCAAACAGAATACAGAGATCCCGGTTGAATACCGCATGCTCAAAAAGGGGGACAACTGGTTTATTTACGATATATCCATTGAGGGGGTCAGCCTGGTCAACAACTACCGAAAGCAGTTTAGCCACATCTTGTCCCGATCTTCCTACAATGAATTGCTGGAAAAGCTCCGAGCCAAGGTGGAAGGAACGGAAGACAATGATTAACCACATCAAAAAAGGAGCCAATTAGTGCGCGGATGGTTAAGGGGCTTTACGCTGCCTGCGGTTGCGATGGGTCTGCTCTGGAGCTTTTCTTTTGCTGCTGAGGCGGTTGCACAGACAGAGGGCTTGGAAGGCGAATGCCTAATCTCAGACCCCCAAACAGGGGCTCACGGGGTCTTGCTGTTAACAGATGCAAAAGGCCAGGCGGTCCGGGAAGGGGACGGAAACGATGCACCCCCATGGGAGGAGGGCGAAAAGGATGCTCTGGGACCGGATCCCTGGGCCGATGAAGCCGAATCCCCCGACGCGATCCCCGATCCCCTCGAACCGATGAACAGGGCCTTTTTTGAATTCAATGACAAGATGTACTTCTATGTGTTGAAGCCTTTGGGGACCGGTTATAAGATGGTGGTTCCTGAAGTGGGGAGGATATGCATCCGGAATTTTTTCACCAACCTGATCATGCCGATCCGCGCCGTCAGTTGTCTCTTGCAGGGAAAATTTGAAGGATTCGGAATTGAGCTGGTGCGATGCGTGGTAAATACCACTGCCGGGTTTCTGGGATTTCAGGACGTGGCCAGAGAGGCCCTCCAGTTCCAGATCCAGGACGAGGATCTGGGGCAGGTATTTGCGTTTTACGGGATGGGCCCCGGCTGCTACCTGAACCTCCCCTTTCTGGGGCCTTCCAGCCTCAGGGATACGGCAGGATGGGTGGGAGGTCTGTATCTCAATCCCCTCGACTATATGGTGGACGATTTCTGGCCCAATGTGGGATTCCGGACGTTTGACACCCTGAATAAGGTCTCTATGAGGATTGGGGAATATGAATCCATCAAAAAGGCCGCCCTGGACCCCTATGTGGCCATGAGAGATGCCTACGGTCAATACCGCTTGAATCAGATAGAGAAGTGAAACGCCCTGTCGCCAGGTTCGGCATTCTTGCCGGCATGTTGCTGGGACTTCCCCTCCTGGGAGTAATCCTCGCAGGCCGCCCCCTGTCCCGGTACATGGAATTTCCTCCCCAGATGCGGTATATCGACCATGCGCCCTTTTCGTGGCCTGTGTTTGTCGGGTATCTGCTGCTGATCTTGGCCGCAGTTCTTCCCCTGGCGATCAGGGCAATGAGAAGGGTGCGCAAGATTCATGTCCAGCTTCTGACCGTCTATCCCTTGCCCTGGTGGGGCTGGCTGGGCCTGGCCGGGGGCCTGGTCTTCTGGTTCCTTGCCTGGACCCGGTTTCCATGGTTTGCGTCACTTCAGGCCCATACCTTCATCCCCCTCTGGGTTTCCTACATTGTGGTCATTAACGCCATGACCTATCGCCGCACAGGGACCTGCATGATGCGGGACCGGCCTGGATTTTTTCTGGCCCTGTTCCCTTTCAGCGCCCTGTTCTGGTGGTTTTTTGAATACCTGAACCGCTTTGTTCAGAACTGGCATTATACGGGCGTCCAGTTTGACCCCTGGACCTATTTCTGGTGTGCCACCCTTTCCTTTTCCACCGTCCTCCCTGCGGTTTTGGGGACCATGGAATGGCTGACCTCTTCCCGTTTGATTCAGCAGGGATTCAGGGATCTTGTCAGGGTGCGTCTTCCCTGTCCGAAAGCCATTGCCGCCGGTGTCCTCAGCCTTTCGGCCGCGGGTCTCGCCGGGGTCGGGGTCTGGCCTGATATCCTCTTTCCCGTGCTCTGGGTCTCGCCCCTTCTCATTATTGTATCGTTCCAGATTCTCGGTCAGAAACCCGGCATCCTGGATCCGCTGACGAGGGGGGACTGGCGTCCCTTCGCGGCAGCGGCATGCGCGGGCCTCATGTGCGGCTGGTTCTGGGAGATGTGGAATTATTACAGCCTCGCCAAGTGGACCTATTCCGTCCCCTACGTACAAAAATATCTGATTTTCGAAATGCCGGTCGTGGGCTTTGCCGGCTATCTTCCCTTCGGCCTGGAATGCGCTGTGATGGGCGATGTGATCAGCCGGGTCAGCCGGTCCAGCAACTGCCTTAGAACAATCTGAACGGCTGCGATGTTCTCTGGCGGCTGCGCAGGCGGCTGGGTGATTCCCATCTCGGCAAGGGCCGTCTTGATGATGGGGGCAGGGGTATCGGCGTAGAGGTCTCGCATGTGATAAAGCATACCGCCTGCGTCCCAGATCTGCTGGAGGCGGTCCGGGTAGTCTGCCCCGTCGGTTGAGGGCTGAAGGGACGATGCCACAATCCTGGCCCAGGCAGCAGGCGCCAAATTGGCGCCCGCGGACACAACGCCGCTCCGGCTTGGGTGATCCAGAAAGCGGGCCTCGTCGCCGTCGTAGATCCTGAAGTCGGGCCAACGCCTGCATGCCCTTTGGTAGTGGTGCGCCCTGTCCAGGGATCCAGAAAATATCAGACCGGCGATTCCCGGGAATTCGCACAGCTCTTTAAGGATGGCTGTGCGGATATTGTGCCGTTTGAATGGCCGGGCCATACCCTTTATGAGGTCCGGGTCGTTATGAAGGATCAAAGGGGCGTCAGCCGTGGCGCAGATCTCCCTGTACAGGTCGGGAAGGCCCCGGTTGCTGTGGTAGAAAAGAGGGGTGTCCACATAGAAGATGGCGGACCGGTGGGGTGTTTCTGTGACTGCCTCAGCAAGGGCCAGCATGGTGTCCCGGGTCCCTTCCTCGCTTTCCTGGGTCACCCAGACAAAGATGGGGAGAGGATGTTTCTCATCCATGCAAAGGATCGTCTGTTTCAAGAGGCCTGATCTCAGGGCCGGGGACAGGGTTGCGCCTTCGCCTGCACGGGGGCTGGCCAGAAACACCCCGTGGGCGAATGGGGACACCCGTGCAAGGAGCCTTCTCAGCCCCTCTTCGTCGATGTCGCCCTCCCTCTTTAATGGCGTGACCAGCTCAATGACGAGCCCGCGCGGGGGTGACAATGCCTCCATTGATTCTAAATCCTTCTCTTCCCAAAAGATCATGCAGATGGACGATCCCCTTGACCCGGGCATGGTTATCCACCACCGCCAGGTGGGTGATGCCGTGGGCCTCCATGAGGCCCAGTGCGTCTATGGACGTCTCGTTTTCACCAATGCTCATGGGGGACGAGGTCATGATCTCCTCGACCTTCAGGTTGTGTATATCCTTCCTGGCAATCAGGGCCCGTCTCAGGTCCCCATCGCTGATCATTCCCTCAAGCCGTTGGTCTTCCCCACAGACCAGGGTGGCGCCGATGCCTTTGGCGTCGATTTCCCGGATGGCCTCTGCCACCGTCGCGCCTACGGGCACAGTGGGAATATGGGCGTCAGTCAGCATAACCTCTTTGACACGGAATGCGAGACGCTCTCCCAGACTGCCGCCGGGATGGAATCGCCTGAAGTCGTCCTGGTTAAACCGCCTGTGATTGAGCAGGACCACGGCCAGGGCATCCCCCATGGCCAGGGCCGCGGTAGTGCTGGCCGTGGGCGCAAGGCCCAGAGGGCAGGCCTCTCGCTCCACGCCCACGTCGATGACCACGTCGCTCTCCCTCGCCATAGGGGAATCAAGCCCTCCGGTGAACAGGATGATCTTCGCCCCCATGCCTTTCACAATGGGGAGAATCCGGTTGATTTCGGCCGTATGTCCGCTGTTGGAGATGGCCAGGATCACGTCGTTGGGCGTCACCATCCCGAGGTCCCCATGGATGGCCTCGGCCGGATGAAGAAAGAGAGAGGACGTGCCGGTGCTGTTGAGCGTGGCGGAGATCTTCCTGGCTACCAGGCCTGACTTTCCCATGCCCGTGAGGATGAGGCGTCCCTTGGCATGCAGGATGATATCCACGGCCTTTTTGAATTCCGGGCCGATTCGTTCTGTCAGATCCAGAATGCTCTGGGCCTCGATCTTCAGGACCTCTTTCGCCTGTTGAATAATCACGGAAATGCCGGACCTCTGGATTGAAGATGGACAATTGAAGATCTGCGATTCAGCCTGTTGCGGGACCTGCCACGCCTTGTTTCGGCCTGAACCGTGAATCCATCGCCTCCTTTACCATGTTGTCCGTCGCTTCTCAAGGGGCAAATTAAAATCCGTTTGATTTGGCCCCTGGTTATATGGTATCCAAAAAAGAGCGCGGAGCGCGGGCTTCTTCAGTCGCCGATCATCAATTTACAGACACAAATGCCATATGGTAGAGCTCATTGTAAAAGGCGGACCGGTCATGTATCCGCTCCTGGGATGTTCGGTAATCGCCCTGACGGTGATCATTGAGCGTTTATTCTTCTGGATCCGGGAGGACATGCGGCGCAACCAGCCCCTGGTGGACGAGGTCCTGGAATTGTGCCGTCAGGGTGCATGGGATGCGGTCAGGGAGAAGGTCACAGGGTCAAAGGATTATGTGATCCGGATCCTGGTGGTCGGCATCCTTCACAGGGAATTCTCCATGGTCAAGGCCATGGAATCGGCCGGGGCCGAGAAGGTGAAAGAGATGCGCCGGCATATGTCGGTCCTGGACACCATGATCACTGTGGCCCCCCTTTTGGGGATATTCGGTACGGTCATCGGCATTATCAGCTCTTTCGATCTGCTGGGCACCAGCGGGATCGAGCATCCCCAGGCCGTCACCGCGGGGATCGCCCAGGCCCTGATCACCACGGCCACGGGGCTTGGGATCGCCATTCTGTCAGTCTTTCCATATAATTACTTTAATTCCCGGGTGGAGAACGCCGTTCTGGCCATTGAGAAATATGGGACCAGCCTGGAGATTGTGTTTGAAAAGCTGGTCCAGGGATCAGCCCAAGCCGAGGACAAGGCCCATGAAGATCGTGTTTGAAAAGTCCCGGAAGGCCCGCATCGAGATGCTCCCCCTGATCGACATCGTCTTTCTCCTCCTGGTGTTCTTTATCTATGCCATGCTGTCCATGGCCGTGCATCGGGCCCTGCCCGTGGCGCTCCCCCAGTCCACCACAGCCGAGCTCGACAAGTCCGCACGCCTTTCCGTCACGGTGAAATCGGACGGAACGATCTATGTGGACAAGGAGCCGGTTTTGCTCCCCATGCTGGCAGAGGCCCTGGGCCAAAAGGGCAGGGGGGCCGGGGACCCTGCAGTCCTGCTTTTTGCGGATCGGGATCTCTCCTATCAATATCTGTTCAAGGTGCTCGACCAGATTCGGACCGCAGGCCTGACGCGGATTTCACTTCAGGCGGAGGCCGATGAGGCAAGGTGAAACGGTTTTTGCTGGCAGCCTGCCTTGCCCTGATCCTGCACGGGGCCTTTTTTGCATTTGGGCCTGATCTGATCAAACAGCGATCGCCCTCCATGCCCTCGCATCTTACCATGACCTTCAGCACAAGGGAGACCCCGGAGGCAGAGCAGGGACCGGGTCCAGAGATCCAGCATCCTGTGCCGTTGCAGGAAAAGGCATCACCGGAGACCGAGACAAAAAAGGAGCCTGTTGTCACAAAACCGCCTGTCCCACCCAGGCCCAAGGCGGAGGCAAAGCCGGAAAAGCAGGCTGTAAGGCCGCGTCCTCAGAAAGAGACCCCGAGGCCGAAAGAGAGGATCACTCCGAGGCCGCAGATGGAAACAAAGGCCCGGACGGACGATGCAGGTACGAGCGAGACTGGGCCTGAGCCTGTACCCGCTACCCTGCCGACCATGGACTCCCAGCCGGCGCAGGAAAAGGGCGATCCCGTGGGCTTGGCGTGGGATCTTCCCGGGCTGACTCACCAAGAAGCCCCGGAGGCTGGAAAGAACACGGCCTCTGAACCAGCAGATAAGGAGATCATACGGGCCGTTCCTGCATACCGGGACAATCCCCGACCGGAATATCCTCGAAGGGCCAAAAGACGGGGCCATGAGGGCACGGTTGTCCTGGAGGTCCTGGTCAACAGGGCCGGAAAGGTTGAAGATCTGCGCGTGGCGTCGTCCAGCGGATACGCTGCCCTGGACAGGTCTGCCATGAAGTCCGTCGAAAAGTGGCTTTTCGAGCCAGGGAGCATCGGGGGTCATAAGGTGGATATGTGGGTCAGGGTCCCGGTGCGCTTTGAATTGAGAGAGAGGTAGTGGAACCACCCCATTGCAGGTTGCCCCGACATGCTCCAGGTCGCCTATACGATTGCGCCGATCTTTATTGTGATTCTTCTGGGCTGGTTTTTGAACTGGCGGCGGTTCATTCCGTCCGGCCTGATCGGGCCCCTGAACCGCCTGGTCTACTATCTGGCCATACCTGCCATGATCTTCAGAGAGGTTGCCAGATCCTCGTTCGCGGTCTATTTCGATCCAGTGTTGCTGACAGCCAGCCTGGTCCCGCTTTTGATCGTGTTCGGGATCGCGTGGATCGGAGGTTCTGCATGGTCCCTGAATCCCCAGGAAAAAGGCACCTTCATCCAGTCTTCGCTTCACGGCAATTTGGGATACATTGGGCTTGCCGTGTGCTATTATCTACTGGGCGAGAAGGGTTTCACGAGTGCCAGCATCCTCGCCGGTTTTTTGATGCTGTTTCAGAATCTTTTATCCGTGATCGGCTACCAGGCGACCTCGGCAGGCACAGCAGAGGGCCGGAGGCTCTGGTTTTTCATCAAAAAGATTGTGGCAAATCCCGTGATCGGATCGGCCCTCGTGGGCATGGCCTTCTCCCTCTTTGAAATTCCCATTCCCGGGATGATCGACAGAAGCCTCACCATCATCAGCGGCATGGCCCTTCCATCGGCCCTGCTGGTCATAGGCGCGTCCCTCTCTTTTGGTCTGATGAGGTCGCGCATCAAGCTTTTTCTTGGGGCAGGTCTGTTAAAGCTGACGGTGCTTCCGGCCCTTGGGGTCCTGGCCTACTGGATGGCGGGCATCCCCCCAACCCGCTTCCTCCCCGGCCTGATCCTCCTTGCCGCTCCCACGGCCACCATCACCTTTGTGATGGCGGGCGAAATGAATGGTTCCACCGACCTGGCCACCGCGGCCATATCCATAAGCACCCTTCTTTCTGCCTTGACATTCATTTTGTGGGTGTGGCAATTTGGCATGTAGACTGCGGGGTGATTATCTTTTCATGGTGCCAGACTATCACATCCATACGGCCCTGTGCAGACACGCGGAGGGAGAGGTTGCAGATTACTTGTCAGCGGCTGCAACAAAGGGATTGAGCGAGATTTGCTTTACGGATCACGCCCCGAATCCGGACGGGTATGATCGTGCCCATCGGATGGAGATGGGGGATTTTCCCGGGTACAGGGCGGCTGTTGCAGGGCTTCAGAACCATGAAAGCCCGGGGGTCCTCTTCGGGATCGAGGCGGATTACTACCAGGGGTGCGAACCGTTTTTGAAATCCTGGCTTCCCGCCCAGGGGTTTGATTTTGTGCTGGGATCGGTCCATTTTATCAATGGGTGGGGATTTGACAATCCCGAAGAACGGCATGTCTGGGATTCGGCTGATATATCAGCTACCTGGAGAAAATATTTTGAGAGGCTTATGATGCTGATTGACACCTGTCTTTTCGATGCGGTGGCCCACATGGATATCCCCAAGAAATTCGGGCACCGGCCTCCTGACAGGGATTTAAGGGAGATGGTCCTACCGGTCCTGGATCGGATGGCCGAGGTGGGGATGGGCATGGAATTGAACACATCAGGACTGCGAAAGCCCGTAGCCGAGATCTATCCCTGCCCCATGATCGTGTCCCTGGCCTGCGAGAGGAACATCCCCATATGCTTTGGTTCCGACGCCCATTCCCCTGAAGATGTGGGGGCGGATTTTGATGCGGCCCTGAAACTGGCCCGGGAGGCAGGATACAAAGATTATTTCATGGTCCGGCAGCGGAAAATGGAACGGATTTTACTGCCCGAGGACTGATGCCGCTTTTACCCCTGATCCCAACTGGTTCCATCACAGAAAACACGAAAGCCAAAGACGCATGGCGGTATGGAATTTGAATCGACAAAATTCGTCAACTTTGTTTGTTTGGAACTTCTGTGGAACGTGCGAAGACCTTTGCCCGTGAGGGTCTCTGCCCAAGGGCTGCAAAAACCGAATCGAGCTCGTAGGGACGGCAGCAGGGCTTTGAAATACGGTCTGTTCCAGCCCCAAGGACAGGCTTTCATGGGGCGGTGTGTCCTTGCTGCCTTTTCATACACATTATCCGGCGCCCGGGGGCGGTCGGCGAACGATCAGAACGCATTTTATTGCAGCCCTTGGGCAGAGACCCCCACGGGCGGGCAGGGTGTTGTTTGGTTGCGGCCGTCAGGCCGCCTTAGGCATTTCAGGCGCTTCCCATGAGGGATGACCCGATGGATCAGGAAGAATACGATCGCAAATATGTAAATCTCAAGGTGCTCAAGAGCATCCAGGACTACACCAAGACCGAAGGGGCCTCGTCCGCGGCAGTCTACCCCATTCGGGTTCCGGAAGAACTCCTTTACCAGGTCCTCAAGCTGCAAGGGCCTGACAATGCAGACAAGCTGATTCATCATATCTTTCGATTAGGGCTTGATATCTGGAGCGATGAGTTTTTCGACGAGGCCTTCGGGTCCCAGGAGAACCTGGAGCGGTTCATCGAGTTGGTGCGGAAACGGAACAAGGGGAAAGATGACTGAGCCATCCTACTACAGGCGCCGAATTGTCCTGATCCAATGGCAGGGCTGGCAGTGCGCAAGGGAGACGGAGGCCGCGGGAGGCGTCGGCAACAGGGCCATCGAGGGATTCACGGCTTTTATTGAAAGCCGAGGGCCGCTCTGGGGCGAGTCGATTCTACGGTGATGAGGATCAAAGGCGTCTTATTCGATTTTGACGGGACACTGACGCTGCCGGGCTCCCTTGATTTCCCTGCCATCAAGCGGATCCTGGGATGTCCCCCGGAACATCCTATTCTGGAGTTCATTTCACTGGCGCCTGCCCGTCGACAATCCGAGCTCATGAGATTGCTGGAGGAGCAGGAGGATCTGGCCGCGGAATCGTCTCTGCCCAACCGGGGTGCGGAATCGTGCCTTCTGGGGCTCAAAAAGAGGCTTTTCCCCATGGGCATCCACACGCGCAGCAGGCTGAAGCCGATCCGGATGGCGCTTGAGCGGTTCGAAGGCGTGGCCATTGAGGATTTCCGAGCGGTTGTGACCCGTGAGACGTCGCGTCCAAAGCCCCATCCTGAAGGCGTGATCCGGGCCGCGGCCGAGATGGGGATTGCCTGTTGCGAACTGCTGGTGGTAGGGGATTTCAGTTTCGATGTCATTGCTGGTAAACGGGCAGGGGCGATGGCCGCCCTTCTCACCAATGGGGGGCCACGTGTTATGGCCCCCGAAGATCCGGCGCCTGATTACATCATCGCAAATCTCGAAGAACTCCGGGAACTCTTGGACCAGGGCTCTGGTTAACTGCAGAGTGTTGGGGGAAAAAATCGCGTGTCCCCTTCCAGGGCAGCTGCTCGGGAGAGATCTCGCGGAGATTATGTGGAGGACAGCATAGCGGGATGGAAGAACCGATCCGATTGGGGGTCAGTCAGTGTCTGATGGGTGAAAGTGTCCGTTATGACGGGGGGCACAAGCTGGACCGGTTTATCCGGGACACCCTGGGCGCCTACGTGGCATTTGTGCCGGTCTGCCCGGAGGTGGAGTGCGGCCTGGGCGTGCCGAGGGAGGCCATGCGGCTGGAAGGGGAGGTGGAATCGCCCCGTCTGGTGACTATTCAGACACGTCAGGACCTCACGGACCGGATGTTGACCTGGGCAGATCGCCGGGTCCGTGAGCTGGAGAAAGAGGACCTATGCGGCTTTATCTTCAAGAGCAAATCCCCCTCCAGCGGCATGGAACGGGTCAAGGTGTATAATGAAAAGGGGATGCCGGTCATGCGGGGGGTGGGGCTTTTCGCAAGGGTCTTCAAAGAACGCTTTCCCCTCCTTCCGGTGGAGGATGAAGGCCGTCTCCACGATCCCGGGCTCCGCGAGAATTTTATTGAGGCCATATTTACGTTAAAGCGGTGGCGCGAGACCCTGCAGACAGGAAGGACCATGGCGCATCTGGTGGCCTTTCACACCCAAAACAAGCTCCTGCTCCTGTCGCATAGCCCGGTCCATTACCGGCGCATGGGGCAGTTGACGGCCCAGAGCAAGGCCCTGCCCCTGAAAGAGCGGTACAGGGAATACGAAACCCTCCTTCTGGAGGCCCTCAAGCTGAAGCCCACGGTGAAAAAGAACGTCAATGTGCTTCAGCACATGATGGGATATTTCAAAAAGGTCCTCACGCCGGATGAAAAACAGGAACTCCTGGAGGTCATCTCGGCCTATCACCAGGGTCTCACCCCCTTGATTGTCCCGATCACCCTGTTCAACCACTATGTGCGTAAGTATCAGGAGCCGTACCTGAAACAGCAGACCTATCTGAATCCCCATCCCACGGCCCTCAAGCTGCGCAATCACGCATGACAGGGATCCGGCGCCTGTGGCGGATAGATGTTGGGGTTTAACCGTATCCGAGCTCTATGAGCCTTTCCTCGGCGATCCCGAGGGCATGGGCGATTTCATGCACCACGGTGATCTCGATTTCCTCCTCCAGCTCTGCCACGGTTTCACACATCTCCTCCAGGGGCTCCTGGAACAGCAAAATGGTGTCCGGAAAGAGCGGAGGTGCATCAAAGGTGCGCTCGGGCAGGGAAACGCCGGTGTAGAGTCCCAGGAGGGGTTCATCCGGGGGAAGGCCCATCTCGTCCAGGATCTCTTGGGTAGGCCGTTTTTGGATGCTTATGACGAGATTGTCCAGGTGGGTCCGGATCTCGTGGGGGATGCGGTCAATTGCCTGCTTGACGATACTGTCGAAGGCTTTATGGCTCAGTTTCATATGAAGGCCCCGCATCTCGGGTCATTGTGCTGTCTGTCCGGTGAACCGGTTTCAAGAAACCGGACGTGGAGATGGTATTGAAAATTTCGGCAGGCGTCAAGGCGAATAGACGGTTTGGGCATGAAGATGTTTTCCATTGAAACCTTGCCTGAGGAATTGGCAGGGAAACTGAGGCCGCTTCCGGCGGAGGATGTGCGGGTGGTGACTATGGAGATTTTTGGCGAGGCCGACTTCAACGATTCCATGCGGGTGTTGCAGGAAAGACGGTTGTCGGACTTGTGATGAAATATTTGACGCACAGGGGAAAGTCCCCTATAGTAGCCGCGCAGGCAGTCCTGTCTTGAGAGACGGCAAAAGGAGGGGATGGGGCAGGCCTCGGGGGGTGTTTAAGACATGACAGACAGACAGCGATTGTTCAGGCAGATACCTGGCGTAGACCAGTTGCTGATCCATCCGGCCCTTCAGGATGTCCTGGCATCCCATCCGAAGGCCCTGGTGTTAAAGGCCATTCACGGGGTCCTTGACAGGATCCGCATGGACATCAAGGAAGGAAGGATCACGGACGAGGACCAAGGACTCGCCGATATATCAGTCGCCCGGGTGATCGAGACGCTGGCGCAACTGGCCCGGCCCAGTCTTCAAAGCGTCATCAATGCCACCGGCGTGGTGGTCCATACCAACCTGGGCCGATCCATCCTTCCCGAGACGGCCATCCTGAGATTCCAGGCCATTGCCGGCGGATACAGCAATCTGGAATACGATCTGGATCAGGGAAGGCGGGGGAGTCGCTATGTCCACGTAGAGGAGATCCTCAGGGAATTGACAGGGGCCGAGGCCGCCATGGTGGTCAACAACAATGCCGGGGCCGTTCTCATAGCCCTCGAGACCATGGCAAAAGGCCGCGAGGTGGTGGTCTCGCGGGGCCAGCTTGTCGAGATCGGCGGATCGTTCCGCATTCCGGATGTGATGCGCAAGAGCGGGGCAAAGATGGTGGAGGTGGGGACCACCAACAAGACCCACCTCAGGGATTATGAAGAGGTCATAGGTCCTGAAACCGCCCTCCTCCTCAAGGTCCATACCAGCAATTTTCAGGTGGTGGGCTTCACTTCCGAGGTCCCCTTGTCTGACCTGGCGGCCCTGGGCGATCGGCATGGCGTCCCTGTGATGGAGGATCTGGGAAGCGGGTGTCTGGTGGATTTTTCCGGCTACGGGCTGATTAAGGAACCCACGGTCCAGGAGGCCCTGACCTGCGGGGCCGGCGTGGTCACCTTCAGCGGCGACAAGCTCCTGGGGGGTCCCCAGGCAGGAATCATCCTGGGGAGGGCCGATCTGATTGCAGCGATCCGCAAAAACCCGCTGAACCGGGCCCTTCGAATCGACAAGTTGACACTCCTCGCACTGGAGGAAACCCTCAGACTCTACAGAGATCCCCGGACCGCCATCCAGCAGATACCCACCCTGCGGATGATCTGTGAGGACTATGCCTCCCTGAGCGCAAAGGCCGACCGTCTCTACGGTCTCATCAATTTGTCCGGGACCGACTGCTTTTCCATTGAATTGACAGACGGCGCATCCAGGGTAGGCGGCGGGGCCCTTCCCCTTCAGGAGCTCAAGACCCGGCTGGTCTCCCTGGTCCCGGCCAGGCTGCCCTCCCAAGAGATGGAGGCCTGGCTTCGGTCCCACACGCCCCCGATTATCGCGCGGGTGGAGAGAGATCGCGTCATGCTGGATGTGAGGACCATCCAGGAAAGGGAACTGGAGATTGTCGCCCAGGCGGTTCGAGATCTGGGCGCCGTACGCCCAGGGTAAAAAGGAGTGCAACGTGGAGCGCATCGTCCAGGAAATCGGCAGGAACTGCATAAAGACGGGAGACACGTTTATTCGGGAGAACGGACCGGCCCTTGTGAGCGTGGCCGAAAGGATCGCCGGGGCCTTTCTGAAGGACCGCAAGCTCCTCATCTGCGGCAACGGCGGGAGCGCGGCCGATGCTCAGCACATGGCCGCGGAATTCGTGAACCGGTTTCAGCTTGAAAGGCCCCCGCTGCCTGCACTGGCTTTGACAACAGACACCTCGGTGATTACCAGTATTGGAAACGATTATTCCTTTGACGAGGTGTTTTCCAAGCAGGTAAAGGCCCTCGGCGTCAGGGGTGACATCCTCCTGGTCATCAGCACCAGCGGCGAGTCCAAAAACATTGTGACTGCGGTTGAGGCGGCAAAACACCACGGCATGTACACGGTGGGACTCCTGGGAAAAGACGGCGGCAAGATAGGGGGGATGGTTGACACGGCCCTCGTGGCAAAGAGCGAGGTGACCGCACGCATCCAGGAGGCCCATCTCCTGGCCGAGCACATTATCTGCTATCTGGTGGATTACATCCTTTTTCAGCAGCACCTGGAGAATGATTGAGCCCCATGATTCCTCCCAGCAGACGATTCGATCGTGCCTTCCAAGAGATCTGATATGCACAGGCCCACACCCATATCCCTGGACAACGTACGGTCCTATTCCCTGAAAGACAGGGAGAGCAAGGTTCGCGTGGGGGATTTCGGTCGGCCCTGGACAGCGGGTCATTCTCTGGGCACGTGGCTTAGCTCCCTGCCGAAAATCCTGGCCGCGGCCGATCTCATGGAGATTCGGGACCGGATCCTGCGGTCCCTCGCGTCCCAGAGGCCGGTGATCCTGGCCATGGGGGCCCACGCCATCAAGGTGGGTCTCAACCCCATTATCATCGACCTTTTGGAGCGGGGGATGTTGAGGGGTCTGGCCATGAACGGGGCCGGCATCATCCATGACGCAGAGCTGGCCATGGCCGGAAAGACCTCCGAAGATGTGGCCGAGGCCATAGGCGAGGGCCGTTTCGGCATGGCCGAGGAAACAGGGAGGGTCCTCAATGCGGCCATTATCAAAGGGGCCAGACAAGAGCTTGGCCTGGGTGAGTCGGTGGGGGCCATGCTGATCGAGGAAGGCTTTCCCTTTAACCGGCACAGCCTCCTGGCAAGGGCCTATGAGCTGGATATCCCGGTCACCGTCCATGTGGCCATGGGGACCGACATTATCCATTTTCACCCCAGTGTGGATGGGGCCGCCATCGGAAAGACCTCTCATCACGATTTCCGCATATTCGCTCGGCTGGTGTCAGAACTGGAGGGAGGGGTATTCATCAATCTCGGGTCTGCGGTCATCCTGCCCGAGGTTTTTTTAAAGGCCCTGACCCTGGTGCGCAATCTCGGATATGGAGTCAAGGACGTGACGACCGTCAACATGGACTTCATCCGACACTATCGTCCCATGACCAATGTGGTTCAGCGGCCCACCCTTGAAGGCGGAAAGGGATACAGCCTGGTGGGTCATCATGAGATCATGTTCCCCCTCCTGGCTGCCGCGGTCATCGAGGGCCTGGAAAGATGAGACAAGCAGGACAGGAAATGGGCCGCTGAACATTTTTTATACCGAAAGGAGGCAACCTGATGCCTATTTACGAATATCGATGCGCCGACTGCAATGAGGAATTCGAGGCCATCGTCTTTGCCAGCGACGATGCTGTGACGTGCCCTCGCTGCGAGGGAAAAGACGTCAAGCGTCTCATGTCGGCCTGCGGCTTCAAGAGCGGCGGGAGTTTTACGCCTGCATCCGGCCCTTCAGGCGGATGCGCCGGGTGCACCAGCACCAATTGCAGCAGTTGCCATTAGCGTAGAATTTTTGTTTGCAAGTTCTCTGCAACGTGCGAAGAAGTGTGCCCGTGGGGGTCTCTGCCCAAGGGCTGCAAAAACCGAGTACAGCTCCTGGGAACGGCAGCAGGGCTTTAAAATACAGTCTGTTCCAGCCCCAAGGACGCCCTTTCACCTGCCCGCCATGCGAGTGAGGCGAGTCAGGCGGGTCAATAGGGATTCCTTGCTGCCTTTCAATAAACAATATCCCGGGCCCAGGGGCGGTCATTGAGATCATACATTCAAGATTTTTATTTCTTTCCGAACCTGAATGTCGCGGAAAATTCCTGCACACACTAATGACAAAACCCAGATTTTCAAGGGCGGTTGAGCTGCGCACACAATGGCGAGCCCTGTTTTGTTGTCCTGTGTTATAGACGAGACCTGACCGTTTGGCAACCCTTCTGCATCTGAGCTCTGGTTCGGAATTTGGGCAAAAACATTTTGACAGAACAGACGGGAGGCATTATGATGGGTGACTTCTGTCGGGCCGTTAGCTCAGTTCGGTAGAGCAGCGGACTTTTAATCCGTTGGTCGCGCGTTCGATTCGCGCACGGCCCACCAAACAAAATCAAAGGGTTGCGTCATGCTGACGATAACCCTTTTTTTGTTGGGGAGGGGGGCCTTGCTTCAAAACACATTTATCCACATCCCCGGCATCGGTCCCAAGACAGAGCGGATGCTCTGGCAGCGGGGGATCCTCACCTGGCAGGCATTTCTTGACCTCGGCCGCCCCATCTTTCCCCCTTCACGGGATGCATCGGTCCGCAAAGAGTTGAGCGCCTCCATCCGCCACAGCCAGGACCCTGCCTACTTCAGCGGCCGGCTTCCTGCGAGCGAGATGTGGCGTCTCTTCGAGGCATTCAAGGAAAGGTCCGTCTATCTGGACATTGAAACCAGCGGGGGGTGGCAGGGAGTGGACGAGATCACGGTTATCGGGATCTATGACGGCAGACAGGTCCAGACCTTTGTCAACGGGATCAATTTAGATGAGTTCGAGACGGCCATCGCTTCCTACGACCTCGTGGTCACCTTTAATGGCGCCTGTTTTGACCTCCCCTTCATCCGCACCCAGTTTCCCGGCATTTCACTCCCACCGGCCCACATTGACCTTAGGTTCCTTTTAAAAAGAATCGGCTATGCCGGGGGGCTCAAGAAGATCGAGAAAACCCTTGGGATTGAGAGGATGCCGGGCATACAGGGACTCGACGGATGGGAGGCGGTGCGTCTCTGGCAGGCGCATCAGTGGGGAGATCCCACCGCGCTTAGGACCCTTATCGCCTACAACACCGCGGACATTGTCAACCTGAAGCCCCTCATGGAAATGGCATACAGCGATCTGAGGGCTTCATTGATGGAAGAATCCTGCCTGTTTTAGAACCTGGATCTGTAACGTCCCTGCAATTTATTGAAATGAAACATTGGAAGGCCCTTTGCCCTGCGCCCCCATAAGCTTTTTCATTGACGAACGGGACCTGATTCCGTAAGTTACCCTTGCTGTAAAAAAGGATGGATGCCCTCGGTCAAGAGGGCAGTTTAAAACGACCAATGTGCAGATAAGACCCCCTGAGGAGGACAACGGAATGCGGGCAATCGTGATCGGCGGACTTGGAGGCATGGGCCAGGGCGTGGCCCGGGACCTCATCAAGCAGGAAAAAATCACCAAAGTGACGCTCGGGGACATCAATGTTGATCCGGCCAGAATGCAGGACAAACTGCGGGCCAGCGACAAGGTATCCCTTGTCAAGGTGGACGTGAACGATCACGCCGGGCTGGTGGATGTGGTCAAGGAGCACGACGTGGTGGTCAACACGGCCGGTCCGTTTTACAAGACCGCCATCGCGGTGGCCAGGGCAGCGGTGGAGGCCGGCATCAATTATATCGACATCTGCGATGACTATGAGGCGGTTCCCATCCTCTTTTCCTCCCCGGAAATCGACGAGGCCGCCAAAAAAGTCGGGATCACCGTTTTGACGGGCATGGGCTCGGACCCCGGGACCAACAATGTCCTGGTCAAGTGGTACGCGAACCAACTGGACCGGGTGGATGAAATCCACCTCTTCTGGGTGGTCAGCATCGCGGAACTGGCCGGGGCCGCGTGGGATCACAGCCTTCACATGGTCACCGGCAGCATCCCCCAGTACATCGACGGCAGGCTCCAGTACGTGGAGGGCGGCACCGGCGAGGAGACGGCCCGGTTTCTGGAGCCGCTCGGCACGTGCGTGGTCCGCTATGTGGGCCATCCCCAGCCCATCACCATCCCCCGTTATATCGAAGGCGTCAAAAAGGTGGTCATCAAAGGGGCCTTGATCCCCCTGTGGGTGGATGAACTGATCAAACAACAGAAAGAAACCGGTTTTCTCGGCACGAAACCGGTAGACGTGAAGGGGACGCAGGTGGTCCCCTATGACCTGACCCTGAAACTGTGGAATGAAATCCCCAAGGGGAGGGACAACGGTCCCCAGGCATCCGGCTTGAAGGTGATCGTCAAAGGCGAAAGGGACGGCAAGCAGGTGACCTACACCGCGGACATCGTGGGGAGGATGGCCCCTGGAACCGGTCTTCCCGCCTCCATTGCGGCCCTCATGATGGATGCCGGCGACGTGACGGTCAAGGGCGTGGTGGCCCCTGAAGGATGCATAGATCCAGAAAAATTTCTGGCCGCCCTCTTGCAGAGGGGCGCCAAGATCCATCAGACCGAGACCATCTCATCATTGTTTGCACTCTAAAAAACGGAGGAATCCTGTATGAACGAGGCGCCAAAACTGAACCTCGCCAGGAGCCTGGCCCTTTTTGAAGAGGCCCAGTCCCTGGTTCCGGGGGGGGTCCTGGGGGCCCGCAGGCCCAGCGATTTCATCATGGGCGAATATCCCATTTTTCTGGAACACGGCAAGGGGTGCAGGCTCACCGATGTGGACGGCAACGAGTATATCGATTATCTGTGCGGATACGGCCCCATCATCCTGGGCTACCGGGAAGACGAGGTGGATGACGCGGTCATCAGACAGATCAAGGACAAAGGGTTCTGCTTCACGCTGACCCAGCGGTATCAGAACGATCTGGCCGAAAAGCTCAATGAGATCATCCCCTCTGGAGAAAGGAGCATCTTTCTCAAGACCGGTTCGGACGGAACCACCGCGGCCATTCGCATCGCCAGGGCCTATACAAACCGGATCAAGGTCATGCGATGCGGTTATCATGGGTGGCATGACTGGTGCGTGGAGATGAAGGGCGGCATCCCCAAAAAGTTCTATGAGGATGTCTATGAGTTCCACTACAATGACCTGGATCAGATCGAAGACCTCATGAAGCAGCATGGGGACCAGACCGCGGCCATCATCATGACCCCCTTTGGCCACCCCCTTCATCAGAAGATGCAGACGCCCAGGCCCGGGTTCCTTGAAGGCGTCAGAAGGCTGGCCGACCAGTACGGCGCCATTCTGGTCTTTGACGAGGTGCGCACCTGCTTCAGGCTCCGGATGGGCGGGGCCCAGGAGCTTTACGGCGTCACCCCCGATGTGACGGTTTTGGGAAAAGGCATGGCCAACGGGTATGCCATCAGCGTAGTGACCGGAAAAAAGGATGTCATGATGTCCGCTGCATCCAGGCTTTTTATATCATCCACCTTTTTCCCCAACAGCGACGGTTATGTCGCCGCGCTCAAGACCATCGAGGTCCTGGAACGGAACAACGTCCTGGAGGCCATATGGAAAAAAGGGGATTACCTCCTTCAGGGGATCCAGAAGGTGATCGACACGTACCCGAACGCGGGGGCCGAACTGAGCGGCGTGGCCCCCATGTTCTTTGTCACCTTCACCAAAGGCGATCCCGAGACCAAACGGGACAGACGGACCGATTTCTACACCCAGATGATCCGTAAGGGGTTCTTCTTTACCCCGCATCATCACGCCTATATCTGCTGGCGGCATACCCAGGAAGACCTGGACAAGACCATTCAGGCCATGGACGAATCTCTGGCATATGTCAGTGAAAAACACAAAGCCTAAGGGGGCAGCCATGAGCGACGATCTCAAAATTGTGGGCAAAAGGGTGGTTCGGAGCGACACCCTGGCCAAGGTCACGGGACAGGCACGCTACACCGCAGACCTGAAATTCCCGAAGATGCTGACTGCAAAGGTCTTAAGAAGCCCGCTTCCCCATGCCAGGATCCTGCGCATCGACCTGAGCCGGGCCCTCAAGGCGCCGGGGGTCAAGGCCGCCATCAGCGGCTTTGACGCCTACGGGGTCAAATGGGGGGTTTTCCGCTACACCCAGGATCACGCCATGCTCCCAACCGACAAGGTCCGGTACGTGGGCGAAGACGTGGCCGCGGTAGCCGCGGTGGACGAGGAAGCGGCCATGGAGGCCCTCTCCCTCATCAAGGTGGACTATGAGCCGATCCCTGCGGTCTTTGATCCCGAGGAGGCCATGCAGGAGGGCGCCCCGCAGATCCACGAGGCATACCAAAACAATATCAACATCCATGTCCATATCGACGTGGGCGATGTGGACAGGGCCATGGCCGAGGCCTTTCTGGTGCGGGAAGACACCTTCAAGGCGGCCGGCGAGGCCTATGCCATGATGGAGCCCTATGCGGTGGTGGCCTCCTATGCCAACGGCTTTCTGGACCTGTGGATGCCCAATGCCGGTCCCCATGTGCGGGCCAAGGCCCTGTCCAACCTTCTCAAGATGCCGCTCAACAGGGTGCGGGTCCGGCATATCTGTTCCGGGGGGGCATTCGGGGGCCGTTCCGAGGTATCGCCCGGGGACCTGGTGGCCTCGCTTCTGTCCATCAGGGCGGGGAGACCGGTCAAGCTGGTCCTTTCCCGGGAAGAAAACGCCACGAGCACGCGGCAGGTTCACGATATGATCGCCACGGTCAAGACCGGCATGAGCAGGGACGGGACCATCGTGGCAAAGGACTACCGTGTCATCTATGACGGCGGGGCCTACAGCTCCACCGGCCCGATCGCCACATCCATTCCCTTTTATGTGTATGAAGAGTGTTACCGATTCCCCAATGTGCGCTACAACGGCTACCGGGTCCTCACCAACAAGGGAATCCGGGGCATGTACGGATGCCACGGAAGGGCCTTCCTGGCCGGCAATGAGGCCCAGATGGACCTGATGGCCAAGGAGCTGGGCCTGGACCCGGTGGATGTACGCCTCAAAAACGGCCTCACCTCCGGAGAAATGACCGCTACCCAATCCAGGATCACAAGCTGCGGCCTGGCCCAGACCATCGCCAGGGCCTCGGAAAACACCGGCTTCAAGGAGAAATGGTCCAAAACCAGGAGAGGAAAAGGGATCGGCATGGGCTGCATCGCCATCATGTGCGGCTTCCCCATGGGGTTCCGCTCCGGATCCTCCTGTTATGTCAAGATGAACGACGACGGCCAGGCCGCTATTGTGACCGGGCTGGTGGACAATGGGCAGGGAAATGAATCCCTGGTCATCCAGGTGGCCTCCGAGGTCCTGGGGATCCCCATGGAGGACATCAATCTCATCAATGCCGATACAGAGGCAACCAACCTGGATCCGGGGGCCTATTCACAGGCCGCGACCTTTGTGGGCGCCAACGCCGTGCGAGTTGCCTGCGAAAATGCCCGCAAGAAGATCATTGCCATTGCCGCTGAAAAACTCGGCGCCCCGGCAGAGGACCTCGACCTGAAGGACCGCATGGTCTTTTCCAGGACAACGCCCGATAAAAAGATGCCAGTCCGATGGATTGTCAGGGAGGCCTTTTTCCGGGGCGACCCCATCGTGGCCACCGGCGCCTATTTCCCCAGAATCGATTTTGAAAGAGAATGGGTCTCACGGCCCTGGGGACAGATGGCCGGGACCTTTTCCTTTGGCACGTCCGTTGCCGAGGTGCGGATCGATTCACGGACCGGCCGGATCACGGTCCCCCGTTTTACAGCGGCCCATGACTGCGGCCGCCCCATCAACCCCATGGCCGTGGAGGGTCAGATGGAGGGCTCCATCCAGCAGGCAGGCATCGCCGCCATCATGGAAGGGAACCTCTGGAACCAGGGCTTCCTCCTGAACCCCGATCTCCTGGAGTACAAGGTGCCCCTGGCCTGCGACATGCCGGAAATCGACACCATCATCGTCAGTTCCATGGACCCTGAAGGTCCCTTTGGGGCAAAGGAAGGGGGCCTTACCATCCGCATGAACGCCTACAGCGCCATTGCCTGTGCCTTGACCAATGCCACAGGCAAGCTGTTCAGCGAGCTTCCCCTGACCCCTGACCGGGTCTTGACCATCCTGGAAAGAAAGAAAGGCGCCAAAAAATGATCTTGCCAAAATTCGCTTACAAAAAGGCAGAGGATGTCGCTGCGGCCATCGGCCTTTATGAAAAGGCCAAAGGCAGGGCCAGATATCTGGCCGGCGGGACCGACCTGATCCCTCGGGTTAAGCTGAGGTTGTCAACGCCTGGGGCCGTCATCGATCTAAAGGGCATAGAACAACTCCATACCGTTTCACGTAAGCGCGGTTCACTGGTCATCGGCGCCAATGTGACGCTTTTTGAACTCAAACACCATGAGGCAGTGCAGGAATATTTTCCGGCCCTCTATGAATCTCTGGATGCAACCTCCTGCGAGACCCTCCAGATGCGCGGGACCATCGGCGGGAATATTCTCCAGAACACGCGGTGTCTCCTCTACAACAAATCCCTCGAATGGCGAACGGCCCGGGGCTTCTGTTTTAAAATGGGCGGAGAGACCTGCAATGTGGTCCCCAATGCGGCCGAGTGCTTTTCCAATTACTGCAGCGACAATGCCCTTTCCCTTCTTTCGCTGTCTGCCAGCATAAAGCTGACCGGCCCCGGGGGAGAACGGAAGATAAGACTGGACAAGCTCTTCAGCGGCAACGGCACGGACCCGTTCGCCATCAGGCCTGGAGAAATCTTGACCGAGATCCATGTCCCGGTGAAGCCATCCAGCGGGGCCTACGAAAAGCTCAGGGTCCGGAACGCCATCGATTACCCCCTGTTAGGCGTGGCCGTTTCCATAAGGAACGGCTCAGGAAGGGTCTGTGTGGGAGGCATCGGTCCGGCGCCCAGGGTCTATGAGTTGCAAGACCTATCCAAGGCATCCCTCAGGCAGGCGGCCCAGCAGGCGCGTCACGACGCCAGGCCCGTATCCAACACCACGCTCTCGCCAGGCTACCGAAAAAAAATGGTCCAGGTATTGACGGAAAGGGCCGTCAAGAGGGCCTTGAAGGAGGGGAAATGATGAAGACCGTCAATGTCAAGTTTCGCGTCAATGAGGAACCCGTGGCCCTGGAGGTCAAACCGTACGAGACCCTTCTCGAAACCCTGCGGGAACGGCTGGATCTGATCGGCGGCAAGGAGGCCTGCGGTATGGGCGCCTGCGGGGCCTGCACGGTGATCGTAGACGGCATCCCGCTCCGATCCTGCCTGGTGTTGACCCCGGAGGTAGAGGGTGCATCCATCACCACCATTGAAGGCCTTGCCAGGGACGGCAGGCTCCACCCCCTTCAGGAATCGTTCATGGAAAAGGGCGCGGTCCAGTGCGGTTTCTGCACCTCCGGCATGATCCTGACTGCCAAGGCCCTTCTGGACAGGAATCCAAGACCTGCCCGAAAGGAGGTCGTCAAGACTATGTCCTCCAATATCTGCCGCTGCACCGGGTACAAAAAGATCGTGGAGGCGGTCGTGGATGCCTCTTTCAGGGGCAAGAGAAATTGAACTGAGGGTTGTGCATGTGTTTGCTGGATGCCCCTGCCCTGCTTCAACCGGCCACAAACACCGGAGGTCGGAAGTCAGTCGCTCCAGGCGAAAACCCAACAAACCCCGAACCCCAGCAACGAGCAATCAGTATCACCCCTGCTTTAGCACCTCTCTGAGCTTGGCGCCGAGGGTCTGGACGCTAAACGGCTTCTGTAAAAAGTGGACCCCGGGATCCAGAATCCCGTGGCGCCCGATCACGTCGGCCGTGTAACCGGACATGAACAGACACTTGAGGTTCGGCCAACGTGCAAGCAGTTGCTCTGCCAGGTCCCGGCCGTTCATCCCGGGCAGAATCACATCGGTCATGATCAGATGGATTTCTCCTTTGTGTTTCTCGACCGTGGCGATCGCCTCTTCCGGACTGCCTGCTGACAGGACCGTGTACCCCAGCCGTTTCAGCATGCTCTTGCCGATCTCAAGGAGCATGGGCTCGTCCTCCACCAGCAAAACCGTTTCATGTCCCTCACTGGGGGGTTCGGCGTGCGTCCGTCTCGGTGTCTCTACGGGCTCCCCCCTGTGTCGAGGCAGATATATCCTGAACACCGTCCCCTGTTCGGGTTCGCTGTAAACGTTGATAAAGCCGTTATTTTGGCTGACGATTCCATATACCGTGGCCAGGCCGAGACCGGTTCCCTTTCCAGGGTCCTTGGTGGTGAAAAAAGGATCGAAGAGGTTATCCATCACTTCTTTGTCCATGCCGCTGCCGTCGTCGCTCACGGACAAAAGCACATACTCGCCGGGAACACATTCCCCGCGATGGGCGACGTAGTCCGCATCAGCCACCACGTTCCGGGTCTCGATGGCCACAGTCCCCACATCGGCAATGGCATCCCTGGCATTGACGCAGAGATTGGCCAGGATCTGATCTACCTGGGTCGGGTCCATCAAGACCGGCCAGGTATCGGGACACGGCCTCCAGATCAGACTGATGTTTTCGCCGATCAGCCGTCCCAGCATGCTGAGCATCCCTTCCACCGTGCCGTTCAGGTTCAGGACCACCGGCTGGATGACCTCCTTTCTCGCAAATGCCAGCAACTGCCGAACAATCTTTGCGGAACGTTTGGCGCTCTCCTCTATCTGCAACAGTTTTCGGCGCAGTGGAGATTCCGGGCCGACCTCCATGAGGCCTATCTGGGCCTGACCTAAGATCACGGTCAACATGTTGTTGAAGTCATGGGCCACCCCGCCGGCCAGCCTCCCGATTGATTCGAGCTTCTGGGCCTGATTCAGCTGCACGTGAAGCTTTTGCTTCTCTTCCTCGGCCCGTTTGCGCTCGGTGATGTCGCGGACAGCGCTCACCCGCCACACGTCCCCCTGCTTACGGAAGTTGCGGGACTCGATCTCGGCAAAGAATTCCTCCCCATTTTTTCTCCTCGCTCGAATGATGTAAGGCGGAGCAATCTCCCGTGCGATGTTCTCCCGTACGATCGCGTGATCATCTTCATGAATGAAATCCATGAAGTTGCTGCCGATCAGCTCCTCTCGCTCGAAACCCAGCATCTGGGCCAGGGACGCGTTCAGATCCATTGCAATGCCGTCCTTATGGATCAGGATCCCTTCAAGGGTGACATTGGAGAGGAGGCGGTTCCGCTCCTCGCTGTCCCTCAGCGCTTCCTCAGCCTGTTTGCGCTCGCTGATGTCCATTGCCACGCTGAGGATGGCCGGCTGGCCGTGCCACTGGATGGCCTTGGCGTATACCTCAAGGGGAAACCTCGAACCGTTTTTCCGAAAGTGGGAGATCTCGAACCGGGCCTCGCCTGTCTCTGCAATACAGCGCATTCGCTCGGCAATCCATGCCTCGCTTTCAGGTGCATCCAGGTCGTGCAGGTTTATCGCAAGAAATTCTTCAAGACTGCCATAACCATGGAGGGAAAGCGTTGCTCTGTTGGCGAACAGAAAGCGGCCCTGGGTATCGTGAATCGTGATCGACGCGGGCGCCTCATCCAGCATTTGCCCCAGGAGCCCGATTCGCTCATCGCTCTTTATGGACTCCACCGATTTCCAGACCGAATCCATCAGGAGCGTAACTTCGAGCGCATCGGTCTCACCGTAATCCGAGGGCTTGTTGGCCACCCCGACCACGGCGACGATCCGATCGTTGTATATAACCGGAACGGTGAGGAATCGGGTCAGATGGGCGTGACCCTTTGGATAGCCCTTCTTGAGGGGGTTGTCCGCCTGAAAATCATTGACCAGAATCGGCCTGCGCTGACGAACCGCCTCGCCCCAGATGCCGGTATTGTCCAGATCATAGCGGGTTTGTGGGTCAGTGATGGTGCATTCCTTCATAACCTCCTTGGACCAGGTGTTTAAAATGAATTCGCGCTGGTCTTCATCATAGAAGTAGATATAGCCGATCTTGCTCTGCGTGAGGGCAATAGCCTTTTCAAGGGCGTAATCCAGAAAATCCTGAACACTGTCCCCGCGATACTGGAGAATGTCGACTACAGCCTTGAGACGCTCTGCATTGCGTCGGATTTCCTCTTCTGCAAACGATGCCGCCATAGCAGCCCCGTTTTGCTCAATTCGATTCTTGGTCATTTTGCGTATCGCCTTCCCCATTCTTGGCCCCTCTGAGTTATTCTCCCTCGTTAATTCTCAGCAACCAATCCTCAGCTCTGCCCCAGCGCCTTATCCACCGCCGGCCTCAGGGTCGCCAGCTGAAACGGCTTGGCAACAAAGGCCTGGGGCTGCTCGGGATTCTCCGCTGCCATGACCTGGGCTTCATCATACCCGCTGGCCAGAATAACAGGGATATCGGGCCGTATCTTGCGCAGGGACGTCAGGGTTTCCCAGCCGTTCATCCGGGGCATGCTCAAATCAGTGAGCACTAGGCGGATGTCATGCGCCCTGACCCGGAAAATCTCCACGGCCTCAAGGCCGTCTCTCGCAGTGAGCACCTCAAACCCAAAGTGCTCTAACATGGCCTTGGTGGCATCACGAACCATCTGCTGGTCCTCCACCAGCAGAATAACCCCGCCCTCTGTCACATCCTGTTCGGCCGCCGTTTCTTCATGGGCGGTATCGGGCAACGCATCGAACGAGAATGGGAGCAACACATGGAATGCGCTCCCTTTGCCGGGCTCGCTCTCAACCGCAATAGCGCCGCCAAACGACTTGACAATCCCCAGGGCCACGGCGAGGCCCAGGCCCCTTCCTGTAAACTTGTCCGTATAGAAAGGATCAAAAATTCGGCCAATCATTTCAGGGGCCATCCCGAGACCGTTGTCTTCCACGGTGAGGCAGGCATACCTGTCTGATGAAGCTTGCCAGTCCACAGGGAATCGATGATCCCCGCAAATATCGGACCGATTTGCCGTGGAAAGCGTGACGCGAATTCGACCCTCTCCATCCGGTATGGCCTCCCAGGCATTGGCAACCAGGATCGCCAGCACCTGACCGATCTGGCCTGGATCGGCCTTGACCACCGGTCCCGGCATTGGAAGATCGGTTTCCACAACGACCCGATCCGGGATCCCTTCCCGAAGTTCTGTCATGTGATGGATGCAGGTTTTGGAAAGATCGATCAGGATGGGTTTTGAAGTGGTTTTCCCCAGGAAGGTCAGCATCAAACGACCCATTTCAGCCGCACGCCGCGTTGCCTTATTGGCCTCAGTCAGCCGCTCTGCAACATGTTCTCCATCGCTGAGATCCATCTGCGCCAGCTCCAGGTTGCCCATAACGGCGCCCAAAAGGTTGTTGAAGTGATGGGCCACGGCCCCGGCCATGCGCGAGAGACTTTCGGCCTTTTCCATCTGATTGAGGCGCCGTTCCAAGGCGATTCGCTCCGTCTCTGCTGCCTTGCGCTCGGTTACGTCCATGTGGGTCCCGGTCATCAGCAGGGGCTTCCCCTCAGCAGACCATCTCACCACCTTCCCCCGGTCCTCAATCCATAGCCACCGCCCGTCCTTGTGCCGCACTCGGAACTCGCATTCATAGTGAGGGAGTTTCCCCGCGAAATGCGCACTGAGAGTCTCTTTGGCCTGTTTCAGGTCCTCTGGATGGCACAAGTCGATCCATGTCTGGATGCCGACGGGCTGCAGCTCTTCAAGGGTATACCCCAGCATTTCGGCCCAGCGTTCATTGAACACGGTTTCTCCGGTCTGAACGTGCCACTCCCATGTCCCTGCCCGGGTGCCCTCGATGACCATGGAGAGCATCTCGCGCTCGTGGGCCAGGGCGTCTGTCATCTCTTTTCGCTCGGTCACGTCGTCGCACACAAATATGATCTTTTCCAGTTCCCCGTTGCTGTTCCGGATCGAATCGAAGATCCCTTCGTGATAGAAAACAGCGCCGTCTTTCCTCACGGCACGGTATCCTGTGGTGATTCGCGATACTTCACCGCTGATCCCTCTTTGTAAGATGCCCGCCAGACGTTCCACATCATCAGGGTGGATGAATGCGAAGGCGGACGTCCCCACCAGTTCCTCAGGTTCGTATCCCAGTTCGCGATGGGCCTGGTTGACATATTCATAAGTCCCTTTGGCATCTATTATACCGATCATGGACCCGGTGTTTTCGGCGATCATACGAAACCGTTCCTCGCTCTCTTTGAGCCGCTGTTCCCGGTGGACCCGCTCGCTGATATCCTGAACAAAGGCAACGAACTGCCCGCCTTCCTCCGGGCTGTACTGGACGCTGACCTCCACATCAAATACGGTCCCGTCTTTGCGTCGATGCCGGGAAATGAATCGATGCTCACCCTGTTCCCTGATCTTTTGCATATGCACTTCGGAGTCGCCCGCTTCTTCCACGGCGTCCAGATCATGGACGTGCATGGACAGGATTTCCGCCTCGCTGTATCCCGTCATCTGGCAATATTTTTCATTGACTTCCAGAATACGGCCTTCCATATCCGTGGTCAAAAATCCGTTCATTGCGGTCTGAAGGATACGGCGATGGTGTTTCTCACTTTCACGGAGGGCCTGCTCCATCAGGCGGCGCCCGCCTCGGCTCACTATAAGCCGGCCCAGGAGCGCCGTGGTTGCCGGAAAAATGAGCATGATCGGCAGACCGATCTTACGGACCACACTCAGCCCCACCGGCCAGGGTAAGAGGAAGAGCATGCACAGGAGCATGGCCACATGGGCGGCGACCCCCAGGAGAAACAGTTCGGCTGTTGAGAGGTCCTGACCTTTGTTTTTCCGTAAGTGTCTCCAGGCCAGACCCATGCCGGAGGTGACCGCAATGGCGGCGACCCCGGGCCACGCCCCTGACCCGCCCTCGGACAGCCGGAATGCGGCTGTCATGAGCGCGGCCAGAATGGTGGGTACGGTTCCAAAGAAAAGTCCGGACATGCAGAGGAGGACCGAGCGCGTGTCAAACACAATTCCCGGAGCAAACTGCCAGGGATTCATCATGACCGCAACGCCCATAATCCCGACAATAATCCCTGTCAGAAACTGACGGGGTTCCGGTGTTCCCCCTCGGGCCCGTGTTCCCAGCATATCGTATATCAGGGCCAGGGCCAGCAGGAGCGCTGCATTGTTGACCAGGGCGATAATGCTCGATGTATTCATGGGTTCATATTTCCCTCAAGGCAGCCTGACAGACCCAACCATATTTTTTACAGTGGAAGAACGCTCCCCAATGGGCAAGAACGACATGCTCTGTGTGAGCGGCGTCCTTGCCGTGGGATCAAGGCTTTGCCCGCAATGCATCGCAGGTTCAGATTCAGAAATCCCTGAAGTCGTCATCATCCATAGGGATCACCTCTTCGGGTGTCGGCTTTGCCTTTTTCATCGGGGCGACAAGGGTCTTCAGTTGGGCCTTGCTTCCCTTCTGTTTGGCTGTTTTTGTCATGGATTTTGAAGTCCGCTGGTGGCCGTTTAATGAACTCCCCCCGACCATTGCAACCAGCTCCCCTACAAATTCCTGCATCTGTTCGGCCTGGGCGTTCAGCTCTTCAGAGGCCGCCGCCGATTCTTCGGCGTTCGCCGCCACCTGCTGCACCACCTTGTCCATCTCCGCTGCGGCCTTGTTGATCTCCTCGATCCCCTGGGCCTGCTCGTTCGATGCCGCGGAGATCTCATCTACCAGGCCGCCCACCTTCTGCGCGATCTCCATGTTCTCTCTGAAGGCCTCCTGGGTGGTCTGGGTCAACTCGTTGCCGTTTTTGACCGCCTTGATGGTGTTTTCGATGAGATCAGACGTATTCTTGGCCGCGTCCGCTGCCCTCAACGCCAGGTTGCGGACCTCATCGGCGACCACCGCAAACCCGGCCCCGGCCTCGCCGGCCCGGGCCGCTTCCACCGCGGCGTTGAGGGCCAGGAGATTGGTCTGAAAGGCGATCTCATCGATGGTCTTGATGATCTTGCCGGTTTCCTCGCTCGACTGGGTGATCTCCTCGATGGCACTGGCCATTTCGGCCATATGGCGGTTCACCTTGTCCACAATCTGTCCGGCTTCTGCCATCATGGTCTTGGCTTCGTTGGCATTGTCCGCGTTCTTCCGGGTCATGGAAGACATCTCTTCCAGAGAGGAAGAAGTCTCCTCGATTGAGGCGGCCTGCTCGGCAGCCCCCTCTGCCAGGGACTGGCTGCCCGCCGACACCTGCTGAGATGCCGAGGACACCTGGTCGGAACCCTCACTCAACCCTTCGATGATCCGCTTCACGGGGCGGGTGATGCTCCGGGTGATAAAAATTCCCAATGCCAGGGCCAAGAGCACGCCCACAATCATGGCGACCATGGTGAATACCTGGATAAAGGTCGCCTGGGCATTTGCGTGGCCGGATGTCTCTTCAGCCACCTTGTCATTGATCTCAACGATTCTGTCGAGAAGTTGATTGGCTTCAACTTGAGCGGTCCGGGCCACTTCCATGGCTTGGTGTTCGGCCTCATGCTGAAGGGCTACGCCCTGATCGGCCAGGATGCGGAGTTCCCTCAGTTTGTTGAAGGTAAGGTCCATGGCCGGCATGAGGTCGGATTCAAGCACTTTTTGCGCCTCGTAAGTGTCCCCGCCAGCGGCAATAATCGTCTTGATCTTTGCAACAGCATCATGAAAGCGGCGGTGTGGATCGGCAACCTCCTCCATCAACCTTTTGGCTGCTGTATTGTCGGTCTTGAATGAGGTCAACCATTTTCCAAAGGCGCAATCCTGGTGACTTTCACCGCCCTGGAAAACGGTCCCGTCCTTCAGGAGGCTGAGCGTGTCAGTGACAAGTTTGTAATGGTCCCCTCGAAAGATCTCAAGATCCCTGGAAAGTGCAACCGGATCACCCAGATCCAGGGCGTCGATCTTGCGCTCCACTTCCATGAACCGGTTGTTTTCCTCCCGCCACTTGTTCCAGGAGGGCACGAACTGCTGCCACAATCGCCCCTCCTCGGCCGTCTGCGTCAGGGGCTCGTAAATCTTCCATGCCGCCTCATAATGCTCTCGGGCCTTGGCGATATTGTCGTATTGACGCTGTCTGACGGATTTCTCTATGCCAGGATCCAGCAGGGTCCGCTGCGCCGATTTGACATCATTGGCTGCCGCCTTGATCCTCAACAGACTTTCCACGCTCGGCAGGCGGACCTCCCCGATCTCGCAGATGTCTGTCTTGCTGCTCACTGCGCCATAATAACCGATGATCCCCAAGATAAGGGTAATCACGCTCACCGCGATAAATCCTGATATAATTTTGGTTCCCAATTTCATGTTTTTAAACATACCTGCCTCCTTTGCCTTTCTAAAATGAGTCGTTGCCAAATATCCTTCCGCCAAGCAATTTCCGACCCCTGTCTTGCTATGCCCTTCCCATATCAAACGAGCGTTGCGCCGGCAGGAGCCCCTTGCCTTCAGAGTCCAGCTTCCAAAGCATCCACCTCATCCGATGTCAGGACCCTGTCGATATCGAGCAGGATCTTGACGCCCCCACTGATCTTGGCCATGCCCAGGATATATTCCGTATTGAGCCGCGTGCCGAATGTGGGGGTGGGTTCGATCTCTTCGCCTTTGATATTCAGAACTTCGGACACTGAATCTACTACAATGCCGATGATGATTTTGCCGCTCTCCTGCTTGATCTCCACCACAATGATGCAGGTCCGCTCCGTGTAACCAATCTCCTTCATCCCGAACCTGAGTCTCAGGTCGATCACCGGGATCACCTGACCACGGAGGTTAATGACACCCTTCACGAAATCCGGGGTCTGAGGCACAGATGTAATCGGCATCATCCCGATGATTTCCTTGATCTTCAGTATCCCGATCCCGTACTCCTCTTTATCCAGGGTGAAGGTCAGATACTTGCCTTCCTGATGCGCCATGACCTTCACCGCCTGGTCAATTTTTTCTGCCAATTCAGACACTCCTCTCACATCCTTTCTTGATGATCTCGTCCAAAAATTACGAATTGGACTCGCAAAACCTACAATGAATTTCCCTCGTCAACCCTTCTCCCTGCCTGCCAATCAATTCGGCTCATTGTCTCATTGCAATATATCCATCTGTATCACCACCCTCATTTTCCATTGATGCCGGTGCATTCGCGATGAACAATATTCTGAAGCGCCAGGGTCAAATCTGCGTAATCGCTGTCGGTGAAGGTGATAAACCGCGGGTAGAATTTATGCGCCTTCAACATGGTATCCCTTCCGGCATTAGGGAGGATGAGGGCAACAGGCAGGTCGTACATTTGGTCTTTCAACAATATCAAATGGTTCAGGATCCTCTGGTCCCCTACGATGAAGACCATTATGCAGACATCTCCTCGCGGCTGCTGAAACCTGGCGTAGAGTCTCTCCAGAGACCGGTAGACCTCGGCCTGCTGGTCCAGGTCTTCCAGGATGCCTTTGATCCTGTGTTCCTCTCTTCGCATGTCAGATGAAAACAGCAAGACAGACATGTAAGCCCCCATAGAGTCTTTTCGGTTTTGGTGATTGCCAACCCCTTTAAGACAAAATGCATGCCAGAACGGCCCAGGAGAATGTTCGCCATGATATTGGACGGGATTACAAATGGTTGCATTAGACAGAGAAGAATGCGGCATGGGAAACAGGAATTCGGATTTTCAGGACTTGTCCTGATGTCGGGACAGAGATTGTCCTGATTTCAGGACGACTGTCAGGACGCTGAAATCACAAAAAACTGAAGTAAAGAATGGGGTAGGAGCAAATATAAAGATGGAAAAACAAGGGGTTGAGGCATCAAGCCGTAACTTCTCAAAAAGTTCGGGCACACATGATGCCTTTATCTTGATAGTTGATTAAAAAAGGTCAATTTAGCCAATGGAGTTTAGGCGTAAGCCTTTTATAAAATCCTGACGGATAAATTCCACCCGAACTTTTTGAGAAGTCACATAAAGCCCGATGAAGGAGGAATTATGATCCTATAAACTGAACCAATCCGGGGATGCAACCGAAATGTTTGTCTCTTGAAAAAAGCTGATACCCATGCTGAAAGGCAATGGATGCGATCCAGATATCATTGGTTGGTATCGGCGTCCCAGCCTTCCTGAGCGTGTTCAAGATTGAAGCATAGAAATCCGCAGTCTCATCATCGATAGGATGAACAACGACTCTCGGAGAATCCAGGAAGAGATGAAGTTCCTCCCTGTTCTTCATTTCTCGGGTCCCGGCCTTGAAACCCGAGAACAGTTCACCGATGCTAATCGCTGAAAAACCAATAACATCGATTCTTCTCAATACACGTACCACATCCTCATCGCCCTTCATGGCGAATGAATATATGTTGGTGTCGATCAAAACGCGTTTCATTTCCAGAGTTCCGGGTCGGTTTTTCGTTCCTGGGCGATTTTCGCATGGATTTCTCTGAATTCATCATCGCTCCAGCTTCCGAATAAGTGATCCAAGTCATCGTATTCACGGAGGTGTTTTTTCCCTTTACCGAGACCCAGGCCATCCTTGACAATCTCAAGGGTAAGCTGGTTGATGCTCTTACCTTGTTCTATGGCGGTCGATTTCAACTTTTCAGCCACTTCTGGTTCCACTCCTCTGATGGTTACAGCCTTCATGATGCCCCCTGTGATTTCATTTAACGATTGCATATTGATGACATTCTATAGCATCAACCACCTGATGTCAAAGGATATCATAAAGCTTAGCCCGATCCCGCTTTCGCATCGACGACTTTCCGTGAGGCCTGTTTTTGCTGTGCTGAGGCCAGCTTGCGCCTTATGAAATGTCAATCGACAATCGTCAATGCCCTTACGGGCACACTACCAACGGAGTACATCACGAGGATTGCTGATATCTTGCCCCTGCGAATCACGATGGGGTTTTAGAGAGGTGGTATTTCTTGAACCGGGCGTAGACATTGGACCGCGTGATCCCGGAGATGCGGCAGATCTCCTGTATGTCCCCCCCCGTGGCTGAGATCAATCGCTGAAAATAGTCTTTTTCAGTAGCGTCCATCAACTCTTTCAGTTGAGGGAACGTTTCCTTTGTGTCGACGCCGACCCCGGACTGCCGTGGTTTCTCTGACTCTGTGCCGACAGACGCCCTTGCCAACTTGGACCGGATATAGACGGGAAGGTGGATGGGAAAAAGCGTAGGCATTTCACGGGATTCGGAAAGCGCATTCTCCAGGGCATGAATCAATTCGCGGACATTTCCGGGCCAATGGTATTGGGTAACGGCCTCGAGAAACTCAGGTGAATAGCCCTTCTGGCCCGGCCCGTACTTGCCGGAAAGCCTTGCCAGATAATAGGAGGCGATGTCCTTGATGTCCCCTTGGCGGTCTCGCAAGGCCGGAATGCAGATGGACAGGGATTGAAGCCTGAAGAGAAGGTCCTCCCTGAAGGTCCCGTTCTTGACCATATCATTGATGTCCCGGTTCGTTGCGGCGATCAGCCTGAAGTCGCTGGCAGTGTCCTTTTTGCCTCCTACCGGCCGGAACCGCCGTTCCTGCAGCACCCTTAGAAAGGCCTTCTGCTGCGCCAAAGGGAGTTCACCTACCTCATCCAGAAAAAGCGTTCCTTTGTCCGCCTCCTTGATCAGGCCCTCCCGGGCCCGGTCCGCGCCGGTAAAGGCCCCCTTTTCGTGCCCGAACAGGGTGCTTTCGATCAGGGTCTCGGGAAGGGCCGCGCAGTCCACCACCACAAAGGCGTGTTCCCGGCGTTGACTGTTTTCGTGGATCGCCCGCGCAAACAGCTCTTTGCCGGTCCCTGTTTCCCCGGTAATGAGGACATTGGCATCGCTGTCTGCGGCGTTGGCCACCAGCTCGAGACACGCCTTGATCTCGGGGCTGTTCCCCACGATCCCTTCCCGATTCAGGACCAAAGGGGTCTTGCGCCTGGCCTTTTCCTCTCGGTATTGGAGGACCCGGGCAAGGGGGAGCTTCACCTTTTCTGCGGTCAGGGGCTTTTCAACATAGTCCCACGACCCGCTCTTAATGGCCAGTTCGGCACCGTCGCTGCTCCCCTCACCCGTGATAATAACGACCTCGGGAGACCTCGCAATTTTCTTAATCCTGGGAATGGCCTCAAGGCCGTTTCCGTCCGGCAGGTTGACATCCAGAAAAACGAGGTCAAAGCCATCTTTGGATGCCAGAGACACTCCCTCTCTGAGACGGTGCGCACACATGGCTTGATGCCCCATGGAGTTCAAAAACTGCGACAGGGCATCACACAGAACCGTGTCGTCGTCTATGATCAGAATGTGGGCCATGGCTGGTTGCTCGTTGCTGGTTGCTGGTTACGGATTGAAGTGCAGCGGAAATACCGTCTTTAGCGGGATTGTTCGATGGCCGGATTTTTGAGATCATACAATTTACACTATTTTCCGGATAAGGCCTGCAATATGTCTTGGTCGTCTTGGTTCAACACCGTAGCTCTGGCGCAGTGATGCAACCTCCCGGGTCAGAGGCCAGACGAGATTGATCCGCTCTGCGGCTGTCCGGGGATCAGGCATCACTTTTCTACGCTCTGCCATTCAATAAATGGTTGTCCGGAACCTGTCCATATGTGGACACTACCATTGTTTCCAAACAATATCAACTGGATAATTAAATCGGCAGCGATTTTCGCTTTGCCATGTGGCAGATCGTTCTTATTGTTCGTGGTGACGCCGGCAGGCGTTTGTTCGCTTCACCTTTTCCAATCGCCAATTATCAATCGAAAATCCTCAATCCCCAATGCCCTCACGGGCACGCCACTAACCATTAACATTTACGCCAAATACAAAAAGAGTAGGGCCGACCCTCTCCATCCTGGCTTGACTACATGGATTATCTACCATATTATGGAACCAGATTGAAGCGCGAATCCTATCAAAGGAGGTAGCAACGTGGAGATTTCAACACCCTTATCTCCTGAATCCCTAACTGCTGTTGAGATTTTGGAGAGTATCGATGAAAGTTGCCGGAGCCAGGCGTTGGAGATGTTGAGAAACTTTGTGTATGAACTCCGTAGCGAGCAGAAATGGGAGGAATTGTATTCAAATCATCCCGGTCCGATGAAAGAGATGGCAAAACAGGCGCTTCAGGACCATAGAGATGGCAACAGCCGGAAACTGTAATGAATTCGGTTACTGTTAAGTCATACTGGAAATCGTACAACGATCTACCGCCGGATGTCAGGAAACAGGCGGATACGAAATTTGAACTCTGGAAGAAGGATCCTTTTCATCCTTCACTCCATTTCAAATGCGTGAATGTCGATGATAATATCTGGTCTGTGAGGATCAATACGGACTATCGGGCTCTCTGTGTCAGGGACAGGGATCTGGTCGTTTGGTACTGGATTGGCGACCATAACAGATACAAACAGCTTCTGAAATCTTTGTAACCGATCCTTGTTCTGCCAATTGTCAATAGGATGCCCTTGCGGGCATACTACAAGCTTTGCGGAACGACGGCAGGAAAGTGACTTCCATTTTTCGTAGTGACGCCGTCAGGCGTTTGTCCCTCTTCGCTGCGGGGCCAGGAAAAAACCCAACGAACTCAATAAACCCAATGAACCCAACAAACCCCAAAAACGAGTACCCAACAAACCCGCAACGAGTAACCCGGAACTAGCAACCAGCAACGCGCAACCAGCAACCATCCCCTATTCCACCGCCTCCCGGATGGCACGGGCCATTTGATGCATGACAATCGGTTTGGGGACAAAGGCCCGGATGCCCATTCTCTTGGCAGCGTCTTCATTAATCTGCTCGCTGAATCCGGTGCACAGGATGATCGGGATGTCAGGCCGGACGGCCATGAGTTCAAGGGCCAGGTCCTTCCCGGTCATACGGGGCATGGTCTGGTCGGTAATCACCACATCAAAGGCCTCAGGTGCTTCACGAAAGAGGTCAAGGGCTTCCAGACTGTCGGTTTTTGCGGTGATCCGGTAACCCAGTCTTTCCAACAATGGCTGGATGGCCGTTACTGCGGCCTGTTCATCGTCCACCAGGAGGATGTGTTCCGTCCCTTTGGGCAATTCCGATTTCTCTTCCTGAACAGTGGAGGCATGGGCATCCACAATGGGAAGGTACACGTGAAAGACGCTCCCCTTGCCCACCTCGCTTTCTACGGCAATGTGCCCATTACAACTCTTCACAATCCCGTGGACCACCGCCAGCCCCAGTCCAGTCCCCTGCCCCTGCTCCTTGGTGGTGAAGTACGGATCAAAAATTTTGTCAACAATATCCGGAGGCACCCCTGAGCCCGTATCGCTGACCGACATTTTGAGAAAGTCCCCTAAAACAACCTCTCCGATTCCGTTTGTCTCCTCTGGGGCCACACGGGCCTCCATAAGCATCACCTTCAATTGGCCCCCTGTCTCCCGCATGGCGTGGGCCGCATTGGTGCAGAGATTCATCACGATCTGGTGCATCTGCGTCGGATCTGCCAGGACCATATCGCGGTCGGTATTGATCTCATAGCTGAGATCAACAATGGATGGGATGGTGGCCCTCAAAAACTTGACCGCCTCCTTCACGATCAGGGATGCCTTCAGAGGAATCTTCTCTTTTTCTTTGACCCGCGCAAAGGTCAGGATCTGTTGCACCAGTTTCCTGGCCCGGTCTCCCGATTTGTAAATCTGCTTCATGTTCATCTGCAACGGGCTGTCCTCGGGGAGATCCATCATAGCCAGTTCCGCGTGGAGCATGATCGGGCTGAGGATGTTGTTGAAGTCATGTGCGATTCCCCCTGCCAGGTTGCCGATGGCCTCCATCTTTTGGGCCTGTGCAAGCCTTTTTTCCATTTCGATCTCGGATGTCACATCCCGTTTAACCGCCACAAAGTTGGCGATATCGCCCCTCTCATCAACAACCGGCGAGATGGAGCACTCCTCTGTATAAAGGGAACCGTCTTTTCGCCGGTTGACGATGCGATTCTTCCATGTCTTTCCGCTGACAATGGTCTGCCATAAATCCTTGTAGAACGCCTCGTCGTGTTTCCCGCTTTTGACTATGCGCGGGTTTCTCCCTATGACCTGATCTTTCTTGTACCCTGTCACTCTCTCAAATGATGGATTGACGTACTGGATATCTCCCTTCCTGTCTGTAATTACGATCGCCTCGTCTGACTGCTCAATGGCGGACATGAGCCGGGCGCGCTCCTCCTCGGCCAGCTTCTCTCGAGCAACATCCCGACCGAGGATAAGCGTCGTCGGTTTGCCTTCAAAATCAATGACCACAGAACTGGACTTCACCCAGAGACGTTCGCCATTGCACCGCAGCATCTGATAGTCAATGGGCGGATTCTCCTGGCCTACCTCAACTTTTGTAATTCGCCTGCGGACGATATCCCTGTACTCGGGCGCAACGCTGTGGAGAGCGTCCAGGCCGATCATTTCCTCAGCATTTGCATATCCGCAAAGCTTAGCCCCAGCGGGGTTTACGAAAACGAATTTTCCTTCACGCACAGCAAGGATAGCGAGGGACGCAGACTCGATAATCGTACGAAATCGTCGTTCGCTTTCTGCCAGCGCTTTCTCTGCCCGCTTGCGATCGGTGACGTCCTGAAATACCTCAAGTTTTGAGATGGTGCCGTCGTTGTTTTTGAGCGGCAAGTCAACAAGTTCATAATGCTTCCCGGTCTTGGAAGAGTGCCAGTCCCAGCAAACGGTTTCGCCCTTGAAAACCTTGTTATTTTGACACCATGGACAAGGACTGGGCAATCCATGAAAGTATGCGTAACATTTGAGATCAAGGGGTTCTCCAAACTGATCACGCAAAAACCGGTTTACATACTCGACGCAGTAATTCTGGTCGACAATATAGATTCCATAAGGGAAACCTTCCAGGATTTGCTTGAACCGTTCACGTTCGCTTCTGAGGGCCTGCTCAGTCTCCTTGAGCTTGGTAATATCGATCGCCACGCCCAGCATACAATCCGGATTGTGCGGCAGTGAGATGGGCGCTTTCGTGGTATAAAACCAGGAGGTCGTGCCATCCTCTCTGGTCAGGGCTTCGCTGGGGATCGCTCTCGGCCTTTTCGTTTCTATTACCTCCCTGTCGTCGGCCATAAAAGCCACGGCCTCTTCCAGCCCCAGTCTACCCATTTTGGCAAGCTCCATGTCGGTCCTGCCCAGCATCTCATCCGGCGTGCTATGATACAGACGGGCGATGGCATTATTGACCAGAAAGTATCTTCCATCATGGTCCTTTACAAAAACGCAATTAGGCGTTGCATCAAAGACTGTCCTCAAAATGGTCCTGGACTCCTCCAATTCCAGGAGTGTACGCCTGCCCTCCGTAATGTCTCGCATCATGCCTATAATGCCCGTGGGCGCATTTTCCTGATCGTACACAAAATTGGCCTGGACTTCGCCAATGACCGTGGAACCGTCTTTGGCAATCAGTTCAAGCTCCACTTGAACAGGTTCCCTATTTCTTTCGCCGCGCTGCTCTTTGGCGACCTCGTCATGATACACACGGAGGCAGCGTGAATAAGAATCGGGCGACATCAAATCCTTCAGGGGCAAGGCCATGGCCTGTTTGCTGGTATACCCCAGCACCAACTGGATAGAAGGACTGAAATAGGTAATGCGCATATCCAGGTCCATGGTCCAGATCACATCTGTGATGTTTTCGAGCAGGAACCGGCACTTCTCTTCGCTTTCACGCAAGGCGTTTTCGGCCTTCTCCAGGTCCTGAACCCTCTGTTCCAATTCCTCATAAGCAGGCTTTTCAGGCATGATGACCTCGGTGCTGGTTGCGGGTTGCAAAAAACAAAATTCCTTGATACGTCAGTTGCCGGTGTTCAGCCCTTCTCCCTTGGCAGCATCTCCAAGCCTGGAATCAAAGGTTAGCAGCAAGCATCAGTTCGGGGAGATTTTTCTGCAGCGTCTTTGCCGCAGCAAGGTGCCAGAGATCCGCCCCGCGCAAGGGCTATTTTCCAGACAAAGCTCTGGTGGTTTTCCAATCAGGAGAACCAGACATCCGTCTCCAGGGCCCTTGCGCCAATACATCGATAGCGGTAGTTTCAAGCGGCTGTGAAATAACACCTTCCCTTTTCATACGACTGGCAACGGCACATACTTCTCACCATTAACCATCAACAACTACCAAGCTCAAACAAATAATACCCGATCAGCATCAAAGAAACCCAAAAAATTCGATGAACCCAAGAACCACCAGCGAGCAATCCCGCCTGCGGGATCTCCGCCGCGCTTCGACCAGCAACCAGCAACGAGTAACCCGCAACGAGCAACGTTCCTTCAACTATCCAAACCCCCCCTCGCCTTTTCCGCCAACTCCCTAGAAGAAAACGGTTTTTCCATAAAGTGACCGCTGGTGTCAATAATTCCGTGCTGGGACATGACATCCGCGGTGCAGCCCGACATAAACAGACACTTGATGGAAGGCCGCGTTTCCTTCACCCGCCTCCACAATTCCCGGCCGTTCATATGGGGCATCACCACATCCGACAGCAGCATATGAATCTCCCCTTTGTGCTGCTTGGCCGGCGTTAAGGCCTCCTCAGGGCTCCCGGCAGCCAGGACTGTATAGCCCTGTCTTTCGAGGGCTGCCTCACATGCAACAAGAAATGTCTCCTCATCTTCTGCTGCCAGGATCGTTCCGGCGCCGACGGGAATCCTCTTTTGAACGGCGTTTTCCGGATTGGGCGCTTCGTCATTGAATCGAGGGAGACGGATTTTTATCGTGATCCCCTACGTTAAGTGATTGGTGGGAAAACAGCAGTATTGGATTTCATCGGTCACGTCATCCATCGAAAAGGTTTTCGTAAAGCTCCTGGACCGAGCCCACGCCGGACACTTTCATGGAACGGGGAATCTTGAGAGAGTCAAGGCTCGTTTTGGGAAGGATGGCGTTGAGAAATCCTAACTTCATGGCCTCGTTCAGCCGCATCTCGGGCTGGCTCACCCCCCGGACCTCGCCGGCCAGACCCACCTCGCCGAATACCACCAGGTCCCGGCTGAGGGGCCGGTTCAGGAAGCTCGACATCATGGCCGACACGATCCCCAGGTCCGCGGCCGGTTCGTCCACCTTCAGGCCCCCGGCCACATTTACAAAGATATCCTGGTCCCCCAGTTCCATGCCCAGCCTCTTTCCCAGCACGGCCACCAAAAGGGAAATGCGGTTGTGGTCCACGCCGATGGCTGTTCTGCGCGGCATGCCCAAGGGACTGGGGCCCACCAGGGCCTGGATCTCCACCAGCAAGGGCCGGGTCCCTTCCATGCACGAGATCACGGCGGAGCCGGGCACGTCTTCGGGCCGCTCTTCCAGAAAGAGCCTGGAGGGATTGCCCACCGCATCCAGCCCTGCGTCGGTCATCTCGAACACGCCGATCTCATTGGTAGAACCGTATCGGTTTTTAACGGCCCGCAGGATCCGGAACAGGTGGCCCCGGTCCCCTTCAAAATAAAGGACCGTGTCCACCAGATGCTCCAGGACCTTGGGCCCGGCAATGGCCCCCTCCTTGGTCACATGTCCCACCAGAAAGACCGGGATCCCGCTCGCCTTGGCATAGGCCATCAATCGGGATGCCACTTCTCTGACCTGGCCCACGCTCCCGGGGGCCGAGCCCATATCCTCCGTGTACATGGTCTGGATCGAATCCACGGCCACGATATCCGGCCTCAATCCTCCCACATGTTCCAGGAACTCCTCGATGCAGGTCCCGGTCATCACATACAGGTCCTGGGCGGAGATGCCGAGCCGCTCAGCCCGCAGCTTGATCTGCTGGGCCGACTCCTCGCCTGAAAGATACAGTGCCCGCAACTTCTGGCGGGCCAGGCGGTCCAGGACCTGAAGGATAATGGTCGATTTGCCGATCCCCGGGTCTCCGCCGATCAGGATCAGGGATCCCGGGACCACGCCGCCCCCCAGGGTCCGGTCGAATTCAGAAAGCCCCGTTTTGAGCCGCATCTCAGGGGCCAGGGAAATGGTTTCCAGAGGTTCTGCCGTTCCCATGGCAGAAGGACGGCGCATTTCCCTGCCGGCCGGCCTGCGCACCTCCTCCACCATGCTGTTCCACTGGCCGCACTCAGGGCACCGGCCCATCCACTTGATGGCCTCATGGCCGCAGTTCTGGCAGACGAAGCTGCTCTTTTCCTTTTTGCCCATGACAGGAAAACCGGCTCACTCCCACCGGCCGTCATCCCTCTTGCGCAGGTCCCTGTATCCCACTGTGCCCCGGTCCGTAATAAAGGAGTTCAACAGCCAGTTCACCAGGCTGATGACGAGCCCACCCCACACTGCGGACCAGAAGCCGTAGACCTCAAAGCCTGAGATCACGCCCGAGGCCATTTTCAAAAGGACCGCATTGATGACAAATGTAAACAGCCCCAGGGTCAGAATATTGATGGGCAGGGTCAGGATGAGAAGGATCGGCCGGAAAAAGACGTTCAGCACGCCCAAAATAGCGGCCGCGAAAAATGCGCTGAAGAACCCGTCCACACGGATGCCGTTGATGAGATAGGCGGCCACCGTAATGGCAGCCGTCAGAATGAGCCATCGTACCAGTAGTCCCATATGCTTTTCCTCCATCGGCCCGCCAGTGGAGCCGCATGCCTTTGCCGAATCGCAGCTGAAAAAGGGATTTTCATTCCTGTGGCCAACTCTTATCCGTCCCGATCTCTCTTGCCGGATAGACCGGCCGGTCCTCATCCACAAAGACGCCCCGTTCGATCAGATCAGGCCGGGATTCCTTTTTCCTGGAACCGATCGGCGCCGTATGATCCCTGAACCCTTTCATCATCTCCACACCGTTTCCGAGCCGGTTGTGCCTGCCGTAATACACCGGGCACTGGGACAGGACCTCCACTACGGAAAATCCCTTATGGCGGATGGCCTTTTCGATCAGCCGGGTCAATTCGGTTGCATGATAGGTGGTTGTGCGGGCGACAAACGAGGCCCCCGCGCCCCTGGCCAGCTCCACGAGGTCAAAGGCAGAATCTTTCATCCCCCGCAATGCGGTAGTGCTTTTCATGCCAAGGGGCGTCATGGGCGAGCCCTGGCCTCCGGTCATGCCGTAGATGCGGTTGTTCATGATAATGGCAGTCAGATCCATATTGCGGCGTGCAGCGTGGATAAAGTGATTCCCGCCGATGGCCAGGGCGTCGCCGTCGCCCATGGGCACAATGACGGTCAGATCGGGCCTCCCCAGTTTGACCCCGGTCGCAAAGGCAAGGGCCCTGCCGTGCAGCGTGTGCATGGTGTGGAAATCCAGGTATCCGACAATCCGGGAAGAGCATCCAATGCCTGATACTGCCACCACCTCGTTTTTACGGAGCCCAATGGCCTCGACAGCCCGTATCAGACCTGACATGACAATCCCGTGGCCACAGCCCGGGCACCAGATATGCGGCAAAAAGCGGAGGCGCAGATAGTCTTTGACCGGCATGGCTACACCCCTTTTCCCTGGATCATGTTGAGGACCTGCAGGATGTCCCCTGGCGAGATAAAGACCCCGTCAAACCGGTTGGCAAGGAACACGCGTTCAGGTCTGGATACTGCCTTTTTCACCTGTTGGCAGATCTGCCCCATATTCATCTCCACCACCAGGATGTGGCTCCGTCCTTCACAGGCCTCCCGCACGATCTGGGAAGGAAAAGGCCACAGGCTCTGCAACTCCAGGAGCCCTATACTGGCGCCCCTCCTTCGGCGGTCCACCACCATCTGCAGGGCGCTCCTGGCCGCGCTCCCATAGGAAATCAGGAGGACCTGGGCGTCTTCCGTAAAATATTCCCTGTATCGGGCAATGCTGTCTGCCCGGTTTTCCAGCTTGTCCACCAGGTGATGGATGAGATCATAGGCAATGTTGGGATCGGTGGAGGGGAACCCCCACATGTCGTGCACCAGGCCGGTGACATTGTACCGGTGCACCCCTCCGAATGCGCTCATGGGGAGCCGGCCGTCTTCGCGTCTGAGATAGGGATGGAAATTGGTCCCTTCGGGAACAGACGTCCAGAGCCTTTCAATGATCTCTATCTCGCCGGGGCCGGGGATGACGACCTTCTCCCGCATATGCCCCACCACCTCGTCGAAAAGGAGGATCACCGGAGTGCGGTAGGTCTCGGCGATGTTAACGCCCTCCACGGTCATGAGAAACACGTCCTGGAGGTTGGATGCGGTGAGAGTGGCGATGGAATGGTCGCCATGGGGGCCCCAGCGGGCCTGGTTGACATCGCCCTGGGCAACTGCCGTGGGAAGACCGGTGCTGGGGCCGCCCCGCTGCACATTGACGATGACCGATGGGACCTCGGCCATGACCGCATATCCAATGGCCTCCTGCATGAGGGAAAACCCTGGGCCGCTGGTGGCTGTCATGGCCTTGAGCCCTGTGAGGGAGGCCCCGATGACAGCGCAGAGGGACGCAATTTCATCTTCCATCTGGATGAATGTCCCCCCTGCATCCGGGAGCCTCTTTGAAAGGATTTCGGCAATCTCTGTGGAGGGCGTGATGGGGTAGCCTGCATAGAATTGGAGCCCCGCATAGAGGGCTGCTTCGGCAATCACCTCGTTTCCCTGCATAAATCGTACATCAGGACTTTCAGAATTCATTTCTCCACCAGTTCAATGGCGATGTCCGGGCACCTCATTTCGCAGAGCCCGCATCGCTTGCACCTGTCAGGAAAGGCCCAGCAGGCCTTTTCATTGTCATCCAGCACAAGGGCCTCCTCCGGGCAAAAGGCGACGCAGATGCCGCATCCCTTGCACCAGTCCCTGTTGATCACGATGGTTCCTTCTTTTTTCGTCACCTCAGTCCCTGTTCCTGTCGATCCTTTAGAGTCTTTGTTCGTAACTTCTCCGCAACTTGCGATGAAGTTTCCCCGTGGGGGTCTCTGCCCACGGGCGGGCAGAACGCTGTTTGGTTGCGGCCGTCAGGCCGCCTTGGGATCATGGCCCGCCCGGCTGAAAAGATCCCGCGCCATCCCCCCAAAGGACCGCAACCTCCAGCCGGTCCCCAGCCCTTTTCACCGTCAAAACCAGATCGAACAGATCCCGCTGGAGGCAGAAGATCGGGTCTTCCCTCGGCAGGTAGTCCCGGGTCCCTGAAATGAACTTCTGGGCCGTGGGCTGAAATGCCACTCTGCGGAAGGTCTCGACCGGATCATACGGCATGCCGGTCAGGAGATGTTCCAGGTAGTCCGCGCATGCCTCGTCTTCAGGGGCCGGTCGTTCGGCCCGCTCGCCCATGGCCACCAGGCTGACCTGCTCCGGATCCCTGTCCTTGATATAACCGGCGATGGCCTTTGCCATGACAAAACTTCCCAGGATGACTTCGTCCGCCCTTTTAAATGCCGCAGTCGCCCCGGTAACCCCTGCGGTGGTGCGATGCACAACCGTCTTTTGCCTGAAAAAGGCCTCGCCTTTTTGAATGATGCGGCTGGGCGAATTTCCCAGATCGGCCCCTTCAATGGGCGCCTCGTTGACCTCGCCCACCAGGACAAACTCAGGATTCTCGCGCTTGAGCACAAACGCTTTTGCAGGATCCGCCTCCAGGATGACCCGCCGTGCGCCGAAATGAAAAAACAGGGGGGCGCATGAAAAGGCCCTGAACACATCGATAATGACGGCAAGGCCTTCGGCTTCCTGGGCCCCTGGAGCGCAGCTATTTCTCGATACCTTCATGTCCGCACCGCACCTTCTGGGTTTCCCTTCTTTTTGGCCCGAAAGCTCAATCCGATAAATAATACTCTACTGTAGATACTACTCGTATCTTCTTTATATAAGGTGTATTTCTATCCCTGTCTGCAATGGAGAACTGGCCCTGACTCGCCCGCTTGATCTTTCCCAACCGACTGTTGGAGTCCTTGGCGAACTTTTCAGCCACCTCCCGGGCCTTGCGGGTGGCCTCCTCGATCATCTCCGGCTTGATGTCGTTGAGCCGGGTGAACAGGAACTCCGTCCGATTCTCATAGTTGCCGCCTGTCAGGACAATCCCCCTCTTTCCCAGTTCAACCAGCCGTTTCATGGCGCTTCTGACCGCATGGATTTGATCTGTATACACAGTGATGGCCTGAGTGGCGCTGTATCGAAGTTCTATCCTGGAGGCGTCCCCGTACTGCTGCGCCAGCTTGTCGGCAATGGCAGGGGGAGAGACCGTGATCTCGGAATCATCAAAGCCTTCTGCTTTCAGAAATGCGACGATTTCATGGGCGTCTTTTTCCAGGTCGCCATATAACTGCATGATATCGTTGCCGGCCCGGCTGAATTGAATGGGCCACAGGGCGATATCCGCAGGGAGCTCCTTTTCAGACAGGCCTTTGACCGATACAGACCGCTCAAACTCCTTGAATTTGACGATGCTCCCGCCCAACAGATACCCGAGGGCGCACAGTCCTAAAAAGACAGCAACCCCCAAGACGACAAAATTCGCGGTCCCTTCACTCTTCATGGCGCCACCCCTCTCCATCACAGGCTCCAATAGCGATTTTATCCAGGATCTCCCGTATCTTGCGCGACAGTTCGCGGATGTTAAAGGGTTTCTGGATAAACCCGCTGCACCCCCGACCCAATATCTCCCTCGCCTGACCGTCTATGCTGTATCCGCTGGACAGGAGGACCTTGATGTCAGGCGCCATTGCCTTGAGCCGATCAAAGGTCTCGCCGCCCCCCGTGCCCGGCATGATCATGTCCAGGATGATTAGATCCGGCAAAGCAAGACCGGTATCGCTGCCCGAGACCCTTTGGCGAACCATCTCCAGGGCTTCCTCTCCGCTCCCGGCTGCCAGGACATTATACCCCAGGGTGCTCAGCATCTGCTCTGCCACTTCCCTGACCGTGGCTTCGTCATCCACGACCAAGATCGTCTCGGTTCCGCGCATCAGCTCATCCTGGTCCGGCAGCCTCCCCGCGGCTACGCTTCCCTCGTGATCGCTCACAGGCAGATAGACGAGGAAGGTGGATCCTTTTTCCGCCTCGCTCGAGGCCTTGATCATGCCGCCGTGATTCCTGACGATTCCATATGCAGACGCGAGGCCCAGACCGCTCCCCCTGCCCATGCCCTTTGTGGTGAAGAACGGTTCAAATATATGCCCAAGCGTCTTCTTGTCCATCCCGATGCCGGTGTCGGTCACCCTCATCTTGACATACCGACCCGGAACTCCCCTGATTTCTCTGACCTGGGCCTCATCCAGCCACACATTCTCCGTTTCCAGAAAGAGGTCGCCGCCGGATTCCATGGCCTGCGAGGCATTGATGAGGAGATTGATTAACACCTGTTGAATCTGTCCCTGGTCCACAGCAATGGTCCAGAGATCCTCCTGGTATTTTTCGTGGATCACGATCTCCTTCCTGGTCCGGCTCAACATCCTGGCGCACTTGCGCACAAGCTCGTTCAGGTCGGCAGGCTTTACCTCATATTGCCCGCCCCGTGCAAATCCCAGGAGCTGTTTGGTGAGAGCCGCGGCATCCTGGATGCACTGCTCGATGTTTTTCAGCCTGCCGTAATCCGGTTGGTCCTGATCTTTGTCCAGGAGCATGAGGGAGGCGTTTCCCTGCATGGCCATGAGCAGGTTGTTGAAATCATGGGCAATGCCCCCTGCGAGGGTCCCGATGGCCTCCAGCCGCTGGGCCTGATGAAACTGGGCCTCCAGGCGCTTTCTTTCCTCTTCAGCGAGCTTACGCTCCGTGATGTCGCGAATGATCCCCCGAAAACCGACCGGACTCCCTTTTCGATCCTTTAAAAGAGAGGCCGAGACCTCCACATATAGACGCGTCCCGTTATTCAGTAAGACTTCGTATTCAGCCCCCTTGGCCGGCCTGTTTGTCCGAAAGACCTCATGGAACACCGCATACAGCCGGCGGGCAAAACCCTCATCCGTGTTCTCCCGGTAATTCATTCCCTTCAGCCTGTCTTCAGGAACGCCGAATATCCTCGACAGGGGCTTGTTAAAAAAGGTGAAATTCCCAGATAGGTCTGTCTCGTAGTAACCCTCTTCAATGCCTTCAAGAATGGTCCGGTATCTCTCTTCGCTCTCTCTCAGGGCCTTTTCTGCCTCGTGCTGGGCCGTGACATCGCGCGCAAAAATGGCAATCCGGGTCACCTTCCCCTGGTCATCGGCGATGGGAAAGTAATGACTGTCAAAGTACATATCGTCCCGCTTTTCAAAAAACCGGACCGGCATTCCGGTTTCTCTTGCCTTCTTGAGGTTGGCCCTTCTCAACTCGGCAACCTTTTGGGGAAACAGGTCCAGCAGATATCTCCCTACCAGCTCCTCAGCGGGGCGCCCGATCCTTCTTGCAGCGATTTCATTAAGGGCCAGTATCCTGTCGGCCTCGTCCAGCAAAAAGGCCGAATCAGTGGCCGCGTCCAGAAGTGCCCGAACCGCCTGCTCCGCCTCGCTCGCGGCCCTCTCCGCGCTCCTCAAAGCGGTGATATCCTCGTAAACGCCGTAGGCGCCTACTACATCGCCGTCCACAATGACAGGCACGCCGTTGAACTTGATCTCTACGAAGGTCCCGTCTTTTCGTCTGCGCAGACCTGTTCCCTGCACCTGCCTCCCTTCCAGCGTCGAGGCGCTGGATTGAAGGGCCTCTTGTTTCTCATCCGGTCCGGCGATAAGATCATCCAGGCGCACCCCCGCCATCTCCTGCATGCTGTACTGAAAAATACGCTCGAATGCCTCATTGCACTCCGCCACCCGCATGTCCTTGTTCAGGATGACAATGCCCATCTGACTGTTGTCGATGAGCGAGGACAGTTGTTTGTTTCGGAAGGCCAGTTTCTTTTCCGATTCCTCCAGTTCCTGGATTCGTGCCTCCAACTCCTCATAAGACGCCCTTTCTGCCATCGCACCACCCATCCTTTTCTGCATGAGCATGATTCGAGCGTTTCCCCCCTGCATCAAGCGGGTGAATAGGAAACCGGATTCAGATGTGTGGGCCGCACGATCTCGTCCGATTCCGACATTACAATGAAAAATCCGCATGGAAAGACCCCAGCTCCTCCAGTCGGAGCAGGGTTGTTTTCAAACCCCGGGCATTGCCTCGCCTTTGTGCGATCCTATGATGCCGCAGCCCGGCTCTTTCTGCTGAAGATCTTCTCCTTTTCCCTTTTGCGTCGCACCAGATAGAACCTGAAAGCGATCACCAGGATCGGGAAAAGGATAAACAGCACGTCGTCGCCGGATCCGGGCGAGAGGTCAGGCACAAAATAATAGACAATGCCTCCCAACAACAGACTTGTCCTGAGTGCCCTTCCATAACTCATAAAGGTAAAGATGCGCAAGAAGGAAAGGAAACAGAGGGTCCAGAACAAAAAGAGCAGGACGTTTGCCAGATGCCGGTATCGGGAGGGAATCTGATCGGAGAGCATGCGCAGAAAACCCTCAAAAGGGCCGCTCGTCTTCTTGAGCTTCATCCTGATCACGTCGCCGATGGTGGCCTCATCATCCAGGTAGACGCCTGCGGGGATCAGGAAATTGAGGGTAAATGCCGTGCCCTCTTTGTTGAGTTGGGCATTGGTCTTGTTGAAAGGGAGCTGAAGAACGTATCTCCCCAAAACAAAGCCCCCTCCGCACAAACCCGCCAGTGAAATCAGGAGAATAATCTGGAATATGCCCTTTTTTGCGCTCATGATCAGCATCCGAAAGAAAACTATGAAATTCGAGTCATGGCAGATATGGTTCCTTCAAGCCATCACCTGGCCAAGGGGGCCTTGACTGCCAGGCACGACATGCCCGTCATTTCCGGCATCCCCCGATTCGGACCCTCATGCCTTGCAAAAAAATCCAGGGCCATTCGGACATATTCGTCGGGCCGGTATTGATAGGTGTTATGGCCGCATTTAGGCAACACGGCCAGCTCTCCTTTCGGCAGACTGCGATACATGGCGACCCCCTGTTCCACCTCGAAGATGGAACTGCGGTCCGGGTAGAGGACCAGCGTGGGGCACAGTACGGCGGACAGCACCGGCCTCAAATCAAACATTGCCCTTCCATAGGCCCCTCCGAATCGACGAAACTGATCAAAGAGGGCCTCTGCCCTTTCGCCATGCCATTCTGTCATCTTCTGCCGCAGCTCCAGTTCCAGTTCGGCAAAGGCCATAGGAAAATCCGATCGATTCTTTTCCACCATGGGCACATGGCTGAAACACTGGGTGCTCGAAATGACCATGCTCTCCACCTGGTCCGGATGCTGTGCCGCATAATCGGCGCCCACCACGCCCCCTTCGCACTGACCAACGATATGAAACCGTTTGATATCCATGGCGCCGACCAGACCATGCATCTCTTCAACGCTCTCGGTTCGGAAACGATCGCTTACATAAAAATCCATGAACCCCCGGCCTTCTTCTGATCGGCCATAGCCCCTTCGATCGTACATGAGGACCTGAAACCCTCTTTCCACAAACGCGGGATAGATCTCCTTCCACATCTTGGTGCAGCCAAAGCCATGATGGAGGAAAACAATCGCCCCCTTGCCGGCGCCCTCGCCGTAAAGCTCGTAATAGATGTTGACATGGCGGATCCTTTCAAACGGCATACATTCCTCCTCGTCGGTTTGTGCAATCCTGACCAGATGCTGTGATTTCTATTTCATACAGGGGAAATTGCGACGATTTTTCAGGCGATTTGTCCTTGACCTGAGCCACATAACCTGCTATAGCCCCGGACATGTTCAGATACGGCTGACCGGCCCGGGCAATCGCGGCAGATCATCCCTTAATAACGCCCAGGGGCCGCAACCGTGCAACCTTGACGGCCAGTTTGGCGGCTTCCACCACGTCAACCACCAGTGATACGTCCTTGTAGGCCTCTGGCATTTCTTCTTTGAGCGTGTGTTTGCCCCTGGAATGGACAATAATGCCCTTATCTTCCAGTTCCCGGTTGATGGCGCGACCCTTTGCCTGTTTGACCGCCTGTGTCCGGCTCAAGATCCGACCTGCGCCATGACAACTGGAACCAAAGCTCCGCTCCATAGATCCTGCCGCTCCGGCCAAGACGTAGGAGTGGGTGCCCATGTCGCCGGGAATGAGGACCGGCTGACCCGTAGCCCGATAAATCTCAGGGAGAAGCGGATGGCCCGGGGGGAGCGCACGGGTGGCGCCCTTTCGATGCACGCAGACCATGGTCCCCTCGCCCGAAACCTGGTGCATTTCCTTCTTGGCAATGTTGTGACAGACGTCGTAGAGAAGGTTCATGCCCAATTCCTCAGGCCTTATGGAAAGGGTCTTGAGAAATGTTTCCATGGTCCAGTGCATCAGGATCTGGCGATTGGCCCAGGCATAGTTGGCGGCGCACGCCATGGCTGCCAGATAACGCCGGGCAAGGTCCGAGGACAAGAGTGCGCAGGCCAGTTGCCTGTCGGGCAGTTCAAAAGGGATTTCCCCCTTGAATGCCCTGCGGCCCATTTCCTTCAGAAAATCGTCGCATATCTGATGCCCGAACCCACGCGAGCCGGTGTGGATGAAGAACGTCGCCTGCCCCTCGAACAGGTGAAACTGCCGCGCCTTCTCCGGGTCATAGACGGCATCGACCGCCTGAATCTCGATGAAATGGTTGCCGGAACCGAGGGTTCCCAACTGGTCGCGGCCCCTTTGGATGGCCCGTTCACTCAATACCGACGGGTCGGCCCCTTCCATGGCGCCGTGGTCTTCGGTCCGCTCCAGGTCCCGGGGCGTTCCGAAGCCTCTTTTGACGGCCCATTCCGCCCCCATCACAGCGACCCGGTCCTGGTCTGACCTGGACAGGCGAAGGGGGCCGCGGGAACCCACGCCGGTAGGAATACGTCTGAAGAGGGCTGCAACAAGCTCTTTCATCTGGGGTTGGATCTCATCTGCGCGAAGGCGGGTCGTCATGAGCCTGCACCCACAGTTGATGTCATATCCAACCCCGCCGGGGGAAACAATGCCTTCGTCCAGTTCAAAGGCCGCCACCCCGCCGATAGGGAAACCATAGCCCCAGTGGATGTCGGGCATGGCCAGGGAGTAGCCCACAATTCCCGGCAGCGTGGCCACGTTGGCAACCTGCTGGAGGCTCTGATCCTGCCGGATGGACCGCATCAATTCATCGTTTGCAAAGACCATCCCGGGAACCCGCATGACCCCGGTCTGCGGGATCAGCCATCGGCAGTCATCTATTTTTTCTAAGGAAACATCCATAGGCCTCATGGGGGTTGGCGGTTAAAGATCAAAAATGACTGTGGCTTGCCAGCCGTTTCCGGTGGGGGCCACCTCGATCTGATGATAGGTCGCCGCCTTGATCTCCGTGACCATTTGGTGGATCCGGGGATCGAAAGGCACGGTGTGCAGCGTGGCGTCCAGCTGCGTCTCGGAAATGGCATTGATCTCAATGTCCATGGCGACCTTGTTCTCCCCTTCCAGCAGATAGAGGATCTCCCCCAGCCACCGCACCATCAGGTCCGGGAGATCGTCGCCGCTGACCGAGAGATGGTGAGGAGATGTCTTTGCGGCAGGCCTTTTGTCAAGCATGATCTCCATGAGCGACAGACCGGCATTTCGAAACAGGTCTTCGAGGGTAGGACCTGTTAGCCTGATCCCCAGATCCGCGGTGTGGTCCAGAAATGTAAAGCATGTCTGCTTGCCGGGCATTTCAGACATCCGCCCGTGAAAAATGGATTGTCATGAAAATGGATCCTTATCAGAAACAGCTACTGCGTATCGGTGCATATTAGTTTCAACTGATGGAATTGTCAAAAAATTGTCCGGCACTTCTGCCCGGGCCTCTCTAAAACAAGGAGGAAAAACCATGCTGTGCGCCTTTTGTGGACACGAGGTGACCCTGACAGACAAGGTCATGAGGAGCGATACCTGTCCCCACTGCTCAAGGGATCTCAGATGCTGCAGACAGTGCAAATTCTATGACCCTCACGCCTACAACGAATGCAAGGAGGTGAGGGCCGAGCGGGTTATTGATAAGGAGCGGGCCAATTTCTGCGAATATTTTGTCCCCCGCGGCTCCTCCTCGCCAGCACCCGACAGGGCCGCGGATGCACGAGAGGCCCTCGAGGCGCTTTTCAAGAAATCATCCTGAAAAACAAGCCCCCCTGCCTCATTCAACGCTGACGGGCCACCGCTTTTTTGACGCAGTCCAGGGTGGCGTTCATCTGGTAATGGGGCTGGTTGAAAAATATAATGAAATAATAGTATTCGCCCAGTCCGTCGTTGATATATCCCACCCGGGTCCGAACCCCCTTGAGCGAACCTGTCTTGTAATAGACATGATCCCTTTCCCGAAGAAGGTGTTTATAGGGCTTGAAGCCTTTCAGGACCGTCAGCATTTCCAGCGCGGACAAGCGGTTCCGTCTCGAAATCCCGGAACCCTCCACCATATTGACGGCATTCAGCCCAAGCCTTTTCCGGGCAAAACCCATTACCGCATCGACCCCCTTGGCCAGGCGGGCGGGCGGACCATATGTCGCAGCGCCCATTGTCAGAAGGACCTGATTGGCCATAAAATTGCTGGATGAATGCATCATCTTCTCGACCACGGTTTCGAGGGGAAAAATGGATTCGTAAGCATAAACCAGCCTGTCCTCAGACCTTACACTGCCAAGACGAATGGAGCCGTCGCAGGCGACCCCCTTCTTCTTCATGAAATAAAGGAGCAGTTCCCCTGCATAACGGGCCGCTTCCTCTGAATTGCTCAGAATCGCATGCCGGCCGGACCTCAGATTCAGGGAACGGATCCGCTCCCGGGCAAAGGGAAGGAGCGGGGTCTGCTTCTCGGCCGAGACAATCCGCCCCGCACTGTTGCGCCGAAAGGCAACCGTATTGAAATTGGCGCTGATGGCCCCCACCGGAGCATCATAGGGATTGGTGGAGCCGTTGCAGCCGGGAATGGAAATGCCGGGTGAAAAATAGCTGTGGTCCAGAATGAGGGACTGGAAGCGATGGATCCTCCATGAGAGGGCCTCTGCAACCTCTTCCAGGGCCTCGGATAGGAGAAGCGGGTCGCCGTAGCCCTTCATCTTGAGGTCTTTAAAGGCATCCACATAGAATTCCGTCCGGAATCTGTAAGACGGTCCCAGGGTTTCCAGGGCCGCGAGCCCGGTCAACACCTTGAGCGTCGATGCGGGGATGCAGTGTCTCCTCTCGTTTTTGGCATACAGGATCCTTCCGCGGGGGTCTGCAACCAGGAGGGCGTCTGTGTCCCTGATGCCTGCCAGGCAGGGAAGTCTGTCTTTGCTGTTGGCGGTTGCCGGGTCAGGCAGGGGCCACTCCATGAGCAGGACCCCGAGCACCACAAGACACACAAGCCCTCTGACAGCACCGGTATAAGGACCACGGGTTCCCCAATCGGATTTCAAGAAGGGCCTAGGCACATCTTTCATGGGGTCTTGGCCTGCTGGGTTTGGTAGCGCTGCATGACCCGCTTCACAAATTCCCGGGTCTCGGCAAACGGAGGCACCCCTTTATAGGTCTCCACGGCCTCCGGCCCGGCATTGTAGGCAGCCAGGGCCAGGACCTTGTCGTTGTTGAACCGTTTCAGAAGAACGCTCAGGTAGCGGGTCCCGCCGAAGATGTTTTCAGCCGGGTCAAAGGGATCCTGTACCGCCATTTCCTGGGCAGTGCCAGGCATCAACTGCATGAGACCCTGTGCTCCTTTGGAAGAGACGGCCCGGCTGTCACATCCGGATTCAGCCTCAATAACAGCCCGGATGAGGTGCGGGTCGATGCCGAACTGAACAGAGGCCTGCTGAATAATCCCCCGGTATGCATCCAAAAACCGCTTGACATTCTTTTTGGGGCTTTTGATAAAGATGCGATATCGGCTGTCGGTCTTGACATTGGTGAAATGCCAAACCCCGTTTTTGTCCACATAGCGGTAGATGTCGGCCAGGCCTGGCCCGGCCGCAAAGAGAGACAGACCCGTCATGAGGCCCAGCAACCAGCATATGCGCACCAGCAGGCACATCATTCCAGACGCTTCCAGTCGGCAAGGAACTTTTCCAGTCCAATGTCGGTCAGGGGATGCCGGATTAACTGCTGAATCACCTTGAAGGGGATGGTGGCAATATCCGCGCCCATAAGGGCTGCATCCAGGACATGGATCGGATTGCGGATGCTCGCCACGATGACCTCTGTATCAAAGCCGTAATTTTCGTAGATGCTCAGGATCTGTTCCACCAGGTCCATTCCCACATGGCTGATGTCGTCCAGCCTCCCCACAAAGGGACTGACATAGGCAGCCCCCGCCTTGGCGGCCATGAGGGCCTGAATGGGTGAAAAACAGAGGGTCACATTGGTCTTGATCCCCTCCCTGGCCAGGATGGCGACGGCCTTCAGCCCCTCTTCGATCAGGGGGATCTTGACCACAATGTTGTCGGCAATCGTTGCCAGATCCCGGGCCTCCCTGACCATCCCCTCGGCATCCAGGCTCACCACCTCGGCGCTCACAGGTCCGTCCACGATACTGCATATCTCCCGGATGAGCCCCTTGAATTCCCTCTTTTCCTTGGCCACCAGGCTGGGGTTGGTGGTCACGCCGTCCACCATGCCCAGTGCCATGGCCTGTTTGATCTCTTCTATGTTCGCCGTGTCAATGAAGAATTTCATATATCCCCCTGCATCCGTTTTCAATTTTACGTTGTCGATTCCCCATGAATTCCCATCTTCTCAATTCCAGGGGCTTTTCAATCACTGCGACCCTTTCGCCTGTTCCTCGAACCGATCCGCGCACGCCTCGCTGCAGAAGAAATATTCCCTCCCGTTCACCATCCGTCGATAGGCGGTCCTTCGCGGGACATAGGTCTTGCAGAAGGGATCCTGAACCATCTCATCGACGGGTCCGACCCCGCCTGGGGCCGGCGGCTCGTGTTGCGGGCCACGGGCAAGATACTTCCGGACCACACGATAGGCAAGGTAACCCAGAAATATAAGAATCAGGATCCGTATCATAGGTCCCCCAACAGGAGGACCGCCTGCCCTCCGGCATCCAGATCCGCCAGCAGCTCTGCCATGCTCTTTCCCAGGACCGGATGAATCCATTCCGGATTCAACTGAGCCATGGGTACCAGGACAAAACGCCTTTCGTGCATCAGGGGGTGCGGCACCTGCAAATCAGGCCCTTTGATGATCGCATCGCCGTAGAAAAGGATATCCAGGTCGATGATCCTGGCCTCCCACTTCTGCCGTCGAATCCTCCCCATGGCAGCCTCGATAGACAGAAGCGCACCCAGCAGTTCATGAGGATCAAGGGTTGTTTCAATCTCAATGACGCCGTTGACGTACCAATCCTGGGATGGCGCGCCCTGTGGCTCAGTCCTGTAAAAATCAGATATTCTCGCTACGCTGCACTCATCTGTTTGATCAATAAAATCAATAGCTTTATAGCAATTCTGCAACGGTTTTCCCATATTAGAGCCGATCCCGATATAGGCCGACGTTGTCCGGGTTGAAGCCCTTGCTCCCATCTACAGCCCCATCCCTTTTATCCTCTCGAGGGCCTCTGACAGGCGCTCTTTATCCTGGGTCAGGGCGATCCGGAAGTATCCTTCTCCAGGTTCGCCAAACCCATTGCCGGGCGTCACCACAACGCCAGCCTCCTCCAAAAGCCGGGCCGCTATCTGGGTGGAGGAGGTCCCTTCCGGCGCCGTCACCCACAAATAGAAGGTCGCCCTGGGGACCGCCACCTCAAGACCCGCATCCCGAAGTCCCTCAACCATTATGTCCCGACGCTCCTGATATACGCGGGTCATCTCCTTTACGCAGGAATCATCTCCCCGGAGGGCCTTGATACCGGCCACCTGAACGGCCTGAAAGACCCCGGAATCGATGTTGCTCTTGACGGCCCCCAGCCCTTCCATGCCCTTTTCGTTTCCCACAGCGAATCCGATCCGCCAACCGGTCATATTGAAGGTCTTGGACAGGGAATGGAACTCCATGCCCACCTCTTTGGCCCCGTCCGCCTGGAGGAAGCTGGCCGGCCGGTAACCGTCAAAGGCCATTTCCGTGTAGGCCGCATCGTGACAGACCATGATATCGTATTTTTTGGCAAATGCCACCACCTGGTCAAAAAAGGCCATATCCGCCACCGCGGCGGTCGGATTATTGGGATAGTTGATAAACAAGATGCGCGCCCGCCTGGCAACAGATTCGGGAATCTCTCTTAAATCAGGAAGATAATTGTTTTTATTCAACAGCGGCATGAAATAGGACTGGCCCCCGGCAAAGAGCGTGGCAATGTGATATACCGGGTACGCGGGGGTCGGCACCAGCGCCATATCGCCGGGATTGACAAAGGCCAGGGGCAGATGGGCCAGCCCTTCCTTGCTCCCGATGAGGGAGACGACCTCCCGGCCGGGATCCAGGTCCACGCCAAAGCGTTCCCTGTACCAGTCGGCCACCGCGACCTTAAAATCGTTCATCCCCGAATAGGACGGATATCGGTGATTGGCCGAGTCCTCCACTGCCCGTTTCATGGCCTCGATAATGTGCCCCGGGGTGGGGAGATCAGGGTCCCCCACCCCCAGATCGATGATATCAACCCCTTTTGCCTTGATCTCGGCCTTCTTCCGGTCGATCTCCTTAAACAGATAAGGAGGCAGTTGTTTTAATCGTTCAGCCTTTTCAAACAATGTCATGTAGTCCTTTCCAAATGTTAACGGTTTCGGCCGTCTGCCATGAAACCTTGTATCATCACTTCAACCCCAGCACATCCTGCATGTCGTACAGTCCTTTGGGCTGCTGCACTGCCCACAGGGCGGCCCTCACCGCACCCCGGGCAAAATTATCCCGGTTGTGGGCCCTGTGGATCAGCTCCAATCTCTCGCCGATGCCCCCGAACATCACCGTGTGCTCGCCGGTAATATCGCCGGCCCGCCAGGTCTGGATACCGATTTCCTCGCGCGTCCTTTGGCCGATCATGCCCTTGCGCTGGTACACCCCCACCTTGTCCAGATCCCTCTTGGAGGCGTCCGCCAGGATCTGGGCCAGGCGCATGGCCGTACCGCTTGGGGCGTCCTTCTTGAGCCGGTGATGCACCTCCAGGATCTCCATATCGTAGTCCTCGCCCAAGATGCGGGCCATCTCGGCCGCGATCTTGAACATGACATTGACCCCCACGCTCATGTTGGGGGCCAGGACACATCGGATCTGCCGGGCAAGGGTCTCCGCCTCCCGGAGGACCTCTCCGGCAATGCCTGTGGTCCCGATCACCATGGCCAGCCCTTTGCGGACCGAAAACCTCAAGTTCTGGAGCGTAGCCTCCGGGGAGGTAAAGTCAATGAGCACATCGGCATGATCGCCAATGATCTGTATATCGCCTTCAATCGCAACGCCCAGCTCGCCAACGCCGGCCAAGAGCCCTGCATCCTGGCCCACACACGGATGATCAGACCGTTCAATCGCCCCGACCAGCTTTGTCTCGGGATTCTGATTGACCATGTGGATAATCCGTTGTCCCATCCTGCCGGCAGCCCCGGCAACCATCACGCCGATCATATGCGTACCCTCCTTCATGAATCATGCCCTTATCCCGCTCCAACCCATGCCTGGGCCCCGCCAGGCGAAAAAGCCCTTTGCTGATGCAAGAAAAAAACGCCGTCTCCAACCCGTCTGGTTTGTACCGGAAATCCCGGCCCTTTTCAACGAAATACTGACGCCCTGTCCACTCGGTAAACCTCCTACCCTTGGGTAAGACCCAATTTGCCGTCCCGATCCACATAGAGGTTGCTCACATTTTGGCCCTGACCCCATTTCTGTCGTATCTCTCGAAAAACGCAGGCATGCAACAGCCGTTATTGTCTCGACCTACAAGGCTTTCAGCAGCCTCAAAATTCGTTCCCTCTCCTTTAGTTCGGCAAGCCATTCTCGGGGCAGGACCCCTGCCCCCGGATGCGCGCCCAAGACCATCCCCACAACCATCCCCCTCGCTGCGCTGTCGCCCCCTGCCATGACCGACTGGATCAGCGCCTCCCTGAGATCGCTCTCGTAACGCGCAATCAGATGAACGACGCCTGGAAAGGCCTCGGGCGTGTGGCAGGTCTGCCCGAACGCCGCGACAGCCGCTGTGCTCTCTTTGTCGATCGAGGCCAGACCCCTTTTCACCCACTCGGATATGGCGGAACCGCCGAAGTATTCCTCCGCTACCTTTTCCATGGATTGGATCGGGGAAGTCCCGTGCAACGCCAGCCATGAAACCCTGGCAAAAAACTCGGCACTGTCGATGGTGAGGGGGTCGTTGTGGGTCATACGGGTCTGGTCCCTGGCGCATCGCACCAGGGTGTCAGGGTCATTCCCGTTGCGGTAGAGGTAGACCAGGGGGGAGATCCGCGAGGCCCCGGCCAGATCGTTGGAAGGGGATCCGGGATCGGTATGGGCGGCGCCCGCCGTATATCCCGAAAGGGTGATCTGTGTGGCCTGGTCCCGATAGCCCTCGTAACCGTCAAAAAGGGCCTGCCACCGGGTCGAAAAATCGGCGAGGTCAAACCCTTTTTTCGCAGCAAGGGATTCCAACAAGACCAGGGTCTGATCCCCGTAATGGGTGAACGCCCCATTTTGCTTGGTGGGGTGGTAGGAGTCGGCCCCGGGCTTCAGATACGTCTCCACCCTGCCGAACCGCCTTGAAATCAGCTCTGTGTCATAGATCCAGTGGGCCCCCAGGGCCAGGGCATCCCCTGCAAACGACGCCAGTACCATTGTCTCGCCACGATCATCCATGTATCCCTCCTATCGCCTCAAGGACCTTCTGCGGGTGATCCGCGGGTGTGGCCACCTTGGGCCAGTGCCTTTTCACCTTGCCGTCCGGACCGATCCAGACCGTGGACCGGATCACCCCCTGAACCACCTTTCCGTACATCTTCTTTTCGCCAAAGGCCCCGTACGCGGCCATGATCTTCTTGTCCGGGTCGGAGAGAAGCGGAAAGGGGAGGTTGTTGAGGCTGACCTTTTTGCCATCCGCATCCAACAGGGCTTTCTCCGCATCATCCTTTTTCGGCGTCAGTCTTTTATCTTCTTCGGAGTTCAGGCGTCAGCCTTTTATACCGGCTTTGGAGCGATTCTCCACACTGCCCCGGCTTATCGAGATGATGCGTTCCTCCTGATCCTTATTGAAACATCCCGGCGTACTCGGCCCGTTTTTCCTTGGTCCACCGGGTGCAGAGCGCAGGCCTCCCCTTCATGACCAGGTGAAAGCACGCGTCGCACTTGGGGCTGCACTTGACGATGGCCTTGTCCCTTCCCTCGCGGGCCTTTTGGGGCCATTCCGGGTCGGCCCACAGCATGCGGGCCAGGCCGATGAGGTCGGCCTTCCGGTCCTGGAGGATGGATTCCGCCCGGGCCGGGGTGGAGATGCGGCCGGCCGTAATGACCGGGGCCTTGACCGCCTTCTTGACGGCCGCGGCCAGGGAAACCATGTACCCGGGCCTCTGGGATTTCTTGACGATCTCCGGGAGGAAGAAGGATTCGTAGGTCCCGCCCATGACGGAGATGTAGGCCACGCCGTTTTGGGCCAGGGCCTCGGCCAGGACCAGGGACTCCTTCAGACGGAGGCCGTCCGGGAGCCATTCATCGGCCAGGAACCGATACCCCACCGGGAAATCCCCCACCAGGTCCTTGACCCGTTTGAGCACCTCCAGGGGAAAACGGATCCGGTTCTGGATGCCGCCGCCGTATTCGTCGTCCCGCTGGTTGGTCCTGGGCGATACGAACTGGGAGAGGAGATATCCGGTGCCTCCATGCAGTTCCACCAGGTCGAATCCGGCCTCCTGTACCCTCACCGCGGCCTGGGCATACTGCTTCTGGATGGTGGTGATTTCTTTTTTGGTGAGGCTGCGGGGGGTCCTGTTGGAGACCGGTACAGCCGATGGGGCCACTGGCTCATCCACATAGGCAAAACGGCCGGCATGGTTGATCTGGAGGCCGGCGCGGGCCCTTTGGGCCTTGATGCAATCGGCCAGCTCGGCCAGACCGGGGAGATACCGGTTGTGGTCGCAGCGGATGGTGCGGGGCGACCCGCTGCCGCCGGGGGTGATGCTCGCATTTTCGACCATGATCATGGCCGCGCCGCTCCGGGCCATCTCCTGGTAGTGATGAAGCAGGAGCGGGGATATCTTTCCCCCTTCCAGGGCATATCCCAGGTAGAGGGGGGCCATGGTGATGCGGTTTTTGAGTCTCAGGCCGTTGATCTTGATGGGGCTGAAGAGCTTTTTGTAGGGTGTCTGTTTCATCTTCACCTCCTGGGCTGGGGTTCGCGCCTATCAATCCCTATCACTTTGAAACCCTAACCAAAATAAGCCGACGGGTCAAGAAGTTTGGATGGATGGCAGGCGCGCCGGGCGGATTTCTTGCGGAAAAGGACCGTATCAACGGATGTGCTTCAATGCCTCTTTCGCCCAGCCCGGCAGCGGACGTACGGACTCCGTCAATACACCCTGTTCAATCACGGCGATTTTTCGGAAAGGGGCGTCAAACAGGGAGTTGTCCAGGAGTCGCGCTTCGTGGACCAGGGGAAGGATGGTCGCCACATGCTTCATCGTCCTCGGGATCCGGCTCCTTATTTTCTCGGGAGGTACGTTATGCCCGCCTTCAGCCATACGCTGATGGACACGGGCCTCATTCAGTTCCGGGGTCTCCAAATGGATGTAGACCAAGACGATGTAATAGCCCAATGATCTTGCCCTGGCAATGAAGTCTATCTTGGAGGGATGTGAGAATACCGTTTCAAAGCAAAAGGAAATTCCTTGAACCAGGAGATCCTCCCTGATTTTTCCCGCCAGGATCATCGCCTGATAGCTCGCGGATTCCTGATTCGCAGGGTTGATGGCCCTGGCAATGGTATCGGCGTTGATGAGATTGATGCCACGGGATTTCAGAAAAAGACGGTAGAAGGTGGATTTGCCGGCGCCGTTGGCCCCTGCCAGTATCCACAGCTGCTTTTGGCCTGTCATTGGGATGCCCTGAACTGACCGTTTTCAAAGTGGCCGGTCCGACGTTCCCCTGTTTTGACATCGACCCTGTCCAGCAGACCCGGTCGGCTTCTGCTGACCTCATAATAAAACGGCGCTCCTGTCAACTTCGACGAGACCGCTTTGGTCCCACGGTTCTTTTCCAGGTCGTTGAACACGTCTTGGGGGTCGATGGCGGCCGGCAAGGCCGGTTCCACCCGGATCGTTTTGACACCCTGCATCACGGCGAACACATCCTTACGTTCGATGACCCCTTCCACCGCCCGGCCCAGTTCGGCCCAGTATTCAATCTGCATGGGGACCGAACGTTTTTGCACCCTGGCTTCCATCTTGGCGGCCTCTATCAAATCCGCGCTTAACCGCATTGGACTGGCCATTTGGTCTCACCTCCCACCGTTTCGTTGCATTTTGCTACAAAAGTAGCCCATGAATACAGAGTTGTCAACCCAAATGGATATTGACGCCACCAAGGAAATTTCACAGGGGATTATCCCACCAAAACGGGATTCACCCCAAGGCACCAAGACACAAAGATTTCATTTATCCAAAGGCTATTACCAAATAACGAATCCATCAAGACCTCTTCGCGGTTCAGCAAAACGTCTTGGCAAGTTGCGAAGACGTTACAGTCAGAGGGTCTAAAACAGAAAAACCCGCTAATGAAGCGGGTTTTAGGGATAAAAAGGTCTTGGATACCGTGATGAAGGTGTCAGAAATGACGGGATCAGCCAGGCGGTTGATTTGATGGTGCCGGAGGTCGGAATCGAACCGACACGGTCGCAAGGACCACTGGATTTTGAGTCCAGCGCGTCTACCAGTTTCACCACTCCGGCCCGCTTTGCATTTTGAAATAGGGATTATACTAAAAAATGGAAAAGGGTGTCAATATCATATTGACAGGCATGCGCGGTTCTTGATATACAAGAACCCGTCGTTCGCAAGACCGCTCCTTCAACAAGGGGGACCCATGCGGACGATCCCAACAATCCGGGGCTGTAGCTCAGATGGGAGAGCGCATGACTGGCAGTCATGAGGTCAGGGGTTCGATCCCCCTCAGCTCCACCATAAATTTGAAACAAAAGGGCCGCTTTCAAGAGCGGCCCTTTTTTATTTGGATCGGCGTTTTTCGGCATCGAGGAATCCGCGTCTCCTTTGAAACCCATGTCATGGGGGCACTTCGGGAAGGGATGCCCGTTACCTGGACCTTTTATTTGGATGACGGTTCGTTTGATATCGAGAACTATTTCCTGGATGTCTCTGTCCATGAGGAGCCCTTTCAGTCTGCCTGCTTTCGCTATGCCCGCTGGCATCGACCCATGCTCTCCCAGGACGGGATTGCCGCCCATGGCATGGATTATTGGAAATGCTTTATGGACGCCCCGCCCATTGTGGGAATCGAATGCCTCAAATGGACCAGACACCTCCTTAAGTTTCAGAGCTGGCCCTGATAGCTGCCACGGGTCAATGCCAGCGACCAAACTGTCTGGCGCAGAGACCAAAAGACCCTTCCGCTTCTGACACAGAAAGGCTAACGGTGCGCCCCAACGAAAGAGACCTTCCAGAAGCCCACATCCTTGACCGGCACGTGGAATAGATGGGGACGTCTATGATTTTATGCTTTTGAGTAGATTAGCGCGGAGCGATTCTCCCCATTCTCTTTTATTCCCAACACCGACGCCGGCCAGAAGCTGATGGACATGTTCGACCGTCTCTTACCCCATTTCGGTCCCCAAAGCTGGTGGCCGGCCGAAAGCCCGCTGGAGGTCATGATCGGCGCGATCCTCACCCAGAACACCAACTGGACCAATGTGGAAAAGGCCATATCCAACCTCAAGAAGGAGGGGCTCATCTCCCTTCAGCAGTTGACTTCCCTGTCTGCCGCCGACCTGGCAGAATCCATCCGGCCGGCAGGCTATTACAACATCAAGGCCAAGCGTCTCCAGAATCTCCTCCAATTCATCGCCGATCAATATGAAGGCGACCTGACACGGCCTTTCAGTGAGGACACCCGGGCCATGCGGGAGGCCCTCCTATCGGTCAACGGCGTGGGGCACGAAACCGCGGACAGCATTGTTCTGTATGCGGCCCACAGACCGGTCTTTGTGGTGGACGCCTATACCCACTGCATCCTGGCCCGACATGACATGGCCCCGGAGGAGGCCGCCTACCACGACATCCAGTCTCTTTTTATGGATCATCTCCCTGAAGACCCAGCCCTTTACAACGATTTTCACGCCTTGATCGTTCTGACCGGGAAAAACTACTGCCGCAAGACCCCCCGCTGTTCGAAGTGCCCGCTCAACGTGTGGACGGATCACGAATAAAGGGGGAAGGTACGGACACGACCCACGATCTGATGCGGGCGGGCCAATGACGCGGCCGTCGCATCCTGTTCAGGGATTCACGGGCCAAGACGACCTCCTCTTCCCCGGGCGGATCAGCCCCATAGGCCGTCTCCTGGTAAACCGCCACCACCGATGGGATCTCGTTTTTAAAGACAGGGAACTGACCCACCAGTCGCGAACCGTATTCCATGGGGGTTTCACTGGGAGCGCGGGGGAATCCGCAATGCCGCCCCCACCGCTGTAGCCGGACGTAGAGGTAAAGGCCTTCGCGTCTGCCCTTCTTTCTTCTCATGCGTCCAGGTGTAACGGAGAGGAAAAACGATGTGAGTGCCCGCACCATCCGGACCAGCACCTGCCACAGGCTCGCCTCCTTTTTCTCCGCAAGCCCCCTGGAAGCAAGCCACCGGAGGAGCCAGGCAGCGCCGAAGATAACGATGGCCAGGCCCATAATGCCGGCGAATCCGGCAAGGCCCCACGTGATGATGGTGTGCAACAGCCCCCATTCGCCACCGCCTCCGACCGCCAGGTCAGGAACGCCGCCCCCCTGCCCGGCGGGAACGCACCCTTCCTGGGCCCGCCGGCAGCCTCCCAAGAAGATAAACCGGAGCCCTGCGACCACCACAGGGACGAGCGGCCTTGCCGCTTGCCTCAATAGATCGTTGGCGGTCTCCGCAGCGCTCATCAGGGAAGGCAGAAAGAGCATGGTCAAACCGCCGCCGCACACAAGCACCAGAATCGAAAAGCTGAGCACCGCACCAAGCCGCCCATAAGGCGTCATATCGTCCTTTTCGATCCCCGCGCCATCGTCTCCCATGCCCAGGGCCAAAAGACCCAGCATCAAAAAGGCCAAAAATCCCCATGTGCCGGTGGTCTCCGGGTGGAGGGGAACCCCTTTGCCGATCATGATCAGCTGAATCAGGAGGAGGGCCAGAAATGCCGCGGCCCCTAGATCGAACCGGGCGCTCACTGCCGCGGGATCGGGTCTCTTGAGCACAAGACGGGACCCGGCAGTCCAGAGAACCGCAACCCACAAAAGACCCACGGCCAAGGCCCCCCACTCGGCAAAGGTGTGCTCCCGGGACCAAAAGAGGGCAAGCCACTTTCCGGACCAGAAGGGGTCTGCCCAATCGAACAAGAGATAGAGCGCGCCGCAGCCCGCGAGGGCCATGCCTACGGCCTGAATGCACAGGATGGTTGCCATACGCCACGCCCTCCCCTGGTGAAGCCAGGTAATCCCCATGGAAAGGGCGAGGATTGCACCCCCATCCAGTGCTGAAAAGGATCGCAATCCGATGGCGGACATAGCAAAGGCCGTCCATGCATGGATCCAACTCAATCCCATGCCCGCACAGATGATGACCAGGAGGACCTTTTCGCCGCCTATCATAGCGCAGAATCCTCCGCTGCTGCGACACCACGTAAAGTGTCAGTGGCGCCGTCCCCATCTGGGTCCCTTGAGTCGGCGAGTATGCTTGACCCCCACAGGACCACCACCGGGACTTTTTTGTGGCGGAGTCCCGCGGCCACACGGTCGACGGCATTGGACGATTCATGGGCAAACAAGAGACAGCTGACGCCCCACCGGAGGGGATAGGCCTTGGACAGGACCTCCAGAAGGTCCCCCTCCCTTCTCATGGTAACCCTTGCAAGGGCCTCCAGGACCCGGGCCAGTTGGCCCGGGCCACGGGCGATGGGTACGACCGGGGCATGCCCCCCTGTCATAAGGCCGTTGACGCCGAACCCAAAGGCAAATCCCTCGCGATCCAGCCAGGCCCCATAGGAGGCAACGGTTTCAATTATCTCCTCGAATGCCGCTTCGGCCCGGGCCTGTGCAAACCCGTCCACCTCGAGGAGAAGCATGGTCTTCTCCTGTTGGGCCGGCTCGCACACCTTTTCCTGCACCCGGTGGTAGCGGGCGCTGGCCTTCCAGTGGATGCGCCGCACCGGTCGGCCCGGCTGATAATCCCTGGTGCCATAGATATAGGCCGGGTCCTCCACCAGGCCCTTTGCCCCGGGGACCCCGTAGAGGTCCCGCCTGGGCACGGGGACGGGGGTGATCTCCCGGATGCGCGGGTAGATGACGGCCTCCATGGCGGATGCCGCCTTCTTCTCTCTCCGGTAAAAACCGAAGAGGTCCCCGGTAACCAGGGCCGGAGGACCCAGCCGGTAGACCCCGCGTCGAAGGAACGTGATATCCTTGCGCAGGCGGCATGCCTGATGCCACAGCAGCCTGCATCTGCCCTCAACCCCTCCCCCTTCCCGCTCCACATGGATGTAAGGATCTGCAAAGTAAACGCCCACCTCGGCCCGGATCGGGAGGCATTTTGCGTTGACGATCCGGATGTGGAGTCCAAATGGTTCGTCCGGAAACCCCCGCAGCCGTTCCGCAAGCAGATCGCAGGAGACCCCAAGGGGACTTAAGCGGGCCCAGATATTGGCCCCGATGCCCACGCCCAGAAGGATGCCCGCGAACAGGATCAGGTCTCGAAACCCGTACAAGAGGGCAATAAATAGGAAGATGCCCACAAACACCTGAAACAGGGGCACCACAAATAGGGAAACGGCCCTGTCTTCGGGAAGGGAGGTCACGCTGGTCTTACCCGGCAGGGTCGGGGATAGGGGTTTCGTTGACAATCTGTGTGAGAAACGTCTCAGGCGTTGTTCCCCTCAGACGTTCCGCTTCTGTGAGGATCAGGCGGTGGGCCAAAACCGGAATTGCCAGGGTTTTCACGTCGTCCGGAAGCACATAGTCGCGTCCCCTCACGGTCGCCAATCCCTGGGCCGCGCGCATCAATCCGATGGAGCCCCTCGGGCTGGCCCCGAAACGGAAGGCCCTGTGCTTTCTGGTGGCCCTGACAATCTCGGTGATGTAATCCGCCACCGGGACCGAGACATGGATACCCCGCCGCACCTCCTGCATGGCCACGATCTGTGCCGGGGTCGCCACCGGTTCCATTTCAGCCAGGGGATCTGCTTCTTGAAACCGGGTCAGGATGGCCATTTCTTCCTCCTTATCGGGATAGCCCACGTCTATCTTGAGGAGAAACCGGTCCAGCTGGGCCTCGGGGAGGGGGAAGGTTCCCTCCAGTTCGATGGGGTTCTGGGTGGCCATCACAAAAAAGGGACTGGGAAGGGGATAGCTCCTGCCGTCCACCGTCGTCTGACCCTCCTCCATGCTCTCAAGGAGGCTGGACTGGGTCCGGGGGATGGCCCGATTGATCTCGTCCGCCAGGAGGATATTGGTCATGACCGGCCCTTCCTGGAAACGGAATTCACCCTTGTGCTGGTCATAGACGGTGAATCCCGTCACATCCGATGGGAGAAGATCCGGCGTGAACTGGATCCTTCGGAAAGACCCGCCAAAAGCCTTGGCCAGGGTCTTGGCCATCAGGGTTTTGCCCACACCGGGGACGTCTTCCAGGAGGATGTGACCCTCTGCCAGGAGGGCCACCAGGATCAATTCGAGGGCATCGGATTTGCCGACAATCACCCGCGATGCCTCTTTGATAATCTGATTACATAGTGCAAGGTCCATTACCGCGTCTCCCGAAAAAATCTGCCAGAATCAACCACAAAACCGTCTTCACCGCAAGGGAAAAGCGCCCCATATCCTGAATCTATCGACCGTCGTCTGCCAACGCTTTCCCAGGACAGGCGTTGACACCATGGGCCAAAAAACATAGGGTATTTCTGAACCAAAATTCCGTGTCCTCTCCGACGTCATCCGGGATCTCAGCCGGCGCGGCATCCGGGTTTTTTTGATCGAGCACGATATGCCCTTTGTGACGCATCTGTGCGAACGGGTTTTGGTCATGGATTCGGGGCGCCTTATTTGTTCAGGAACCCCGCAGGAGGTTCAGCAGAACCACCACGTCATCGAGGCCTATCTTGGGAAAGCCAGCCGTGCTTGAGGTTCGCGCGCTGAGGGGGGACATTGTTTCAAGGGAATAGATGAAGGAATAGCCGGCCCCATCCCTCCCTCATGGTTGGCAGGCTGAGAAGGGGATTTTCGCTTTGTCTTTTCTGCTGTTTGGGAACATAATCCTGAAAACCTCAACCAATCAGGAGTGAAATCCACAAATGCAGCAAATTGAGAGAAGATTGACCGTGAAACTTCCGGCTCGGCAGTCCGCGTTCTTGTGGGGGCCGCATTCCCTATGAACAGTTTCTTCAGGCACCCCCCTTTCGGCCGGCAGCAGTCTGTCTCAGGTTTTTCCGAGCCCGTCGGCATCACCCTCCACGCGCTCGACCGTCTCGGTCCCCGTGCCGAGAGGAGGCCCACCCCTTATCCCACGCACCGTTACGAGGTGAAGGGTCTCTGCACCCGGTCCGCTCTTCCCGGCATGATATTCCCACGGCCCTATCCATATCCACCCACTTGGTCCTCTATTAGAGCGGGTAGTGTGTAGCCGGCAAAGAAAGAACTGCAACCACAGGTGAGTCAAAAGCAGACCTGGCCGTTCGTTCCAGAAACTTAGTTACTTTCCCGCGCTCTTACAGGACATGGGATGAGTGGAGACCCAGAGCCAAAATGCAAAAATCCCCGTCCTTTGGGGGGGATTTTTTAAAATGAAAATGCGGGCACATGTCCATGAAAAGGAAGAGATGCATGGCCGGGCATCCTGCCACACCTACTCCCAGTATCCCAAACGGCTCCAAAACTGTTTGTCTTCCTTCTTCCAGTTTGGGCCAAATTTCCTGTCCATATAGGAACCAAAATGATCAAACCACCGCGACCAAGACGACGTGCCCTTTTCTTTCGCCTCCAGGATCTCATTCAAATAAAATGAAATATTCGACAGATGTTCCTTGGGTACATAAGACGCAGCACCCTCTTCAAAGGATTTTCGGGCATCGGCAGGCGTAAGGGCATGAGCCGTCAGCATGACGGGAATAACATTTCTCTTTTTCGCAATCTCAAGCAATGTATAGCCATCCACACCCATAATATCGAGAATTGCCATGTCAAAGTATTCACGTTCCAAAAGCGTCTTGGCCTCAGAGAAACTGGACGCCCGCACCACGTCACTTGTCGGTAAAAGCTCCTCCAGCGCGTCCAAGACATCCGGTTCGTCATCCACAATCAAGATCCGCTTGTAATCCAAAAGGTTTTTCTCCATGGTTTCTCCCTTCTGTATTTGATGATCCGCCGTCACGCTCCATGGAATTGATGAGAACAGACATCCCGCTTCTCCCAGCGTGCCGCTCTTATGCAAGAACAGTATTCCCTTTGATTTCAACAGCTTCACGCCATTCCTCTTTCCCGAAGGGTTTAACCAGCGGCCCGGCTTTTTGGGTCCGGTGAGTTTTCAGGGTGGCGTTGGGATGATGGTTCTTTCGGAAGTTGCGCGCCATGCCATACCGAAACAATCCAGACAACATCGCCTTTGGTTTTATAAAAAAACCGGTACGGCGATATAATGACTTCTCGGTAGGGAAGTTCCGGAAACTCTGGTATAATTCTTCCGGATTCTGGAAAATCCTCAAGCCTTCGCAGGAT
>ENA-OSEO01000675-OSEO01000675.1-sediment-metagenome-genome-assembly--contig:-NODE-675-length-80986-cov-6.334746_pt1 | contig 80986 bp, 72 predicted proteins | sample MGYA00237883_ERZ534232 | MGnify/ENA metagenome assembly ERZ534232
TAATTTACCATGAACATCCTATTGGTCACCGATGCGTATCCACCGGAGATCCGGTCTTCATCGCATTTAATGCGAGAATTGGCAGAAGAACTTTTTTTACGAGGCAATGCCGTGACCGTTGCCACTTGTTATCCCCAATATAACCTGACCGACGATGCTGTGGGGGTGAATTACGACAAATTTACCGAAGAAAACGGGATTCGGGTGTATCGAATTAAAACCCTGCCCCACCACAAAGTAAATTTCATCATTCGGGGAATTTCACAGCTTTCATTGCCGCATTTCCTCTGGGGAAGGCTTGATCATCATGGTAAAAACAACAAGCAATTCGATGGCGTGGTCGTATACAGCCCACCCTTACCGCTCTGGAAGATCGGCGCTTGGGCAAAAAGGCGCTGGGGGGCGAAATTTTTGCTGAACGTCCAGGATATTTTCCCCCAAAACGCCGTCGATCTCGGGGCGATGAAAAGTCCACTCCTGATGCGATTCTTCGAGGGGATGGAAAGACGGGCCTACAGGTGCGCCGATGTGGTGACCGTGCACTCCAAGAGCAACCGTGACTTCCTACTGTCTAAAGAAAGGCTGTCGTCAGATAAATTGACGGTCCTGCACAATTGGGTGGAGGTTGGTCCCTATGAGCAGCCGATCGGCGAAGGAAGGTTTCGAAACCAACTGGGCCTTGAAGGGAAATTCATCCTATTTTTCGGCGGTGTTATTGGACCATCTCAGGGACTTGATCTGGTCATTGAAACGGCAGAAAGACTGAGGCACAAAGACAATCTGATTTTTCTGCTCGTGGGAGACGGCACTGACAAAAAAAGGCTGTTGGAAAAGGCCCGATTGCGCAATTTGAAAAATGTGGTCTTTCATCCGTTCGTGTCTCCGGATGAATTCAAGAAGGTGCTGAAAGAAATGGATGCGGGGATTGTATGTCTGACCCCGAAGAACAAAACACCGGTGGTGCCGGGCAAGATACACGCCTATATGGCCGCCGGGCTACCGGTGGTTGCATTCTTGAACCGGGAAAGCGACGGGCATGACATCATTCGGGAGTCCGGATGCGGCTATTCGGGCATCTCAGACAGCGCTGACAATGCGGCGGCGCTGATCGAACAGGTATACCGGGATAGAGGCCGTCTGCAGGAGATGGGAATGTGTGGCCATCGATATGCGGCAGCCCATTTTTCAAAATCGGTATGTGTGGACAAGGTGGAAGCGTTGCTGAAAGCATGAAAAAAATTTTGATAATTTTCGGCACCCGGCCCGAGGCGGTGAAGATCGCCCCGTTGCTGAAAGCCTTCGCCCGGCGCCCGGACGCGATCCGGTCGGTGGCTTGCTCCACCGGGCAGCACCGCGAGATGCTGGCCCAGGTACTCGACCTGTTCGCCATCCGGCCCGACATCAGCCTGGACGTGATGGAGCCGGATCAGAACCTGGCGGAGGTGAGCGCCACCCTGCTCACCGAGCTGGATGCCGTCGTGGAGCGCGTGCAGCCCGACTGGGTCCTGGGCGTGGGCGACACGACGACCGTCTTCGCCGCGGCGATGGTCGCGCACTTCCGGCGCGTGCCGTTTGGCCACGTCGAGGCCGGGCTGCGCACCGGCGACAAGTGGCACCCGTTCCCGGAGGAGATCTTCCGGCGCGTGGCCGATTTCGCCGCCGACGCCTACTTCGCGCCGACCGAGCACGCGCGGGAGGTCCTGCTGCGCGAGGGCTGCCCGCCGGGGGACGTCTACCTGACGGGGAACACCGTGGTCGATGCGCTGCTGGAGATGGCCGCGCAGCCCTACGACTGGTCGCAGGGGCCGCTGGCCGGGCTGCCGCTGGACGACCGGATCGTGTTCGTCACGGCGCACCGGCGCGAGAGCTTCGGCCAGCCGTTCCGCGAGCTGTGCCTGGCGATCCGCGACCTGGCGGAGCGTTTCGCGGCGGAAGGCGTCCGGTTTGTCTACCCGGTCCACCTGAACCCGAACGTGCAGGCCCCGGTCCGCGAGCTGCTGGCGGACGCCCCCAACGTGCACCTGCTGGACCCGCTCGATTACCACTCGCTGGTGCAGATGCTCAAACGCGCGACGCTCGTCCTGACCGACTCCGGCGGCATTCAGGAGGAAGCGCCGACCTTCGGCGTGCCGGTGCTCGTCATGCGCGAGACGACCGAGCGCCCGGAGGGCATCGCGGCGAACGTGGCGCGGCTGGTGGGCACCTCGCGCCAGCGCATCGTAAGCGAGGCCGAGCGCCTGCTGCGCGATCCGGAGGCCCACGCGGCCATGGCGCGCGGCGGCAATCCGTACGGCGACGGGCAGGCCGCGGAGCGCATCACGGCGATCCTGCTGGAGCGCGGCGCGCGATGAGCGAGAACGCGCTGGTGTCGATCGTGCTGCCGGTCTACAACGGCGCGCGCTTCCTGGCCGGGGCGATCCGGAGCTGCCAGGCGCAAACCTACCCGCACTGGGAGCTGATCGTCGTCGACGACTGCTCGACGGACGACACGCCGCAGATCGCCGCCGGTTTCGCCGCAGACGATGCGCGCATCCGCGTGATCCGGCACGAGCAGAACCGCAAGCTGCCGGGCGCACTCAACACCGGGTTCGACGCTGCGCGCGGCGACCTGCTCACCTGGACGTCCGACGACAACCTGTACCGTCCTGATGCGCTGGCCGAGATGACCCGCTTCCTGGCGGACCATCCCGACATGGGGCTGGTGTACGCCGATTACAGCCTGATCGACGAGGAGGGAAACGTCACCGGGACGGTTCGCGCGCCGGAGCGCCGCGACCTGATGTTCAAGTCCGTGGTGGGGCCGTGTTTCCTGTATCGCCGCGCCGTCGCGGAGGCGGTCGGCCCATATGCCGAAGACCTGTACCTGGCGGAGGATTACGACTACTGGCTGCGCGTGTCGGCCCGCTTCCCGATCGCGGCGCTGCACCGCGACCTGTACCTCTACCGGGAGCACGCCGCCTCGCTCACCGGGCAGCAAAAGCCGCGCGTGCTGCTCGCCCGCGAAACGGCGATTCTGCGCAACCTGCCGCGCCTGGGCTGGGCGACGCGCTCCGACCGCGCCGAAGCGTACCTGCACCTGGCGGACCTGGCGGGCGCGCAGGGCCGGGCCCGGCAGCGGCTGGCCTACTGGGCGCGGGCACTGGGCCAGCAGCCGGCCCTGGCCGCGCGGCGCGGGGTCGTGATGCTGGCCCGCGACGTGTTCGGGGATCGCTGGGCCCGGCGGCTCAGCGAGTCGTATGGGGCGCTCAAGCGGCGGCTGGGGCGGGGATCTCGCGCTTGAAAACGGCCCCGGGCGTGGTAAACTACTCTCAGCCATGCCCCCGTAGCTCAGAGGATAGAGCGCAGGTTTCCTAAACCTGGCGTCGGCGGTTCAAATCCGTCCGGGGGTACACGCGCCAGCCGCCCGGCTGGCGTTTTTTGTGTTGCGGGAATCGCCCACCGGGCGAGGTGCGCTGGCCCGCCCGGTGCGCTACAATAACGCGCGGATTCTTGACGATCAGGGAGCAAACCGCGTGAATTTGTCACACGAACTCGAAACGGCCAAGACGATCGCCCGCATGGCCGCCTCCGTATGCCAGACGATCCAGACCGAGCTGGTCGACCCCGCGCAGAAAGGCGGGCGCGAGCCGGTCACCATCGCCGATTACGCCTCGCAGGCTGTGATCGGCAACGCCCTGGCCGAGAACTTCCCCGACGACGCCGTGCTCTCCGAAGAGCGGTCGGAGGAGTTCATGCTGCTGCTCAACGACAAGCAGCGCGCGCTCGTCCAGCGTTTCGTGACCGATGCGCTGGGCGGCTACGTGTTCGAAGAGCAGATCTGCGCGTGGCTGGACTTCGGCAAGCAGAAGACCGCGCGCCGCACCTGGGTGATCGATCCGATCGACGGGACGAAGGGCTTTCTCGGCGGGCGGCATTACTGCGTCGCCATCGGCCTGCTGATCGAGGGCGAGCCGGTGGCGGGCGTGCTGGCAAGCCCCGGCTTTTACAGCGACGAGGAGATGCCCCCCGATGACCTGGGCGTGCTGAGCTACGCCAGCCGGGGCAGCGGCGCGTTCATGGAGGCGTTGGGCGGCAGCGAGCGCGTGCCGATTCGCGTGTCGGCCACCAGCGATCCCGCGCGGGCGACGCTGCTCACCAGCTTTGAGAGCGGGCACACCAATCTCGGCCTGATCGACGAGGTGGCGCGCTTGTTGGGGCGCGGGCCGGACGCGCCGCAGCGCGGCCTGGACAGCCAGGACAAACACGCGATGGTCGCGTGCGGGATGGGCGACATCCTGCTGCGCGTCGTGCCGGACACGACCTACTTCGAGAAGATGTGGGATCACGCCGCCGGATACGCCATCGTGACCGAGGCCGGCGGGCGCATGACCGACATCCACGGCCAGCCCATCGACTGGACCAGCGGCACCCGCATGACGAACAATCGCGGCGTGCTGGTCACCAACGGGTATCTGCACGACGCTATACTGGACGCCATCGCCCACGCCGGCGGTTAACCTGTTACGAGTGACGCATGACTGACCCGATCCGCGTGTTACATTTCGCCGACGTGCATATCGGCATGGAAAACTACGGGCGCACCGATCCCGCCACCGGCCTCAGCTCGCGCGTGGTCGACTTCCTGCGCCGCATGGACGAGATGATCGCTCACGCCCGCGAGCGCGAGGTCGACCTGGCGATCTTCGCCGGGGACGCGTTCAAGTCGCGCAGCCCCAACCCGACCTTTCAGCGCGAGTTCGCCTGGCGCATCCAGGACCTGGCCGCGCTGTGCCCGGTCGTGCTGTTGGTGGGCAACCACGACCTGCCGAACGTCGACAAGCGCGCGTCGAGCATCGAGATCTACGAGACGCTGCGCGTGCCCAATACGGTCCTCGGGCGCGACTACGCCCTGGTGACCGTCGAGACGAAGCGCGGGCCGGTGCTGGTCGGCACGGCGCCGTATCCCGTGCGCAATCACCTGCTGCGGGACGTGGACCTGCCCCACAACCGGACCATCGCCCAGATCGACGGCATCCTGGGCGAGCACCTCGACCGGCGGCTGCAAGCGATGGCCGAAGAAGCGGGGACGTACGACATGCCGCGCATCCTGACCGGGCATTTCAGCGTGTCCGGGGCGGTGCTGGGCAGCGAGCGCAGCGTGATGCTGGGCCGCGACGTGACCGTGATGCTCAGCACGGTGGCCGATCCGGCGTGGGATTACGTGGCGCTGGGCCACATCCACAAGCACCAGTGCCTGACGCTGGGCCGCGCCGACGTCCCGCCGGTGGTCTACAGCGGCAGCTTGGAGCGGATCGACTTCGGCGAAGAGGCCGACCCGAAGGGTTTCGTGTGGGCCGAGGTCGAGCGGGGCCGCGCCCGGTGGGAGTTCGTCGAGGTGGGCTGCCGCCCGTTCGTCACGCTGCGGGTGGACGTGCGCCGCGCCGGGGACCCGAACCAGGTGGTGCTCGAAACCATCGCGCGGCACGACCTGCGCGACGCCGTCGTGCGCGTGATCGTCACCGCCGACCCGGAAACCGACCTGCTGCTGCAAGATCGCCTGATTCATAGCGCCCTGCTCGACGCGGGCGCGAACCACGTCGCCGCCATTCAGCGCGACGTCGAGCGCCCGGCCCGGCTGCGCCTGGGCACCTCGCCCGAAGGGCTGGACCCCGACCAACTGCTCGAACGGTACCTGGGCAGCAAAGAGGTCCCGCCCGACCGGATCGCGATCCTGCTCGACCACGCGCGGCGGATCTTCACGGCGGAGGACTGACGTGGACAAAGCCTTCTGGCGCGCCATCATCGAGGACGATTACGCCGTGCCGGCTGCGCACCGCGCGGGCGACCTGCTGCGCGAGCTGACCGGCTACCTCGGCTCGACCGATCCGGAGCTGCGCGACGATATCGCCTATGGGATCACGGCGCGCTGGATCGACCGGCAGGTCCTGGCCCCCGACGACCTGCGCCCGCTGATCGATCCTTTGGCCGCGAATCTGGCGGGCGACATCGGCGAGGAAGGCGCGGATTCGGTCTTTCTGCGCTCGTTCTCCGCGCTGGTGCTGGCGGCGTTTGTCTATTACGACAATCACCGGCTGCCCGTGTTGGATCGAAGCGAGGCGCGGGCGCTGTTCGAGAAGGCGCTGGCCTACGCCGCCGCCGAAAAAGACCGGCGCGGCTACGTGCCGGGCAAAGGCTGGGCGCATGCCGTCGCCCACACCGCCGATCTGCTGGACGAATTTGCCGCGAGCCGCCACCTGGACGGCGCCGATCTCGAGCGCATCCTGGCCGCGCTGTCCGGCATGGTGACGGCGCCAGGCAGCACAATCCTGCTGTACAACGAAGACGATCGTCTGGCCCGCGCCGCTTGCTCGGTGCTCCAGCGCGAGATCGTGCCGCGGAAAACCATCGCCGGCTGGCTGGACGCGATGGGCGGGCTGCGCGACCGGTTGGGCACCGCCACGCTGTTCAGCGATCCGGCGCATCACGGCGCCTATATCAACACTCGCGGTTTTCTGCGCGGCCTGTACGTGCAGTTGACCGGCGACCAGCATCCCGACTCGCTGCGTGCCTGGGCGACCGGGGTCCGCGCCGCGCTCGTCCGGTTGTAGCGGGCCACCGCGTGCGGCGCCCGGCCCGCTGAGAGTGATACGCATAGCAAAGGTTTCGTATGCTCCCGACCCGACTTGAAATGTACAACTTCCTGGCCTATCGCCAGCCCGATCCGCTCGTCTTCGACGGCATTCACCTCGCCTGCCTGACCGGCGCGAACGGCGCGGGCAAGTCGTCGCTGCTGGACGCGATCACCTGGGCGCTGTGGGGCAAGGCCCGCGTGCGCAGCGATGACGACCTGATCCACCAGGGACAGTCCGAGATGTTCGTGCAGCTCGATTTTTTGCAGGGCGACACGCTCTACCGGGTGGTGCGCCGCCGCCAGAAGGGCAAAACCGCGCGCGCGGGGCGCAGCCAGCTCGACCTGTTCGTCTTCGACCACGAGGCGAACCAGTTCCGCCCGCTGAGCGCCCCCTCGATCCCGGAGACGAACAAGCTGATCGGCGACCTGCTGCGGCTGGACTACGACACCTTCATCCACTCGGCCTTTTTGCAGCAAGGCCGCGCCGACGCCTTCACCACCAAGACGCCCGCCCATCGCAAGGACATTCTCGGCGAGATCCTGGGGCTGAGCCAGTGGAAGACCTACGAGGACCGCGCCAAAGAAACCCTGCGCCAGATCGAGCACGACCTGGGCGTGATCGACTACCGCCTGCAGGAGATCGCCCAGCAGGAAGCCGAAGAACCGGCCCTGGTGCGCAATCTGGAGCTGGCGACGGTGGCGCTGGCCGACGCGACTGCGCTCCGCGAGGAAGCCGAGGCGCGCTACAACGAGGTCGCCGGCGCGCAGGAGCAGATGAACGCCGCCCAGGCGCGGCTGGCCCAGGCCGAGCACCGCATCAAGCAGCGGCAGACCGACCTGGACGACATCGAAGCCGAGCTTGATCGCTACGAAACGCAGATCGGGCAGTTGCAGGACGTGGTCGAGAACCGCGAGTCGATCCAGGAAGGCTACGCCCAGCTCCGGGCCGCGCGCGAGGCGGACCAGCAGTTGGGCGAGAAGTTGCAGGCCATGAGCACGATCAAGGACCGGCTGAACGAGGTGGCCGGGCGCATTCAAGCCGCCCGCGCCGACCTCGAGTCGCAGGCCAGCCTGCACCGCGACCGCATCGCCAACGCGCAGCGCACCGCCGCCGACCTGGACGCGCTGCAGGCCGATCTGGCCGACGTGCAGGCCGAGGTCCGGCATCTCGAAAGCGAAGAGGCGCGGCGCGACAGCCTGCGCGAGGATATCAACGCGCTCAACGAAGAGAAGGCCGAGCTGCGCGCGCTCAACCAGACGCTGTACGGCGAGATGCAGGCCATCAAGACGCGGATCGATGACGTACAGGCCGCCGAGGCCACCTGCCCGACCTGCGGCCAGCCGCTCGACGAGGCGCACAAGGCGGCGCTGCTGGAGGAACTGGTGGCCGACGGTACCGAGCGCGGCGACCAGCACCGGGGCAACCAGGCGCGGCTGGCCGAGATCACCGAGACGATGGCCGCCCACCGCGCCGAGATCGAGGCGATCGAGGTCGAGCTGCGCAAGCTGCAAGCCCTGCGGGACCGCGCCGCCGCGCTCAACGTGTCGCTGGAATCCGCGCGCAACGCCGCCGACACGATCCGGTCGGAGCAGGCCGGGCTGGCGGCGGTGGAAGAACTGATCGAGTCCGGCGCGTATGCCGAGGAATTGCAGGCCCAGCGCGACGCGATCCAGGCCGAGATCGACACCCTGGGATACGACTCGGACACGCACAGCGCCGTCCGCGAGACGCTCTCCACCTACGAGGATTTCGACCGCCGCCAGCGCGATCTCGAAACCGCACTGCAACAGCTTCCCGAGGTCCAGACGGCGCTGGCGAACGCGACCGCCCGGCGCGATCGCTGGCTGAAAGTGCTGGACGAGGAACGGGCCGAAGTGGCCGCCGCCCAGGCGGAAATCGAAGGGCTGCAGGAGCAGGTCGAAGAGGCCCGCCGCCGCGACGAGGAAGTCCGGCAGCGGCGCACCGCCGAAAAGCGCGCCCAGGAGAGCGTGATCCGGGCGCAGCAGGCGCTCGCGGCGCTGGAGAACGCCCGCAAGCGCAAGGCCGACCTGGAAACCCGGCAGATGGAACTGAGCGGCGAGAAGAGCGTCTACGAAGACCTGCGCGCCGCCTTCGGCAAGAACGGCGTCCCGGCCATGATCATCGAGGCAGCCATCCCCGAACTGGAGGAGTCCGCCAACCACCTGCTGGCCCGTATGACCGATGGCCGGATGCACGTCCGGCTCGACACGCAGCGCGAAAAACGCACCGGCGGCGTGGCCGAAACGCTGGACATCCTGATCAGCGACGAGCTGGGCACGCGCAGCTACGAGACGTATTCCGGCGGCGAGGCGTTCCGCGTGGACTTCGCGATCCGCGTGGCGCTCAGCCAGATGCTGGCCCGGCGGGCCGGGGCGCAGCTTCGCACGCTGTTCATGGACGAGGGCTTCGGCACGCAGGACGAGATGGGCCGCCAGCGGCTGGTCGAGGCGATCACCGCCGTGCAGGATCACTTCGACCTGCTGCTGGTGATCACGCACGTCGAAGACCTGCGCGACGCCTTCCCGGTGCAGATCAGCATCACCAAGACGCCCGACGGCAGCCGGATCTCGGTCGGGTGAGCGCCCCATGCCGCTGTCGCTCGACCGCCAGAATGCCTACCGCCGCCGCTACGCGGCGCTGCGCCCCGGCTGGCGCCCGGCCACGGAGCAGTACGAGGCCCTGATCCGCCAGTACCTGCGCCCGGGCATGCGCGTGGTGGACCTGGGCTGCGGGCGCGGCGGCGTGCTGGAACAGCTCGGCCCGGCGGCGGATCGCCCGCTGGGGCTCGATCCCGATCTCCGGTCGCTGGTCGAGCACCGCCTGCCGGACCTGCCGCGCGCCGTCGCCAGCGCGGACGCGATCCCGCTGCCCGCCGCCAGCGTGGACCTGGCGCTGTCGAGCTGGGTGCTCGAACACCTGCCCGACCCGGCGCGGACCTTCCGCGAGGTGGCGCGCATCCTGCGGCCCGGCGGCGCGTTCCTCTTCGTCGCGCCGAGCGCCCACAGCCCCGCCGCGCTGCTCAACCGGGCGCTGCACCCGCTGCAGGCGCGGTTGGTGCCCCGGCTGTATGGCCGCGAGGAGTCCGACGCGTTCCCGGTCATGTACCGCGCCAACACCCGCCGCCAGATCGAGGCGCTGGCACGCGCCGCCGGGCTGGAATGCCGCGCTTTCCACCACGTCGAGGACCCGACGTATTTCGCGTTTCACCCGCTGATCTTCCGGCTGAACGCGGCGCTGGTCCGCGCCCTGCCGCGCGGGATGTACGAGCACATCGTCGCGGCCTACGCCAAGCCGGAGTAGGCGGGCAGTCTGCGCGCACTTCACCAGACCAAACGAGGCACCGCCGATGAACGCACCACAGCCCGCCGAACCTTCCCCAGACCCCAGGGGCACGGTCCGCGACGTGGCCCTGCTGTTCTCGGGTGGGGGCGTCGCCGGGCTGGTGTCCGCGCGGGTGCGGCGATACGGATGCTTTTGCTCACTAAAATCTGTATAATCTGCCAGGAAACCTGAGAAAACCTGCATCCGGACAAACGCCATGCTGCGCTGGATCCATTACATTCGACTGGCGGGCTTTCCGCTGGGCCTGGGCCTGATGCTCGTGCTGGTGAGCGGCACGCTCAACCGCGTGATGATCGTGGAGCTGGAGCTGCCCGCCTCGCTGGTGGGGCTGTTCTTCGCCGTGTCGCTGGCGGTGGCCCCGGCCCGCGCCTGGATGGGCTACTTCTCCGACGCGCACCCCGTCGGCGGGCGGCGCCGCGAGCCGTACATCGCGCTCGGCGCGATTGTCGCCGGGCTGGGCGTGATCGGCGCCACGCTCATCGTGACGAACGTCGCGGCGGTGGGCGTCGTGCTGGCCGGCGGGACGCTGACCGCTTTCCTGGCTTACGCGCTCGGCTATACGCTGGCGAGCAACAGCTTCGAGGCGCTGCTGGCCGACGTCTTCCACGGCGACCAGCGCCCCCGCGCCGTGACGATTTACAAGGTGGCGATGTTCACCGGCCTGTTCACCGGCGCGCTCGTCCTGGGCCGCCTGCTGGACCCCTACGACGAATCCCGGCTGGTGGCGATTGTGATCGGGATCGCGGCGCTGTTCGCCGGGCTGGCCGCGCTGGCCGTCGTCCGCCAGGAGCCGCGCCACGCCGCGATCGGCGCGCTCAGCCGCCAGGCCGCCGAGGTGCCGTTCCGCGAGGCGATCCGCGCCGTAGTGCTGGACAACCCGCAGGGGCGGCGGTTTTTCGTGCTGGTCGTGCTCAGCGTGTTGGGCACGCTGGCCCAGGACGTGCTGCTGGAGCCTTACGGCGCGCTGGTGCTCGACATGCGCGTCGCCCAGACCACGCGCCTGACGGCGATCTGGGGCGCGGGCACCATCCTCGCCATGATCGCCAGCGGGAGCTGGCTGATCCAGCGGGTGGGCTACCTGGCCCCGCTGCGGGTGGGGCTGGCGCTGAACGTGGCCGTCTTCGCCGGGTTCATCCTGGCCGGGTGGCTGGGCAGTCCGGCGCTGTTCCGCGGGCTGGTGTTCGCCCTGGGGCTGGGCACGGGCCTGTCGATGGCGGGCCTGCTGACGGCGGTGATCGAGCACACGACGACCGCGCGCGCCGGGCTGATGATGGGCGTGTGGGGCATGGCGGCGGAGTTCGGCCAGACGATGGGCGGCGTGTTGGGCGGCGCCGTGGTGGACGTGGTGCGCTGGCTCACCGGCGGCGACGCGCTGATCGCCTACGGCGCGGTGTTCACCCTCGAAGGCGCGCTGCTGGTGATCGCGCTCGCCCTGGCCGCCGATCTACGCGTTGAGACGCCGGCGCAGCAGGCCGACGTCTCCGCGTCCGTGCGGGCCAGCGTGCTGGCCGGGGATTGAGTTTTTACTGCGCTTTTACGGCGCTTTTTCGCGCTGCAGGGCGCGCTCCATCCGGCGAATCCGGCGGGTGATCCAGAAGCGGTTCCACGTGCCGACGATGCCGTGCGGCAGCAGCATCACCACGATCACGAACACGATCCCCAGGAATAAATCCCACAGGTCCGACACGTCGAACACCTCGTCCTGAAGATCGAGGTCCGGGACGACCTGCCCGCCGATGACCAGCCCCGCCGCGCTGACGACGATCCACAGGGCCAGGTACGCGCCGAGGACGGACCACCGCCCGCCATCCCCGGCCACGCGGCGGATCGCCGGGCGCAGGGTCCGGCGCAGGAACAGGATCAGCAGCGCGGCGATCAGCCCGACCGCGAACTGCCACAGGGGCACCAGCCCCAGCACCTCGGTTTCGAGCGTGAATGTCTCGTTGCGCAGGTACGTCTCGCCCAGGATCAGGCCGAGCGCGGCCACGACCGGGCCGGTCAGCGTGCCCACCCCGCCGATCAGCGTGTGCAGCAGTGGATCGACGGTGAACTTGAGGCTGAGCATCTCCGGGTGCACGCGCTTGTCGGTCGCCCAGATCACGAACAGCACGCCGCTGAGCGTGGCGATCACGCCCGCGAAGATCATCGTCAGCAGCTTGTAGAAAAACGTGTTGTAGCCGATAGTCCGCGCGCGTTCCTCGTTCTCGCGGATGGCGACGATCACGCGCCCGACCGGCGAGTTGAGGTAGCGGCGGATCGCCAGGAAGACGATCACGAAGAACACGATCGTCACGCGGTACATCTGCAAGCGGCTGCCGTCCGCGGTGGGGGTGGGGTTGAGCGCGGCGGGCAGCAGGTCGCCGAAGCCCAGGCCATCCTCCGCGCCGGTGACGTTGCGGAAGGTCCCGCTTTTCGCCAGCACGAAGAACATCTCGGCCAGGGCCAGCGTGAACATGGTGAAGTAGATCCCGCGCAGGCGCAGCGTCACCACGCCGGAGATCAGGCTCAGGCCGATGCTGCCCAGCACGGCCAGCGCCGCCGCCTGGTAGAAGGTCATGCCGGGGGTGTTCGGCACCAGCAGCAACACCAGCAGCACGCCACCCAGCGCCAGCGTCACCAGCCGCCGGGCGGTGATCCGGGTGAGGATCGCCAGCGCCAGCACTACCGCCAGCACGGCGATCAGCGCTTCTTGCTGGTAGGACTGGTCCACCCGCGCCAGCAGAATGAACGTGATGTAGCCGCCCGCGCCGAAGAACAGCGCGTGGCCGAACGAGATGATGCCGTTGTAGCCGAACAGCAGGTTGTAGCTCATCGCCAGGCAGGCCAGCACCAGGGCGCGGGCCATCTCGCTCTGCCAGAAGGCCGACTCGCCGGTGGGGCGGCGCGGCGTGACCTCGCTGCCCGACAGGTCCGCCACGATGGCGGGGAACTGCCACAGGACCAGCACCACCAGGGCGTAGAACCAGTTTTCCAACACCAGCCGCGCCAGCGATTCGGCGGCGCGGCGCAGCGCCGGGTCGCCGATCCGGTCGATGGTGCGGTAGACGGTGCGCTCGATCATCATTCCCCCCTGCCAAACAGGCCGCTCGGCTGCACCAGCAGGACGGCGATCATCAGCAGCAAAATCGACGTTTCGGCCAGCACCGGCGCGTCGAAGTGCTCCAGCGAGAGCTGCTCGGCCACGGCGCGCGTCAGGCCGACGACGATGCTGGCGACGGCGGTGCCTTCGTAGCTGCCCATGCCGCCGATCACGACCACGACGATCGCCAGGATCAGGAACTGGTTGCCCATCTCCAGCGTCGCGCCCTGGTAGGGCACCAGCGCGATCCCGCCCAGCGCGGCCAGCGCCGAGCCGAGGATGAACACCAGCGTGAACACCCGGCGCACGTTGATACCCAGCGCCTGGACCATCTCCGGGTCCTGCACCCCGGCGCGGATGATGATCCCGATGCGGGTCCGGTTGAGCAGGATGTACACGCCGATCATCATGGCGAGGCCCAGCCCGATGATGAACAGCCGGTAGACGCTCAGGCTCTGCTGGAACAGCGTGAATTTCTCGTTGAGCAGGGGCGGCGGGCTGAGGGGCTGCTTGGGGTTGCGCCCGTAGATGCGCTCGACGAAGTCGAGGAAGATCGCCGCCAGCCCGAAGGTCAGCACGATCTGGAAGATCGGGCGCTCGTAGAGGGGGCGAATCAGCCCCGCCTCCATGACGGCGCCGATCGCCGCCACGAGCAGCACCCCCCCTCCGATCGCGGCCAGGAACCGCACTTCGACGCTGGCATCCAGCGACTGGTAGATGTCGTAGCCGACGTATGCTCCGATCAACAGAAAAGCGCCCTGCGCGAAGTTGAGCACGTCCAGCAGGCCGAAGATCAGCGACAGGCCGGACGCCACCAGGAACACCAGCATGCCCAACAGAATGCCGCGAAACACCGTCTGTCCGGCGGTGTTGTAGCCGAAATCGAGCCAACTGATCGCCAGCAAGAGCGCGACGTAAACCACCACCAGCAGCCACGACCGGCGGTGTTGGGGCGTCAGGTTCGTCCAATACGTTTGCATGTGTGATCCTCCGGTCCCTACGCGACGCCCAGGTAGGTCGTGATCAGGGCTTTGTCCTGCACGAGGTCGGCCATCAGCCCGCTGTGCACGGAGATGCCCTCCTCGATGATGACGTAGCGCTCGGCGAGCTGGCTGGCAACCTGGAAGTTCTGCTCGACCAGCAGCACGGTCGTGCTGGCCGAAAGCTGGCGGATGGCCTCCATCATGTGCTCGATCAGCACGGGGGCCAGCCCTTCGCTCGGCTCGTCGATCAGCAGCAGGCTGTTGTCGGCCACCAGCGCGCGCGCAATCGCCAGCATCTGCTGCTGCCCGCCGGACAGGTGCCCGCCGGGCAGGGCGTACAGCCGCTTGAGGTCGGGGAACAGGCCGAAGATGAAATCGGCCTTGCGCTCGAGGTCGCCTTTGTCGCGCTCGGCGATGAGCAGGTTTTCGCCCACGGTCAGGTCGCGGAAGATGATCCGCTTCTCCGGCACGTAGCCGATGCCCATCTGCGCGATCTTGTGCGCCCGCAGGCCGTGAATCGGCACGCCCTTGAACGCGATCTCGCCCGCGCGGGGCGGCGCCAGGCCGATGATGCTGCGCAGCGTGGTCGTCTTGCCCGCGCCGTTGCGCCCCAACAGCACGGTGATGCTGCCCGGCGGCACCTCGACCGTCACGCCTTCGAGGATGTGAAACTCGCCGATGAAGGTGTGGATGCCGCGCACTTCGAGAATGTGGGCCGGGGTTGGTGTGGCGCTCATGGCGCGTCGCCCCCCATCATTTCGGCAAAATCGCCGTACAGCTCGCCCAGGTATGCCTTCTGGACGGTTTCATTGCGGGTGATCTCCTGCGGCGTGCCCTCGGCCAGCACTTCGCCCTGGTGCATCACCGTGATGCGGTCCGAGATGTTCATCACGACGTTCATGTTGTGCTCGACCAGCATGATGGTCTTGTGCGTCGCCTGCTGGATGCGCTGGATCGTCTCGATCAAGACCGGCACCTGCTCGGTCGCCATGCCAGCGGTCGGCTCGTCGAGCAGCAGCAGCTCGGCGTCGGAGGCCAGCAGGATCGCCAGCTCCAGCTTGCGCTGGTCACCGTGGGGCAGGATGCGCGCCGGGATCCCGACCTTGTCGCCCAGGCCAACCTGCGCGATGGCATCCAGCGCGGCGACCTCGTACTGCTTGAAGCGGCGGAAATGCCACCAGAACTTGGCGCTGTCGCCGCCCATCGCCTGGGCCGCCAGCCGGACGTTTTCCAGCACGGTCAGGTTGGGGAAGATGTTCGTGATCTGGAACGACCGCCCGATCCCCAGGTGCACGCGGCGGTACAGCGGCTCGCCGGTGATGTCCTGCCCTTTGAACAACACCTGGCCGCGGGTGGGGGGCAGGTTGCCGGTCAGCAGGTTGAACAGCGTGGTCTTGCCCGCGCCGTTGGGCCCGATGATCGAGTGCAGATCGCCCTGGCGCACGCGGATATCCACGCCGGAAACGGCCACCAGCCCGCCGAATTCCTTCGTCAGCCCGCGCCCTTCGAGGAGGTGCATTTGTTCCGACATACGTCTGCTCGCTTGACTGAGTGCTCGACACGTGGGGGACGCACCGGGGCGCGTCCCCCATCACGGAAGACGGAAAAGGCGAACGGGACTACTCGCCGCGTTCGGCCAGCGGCGTGCAGTCGAGCGCGTCGCTGCTGCGGTCGGCGCCCGCCTCGCACGGCGGCGCGGTTTCTTCAGCGGACACTTCGGCGACGAGCGTGTAGAAAGCCTGGTCCGGATCGTCGACGTTGTCGACCTGGACGACGTACATCGGCAGCAGCGCCTGGTGATCCTCGGTGCGCAGCGTGTAGGTGCCCTTCGGCCCCTCGAACTGCAGGCCCTCCAGCGCGGGGACCAGGTCCTCGGTGAAGGTCGAGCCCTCGGCGGCTTCCACACCGGCGACCAGCGCCTGGGCGGTCGCAAAGCCGCATTCGGTGAACAGGTCCGGCACGTCGCTGTAGGTTTCGCGGTGGCGCTCGACCAGCCAGTCGTTGATCTCGGTGTCCGGCGCGGTGTAGTGGTAGACGATCAGGCCGATGTTGCCGATCTGCGACTCATCCGCCACGGCCATGAAGATGTCGTTGGAGTTGAAGCCGGTGATGATCACGGGCTTGTCGGGGTCCACGCCCAGGCCCAGCTCGGTCGCCTGCTGGAACAGGTTGATCGAGGTGGCGCCGGCCCAGGTGATGATCACGCCGTCCGCGCCGGAGTCGATGACCTGCTGCAGGTACGGGCCGAACTCGGTGGTGTCGGTCGGCGCGTAGATCGCGTCCTGCACGAATTCGGCGCCCTTCTGCAGGAAGCCGTAGTCGAACGCCGCGACCGAGCCATAGCCGAACGCGTAGTCGGGCGCGAGCTGGACGTACTTGCTGCCCACGTTCTCGACGGCCCAGGCGGCGATGTCGAGCGCGTCCTGGTACGAGTTGCGGCAGACGCGGAAGGTGGTCGGCTTGAAGAACTCGCCGGTGATACGCGGGTCGGCAGCCGGGGCGGCGAACAGCACGACGTCATACTCCGCCGCGATGTCGACCAGGCCCAGCGTGACGCCCGACGACGGCGCGCCGACCAGCACCTCGACGCCCTCGACTTCGATCAGCTCGCGGGCTTGCGTGGCGGCCAGCTCGGCGTCGTTGGCGTAGTCGCGCACCACGATCTCGATCGGGCGCCCGGCGACTTCCATCGTGCCCTCGGTCGCGTATTCGAGGCCCAGGGTGAAGCCGTTCTGAAGCTCGATCCCGTACAGGGCCAGCACCGCCGAGAGATCGGTGATCAGGCCGACCTTGAGCGGCTCGCCGTCCTGCGCGTGGGCGATGCGGTCCGCCCGGTAGGCCGGCATCACGACCAGCGCCAGCGCCATGACGAGAACCAGCAGACTTAACGATACTTTACGCATGTCAAAGCTCCTTTTTGATAATCACCAGGACAGTGAAGAGAGTGTGACCATAACCAGGGTGCTTCTGCTCAGCGTTGCCTCCTTTTCGCTCCACGACAGTCTACCGTGCGGTTGCACAGTCGAATCACACCGCTATCATCCGGTTTCCGCGAACCGCTCGCGCAGCTCGCGCTTCAGGATTTTGCCCGCCGCCGAGATCGGCAGCGCGTCGAGAAAGGCCACCGACCGGGGTACCTTGAACCCGGCCAGGTGCGCCCGCAGATAGTCCAGCAGTTCATCCTCGGTGGCGGCGGCGCCGGAGGCCAGCACCACGCAGGCTTTGCCGACCTCGCCCCACTTCGGGTCCGGCACGCCGATCACGGCGCACTGGTGCACCGCCGGGTGCCGGTAGAGCACCTGCTCGATCTCCGCCGGGTAGACGTTCTCGCCGCCGGAGATGAACATGTCTTTCTTGCGATCGACGATGAAGAAATACCACTCGTCGTCATAACGCGCCATATCGCCGGTGTGGAACCAGCCATCCTCGTCGACGACCTCGTCCAGCGCGCCCGGCAGGTTGAAATAGCCCGAGCAGAACGACGGGCCCTTGAGCACCAGCTCGCCTACCTCGTCGGGGCCGAGCGGGCGGTTGTGCTCGTCCACCACGCGCGCATCGACGAAAAAGTTGGGCCGGCCAATGCTGCCCGCCTTGCGGATCGCGTCTTCGGGCGCCAGCGCGAAAATGCCGGGGCCGAACTCGGTCATGCCGAAGCCCTGCTTGAAGCGCACGCCCTTCTCGTCGCGGAACTGCTCGACCAGCGTCACCGGCAGCGGCGCGCCCCCGCTGGTGCAAAAGCGCAGGCTGCTCAGGTCGGCGTCCGCCCAGTTGGGCGCCTGGGTGAGCATCTGGTACATGGTCGGCACGCCCGCGAAGAAGTCGGCCTTGTATTCCTGGATCAGGTCCAGCACCAGCGCCGGATCGAAGCGGCGGACCAGCACCACCGTCCCGCCGACGATCATCAGCGGCGTGGTGTAGACCAGCAGGCCGCCGGTGTGAAACATCGGGAAGACGTTGACCGTGGTATCGCCGGGCAGGATGTCGTGAATCACGGTGTTGAGCGTGTTCCAGGCGATCATCCGGTGGCTGATCTGCGCGCCGCGCGGCACGCCGGTCGTCCCGCCGGTGAAGATCAGCGCGGCGACGTCTTCCTCGCTCACCGATTCGGTCGTGACCGGGTCGGCGGGCGCGGCCTGCAAGGTGGACTCGAAATGGCGGCTGCCGGGCAGCCCCTCGCCCTCAATGTGCAGCGTGTGAGTCACGCTCGGCGCGTGTGGCAGCGCCTGCCCGATCGACTCCCTGAACTCGTCGGAGAAGATCAGCACGCGCGGCGTGGTATCGTCGATTACCCGGACCAGCTCGCGCCAGTGCATCCGCCAGTTGTAGCAGGCCAGGATCGCGCCCAGCTTGCCGCACGCGAAAAACGCGTCGAGGAACTCCACGCCGTCGAAGGCGACGATGCCCACCCGGTCGCCTTTGGTGATCCCGGCGACGTCGCGCAGCCAGTTGGCGAAGCGGTTGGCGCGCTCGTTCAACCGGGCGTAGGTGTAGGCGGGGCGGCCCGCCTTGCCCGCGTCGACCACGGCCAGCCGGTCGGGTGAATAGATCGCGCGGCGCGCGAGCGTGTCCCCAATGAACATAGGACGATCTCCAATAAACCTAGTCTGCCGTCCACTCGAATGCGGCGGCGGCCATCGTGTAGCCCGCGCCGCTGGCGCAGAACACCACCAGCTCGCCGGGACGCGGCCCAATGCCCTGGGTGATCGCGTCGTCCAGGGCCAGCGGGATGCACGCCGAGCCGGTGTACCCCCATTTGTCCATGGTGGTATGCGTGCGCGCCATCGGCAGGCCCAGGTCCTGCATGACAAACTCGATGGTGCGCAGGTTGAGCTGGGTGAAATAAATCCTGTCGATGGCCTCCACCGGGCGGCCCAACCTGTCCATCAGCGCGCGGACCAGCGGCGGCCAGCCCTTGTTGTTCGTGTCGGGCGGGAAGCGCTTGCGGATCTCCAGCCGCTGGGGGCGGGTGCCGTCGCCGCCGGTCGGCTCCACCGTCCCGCCGATGAACACGCCCATGTAGTCGTGAAACGCGCCGTCGGACTTGACGTTCGCGCCCAGGAAGCCGGGGCGCTCGCCCGCCGCCAGGATCACCGCGCCCGCGCCGTCACCGAACAGGGTGCACGTCCGCTTGTCGGTCCAGTCCACGAAACGGGTCATACCATACGCGCCGACGACCAGGACGCGGTTGTAGGCCGCGTCGGTGGCGATGTAGCGGCTGGCGATATCCACGCCGCTAACGAACGCGGCGCAGGCGTTGTTGATGTCGAACGTGCCCGCGTTGGCCGCGCCCAGCTTGTACTGCACCACCGACGCCGTGCCCGGCGAGACGTAATCGGGCGTGTCGGTCGCCACGATGATCAGGTCCAGATCGGTGGGCACCAAACCGGCCCGGTCCAGCGCCTGGCGGGCGGCGTGCACCGCCAGGTCGGACGTGACCTCGTCGTCACCGATCAGCCGCCGTTCGCGGATGCCCACGTTGTCGATCAGCCACTGGTCGACCGGCTCGCCGAGCAGCGCGTCGAGCTCGGCGTTGGTGCGCACCCTGGCGGGCAGATAGCGCCCGGTGCTGATGATCTGCGCGTGACGCGGCATGGCCCGGTCCCTATTCCACGCTGGCGAGATGCTCGCGCAGGGCCGCGACCCATGCGTCCGGCGTCTCGACGTTGGGCGAATGGGACGCGCCGGGGATCTCCAGGTAGCGCGCGCCGGGCAGGTTGTCCAGGATGTGCTGGCAGACGGCGCGCGTGCTCAGGAATTGGTCCTCGGCCCCGCGCACGACCAGCGTCGGGATGCCGGCCAACTCGCCCAGCCGGTCGGCCACGGCCCACGCTTGCAGCGCCGCCGGGCCGCGCAAGCTCGCCTCGTCTCGCTGCTTCAGGCTGGCCGCCTCCAGGCGTTTCCAGTTGTCATCGTCCGGGTGGTTGATGGCCGTCGCCCGCAGCGCCAGCTTGAGCTGGTCCTTGTTGGCGACCATCGCCGCGATGCGCGCCGCGTCCGCCAGCATGGCGGGCATATCCCCCGCCACCCAGCCGGGGTTCAACAGCGTCAGGCTTTTCACGTCCGCCGGGCCGTCGAGCGCGTATTGCAGCGCGACATTCGAGCCAAGCGAGTGGCCGACGAGGTGCGCCGGGCCGAGCCCCAGGTGCGCCACCAGGCCGCGCACGTCGCCCGCCAGGGTTTCGATCGTCCACTCGGCAGCCGGGCCCTCGGTGTCGCCCCGCCCGCGCAGGTCGGGCGCGATGAAGTGATACGCGCCGCCCATCCGCGCCAGCGTGTATTCCCACCACGCGCTGCTCGACGTGTTGCCGTGAATGAGCACCACGGGCTGGCCGCTCCCCTGTTCGAGATAGTGCATCTTCAGATCGCCGATCGCTGCCGTTGGCATGTGTCGCTCTCCTGTTCAGTCTCCGTACCGTTCCACCAGGGCCTTTTTGTCGATCTTGCCCGCGCCGGTCTTGGGCAGCGCGTCCACGAACACCGCCGACTTGGGCACCTTGTAGCGGGCCAGATGCTCGCGCAGGAAGGCGATCAGCCCGGCCTCGTCCAGCGCCGTCCCCGGCTCCACGACCACCACCGCGCGCCCGACCTCGCCCCATTTGTCGTCGGGCACGCCGATCAGCGCCGCTTCTTTGATCGCCGGGTGGCGGTACATCACGCTCTCGACCTCGGCGGGGTACACGTTCTCGCCGCCGGAGATGATCATATCCTTGAGCCGCCCGACGATGGTGTAATAGCCCTCGTCGTCGCACACGGCCAGGTCGCCGGTGTGCAGCCAGCCATCGACGATGGCCTGGGCGGTGGCCTCCGGGTTGTTCCAATAGCCGGGCGTGACGTGCGGCCCGCGGATCAGCAGCTCGCCCGGCTCGCCCGCCGCGCAGGCCGAGCCATCGGCCCGGACCACCCGCACATCGACGTGCATCAGCGGGAAGCCGACCGCGCCCGGCTTGCGGCGGACGTCCGCGCCCGGCAGCCAGAACGTGTTCGGCCCGGCTTCGGTCAGGCCATAGCCGGTTTTGAAGTCCACGCCTTTGGCCCAAAACCGCTCGAAGACCGGCAGCGGGCAGGGCGCGCCGCCGCTGATCACCAGCTTGAGCCGGCTGAAATCGGCCTGGGGCCAGCGCGGGTGGCCCTGCATGACGACGAACATGGTCGGCACGCCGAAGAACAGCGTCACGCCGCCGTCGTCGATCAGGTCGAAGACCTGGTCGGGATCGAAGCCGCCGCACAGGATGTTTGTCCCGCCGCAGTGAATCAGCGGCAGGGTGAAGACGTTCAGCCCGCCCGTGTGGAACAGCGGCGAGTTGAGGATCGCCACGTCGTTTTGATCCAGCCCCCAGCTCATCACCGTATTGATGCTGTTCCAGGTCATGTTGCCGTGCGAGAGGATCGCGCCTTTGGGCAGGCCGGTCGTCCCGCCGGTATAGCAGATCACCCACGGCGAGTCCCATTCGAGATCCGGGCGCGGGGCGACCAGCTCGGTGGGATGGGCGTCGCGCTCGGCAAACTGCCGGTCGGCGGGCGCGGCCCGACGGTTGATGGCGACGAAGTGCTGCACGCCAGCGATGGCCGGGCGCAGCGCGTTCACCACGTCGACGAACGCGTCCGAGTAGACCAGGACGCGCGGCCCGGCGTCGCGGATCAGCCCTTCGATCTCCGCCGTGGCCAGCCGCCAGTTGAGGTTTTGCAGGATCGCGCCGATCTTGCCGCAGGCCATCCACACGTCCATGTAGGGCATCGAGTTGGTTGCCAGCACGGCCACGCGGTCGCCCTGGGCGACGTCCAGGCTCCGCAGGAAGTTGGCGGTCTGGTTGGCCTGGGCGTTCCAGGCGGCGTACGTGATGTCCCGCCCGGTGATCGCGTCGCGGACGGCGAGCCGGTCCGGCGTGAGCTCGGCGCGCCGCTGGAGAAAATCGGTGACGAAACTGGATTTTTGTTCGATCATCGCTCGCTCAAAAAGACTTTTCAAAAAAGGCGTGGGGCGCGCGGGGCGCCCCGGTAACGTGTTGCTCTCAGTTTACAACACTAACCCGCCGTCTACACTCAACACGATCCCGTTGACGAACGATGACTCCTCCGACGCCAGGAACAGGTAGGCGTTGGCGATGTCTTCGGGCGTGCCCAGGCGGCGAACCGGCGTGCGGGCCGCGAAGTCGTCCAGCACTTTCTGCGGCACGGTCTTGATCATGTCGGTGGCGATGAAGCCGGGCGCGATGGCGTTGGCGGTGATGCCCTTCGGGCCCAGCTCGCGCGCCCAGACGCGCGTCATGCCGACCACGCCCGCCTTGGTGGCGACGTAGTTGGTCTGGCCGAAATTGCCGTACAGGCCGACGATCGACGACGTGCTGATCACGCGGCCATAGCCGCGCTCGATCATGTGCGGGGCGACGGCCTGCGTCAGGTTGAACACGCCCTTGAGGTTGACGTCCACCACGGAGTCGAACTCGTCCTCGGTCATCTTCACCAGCCGCGCGTCGCGCGTGATCCCGGCGTTGTTGCACAGGATGTCGATCTGCCCGTAGGCGTCCAGCACCTGCCTCACCAGCGCCTCGACCTGGTCGCGCTGCGTGACGTCGCAGGTCACCGCCAGCGCCGCGCCGCCCGCCGCCGCGATCTCGTCCGCGACGGCCTGCGCCGCCTCCGCGACGATGTCGATCACGACCACTTGGGCGCCTTCGCGGGCGAAGCGCAGGGCGACCGCCTTGCCGATGCCGCCCCCGCCGCCGGTGACCAGCGCCACGCGATTCGATAAATGTTTGTCCATCACATGCCCTCTTTCGCTTTAGTGTGCCGCGCGAGCCGCCCACAGCAGCCCGCGGAGAACCATCTCGCGCACCTGGGGAATCTCGAATTCGGCGGCGTCGTGTCCCAGCGCGCAGTACGCGATCCGCCCCGCGCCCCAGCGCCGCACCCACGTCACCGGCATCACCGTCCCGGCGATCCAGGGCAGGTGCTCGCCGCCGAAGGTCGTCGTTGCCAGCACCTGGTTCGACGGGGCGACCAGCATGTAGTACTGCTCGGAGTGCAGGCTGAAATCGTCCAGCCCGGCGGTGATCGGGTGCTCGCGGTCGGCCATCTGGACGGTGTAGCGAATCTTCCCGCCCGGGTGCGCCACGAAGCGCCCGCCGCTCAGGAACATCAGCGACCCGCTGCCCTCCAACGTGACGCCCTGGCCGCCGTGCCACCCGGCGAAGCCGGTCCCGCGCTCGACCGCCGCCGCCAGCCCGGCGACCTGCTCGTCGGTGACGGTGTCCACCGACCAGTTGAGCACGATCAAATCGAACCCGGCGAGGTAGTCCGCATCGGCCAGCGGCGCGAGCTCCGGCGCCTGGACGGTTTCGAAGCCCAGCGCGCCCAGCATCCCGGCGACCAGCCCGGTCGTCTTCTCCGGCTCGTGGCCAGCATATCCCCCGTAGACGATCAATGCCGATGGTGTCATGTGCCGTCCTCCTCTCAGCCCCAGCGGACCGCCGTGGCGCTCCACGTGTAGCCGGTGCCCGCCCCGGCCAGGACGATCAAATCGCCGTCGCGGACCTTGCCCTGGGCCAGCCCCAGCTCCAGCGCCAGCACCTGGTCCACGCTCTGGATGTGGCCGTAGTGGTCGAGATATACCGACTGCTCCGGCGTCAGGCCGACCGCGCCGAGGATCTCGCGGTAGAACGAGGCTTTCATGTGGGTGATCCCCAGGAAGCGCAGGTCGCGCAGGTCGTGCCCGCTGACCTGCACCGCCTCGGTGATGACCTCGACGAAGCGATCGAGCGACACCGCGCCCAGGCGCTCGGCCATGTAGTCGGCGTGGCGCACGTCCAGCCGCCCGTGCAGCGTACCCATCTCCGCGGGCAGCAGCGCCGGATCGCCTTCGGCGGGCGTCATGACGACCGTATCGGCCAGCGAGCCGTCGGTGCGCACCGCCGACTCGAGCACGAGGTTGCGCGCCAGCCCGCGCCGGAAGATCATCGCGCCGCCGCCCGCGCCGAAGTTGAACATGAAGCGGGTGCGCATGTTGCCGAAGTCGATCAGATCGTTCTCGCGGCTGGCGGACACCAGCAGCACGTTGTTCAGGCGCGGATCGACGCGCATCATGTCGCGCACGGCTTTGTAGGCGATCGGCGCCCCGGCGCACAGCGCGTACATCTCGAACGCGTAGGCGTTGCTCGCGCCGATCAGGTTCTGGATCTTCGAGGCGGCGGACCACACGATATGGTCCTTGTACTCGCTGCCGTGATAGACCACCAGGTCAAGCTCGGCGGGATCGAGATCGGCATCGTCGAGCGCGCACTGGGCGGCCCGGCTCGCCATGGCGGTGATCGTGTCGTCTGGCCCGGCGACGTGAATCTCGCGGATGCCCATTTTCTCCAGCACGACGAATTCGGGCAGGCCGGTGCGCGCGGCGATCTCGGCGCCGGTCACGACCGTCGAGGGGATATACGTCCCGATGCCCGCGATGCCGATCGGGGGGAGTTCGATGGCTGTCATAAAGTGTTTCCAGGGTCGGCTAAACAAAAACGGCTCTCTTGGTGATCGTACCATACGCCGCGCGAGTTACGCGCCAGTTACGCCGCACCCCACCGGGCGCGCACGCGGTGTTTGACCTCGGCGGGCACGTCCGGCGCGGCCAGCAGTTCCGCCGCCAGGTCGGGCAGGTCGATCTGGGGCAGGTCCCCGTCCAGGCAGCGGTACATGACGCGGCGCAGCGCGTCGCGGACGGGGTCCGGCGCGAGCGCGAAGACGTGCTCGATCAACCAGCCGTATTCAGCTTGAACGGCAGGCGTGACGATCCATTCAGCAACGTGGGCGAACGCGGCCAGGAAGCCCGCGTCCGGATCGACGGCGGGCGTGAAGGGCCGGTCCGGATCGGCCAGGTCGAGGTAGGTGATGTCCGGCGGCTGGCCCCCGTTCAGCGTCATACGGACGACCGTCTGCCGCGCCTGCCGGAGCATGTGGTTGCCCCCGGCAATCGCGCCTGGGTTCACCAGCCACACGCCGTCCTGCTCGATCGCCCAGCCGACGTGCGTATGGCCGTAGACGAGGATCGACGCGCCCGCCGCCCGCGCCCGCCGCCCGCGCCAGCCCCACCCAGCGCGCCAGCTTGGGATGCCAGTCGTCCACCTTGCGATCCGCCATCTCTTCGGCGCGATCGGGGTGATGCCCGTGCGCCAGCAGGATCCGCCGCCCGGCCAGGGCGATCACCTGCCGGCCCGGCAGGACGTCCGGCGCGCCGGCCAGCTCGTCGTTGCCGTGGATGGCGATCACCGGGGCGAGGCGGCTGAGTTCGTCCAGCACGGACAGCTCGCCCACGTCGCCCGCGTGCAGGATCAGGTCGACTCCGGCCAGCGCGTCGAAGACCGCCTCCGGCAAGGCCCGGCAACGATCGGCCAGGTGCGTGTCGGAGATCAAACCGAGTGTCGTGCTCATGCGATTGCCCCTCCTGGTGCAGCGGGTACCACTCCATCATACACGCTCCGCCGCCGGACGCCTCACACACGAACCGGGCGCTTGCCTTACGCCCCGAACGCCGTACACTACTCTCAGGGCGGGAACCACGCACGCAGGAGAGACGTATGCCTAAGTTATCCGATTTCGAGCTGCGCACCATGCCGGGGCTGTGGCGCTGGGCCGAGAATGCCCCGCGCCGGATGGCCTTCCGCGCCGGGGACCGGGCCGAGGCCGAAACGTGGCAGGCCGCGCTGCGCGAGGAGATCGTCCGGCTGCTGGGCGGCTTTCCGGTGGAACGCTGCGATCTCGACCCGCACACTATCGAGCGCGTCGAGGGGCCGGACCTCACGCGCGAGACGCTCGTCATCCAGACCCAGCCGGGCGAGTACATGCCGGTTCACGTGCTGATCCCGCGCGGCGGGTCCGCGCCCTGGCGGCGGGTCATCGCCGTGCACGGGCACGGGACGGGCGGCGCGCGCCTGCTCACCGGCGAGCCCGTCGATCCGGTCGAGGCGGGGCTGATCGACGATCTGAACTACGACTACGCCCGCCAGATGGCCCGGCGCGGCTTCGTGGTGTTCGTCCCCGTCCTGCGCGCCCTGGGCGACCGGATGGAAGACTCGCCCCTGCGCGACGCGGTCGAGCCGGCGTGGCAGTCGTCGTGCCACGTCGCCGGCATGAGCGCGCTGCTATGCGGCAAGACGCTGATCGGCCTGCGCGCCTGGGACATGCTGCGGCTGGTCGACTACATGGAGACGCGGCCCGAGCCCGCCGCGCCAGGGCTGGCCTGCGCCGGGCTGTCCGGCGGGGGGACGGTGACGCTGTTCGCCACCGCGCTGGAGCCGCGCATCACCTGCGCCGTGATCAGCGGCTACCTCAACACCTTCCGCGACTCGATCATGGCCGTGCGGCACTGCGCGTGCAACTACATCCCCGGCATCCTGAACGTGGCGGACATGGCTGACATCGCCGGGCTGATCGCGCCGCGCCCGGTCTTCGTCGAGTCCGGCGAGCGCGACCCGATCTTCCCGTCGGAAGCGACGCGCCGCGCCCTGGACGACCTGCGGCGGGTCTATCGCGTCTTCGGCGCGGAGGATCGCGTGGCGAGCCACTTCTTTCCCGGCGCTCACGAGTGGGGCGGCGCCCCGGCCATAGACTGGCTGGAAGGGCAGTTCGCCCCGCCGCCGGGACGCTGAGCGCAGCACATGGCGGTCTACGGGCTTCTCATCCTGCTGGTCGGGATCAGCTTGCTGGGCACAGCGGGCGCGCTGGCCGTCTGGCTGCACCGGCGCTTTGGGCTGCCGTACGCCCTGCTGACAGTCGGCATCCTGACGTTCATCGGCGCGCTGATGGTCCAGGCGCTGCTGCTGGCGCTGGTCGACCGGGCGCTGCTGAGCATCCTGCCGGTTGGCGCGCTGACGCTGGGCCTGCTGGCCGGGTTCGCCGAAGAGACGGCGCGGCTGTTGGGCTACCAGTTCCTGGCGCGGGGCGCTGTTACCCGGCCTCAGGCGCTGATGATCGGGCTGGGGCACGGCTTCGTGGGCACGATCTACACCGGCGCGCTGGCGTTCGGGCTGGGGTTCTCGCTGCTGGGCTACGGGACCGAGCGCCCCGATGACCTGGGCGCGCTGCTCAGCGGGGCGGTGGCCGAGGCGCTGAACGGCACGCTGCCGCTGGCGATGCACATGGCCCTGAGCTGGATCGTGCTGCAGGTGTTCCTGCGCGGGCAGATCGGGTGGCTGTTCGCGGCGATCTTCCTGCACGCCGTGGCCGAGATCATGGCCGCGCTGCTCGGCCCGGCGGACGCGTGGCCGGTGGCGGCGTGGCGCGGGCTGGTGGCGCTCGCCAGCCTGCTGATCATCCTGCGGCTGCGCCCGCCCGCGCCCGACGAGCCTATTCCCGATTCTGGTTGATCGACGTTACAATAGCCGCATAGAAACCGAACAACACGGAGAAGTGGGTGGCTATGAACATGAGAGCTGTAGTTATAACCCTGCTGGTACTCGCCTTGCTGGTGCCCGTCCTCCCGGCCCAGGCCCAGGACCCCACCGGCGCGGACTGCGATCCGAACGAGGTCCAGATCTGGCTGACCGAGCGGCAGGCGTGGCGCAACGCGACCCAGGACGTGCTCGACGCGCAGGGCATGTCGGTACCCAACGCCCGGAATTACCTGCACGATCACCTCCAACAGATCGAGGACCTGGACCGTCCCGGCTGCGCCGACGAGGCGATGCTGTGGACCTATTACCTGTACAGCAATCTCCAGTACCTGCTGACCTGTGGCGGCGCGGCCAACACCGCCTGCGTGCGCGAGATTCAGGAGCGGCTGGCCGACTATCGCCAGCGGGACGATGACGCGATCGACGCCCTGGGCGGGCCGTTCGGCTTCGGCGCGGACGCCTTCCGCGACGTGCGCCCGGCAGGCTGGGCGCTCGGCCCCGGTGCCGAGGAGCCGGTCCAGGCCCAGCCCGACCAGCCGCCGCAGGCCATCCAGCCCACGCCCATCACGGGCGGCGATGGCCCGCCCGCGCCCTCCGACGTGCCGGAGCAGACCGGGCCGCCCCAGGCGCTGACCTTCGCCGGGTCGCAGACGAAGCAGTTCGGGCCGCTGTACAACGACGAGTTCGACGAAACCTACACCGTGGAGGTCACCGTCCAGAACGCGCGCTTCGTGCCCGAAACGGAGATGTCCTCGGTCGCCGCGCCGGGATACGCCCTGCTGATCGTGGACCTGGCGGCGCGCAACCTGGGGCCGGACTACATCGCGGAGATCGGGCCGGACAATTTCCAGGTCAGCGACTCGACCGGTAACCTGATGGACTCGATCTATATCGAAGAGGTCGCCGAGTGCCTGTTCGACTACGTCGACATGGAAGCCGGGGCAACGACCAGCGGCTGCCTGAGCTTCGAGGTCCCGCTGACCGGCGCGCTCGACCTGCGCTATTCGTTCGATCCCTACGGCGACTACGTCGAGGGGCAGTACCTGACCTTCTCGCTTCGCTGAGCCTTCAGCCGGACGCGGGCGGCTCGCCGGATACGCCGATCGGTGCGCCGCCCGTTGTCCCTGGCCCGGAAAGCACAGGCAGATGGAACTCGCCGACTCCGCTTTGATCGCCGTTGCCATCATCCTGATGGCGATTGGCGCCCTGCTGTCGATCGTGCCGCTCATGCCCGGCCCGCTGCTGGTGTGGGGCGTGGGGGTGGTCTTCGCCGTCATCGATGGGTTCGAGCGCCTGACGGTGCCCGCGCTGGCGGTGATGACCGTGCTGATGATCGCCGGCTCGACGTCCGAAGTCTGGATGCAGTTCTTTGGGATCCGGATGGAGGGCAGCTCGTGCCTCTCGACGATCGGGAGCTTGGCCGGGGGGCTGGTGGGCACGTTCGCGATCCCGATTCCGATCCTGGGCACGGTGCTCGGCATGGTGATCGGCGCGCTGGCGTTCGAGCTGATGCGGGTGGGCGAGCTGGACCGGGCGCTCAAGGCGGGGCACAACACGTTCAAGCTGTACGTGGTGAGCTTCGCGGTCGAGTTCGGGGCCAGCGCGGCGATCCTGGGCGTGTTCGTGTTCAGCGTGTGGCTCACGCGCTGAAGGCGACCGGCAAATCACGGAGACGCAGCACATGGCACATTTACTCACCGAGGCGCAGTGGCGCGCGCTGCGCCAGCTTTACATCGCGGGGCGGGCGGGTATCCCCTACGATGGTCGGGGGTATGGCAAGGCCGGGCCGTGGGCCGTACTGCGCCAGCTACGCGACCGGGAGCCGCCGCTGATGCGCGAGGTGTACCGGCCCCAAAGCGAGATTCAGAACCTGGTGGTGATCACTGATGCGGGAGTGACGTTTTATGAGGAGAATGAACGCCTGTATGATGCGTTTTATCCACCCACATCACCAGGCCGGGAGTCGCCCTAGAGGGGTCGGGTTGCGGCGACGGGTGCGGGCTGGCATCGTGCAGGGGCCGCTCGGGTGGCGGCAGAGGTTGCTGCTGGCGGAACAGGCTGCCGATCAGCATGCCTACCGGGATCGATACCATCAACCACACGAACCCAACCAATACAACAGCGCTCACGGCGATACCCTTCATCTCGTCTGACGTGTGTCGCTTCTAGCATTATAATCTATATTTATCGACGATTGATTGAGAATGGATAATTTTGATCAACACACAACAGTTTTCAGACAATTCGCGCGGCGGCGCAGCCTTCCCACCGGAAACGCGGCCCCGTGACCAGGCCCGGCGACCGGATGGCCGGGGCCGCACAAGGGAGACTGTAACACAGATCCGGGGCGCATGGGAATAGAACATGGTGGGCTGTGGCATCCTGGCGGGGCGCTTTGTATAATCGCGGAGATTGACATCACCGAGTGGGGATATTGGCTTGACCGACAAACGGCCACAACCGGTCTCACCGGAGCTGTATACCGAAGAATACTTCTTGACGGCGTGCGAGGGCTATGAAGATTTCATCGCCAGCGACGGCGAGAATCTCTCGCGCCGCCTCAAAGCCGCCTTCGAGCTGGCCGCGGTCGAGCCGGGGATGAAGGTGCTGGACGTGGCGTGCGGGCGCGGCGAGATCGTGCGCCAGTGCGCGCTGCTGGGTGCGGACGCCTACGGGTTCGACTACGCCCACGCCGCGATCAAGCTGGCTCGCCAGGTGCTGGCGCGCGGCACGGACGGCGCGACCGGGATCATGGCGCTGGCCCAGGCCGAGGCCAAGCGCTACCCCTACCCGGACCAGACGTTCGACCGCGTGCTGATGTTCGACATCGTCGAGCACCTGCACCCCTGGGAGCTGCACGCCTCGCTGTTGGAAGCCCGGCGCGTGCTCAAAGACGATGGCCGGCTGATCATCCACACCGCGCCCAACGTGTGGTACGATCGATATGCCTACCCGGTGGTGCGCGCGTTCCGGCGGCTGGCGGGCCAGGGCGCAGGCTATCCCGCCGATCCGCGCCAGTTCCTGGTGGAGCACAACCAGGACGTGCACGTCAACGAGCAGTCGCTGTTCGGCCTGCGGCGCGTGCTGGCTCAGGCCGGGTTCGCGGGCCACGTCTGGTTGGATTCGCCGCCGCAGCAGCGGCACGAGAACGCGATCCTGGCCGCGCTGCGCTTCGCGCTGTTCAACTGGCCGCCGTTCCGGTGGTTTTTCGAGCGCGAGGTCTTCGCGGTCGCGGCCAAGAAGGTGTGAGGGCGAGGGTGCGTATGCGCGATAAACGTCCCGTCGACGAACTCTCCATCGAAGAGCTGGAGCGCATTCTGATCATGCGCCGCCGCGAGTTCCGGCAGGAACGGCTGCGCCGCTACGGCGAGCGAGGCCGCCGCGTGGCACAGGTCCCGCCGCCGGAACCGAACGCGGCGGATGCGCCGGACGAGCCCGCGCCGGACGTGACTCCGCAGCGCCACGAGGCCGCCCAGGACCTGCCGCCGCTGGAGCCGCCGGTCACCTACGATCTGACCGACGACGTGCCGCGCTTCGAGGATGATGACGACGGCGAGATCGAAATCCTCGCGCCGCGCAAGTCCAGGCGCCCCACGCCGGCCCCGTCGCCGGTGTCGGCTACCGGCCCGCGCCGGCGATCCACGTTCGACCGGCTGCTGCTGGGCGTCGAGGTGCTGGCCGTGATCGGGATCATCGGCGTGCTGGCGGTGGGCGGCTATTTGATCGCCACCGAGAACGACAAGATCGAGGCGCTGGAGCAAAAATCGGCGGACATCCAGCGCGAGGCCGAAGCGATGCGCGCCACGCCCACCCCCGCGCCAGTGCTCAGCGTGCGCCTGTCCGACTACGTGCTGCCGGGCGGCCACTATTCGCCGGACGAAACCGGGGGCGGCGAGGCGTTCAACCTGGAAGAACTGCCCGAGAGCGTCCGGCCCCTGGCCATGGCCCAGCTCAGCAACGCGCCTCAGGCCGCGCTGGTCACGCCCCAGCCGGTCAGCCCGGTGCAAATCGAGATTCCGGCGATTGACGTCAGCGCCTCGATCTACGGCGGCGACGACTGGTACTCGCTGCAAAAAGGCGTGGGGCACCTGCTGGGCAGCGCCAACCCCGGCGAAGACGGCAACATGGTGCTCACCGCCCACAACGATATTTTCGGCGAGATTTTCCGCTACCTGGAACGGCTCGAGCCGGGCGACGAGGTGCGGGTCATGGCGAATAATCGCCGCTGGTATACGTATGTCGTGCGAGAGAAGCAGATCGTCGATCCGGACGCGACCTGGGTGCTGGCGCGGGGCAACCAGCCCATTGTGACGCTCATCACCTGCCATCCATACCGCGTGGACACGCACCGGATGGTAGTCTTTGCCGAATTACAACCGAGTTGATTCCGTTCAAAAGGAAGTACGATGACGAAGAAAAGCCGAAAGCCCAACCTGCCGCAAGACACGCTGGAACGCGCGCGCCGCGAGTTGTACGGCGCCGCCCCGGTCGAGGAGCCGAAGCCCGCGCCCCAGGAAGCGGAAGCGCCCAGGCCCAAACCCGTCGTGCAGCGGCGCGCCGTCCTGACCAGCGAAGCCGATCTGCGGCGCGAGTACGCCTACGTGCTCTCCGACATGCGCAACATGGCGATCCTGGCGGCGGGGCTGCTGGTCGTGCTGGTGTTCATGTCGCTGTTCATCTAACCGGGGAAGCGGGGCGCACCTCGCGGCTGCGCCGCCCGTAAGAGTTGGTGTTTTGGGGAAAAATCAGGCCATACCGTTCGGCGCGTCGCCGTTGTCCAGGTCGGTTGGTGGGCGGCGCGCGCCGGTGTTTTGGCCCTGCAGGTTCAGTTGGGGCGCCGGGCCGGAATCGCCGCGCGGCGCGCCGCTGCCGCCCACGCGCTCGATCGGCACCAGCACGCTGATCTTGGTGCCGCGCCCCTTGGCGCTCTGAATGCGCAGCGTGCCTTCGATCAGCTCGGCGCGCTCGCGCATGTTGACCATGCCCAGGCTGCCGCGCTGGTCGTAGCTGGCATCGACCGCGCTCACGTCGAAGCCCACGCCGTCATCCTCGATCTCGACCACGACAAACGCCTCGCGCTTGTACAGCCGCACCCAGATCTGCTGGGACTGGGCGTGCTTGCGCGCATTGTTGACCGCCTCTTCGATGATGTAGAACAGCACGCCCTGGGCGTTGGTGTCCAGGTACTGCTCGATGTCCGTCTGCCCGCGCAGCAGCACGGTCGTGTCGTGCGTGTCTTTCATCTTCTCGGCGAGCTGGCTCAGCGCGGCGATTAGCCCCTGCGACTCCAGCACCAGCGGGCGCAGCGTGAACAGCATGTGGCGGATCTCTTTGGTCGTGCGGCGGGCCAGGTCTTCGACCTTCCACAGTTCTTCGGTGGCCTGCTGAGGCTGGCGTTCGAGCAGGCGGCGGATGTAGTTCACGCGCATGGCGATCGCGGCGACGCTCTGCGTCGGGCCGTCGTGCAGGTCGCGGGCCAGCTTCTTGCGCGCGTCTTCTTCGACCTCGACGATGCGCTCTTTTTCGATGACCAGGTTCTGGTAGAGCACGGCGTTTTGCAGCGAGATCGTCGCCTGCGTGCCGATGGCGGCCATCAGCTCGACGTGCTCGTCGGAGAACGCGTTGGGCTGCTCGCAGCCGAACACCATCACGCCGTAATTCTCGAACCCGGAGCGCAGCGGGATCGCCAGCACGGACTTGGCATCCTGAAAGCCGATGAAGTAGCGCAGCTCCGGATCGCGGTAGGCGTCGCCGCCGAAGACCGGCTCGGCCTGTTTGAGCGCCAGCCCCAGGACGCCCCGGTGGCCGGGCACGGCGACCGTCTCATCGGAGCGCGGCAGGCGGCGCGAGCTGACCACGCGCAGCATGTTGTCCTTGCCCTGAAACAGCAGGACGGCGCTCATCACGCGCACGTCCGGGGCGAGGTCGGCCAGCCCCAGCGCCCCGATCGCCTGGGCGGCTTCGAGCACGCGCCGGTGATCCAGCGTGGAGCTGAGCGTGTTCGCCATCTCGTAGATGGCGCGGGCCCGCTCGCGCGTGACGCGCAGCCGCTGCGCCTCAGCTTCGAGCGAGGTTTCGCTGCCGCTCGCGGCCCAGCCCCTGGACCGCAGGGCGCCGCCCAGCAGGCCGGTCACCAGCAGGAAGGCCAGCCCCAGCCCCCAATCCACCAGCGTCGAGTCGGGCGGATCGCCCAGTTGGAACACCGCGACCAGGCTGAAAGCGGCGGTCGCGATCCAGGCCAGGGCCGCGCCGCCCCAGCCGAAGCGGTACGCAGCCGGCACGATCGCCAGCGCGCCCAGCGCCAGCAGCGGCAGCAGCGCGCCGTCGAACACCCAGAAGAACGTCGCGGCGAGCGCGGCGTCGAGCAGGACGCCAAGCGCGGCCAGGAACCGGTCGCCGATCCGCCTGACCGCCGACAGCAGGCCGATCACCAGATTGGCTGCCGCCGCCACACCGAGCGCGACGAACAGGTGAGCCGGGTCGGCCAACTCGCGGTCGAGCAGCGCGGTGTGGGCCGCCCAGACCAGCAGCGCGCCGCAGAGCAGAAACAGCCAGCGCAGCCAGAACAGGGCCTGGTCCAGACGGTGGGCGGATGAGAGGCTCGACACGAAATACGCTCTCGCTCTTTACCGGTTCATGACAGTCGATAGAAACCAAAATGCCGCAGTGCAGCCTGCGGCATCTTTTGTCGCGAGTGGGCGCGAAGGGACTCGAACCCCTGACCTCACGGATGTGAACCGTGCGCTCTAACCAGCTGAGCTACGCGCCCACAGATGCGCGCATTATAGCACCAAGTTCGCGGGCTGACAAGGGCCTGGATAGCCCGCCAGAATCAGCGTATCTGCTCGCCCATTATAGCTGCAAACCACGTATTCGACACCAGCGCGGTCAGCGCCCCAGCCGCTGCTGGACCATCCGCTGCATCCAGCGCCATTCTTCCAGCCCCAGCCACGACGCGAACCGGCTGAACGAGGCCACGCCGACCGCGCCCGCCGCGCCGACCACGACCAGCCGCGCGGGGATCCCGCCGAACGGCACGACTGCTTCCAGCCCGGCCACGACGAGCCACGCCAGCACGCCCATTCCCGCCGCCGCGAGCAGCGTCCGCAGGATGGTCGAGGTCAGACGCTGGCCTCCGTACCCGTCCAGGCCGCGCCACAGCAGCCACGCCGAGACGGACGTATGGACCAGATGCTTGACCGAGTCCGCGATCATCAGCGCGAAGAAGCTGTACCAGCGCAGCAGCACGACCGCGACGACCATGTATGCCGCGAGGCTGACCAGCCCGACCAGCGCGGGGGTGAGCGTGTTCTGGCGGGCATAGAAGGCGAACACCAGCAGCAGGTCGATGGCGGCGAAGGGCAGCCCCAGCAGGTACAGCCGCAGGGCCAGCGCGGTGAACGCCGTGTCGGTGGCGGTGAACTTGCCGTGCTCGAACAACAGGCTGACCACCGGCGCGGCCAGCACGAACAGGCCCACCGCCGCCGGGATGATCAGCACGATCGCCAGCCGCAGGCCCTGGCCCAACGTGTTCTTGAAGGCCGGCAGACCGTCCGCCTGGGCCGCCTGCCGCGAGAGGGTCGGCAGGATGGCGGCGGAGATGGCGATGGCGACCAGCCCCTGGGGGAACTGGATCAGCGTGGTGGCCCAGCTCATGTAACTGATGCTGCCCTCGCCCGTGCTCGACGCGAGGTTGTAGCTGAACGTCCGGTTGACGAGCACGTCCAGCGCCAGCGAGGCCATCACCGGGATGTACAGCAGGCCGATGGTCCGCACGCCGGGGCTCGCCAGAATGCCGCGCAGCCGGATGCGCAGACGCGCGTCGCGCAGGCCGGGCGCTTGCAGCGCCAGTTGGACGCCCGCGCCCACCAGCCAGCCAACCGCCACCGCCGTGATCCCCAGGCGCGCGTGAAAGACCAGCGTGACGAGCACGATCATGCCGTTGAAGACGGCGGATGCGAACGCGGGCCACGTGAAGCGGCGCAAGGCGTACAGCAGGCCGGAGAGCACGGCGAACAGGCTGAGGAACATCAGCGCCGGGGCGGTGACGCGCAGCAGGCGCGTGGCCTCGTCGATGACCTCGGGGGTGGCTTTGCTGCTGGCGACGATGCCGATCACCTGCGGGGCGAGCAGCTCCAGCCCCAGGATCAGCGCCGCGAGCGTGATCACCACCAGCCCCAACAGCGCGTTGACCAGGTCCCACAGCTCGCGCCGGTCCTCGCGCGCGGCGTACTCGCTGAGCACCGGCACCAGCGCCGAGTTGACGTGCCCGCCGATCAGCAGGTCGTACAGGCTGCGCGGGACGACGATCGCCAGGTTGAAGGCGTCCACTGCCACGCCCGCGCCGAACAGCGTCGAGAGCATCATCTCGCGCACCAGCCCGAGCACGCGGCTGGCGACGTTGCCCAGCGCGATCACGCCGGTCGCGCGGACCATCCCCTCCGAAGGCGCGCCGTCCAGCCCATCGGCGTCGGTCGCCACCGGCTCGCTGATCACGACATCCATTCTGCCTGACACCTGTCTGCCCGTTCCATCACGCCGCCCGACTTTACCGGACGCGTCGCGAACGCGCTACTACTGCCCCGGCGCGTTCGCGGCTCAAAACAGCGCTGCCCAGGAGCGGCGCTCGCGGGCAGCGGAGATTGATCGGGTAGGCGAAACGCGCGGCGCGGGCTCAGACGGTGCGCGTCAGGCGGTGGATGCCGGTCGCGCCGCTGGGGAAGGTGCCACTGTTGGCCGTGGTTTGCGGCTCGCCGTCGCCATCGACGCAGCGCACCTCGAAGGTGTGCCGGCCTTCCGTAAACGGCCAGTCATAGCGCCAGATCACCCAGGTCGTGTCCGACAGCGGCGTGCGCAGCGCCGCCTCGGCCCACTCGCCCTCGTCCACGCGCACCTCAACCCTGGAGATGCCGCGCGCGCCCGCGTGGGCGATCCCGCCCACCGGCACCCACACTTGGCCGTCGCGCTCGAAGGTGCTGTCACTGGCGACCACGTCCACGACCGAGGTCGTGCGCATGCGGGCCACTTCGTCCCAGCCGCGCTCCACCCAATAGCCCTCGGTGTAGCGGTCGGTGACTTCGATCTGCGTGATCCATTTCGGCTGCTTCATGCCGTAGCGGTCCGGGATGTAGATGCGCAGCGGGAAGCCGTGCTTGTACAGCAGCGGGATGCCGTCCCAGTGATAGGCCAGCATGATGCGCGGTTCCGCCTCGACCAGGGCGAGGTCGAGCATTTCGTGAAACCCGTCCTGGCTGGTGATGCGCAGGTAGGCCGCGCCGTCCTGCACGCCAGCATCGGCCAGCACGTCACTGAGCCGCGCGCCGGTCCAGCGCGTGGTGCTGGTCAGGTCGCCGCCCACCGGGTTGGAAATGCAGGCCAGCGTCACGTACTGGTCGACCGGCTCGTAATTGGCCTTGAGCTCGTCGAGCGTCAGCGTCAGTGGGCGCTCGACCATGCCGGTGATCGCCAGCCGCCAGTCGTCCTCGTTGATCTCCGGCGGGCGCGCGTTGATGTCGATCTGGTAATGGTCTTCGAGCGGGGTGTATTCCGGGCGCGTGCCGGGCGCTGGCTCGACGGCGGCGCCTTCGTTCGGCAGCCCGGCGGGCAGCACGGCGTCGCGCCGCTCGGCGATCAGGTCCTGGTACGCCTGCTCGTCCCGCCGTTCGAGATAGCGCGCCAGCCCCGCGCCCACGAGGGTTATGGTGGCGGTCGCGCCGCCCACCCGGACCAGGAACTCGCGGCGGCTGATCGGCTCGGCGCTGGCGGGCATCACGCCGGATTCGACCGGGACCGGCTCGCCGGCGGCGGCCCACCGGGCATGAGCCCAGCTCAGCAGCGCGCCCCAGGCCAGCAAGGCGATCGCGATCCAGGCGGCGCTGGCCGCGTCGGACGCCTCGGCGGTGACGTTGACCTCGCGGCTGATCAGGATGACCGGCACGGCGACGATCAGCCCGGCGAACAGGCCCGGCACGACACGCGCCGCGCCGGTGAGGGGCGCGCCCCGGCGATCGAGGATGGCGAACAGGAGCGCGCCGGTCACAATACCGATGCCGAGGAACATCGCCAGCGCCGCGAGGTGTTCGAGCGTCTTGGCGGTGGAGTCGGTGGCGCCCAGGTTCAGCTCGTCGATGATCTCGACCATCGTCTCGATGCTGTTGATGACGACGTTGCCGGGCAAGACGCGCGCCAACCAATCGAACAGATCGTACATGACCAGGGGCAGCCCGGCCTGGTCGGCCAGGTATAATAGGGCCATCAGGGGCAGCGTGAACAGGCCGCCGAAGATGGCGCCCATGAGCGCGGCGAATGGTTTCATGAGGGCCCTCCGGCACTGGAACAGCATTTATCGTTCTGTTATATCAAATAAACATGAGAGTTTTATGAGGATTTATGGAATCATGGTTCTGGCAGGATGACGATCTGGCGGCGGGCGAGTCGCTCGACTGTTACGCCCAGATCATCGTGACGGTGATCGATCACGCGTCGCTGCTGGCCGCGCCCCGCTATGCGCGGCAGGCCCTGGCCGGGGTGGACGCCTGCGCGGCGGATGCGCCGGGCAGGCTGTGGGGCTGCGTCGTCCTGCCGGAGACGGTCCGGTTGATCGTGGGGCCGGGGAGCGCGGGGGCCATCGAGGCGTTCGTGGCGCGCCTCAAGGCCGAGACGTCGGCGCGCCTGCTGGCGGCGATCCGCCGCGCCGACGATGACGCGCTGGATGTCGTGCTGCGCTACAGCCCGGTGTGGGGCGGCGCGCTGTACCGCGTGTGGCAGGCGGGCTATCACCTGGGCCGCTTCTGGTCGGAATACCGGCTGAGCAACGCGCTGTACGAGATGATGCGGCTTCCCGAGGACCTGGGGCTGGTCCCGCGCGCCGAGGACTGGCCGTTTCGCTACGTGGGCGGGGAGGCGTGAGGCGGGTGGTCGAAAACTCGCGTAGAGGCAGCTTTTCGCCTGCGTCTACTGGCGGCTGACTTGCCGCATTCGAACATCTGTGCTATCTTGTATTGACCATAACTGGCCAGATGTCGAAGGAGCCCGGTCATGAGAAAAGTCATTGCACTTGAATTTATCACCCTCGATGGTGTCATACAAGCCGGAGGCGGGCCAGAGGAAGATACCAGTGGCGGCTTCGCGTATGGCGGGTGGCAAGCTCCATATTCTGACGAGGTTCTTGGAACCGTCATGAATAAGCAGATGAACATGCCGTTCGATCTGTTGTTAGGGCGCAAAACCTTTGAAATTTGGGCGTCCTACTGGCCGCACCATGCGGACATATGGCCGGGCGTCAATCCGGCGACCAAGTACGTCGTCTCGAATACCATGACTTCTCATGAATGGCAGCCCTCCGTGTTTTTAGGCGGAGACATCGCGGAAAAAGTCAGCAAACTCAAGCAACAGCCGGGGCCGAATTTGCACGTTTACGGCAGTGCAAATCTCCTTCAGACGCTGATGAAGCATGATCTGGTCGATGCGTTCTGGCTAAAGATATATCCGCTGACGTTGGGCAGTGGAAAACGGTTGTTTGCCGGGGGCACCATCCCGGCGGCGTTCAAGGTGACAGAGAGCCAAGTCTCCCCAAACGGCATCATTATCGTGAATTACGAGCGTGCGGGCGCGGTTACCACCGGCAGTTTTTGAATATTCTTGCCGTGTCGCGCCTCTGAAGGAGAAGCCGGGGCCGGACGGGGCGAACGGGTATCATTCGCTGAGAACCGTATAAAAGGGGCAAGCGGTGGTCTCGCGCGTGGCTAAGCGGCGGCGCATGAACCTGAAATGAACCGCTTGCGATTCTTCGTCACGTAAATCGCTCGGATAGGGTTGTCGGTTCAGCCCCTTACTTCATCCCGCATCCTCACCCGCTTCAAACAGCTTCTGAGGGCTGCCACGCACTCACCACCACCTGAAACGCGCCCGGCACGGCGCGTCCGAACTGCCCTCGCCGTGACCGCCCAGGAAGCACTCTCCCCATACGTCCTCACCCTGGAACATCTCGCGTTCTACCAGGGTGGGAGAGGTCTCGAAGACGTTGACCGGGTCCTCGCTATCGCCCACGTCGAACTCCGGCGTCATCGCCGGGAAGTATAACTCGCCAATACTGCAATGCTCCGCGGTGAGCTGCACCCCCCTGGTGCGCGCAACGCTCGAATGATTGCATTCCTGGAGCGAGGGGTACATGGCGTGTTTCCCCCGGCTCACGTAGAGAATCGGCGAGTCGCGGAAACAGTGTATTTCGCCGGCGGTGTAGGTGGTGCGCTGGCCATGCGGGAAGACGCTGAGGCTGTCGATTTCCCAATACCCGATCTCATCGGAAGATTTGAGGTAGAGCTCGAACATTTCGACGTCACCGTTATGCGAATCCACGTGCGCCTGGCCGAATATCCAGCCTAACGTCCTGAGCACGGTCTTCGACAGCCAGAAGGAATGCCCGTCGGACCCGATGCTCAGCCGCACGCCAAACGACGTGGCGCCGTAATCCGTCGGGTAGGTGACGGCTCCCCGCACGACGTAGCGCCCCATGTCCTGCATGTCGGAGACGATCTGATAAGGGACCGCGACCTCTTCCCTCAGGTTGGTGGGTTCTCCCGGCGAAAAGACGAGCGTGGGCGCGAAGGCATCGACCAGGAGCTGTCTCAGCTCGTCGTAAGAGTCGGCCTCGACGAGTTTCGGAGAGCACGCCGTCTCGGAGATTCCGGTGTAGGTCGAGCTTCCGTGATCGATGAGCAGCGAGGTCAGGGTATAGACGATGCAGTAGGTCAGCAACAAGCGGGGGATCGCTGACTTCAATCGTTCCAGGTGGTTTTTCATCTCTTATCGCTTTCCGCCGCGCCCACGACATGAGGCTATCGCTACCCATAGAAGCGTATAAAACAAAAGACCTCAGCGCGTGCAAGCTGGAGCCTTCATTCACCTAGCAAGTAGCTTGTAATCACCCGAGCGATTCGTTTTCACCAACGCGCTCATGACCGTCGATAAGCAGATAGCAGCGACCTTCGATCGCAAGGGTAACACACTGCCACCGCCGACGCCAGCGGATCAGGCTGGGCGAGGCCGTATAGTGGGGAAACGCGGGCGAGGGGGGGGAGGGGTGATGGGGACGAACGAAAAAAACCGGGCCCGTTTGAGGCCCGGTGATCGTGACGTTACACGAAGGGGTGCATGTGGCTGATGGTAGGCGGACGCATGGCCCGGCCTGTGGTCAGCGGCTCGCGCTCGACCCCCCGCCGCCGGGCGCGGAGCAGTCTGCGCAGCGCGAACGGAACCGTGCGGTGATCCGACACCGGCTGCTCTTCCTGGAAGCGAGTCGACGTGGTGACAGAGGACGGTGATACAGACATGGCTGAGGGCTCCTCGCGCTACGATGTGGGCGTTGGTGATAGTTCCAGTATACGCGGTCGCGAGGGGCGGCACACCTGCCAAAGGATAGGTTTGGGGGTTGGTGTTTTTTGCGCTCGTTTCCACATCCTTTGCGGCTGACCATGGAACACCGCGCGCCCGGCGAATAGCGCGCGTGGTACGTGCGATCGAGAGGAGGAGCGAAAACCCCGGCCAGCCGCCGGGGTTTTTTTAGGTGGGATCGCTGGGCGTCGGGGATGGCTTCCGGCGCGAGGGCCTACCAGGTTTCCCAGTGGACAAGCTGCTCCAGCGGCTGGCGGCCAATATGGGCCAACACCTGCTCGCGCGGCAGGTCTTCGATGGTCCGCGGGGCAGCCTCCAGCGGGTATCCGAACGAAATGGCGATGTGAGTCTGCAAGCCGCCCGGCACGCCCAGCAGGGTCCGCGCGCGGTCTTCGTCGTGCAGCGAGGCGATGCACGAGCCAATGCCCAGCGACCACGCGGCCAGCATCATGTTCTGCGCAGCGCGCCCGGCATCGAAATCCACCCAGCGACCGGGCGAGGTCACCAGCACCACCGCTAACGCCGCGCCCCGCAGATGGCTCGCGTAGTGCCCGCACTCGGCCAGCCGGTCGAGCGCCGCCTTTTCTTTGACCACCAGGAAATGCCAGGGCTGCACGTTTTTCGCGCTGCCGGCCCAGCGCCCGGCTTGCAGGATGCGCCGCAAGTCTTCATCGGAAATGGGCGTATCGGTGAAGTGCCGGACGGCGCGGCAGGTCAGAATCGTGTCATACGCATCTGGGGACATGGCTTTTTCCTCGATTCATGCTCGTGGCCGGTGCGTAGAGGGTAACACCCTGCCCTGACCCACACCACCACAAACGGCGAAGACGCGTCCCGCGGGCGAGGTCATCCCTGCTCGGCTGCCAGGAGCGCCGCGCGCTCCGCCGCGAGCTGCTCGGCGTTCACCACCGAGGGGATGGTCAGCGCGATCGACCCCATCAGGACGCACACCACCCCGCCCACGACGTACCAGAACTGCACGCCAAGCCGCTCGGCGAGCGGCCCGGCCACCGCCAGGCTCAACGGCGAGACGCCTGTCGCCAGGCTGGTGATGAGCGTGAACACGCGGCCTTGCATCTCCGGCGCGATGGTGGCTTGCAGGACGGCATAGGCCGCGCCGTTGAACGACATCATGAACCCGGACACGAAAACCGATGCCAGCGCCACCGCGAACAGCGTGCCCGGCGTGACGCCCAACACCAGGTGAGCGATTCCGATGCCGACCACGCCGACCTGCGAGGTGACGATTTTCCGCTCGAAGCCGCCCCACACGCTCAAGACGACGCCGCCCGCGACCACGCCGATCCCGAAGGCGGATTCCATCCAGCCGAACGCCTGGGCGTTGCCGCCGAAGTGGTTCTTGACGAGCAGCGGGAGCAGGCTGCCGGCGGGGATGAGCACGAAATTGATCGCGACCGCCATCGCGACCAGGATCATCAAGCCGGGCATCCCGCGCATGTAGCGCAGCGCTTCGGCAAGCTCGCGCGGCACGTTGAGCGCGCCGGGTGCAGCCGTGCGCACCGGCTGCGGCACGTGGACCAGCGCCAGCGCGCCGACGCCGAGCACCGCCGTCACGATGTCCACCGCCAGCACCGTCTGCATGGGCAACGCTTCGATCAACAGCGCGCCCAGCGGGGGCGCGACGATGGTCATGGAGCCGTTCAGCGCGGAGTTCATCCCCTGCACGCGCCCTAGCTCCGCTTTGGGGACCATGAGCGAGGTCGAGGCGTTCATGGCGGGCATGTGGAAGACGCTGCCCGTCGCGCGCACCAGCATCGCGACGTAGATCACCCACGGCTGCACCTCACCAACGGCGAACATCCCGATCAGGATCAGGGTCATCAGCGCGATCCCACTGTCGGCGACGAGCATCACCACGCGCCGGTTCCAGCGGTCGATCAGCGGTCCCGCCACCGGGCTGAGGAAGACGTTCGGCAGCAGCGCGATTAGAGATGCTGTCGCGAGCACTGCCGCGGACCCGGTAGTTCTGGTCAGCCACCACACCAACGCAAACTGGACCAGTTGGCTGCCCAACAGCGAAAACGCTTGCCCGGTCCATAACGTGAAAAACGGACGTTTCCAGGCCATGCCGCCCTCCTCGCGCCTGAGCGAAAACAAAACTCCCCAGGCGCACCGTCACCCGGAGAGTATAACGCAACAACCCGGCACGGGGGCACGGGTTGTTGGCCTCATTTTCTCACGCGGGACAGGACGTGTCAATAGGGAGTTGTCGCCGGGTGCCGTCAGGCCAACCGCTCGGTGCAGATGTCCCGGTAGCCGCAGGCGGCGCACTGCCTTGCGTTGTTGTGACTCCGGGGGACGTCCGCGGCGAAGAAGCAGGCCCGCATCTCGGCCAGAATAGCATGGAGCTGGCGCTCGCGCTCGCGCGTGAACTCGACGACGAACTGCGCGCCGCTCTCCTCGAAGAGCAGAATGCCGTGCGGCGGGCGGGTCCCGTAGCGCTCCTCGACGAGCGCGCAGTAGGCGACGAGCTGCATGACCTGGTTGGGGTAGGGGTAGTCCGGCGTGCGGCCCGTCTTGACCTCGACCGGGATGTAGTGGCGGCCCTGGCGCACGATGTGATCCGGCCTCCCGGCGAGGTGGAGCCGCGCGGAGTACAGCGTCTCGTCGTTGCGCCGGAGCGCGTCCTGGTACACGAGCGCGCCCGCCGGCATGCCGAGCTTCCGCCGCCGCCGGCGCGCCAGCCAGAGGACGGTCAGGCCGGCGAGCAGCAGCCCCGCCAGCAGGATCAGAACTGCATCGAGCACCGTCACCCTCCTGACAGCATCCGGGCGGCGACCACCGCCACGATGATCAGCACGACGATCCAGACCAGCACCCGCGCGCCGCGCTCAGCGCGCTCGACGTCCTGCACCGATTCGGCCAGGGCTTCGTGCTGGTCCGCGCCCTGGCGCAGGCGGGCCAGCTCGCGGTTCTCTTCACCTTGCAGACGGTACCACCAGGCGCGGCGGCAGTAGAGGAACTGGCCGATATCGCTCGCGTAGATGACGGGCGAGTCGTCGTAGTCCGGTGAATGCGAGTCGCTCTGGCTCATGCTGGTCCTGTTGGTGGATGACGCTCTGCCGCTCAAGCGCGGAAGATCGAGTTGGTGGCGTGGTGGGCACGCCCAGGGCTCACCGGGTGGTTAGTGGATCAGCGACACAACTTAGGGCTCGTGGTTTTGCGACCGCCGAATCGACCGCCGCCAGTCCTCCAACTGCTGCCGGTGTGTACGCCACGCCACAAGAATGGTAGCCATGATGAGAAGGGGAACAACGATCTGGAATATCATCTCTCCGCCTCCCAAGGCCATACTATCATTCACAATTGTAGCACCTTTCCACGTATCACCGCGGTATCGCCAGGCTGGACCAGCCGCATATCAACTCTTGCCGCTCCGTCCTTTTACTCGCCTGGTAGAACTGTGGGGAGTGAAGATCGAAAAGGAAACTTATGTGGGCGGGTCCCCCCGGTTGTGGGGTTTTCCGTGCCGCGACCCTGGTTTATAATCGCAGCGCCATCTGTCCTGTGACACGTCCTGCCTATGAACCACGCCGACCACGTCCAACTTCTGCGCGACGGCATTCACGCTCCTGGCGGCACCTGGGCCGACTTCGGCTCGGGTCAGGGCGCGTTCACGCTCGCCCTGGCCGACCTGCTGGGTCCAGGCGCTCAGATTCACTCCATCGACCGGGACCCCGCCGCGTTGCGCGTCCAGCAGCGCGCCCTACAAGCCCGCTTCCCGCACATCACCGTACACTACCAGGTCGCGGACTTCACTGCGCCGCTCGACCTGCCGCCGCTGGATGGCATCGTCATGGCGAACGCGCTGCACTTCGTGCGCCACAAGGCGCCGGTGCTGCATCAGATTCAAGGCTATTTGAAAGACGGCGGGCACCTGATTCTCGTCGAGTACGACACGGACCGGGGCAACCGCTGGGTGCCGTATCCGCTGAGCTACGCCACCTGGGAGCGGCTCGCCGGGCAGAACGGCTTTACGGCGACGCGGCGATTGCATAAAGTCCCCAGCAGCTTTCTGGGCCGAATCTTCTCGGCGGTCAGCGTGACATCGGGCGTGGAGTGAATGCCGCGCGCCCAAACGTCTATCTCCCCCATCACCGGGGGAATCACTGTGCTAGCGGGAACGGCGGGAAGCAGTCCGCTCCTGTTCAAGCGCCTCCAATAGCTCCGCGTCATACGGCAATTCGCCGTCACTCTCACCCGCCAACACCTGTTGTTTGAGCGTTTCTTTGAAGGCCGCGCGCTCATCGTCGTCCATGAGTTCCAGCAAGAGCGCTAATTTGTCGTCCCGGTGTCGCTTTGTTTTCTCCTGGCCCGCTGCTCCGATGAAGATACCCGGCAGCGCGCCCGACAAGACGATGGTGGTGAACAGGGTGGCGAGAAGCGTCACGACGAACAACCACCCCACGTCCCGGCCCGTCTCCGCCCCGTAGATGCCCAGGGCGAAAAAGCCGAGTCCCACGGCAACCCACATGCCGATTAAGACTGACATCCGGTGACCAGGGGATAACATTGGACTGCCTCCTCCTCACTCTGGGGCTTACCGGCATCGAAGATACCGGTAGGAAATGGTGGATTGGGCGCCCGCCCGCAGAATCAAAAAACGCCGCAGCGGGCGTTTTCTCGGCGGGGGAACCCCCACCGCGGGGGGTGTTCCTGAGCGGGCGACGGGATTCGAACCCGTGACCTTCTCCTTGGCAAGGAGACGTTCTACCACTGAACCACGCCCGCGTGGATGGCAACAGTATAGATCAAGAAACCCGATTTGGCAAGAGTAAAAATCATCGTTCGAGCCGAAAAACACCGGCCTCCACCTGAACCGTCACCCCCTGTCCCACCATTGAGCCCTGCCGATCACACACGCGGCGGCCTGCCCGCTGGGCACCATTCCCCTCCCGTTTGGCCGAACCGACCTGGGATGTCTAAAATGTGCGTATCAATCGCACGCCCAGCACCCGGAGATCGAAACCAGCATGGACATCCACGAATCCCTGTCGCGCGCGGAACTCTTGAAACTGTTGGACGTATACGCTAAAAACTGGCTGGCACACGATGGAAGCTGGTTTCTCGCGCTCGAAGAAGCGTACGGGCACGAGGCCGCCATCGAGATGGACGTCCGGGCCTGGGAGCGCTTCGCCGAAGCCGAGGCGCGCCGTATCATGCGGGCGTTCGACATTCCGCCGGGCGGGGGACTTCCGGCGCTGGCGAAGGCGCTGCGCTACCGGCTGTATGCGCGCGTGAATCCGCAAACCGTCGAATGGATTGGCGACCACACCCTGATCTTTCGCATGGTCGAGTGCCGGGTTCACCAGGCGCGGGCGCGCAAGGGCCTGCCGACCTTCAACTGCCAGCCGGTCGGCATCATGGAATTCTCGACCTTCGCCCGGACCGTCGATCCGCGGATTCAGACGCGCTGCCTGGTCTGCCCGCCGGACCCGATGACGACGCCCGGCTGCGGCTGGGAATTCACGCTCAAGGAAGACGAGAGGGCTCATGACCAGACCTGACACCGCTTCACCTGCCGCGCCGCTCGAAGTCACCGCCGGGGAGGCGCTGCGCGCGCGGGGGATGACCATCGCCACCGCCGAATCGAGCACGGGCGGCCTGATCATCGCCCGGCTGACCGACATCGCCGGCAGTTCGGCCTACGTCATCGGCGGCGTGGTCGCGTATGCCGACGCCGTCAAGCAGCAGACGCTGGGCGTGCGCGAGCAGACGTTGATCGATCACGGTGCCGTCAGCGAGCCGGTCGCGCGCGAGATGGCCGGCGGCGCGCGCCACCTGTTCGGGACCGATCTCGCCCTCAGCGCCACCGGCATCGCCGGGCCAACCGGCGCCACCGCCACCAAGCCCGTCGGCCTGACGTACATCGGCCTCAGCGCGCCGGACGGCACCTGGGCGCGCCGCTTCGTGTGGCAGGGCGACCGCGAGCACAACCGCCGCGAGACGGTCGATGCCGCCCTGCGCCTGATGCTCGATTACCTGGATGGAAAACTGGCATGACGTTTCGCGTGACCGAAGTCGAAGCCACCTACTCGCCGGACGGCTGGCCCCGGCCCCTCAAACTCCGTTGGGATGGCGAGACGCTGTTCGTGATCGACGTGGGGCGCCGCTGGAAAACGGAGAGCGGGATTCACGTCCTGGCCCGCGTGCCGGACGAGCGCGTCTTCGAGCTGCACACCAACGGGGCGCTGTGGCGCGCGCGCGTGATCGCCTATCCGCCGGGCGTGGTGTAGCGTTTTTGCATTTTGGGCCGCGCCCTCCGTACAATTGAGGTCGCCGCTGCGCGGTCCGGGCACCATCCGGGGGGACGGACCTCTATCGAATGTGCATAGCTGCCGAGGTCACGCGCTGATGAAAAATCGCCGCTACATCGTTATCGCCGTCTGCCTGCTCCTGCTCTTGAGCGCCCTGCCGGCCCGGGGCCGCGCCCAGGACGGCACGCCCGTCCCCGCCCCTACCGCCGATCCCTTCGCCGATCTGACGATCGACAGCCTGCTCGAGCGCAGCTATGGCGCCGGGACGCTCCAGGTCCACCAGGTCATGGAGACGCGGCCCGGCTTCACCCGCTACCTGATCTCCTACCCCAGCGACGATCTGACCATCTTCGGCTTCATGAACGTGCCGGATATGGCCGGGTCGTTTCCGGTGATCGTCGCCCTTCACGGCTACATCGAGCCGGCGATCTACGCCACGCTCGACTACACCACGCGCTACGCCGACGAGCTGGCGCGGGCCGGGTTCCTGGTGCTGCATCCTAACCTGCGCGGCTATTGGCCGTCCGACAGTGGGCCGAACCTGTTCCGCGTGGGGATGGCGGTCGATGTGCTCAATCTCATTGGGTTGGTGCGGGCGTGGGGCGGGCAGCCCGGCCCGCTCGAACAGGCGAACCCGGACGCGATCGGGCTGTGGGGGCACAGCATGGGCGGCGGCATTTCGCTGCGGTCGATCACGGTGGATACGGACATCGACGCCGCCGTGCTCTACGGCGCGATGAGCGGCGACGAGCGCCGCAACTTCGAGAAGATCATGCAGTGGTCGGGCGGGAACCGGGGCCGGGCCGAGCTGGGGATACCGGACGACCGCCTGCGCCTGATCTCGCCGATCCAGTTCCTGGACCGCATCGAGACTCCGGTCAGCATCCATCACGGCGCCGCCGACGAGCTTGTGCCGCCCGACTGGTCTCAGGAGTTGTGCGAGCAGCTTTGGATGCTCGGCAAAACGGTCGAGTGCTTCTCGTACGACGGCCAGCCGCACACCTTCTACGGCGACGGCGACCGGCTGTTCATCGACCGGACGATCGCGTTTTTCAACGTCTGGCTGCGCCAGCCTTAAGACGTCGCTTTCGCGGCGGCGCGGCTCTCGAAGCGCGCCCGGTCGACGATGAAGCGCTCGTGCGTGCCCTCCGCCACCGGCTCGACCGGGTCCTGGGCGGCGACGTCGAACACCAGCCAGCGCCCGTCCACCTCGCGCAGCGTGGCCCGCGCCGTCACCGTCTGGCCGACGGGTGTGGCCGCCAGGTGGCGCACATCGACACGGATGCCAACGGTGGTCATGCCGTCCGGCAGGTGACCCGCCAGTGCCTCGATCGCCGCCGCTTCCAGCAGCGCGACCAGGGCCGGGGTCGAATACACCTGCACGCTGCCGCTGCCCAGCGCGGTCGCCGTCAGGTCTTCCGTCACAGTGACGGACGTCTCGCCCGTCAGGCCGGGCCTCAAACCGGGATACTCGGACACCGGGGTAGTCCTCCTCGCGCATAAGTATAAGTCGCGCAGAACGGCGCTCTTCGCCAGCCAAAACAAGGGCGGGGAACCGCGCCGCTTTGTTGCCGCGCCTGTCCCCCGCCGCGCGCCGGATGGCGGAAGCTAGCCCAACTCGTCGAACACGTCCTCCAGCGCCACCCCATCTTCCAACAGGGTGAAGATCTGGCGCAGGTATTCGATCGGAATGCTGCCGGACCACACCTGCCCGTCCGGCAGTTTGATCGTGTCCAGTTCGCTGCCAGCCGTGCCCAGGAGCACGGTCGGTGTGCCGGTCAGCCCGTGGTCCATGAACCGGACGCGGAACTCGTCGATCTGCGGCTGGTATTTCTGATCGTCGATGCAGGCGTTCAGGGCGTCCATGTCCAGCCCCAGCGCCTCGCTGCTGAGGATGTCGTTGATCCCCTCGCGGCTGAAGGCTTCCTGCACGCCGCGCTCGACGTAACCGCGAAACAGCGTCGTATAGGTGGAGTAGCCCTTGCCCTGTTCGGCAGCGCACATCGTCGCGTGGCTGGCGGCTGTAGCGTACGCGTCGCCCGCGATCAGCGCCAGCTCGATCTGCACCCGGTCGCTGTCCACGTCGAGCGCGATCAGGCGGCTGATGGCGAAGCTGTAGTTCGCGCAGTGGCCGCAGGTGAAGCTCAGGTATTCGACCATGTCAATCGCCGCGTCGGGGTCGCCGTAGATCAGGCGCCCGCTGTCGGCCAGGCTGGCCTGGAAAGCCGCATCCGCCGCGGCGTAATCGGGCACCGGCGGGTCGATCACCATGCTGTCGAGAATGGCGATCACGTCCTCGTTCATGTCCGGCGTGGCGACCGTCTGCGCGTACATCAGCCCGCCGTTGTCGTCGTAAGGGATCAGGATCAGGTTGTTGATCACGCCCTGCTGGTCGTCGTTGAGGCTGATGCCTTTGGCGTCCCGGCCCGCCAGCGCGAAGTCGGTGACCTCGCCACCGGACTCTTCCGCGATTGGCGTCAGCGCCTGCTCCAGGCTGGTGTCGGGTCCCAGCGAGGGGATGCCGCGCAGCGTGATGAAAGCGCCCTCACCGGCTTCCAGCACCTCCGGCGACACCAGCGCCAGGTCGTAATCCTGCGCGCCGCTGAGCGCCTGCCAGTTCTCCGGCAGGGTGAAGACGATCCCGTATTCTTCCCAGTCATACGTCTTGGTGGGTGGATCGTCCTGGCGCAGGGGGAGCGGGGTGACCGGCGGCACGCGCGACGCCAGCACGTGAATCGCGCCCGTGCTGCGCGCCGACAGCCCGCCGTCCGAGCGCTCGATACTGCTCACGATGGCATCGGCCACCGGGCGAAACGCCGCCCACCCGGCCTCGTCCGACCCGAAGAACAGGACCGCGACCAGGTCGCGCTCCTCCATCGTGATCGCCAGCGCGCGAATGTGCAGCGGCGAGGCCGGATCGTTGTCCCGGAGGTCGTACGTCACGCCGGGATAACCGGCCACGGTCACGGCGACCGGGTCGGTCAGCGTGCTCCGGTCGCCCGCGGCGCTCAGCACCAGCTTGCGCAGGTCCACGCCCGCCGACTGCGGGAGCGTTTCGCCGTAGATCAGGGTCGCTTCCGCCGCGTCGGGGCTGGCCGTCAGGCCCTGGGCCGGGTCCGCCGACACCGACCAGTTCGCCGGGAAGGACAGCGTCAGGCCGGCATCCGCCCACGCGACCTGCTGCGGAAGCTGGACCGAGGCCACGCTGGCCGAGCTGCTCTCGCCGGTGGGAACGCTCGCCGCGCGCGCGTCTTCCACCGCGACGCTCTGGCCGATCGCTTCCAGCACCGGCAGGAAGTCCGGCGCCTCAGCCGCGCTCACGATGTAGGCCACGCCCAGCGCGGTGTGATCGTCCAGCGCGATGAGCGTGATGCCGCCCACCGCCGCCGGGTCGGTTCGCTCGAAGGTCAGCGACCGGGCTGCGCGATCGCCCACCGCCGGGGCGCTGCGCTTCGTGATGCTGCCGCCGGCGGGCGCGTAGCGCGCCAGGGCCGCGTCGAGCTCGCCCGGCCCGGTGTCCGCGGCGATGAACAGGATCAGCTCCGGCCCGGCGCCATCGCTCACGTCGCGCCCGGCGGGCCGCACGCTGACCAGGTCGGCGGATTCGACCGCCGTCCACCCGGTGGGATACGACAGGGCCACGCCGTGCGCGTCCCAGCTAAACGTTTCGGAGAGGGGCGGGGCCGTTTGCGCGCCAGCCGAAGCCGTTCCGGCAAACAGGCCGAAGACGGCGATCCCTGCCGCTACCGATAACACTACCAACCGTTGAATCATGTTCTTCTCCATGTGATCTCCATGATGTCTCTTTCCATGCCCCGCCGCGATGGCAAGATTATAGCGAGAGCCGCCCCAACCGCACACCCGCCAGCGATTGACACGCCCGCGTTTCGGCCTACAATCAGGCGGCATGAGCACCTTTCTCACCGGGATGATCATCGGGTTTTCGATTGCGGCGCCCGTCGGGCCGATCGGCGTGCTGTGCATCCGGCGCACGCTGGCCGATGGGCGGCTGCACGGGCTGGCGTCCGGCCTGGGCGCGGCCAGCGCCGACGCGATCTACGGCTCGATCGCGGGCTTCGGCCTGACGGCGATCTCCGGCTTCCTGGTCGCCCAGGGCGACTGGCTGCGCCTGATCGGCGGGGCGTTCCTGGTGTACCTCGGCGCGCGGACCTTCGCCACGCGCCCGGCAGCGCAGCCCGCCGGGGCCGGAGGGCGCGGGCTGGCCGGGGCGTACGCGTCCACGTTCGCGCTCACGCTCACCAACCCGGTCACGATCCTGTCCTTCGCGGCGATCTTCGCCGGGCTGGGCCTGGCCGAGCGCGAGTCCAGCTACGGCGCGGCGATCGCGCTGGTGGCGGGCGTCTTCGCCGGGTCGGCGGCGTGGTGGCTGCTGCTGAGCGGCGGCGTCAGCCTGTTTCGGGGCGCCTTCACCCCGCCGCGGATGCGCTGGATCAACCGGCTGTCGGGCGTGGTGCTGGCCGGTTTCGGCATCCTGGCACTGGCCGGGGGCCTGATCTGAAACGCCCGCCGGGGCGAGGGGCCGCGCGGCGGGCGCTGCGAGTCGATTGGGGCGCGGGTCGCGCTCAGATCACGTTCAGACCGTCCAGCAGCACCAGCAGCACCAGCACCGGCGTGACGAACTTGACGATCCCGAAGAAGCCCTGGATCACGCGCTCGTTGCGGAGCGCGCCGTCGTTGCTCAGCGCGCGCTTCACCTGGTCATAGCCCCACACCCAGCCCACGAACAGGCACACGAAGAACCCGCCCACCGGCAGCAGGATGTTGGACGTGGCGTAATCGTACAGGTCGAACATGGTCTTGTCGAAAAGGGTGAAGTCGGCCAGCGTACTGCCGGACAGCGCCGCCGGGGCGCCCACCAGCGCCAGCAGCCCGACCGTGAGCAGCGTCGCGCGCACGCGCGAGAGGCCCGTCCACTCGTCGAGCACGGCGATCGGCACTTCGAGCAGCGAGAGCATGGCGCCGGTCGCGGCGATGGCCGTCAGGACGAAGAACAGCACGATGAACACTTCGCCCAGCGGCATCGAAGCGAACACCGCCGGAATGGTGATGAACAGCAGCGACGGGCCGGCGTCCGCGTTGAACCCGAAGGCGAACACCGCCGGGAAGATGGCGATCCCCGCCAGCAGCGACACCGACAGGTCGGCCACCATCACCCGGCTGGCCGTCACGGGGATGTTCTGGTCGTCGCGAAAATAGCTGCCGTAGGTGATCATGGTGCCCATGCCGATCGAGAGCTTGAAGAAAGCCAGGCCCATCGCCACCAGCACCACCTCGCCCGACAGCTTGGAGAAATCGGGCCGCAGCAGAAAGTCGAGGCCGTCGCCTGCGCCGTCGAGCGTCAGGCTGCGCACGCACACGACGATCAACAGCGCGAACAATACCGGCATCAGCCGCTTGGTGGTGCGCTCGATGCCTTTCGAGACGCCCATCATCGCGATCAGCGCGATCAGGATCAGGACGATCCACTGCCAGACCAGCGACTGGGCCGGCGAGCCGGTCATATCGGCGAATTCCGCCGACGTGCTCGCCGGGTCGGTGGAGAGGATCGAGCCGGTCAGCGCCTTGAAGATGTAGGCGAACACCCAGCCGGCCACCTCGGTATAGAAGGCCATGATGAAGAATGCGGACAGGCACCCGGCCACGCCGATCAGCCACCACGGCTGGCGCCTGGGGGCCAGCTTGCGCAGCGTCTGGATCGCGTTGGCCCTGGCGCGGCGGCCCAGCATCTGCTCGGAGATCATCACCGGCAGCCCGACCAGCAGCGTGCTGACGACGTAGACCAGGATGAACGCCGCGCCGCCGTTCTCCCCGGTGAGGTACGGGAATTTCCAGATGTTCCCCAGGCCGACCGTGGAGCCCAGCGTGGCCGCCAGCACCCCCAGCCCGGTCGTGAATCCGTCGCGCGTCTTGACCGCCCCCTCTGCGTGGCCCCGTGTGCCGTCATTCCGCCGTGTCATGAAACGCCCCCTGTCTGCACATAGAAAACTCCCCAACCCGCCGGCACCGGCTGCCGGGTCGGGCTGCGGAGATGATCAGAATTGCTTTGTGAACGAATTCACAAATCTGGGAGACTATACTGCGGGACCGCGGGCCTGTCAACCCACGATCAAGCGCCCGCCCGGTGACAGCGCGCGCTGCCCGTGCTAGAATATATGTTCATCCACGCCCGGCAATCCCTCTCGATCACACGACGAGCGCGGCGCGCCGGGCAGGCGTTGCTGTGGAGACATCGACACCACACAGGAGCTTGACATGGCCGAACGTCAGATCAGGGTTCTCGACGCCCCTTCCAACCTGGGACTGCGCCCGCCCGAAGCGGGAGTCGCGCCGGGGTGTTACAAACTGCCGTGGGCGCTGCGCGATCGGGGGCTGCTGCCCGCGCTGGACGCCGTCGATGCGGGAGCCGTGGTCCCGCCGCGCTACCGCGCCGAATGGCAGCCCGGCGACGGGGTCCGTAACGCCGAAGCCATCGCCCGGTATTCGGTGGCGCTGGCGGACCGCGTGCAGGCGCTGCTCGACGCGCGGGCTTTCGCGCTGGTGCTGGGCGGCGATTGCAGCATCCTCATCGGCCACACCCTCGCGCTCAAACGCCGCGGGCGGTATGGTCTGGTCTTCATCGACGGGCACTCGGATTTCCGCCACCTGCGCAACGCGCCCGCGGTCGGCGCCGCCGCCGGCGAGGACCTGGCGATCGTGACCGGGCGGGGCGACCTGCGCCTGATCGATCTCGAAAACCGCGGTCCGTACGTCCGGGAAGCGGACGTGTGCGCCGTGGGCGTGCGTCCCAGTGACGTGTATCTGCACGAGCTGAAAGAACTGGGGATGAACGTGATCACCAGCGCCGAGGTCGTCGAGCTGGGGCCGGAACAGGTCGCCGCCCAGGCGCTGGAGACGGTGACCGCGGCGACGGACGGGTTCTGGATTCACCTGGATGCCGACGTGGTGGATTCGGCGGAAATGCCCGCCGTGGACAGCCCGGAGCCGGACGGCGTGCCCTTCCGGGTGCTGACGCCGCTGCTCAGGCGGCTGGTCGCCGCGCCGCAGTGCGCCGGGATGGAAGTGACGATCTACGATCCCGATCTCGACCCAACCGGGACGTGCGCCGACCGCCTGTTTGATTGCCTGGTGGAGGCGCTGGGGCGCGGCTGACGCGCGAGGACGGCACCCTGGGCGCGCGGGTCAGCACCCGAGGCCCAGCTCGGCGGACCACCGGTCGATCTCGGCGTGCATCAACTCAGCCAGCGCCAGCAGCCGGTTGAGGCGTTTGCTGTCCTGGCGGGTCGGCTGGTCGATGCGGCCTGTCTCGATGGCGTGGGTGATGCGCTGCAGCAGGTCGAGGGCCTGCTGGGTGCGCGCCTGGATGTCGTCTAGGTCTTCCCACAGGACGAGGTCGGTACGCATCGGACGCTTTCCTTCATGCTCAAATGAATACTGGACACTGCGCTGGTCGGTTTCCTCACTATACACGATAAAAAACGCGAAAGCATTGGGTAAATCCGCCAATCGCGCGCGCCCTGCCCGTCCCGGCAGCCGATTCGATATTCCTCTAACGCCTCTCCAACGCCGTTTTAACGGGCCGGCGGTACACTGAGCCCATCAAACACACGCAAACACACTCCTGGAACCGACGAGGGGATATTCGATGGACTTAAATCGATTCACGACCAAAGCCCAGCAGGCGGTGATGAGCGCCCAACGCCTGGCTGAGAGCTACAACCACAGCGAGCTCGAACCGGCTCACCTGCTGCTGGCCCTGATCCAACAGCCGGATGGCGTCGTCCCGCAGGTGATCGGCAAGATCGGCGCGCGCCCCCAGGGCGTGGCCGGCGATCTCGAGAACCTGCTGGCGAACCGCCCGAAGGTGTACGGCGCCAACGCCCAGGTAGGCGCCAGCCGCGCCGCCATCGACGCGCTGACTGGCGCCGAAAAAGAGGCGAAGAAGATGCGCGACGAGTACGTCAGCACCGAGCACATGCTGCTGGCGCTCACCCGCGACCGGGCCACCGGCGATCTGCTGGCGCGGCACGGCGTCGACTACGATACCGCGCTGCGCGCCCTGGCCGAGATTCGCGGCGGGCAGCGCATCACCAGTCAGGAGCCGGAGAGCACCTTCCAGTCGCTCGAAAAATACGGGCGCGACATGACCGCGCTGGCTCGCCAGGGCAAGCTGGACCCGGTGATCGGGCGCGACGAGGAGATTCGCCGCGTGGTGCAGGTGCTCAGCCGCCGCACCAAGAACAACCCGGTGCTCATCGGCGAGGCGGGCGTTGGCAAGACGGCTATCGCCGAGGGGCTGGCCCAGCGCATCGTCAACGGCGACGTGCCCGAAGGGCTGAAGAACAAGCGCATCGTCGCGCTGGACATGGGCAGCCTGGTGGCCGGGGCCAAGTTCCGCGGCGAATTCGAGGAGCGGCTCAAGGCGGTGCTCAAAGAGGTGGGCGACTCCGACGGGCAGATCATCCTGTTCCTGGACGAGCTGCACACCATCGTCGGCGCGGGGCGGGCCGAAGGCTCGATGGACGCGGGGAACATGCTCAAGCCGATGCTGGCGCGCGGCGAGCTGCACGGCATCGGCGCGACAACGCTCGACGAATACCGCCAGTACATCGAAAAAGACGCCGCGCTCGAACGGCGCTTCCAGCCGGTGTTCGTGGACGAGCCGACCGTCGAGGACACGATCAGCATCCTGCGCGGCCTCAAAGAGCGCTACGAGGTGCACCACGGCGTGCGCATTCAGGACAGCGCCGTGATCGCGGCGGCCATGCTCAGCGCGCGCTACATCACCGACCGCCAGCTTCCCGACAAGGCCATCGACCTGATCGACGAGGCCGCGTCGCGCCTGAAGATGGAGATCGACTCCAAGCCCCAGGCGCTGGACGACGTCGACCGGCAGGTGATGCAGTTGGAGATTGAGCGCGAAGCCCTCAAGAAGGAGCGCGACAAGGCGTCCAAGCAGCGTCTCAAAGACCTGGACGAGGAACTCGCCAACCTGCGCGAGCACTCGCGCGCACTGCAAGCTCGCTGGCAGCAGGAGAAGGACGCGATCCAGGCCATCCGCACCATCAAGGCGCAGATCGACGACCTGCGCGTGCAGCTTGAGCGCGCCGAGCGGCTCAACGATCTCGAAGCAGCGGCGCGCCTGCGCTACGGCGACCTGCCCCGGCTGGAGCAGGAGCTGGCGGACAGCGAGGCCCGGCTGGCCGATCTCCAGGGCGAGGGCGCGATGCTCAAGGAAGAGGTCGACGCCGACGAAGTGGCCGCCGTCGTCAGCAAGTGGACCGGCATCCCGGTGTCGCGGCTGATGGAGGGCGAGGTCGAAAAGCTGTTGAAGATGGAGGAGCGCCTGCACGGGCGCGTGGTGGGCCAGGACGACGCGATCCGCGCCGTGAGCAACGCCGTGCGCCGCAGCCGCGCCGGCTTGCAGGACCCGCACCGCCCGATGGGCACCTTCCTGTTCCTGGGGCCGACCGGCGTCGGCAAGACGGAGCTGGCCCGCGCCCTGGCCGAATTCCTGTTCGACGACCAGGACGCGATGGTGCGCATCGACATGAGCGAATACCAGGAACGGCACACCGTCAGCCGGCTGGTCGGCGCGCCGCCCGGCTACGTCGGCTATGAAGAGGGCGGCCAGCTCACCGAGGCGGTCCGGCGGCGGCCCTACGCGGTCGTGCTGTTCGACGAGATCGAGAAGGCGCACACCGAGGTCTTCAACCTGTTCCTGCAACTGCTGGACGAAGGCCGCCTGACCGACGGTCACGGGCGCACGGTGGACTTCAAGAACACCGTGATCATCATGACCAGCAACGTGGGCAGCCACCTGATCAAGGAGATGTCCAGCCGCCAGGAGGACGACATCCGCCGCGCTGTGATGGCCGAGCTGGACCGCACCTTCCGGCCCGAATTCCTGAACCGGATCGACGAGATCATCCTGTTCCACGCCCTGACGACGGAGCACCTCAAGGAGATCGTCGCGATCCAACTGCGGGGCCTGGGCGACCTGCTGGCCGACCGCCGGATCACGCTCACGCTCAGCGAGGCGGCGCAGGACTTCCTGGCCGAGCGCGGCTACGACCCGGTCTTCGGCGCGCGCCCGCTCAAGCGCACGCTCCAGCGCGAGGTGCAGGACACGCTGGCGCTGGCGATCCTCGAAGGGCACGTGCGCGAGGGCGATACCGTCTACGCCGATCTCGCGCCGGACGGCGATCACCTGGAGTTCAGCGTGGTCGAGCCGGCGCTGGCCTGACGGCGGCGCAATACAACGCGGTACAAAACGAAACGGGGACCGTTCGCAGTCCCCGTTTTTGATTCTGTGTAGAGCCCCTGGCGTGGATCAGCCGAGCAGCGCCCGGACGGCCTGCGCCGCGTCCGCCCGCGGGACCTCGACTTCGTGGCCGTCGCGCAGCCGCTTGAACTTGACTCGGCCCGCCTGGATCTCGTCCGGCCCCAGGAAGGCGACGATCTGCGCACCCTTGCGGTCTGCGTACTGGACCTGCTTGCCGATGGCGCGCTTGGGGTTCATGTACGCCTCGGTGCGGATGCCCGCCGCGCGCAGCTCGTTCGCCAGCGCCAGCGAGGCGCCCTGCGTGCCCGCCTCGAAGACCGACACCAGCACCTGCACCACCGTGCGCGTGACCTCTGCCGGGTACAGGTCGAGCAGGTCCATCAGATCGATGATGCGCTCGATGCCCAGGCTGGAGCCGGTCGTCGGCATGCTCTCCTTGCGGAACAGGCCGACCAGCCGGTCGTAGCGCCCGCCGCCGGTCACGCTGCCCAGGTTGTCCGGCCTGGTGATCATCGTCTCGTAGACCGGGCCGGTGTAATAGCCCAGGCCGCGCACCATCGCCAGGTCCACCGTGAACTGGTCCACGCCCAGCGCGTCCAGGTAATCGACCATCTGCTCGATCTCGGTGATGCCTTCCTGGGCAATCGGGACGCTGCGCAGTTGGTCGCGCACGCTGCCCAGCGCCGCCAGCCCGTCCTCGCGGTATTGCAGCAGGTCCATCATGCGCCCGATCGCGTCGTCCGCGATGCCGCTGGCGGCCAGCTCTTTCTTCACGCCGTCCAGGCCGATCTTGTCCAGCTTGTCGATGCTGCGATACAGGTCGCCGGACTGCGCCTCCGGCACGCCCGCGTAGATGCCGATCCCGTTCAGGAGCTTGCGGTTGTTGATGTGGACGGTGAAATCGGCAAAGCCCAGCCGCCGCAGCGCCGCCACCAGCAGGCTGACGATCTCGGCGTCGGCGGCCATGCTCGCCACGCCGACGATGTCCACGTCGCACTGGTAGAACTCGCGGTAGCGGCCCTTCTGGGGCCGGTCGCCGCGCCACACCGGCGCGATGTGATAGCGCCGGAAGGGCATCGAGAGGTCGTTTTCGTGCATCGCCACGTAACGCGCCAGCGGCACCGTCAGGTCATAGCGCAGCGCGAGCGCTTCCTTGCCGCCGGGATGCTGCGCGTGGAAGATCAGCTTGTCGGCTTCCTCGCCGGACTTGCCCAGCAGGGTGTCGAGCATTTCGAGCGTGGGCGTGGCGATCGGCTCGAAGCCGAACGTCTGGAACACGTCCGTGATCACGCCGAAGACGTACTCGCGCTTGAGCACTTCGTGGGGCAGAAAGTCGCGCATACCTTTCGGCAGCCGGGTATTGATCGGGGCCATGGGCATCCTCTCCTGGAACTGGACACAAAAAAAGCGTGGCGGCCACTGTCCACGCTTTCGACGCAGGGGGTACGGGTCGCCTGGTTAGGGCCGGTTGCCGGAATGATGGTGCTGGAGGCTAACCCGCGCTGGCATGATTGGTTCCCCTGGTGCAATTCGTTGCGCAGAGTATAGCCGGATCGATGGGCGTTGTAAAGCCGCTGGCCGATCGGGTATAGTACAGGCGCTATGTACGCGAAAACCAACGAGACCGACGGGAGGCAAAACCACGATGAGCGATACCATTCGGTGGGGCGTTCTGAGCACCTCGCGGCACGCTGCCACGACCTGGATTCCCGCCTGCCATGCCGCGCAGCGCGGCGAGGTGGTGGCCGTCGCCAGCCGCGACGCCGACCGCGCCCGCCAGTACGCGAGCGAGAACGGCATCCCGCGCAGCTTCGGCGACTACGAGAGCCTGCTGGCCTCGCCGGACGTGGACGCGGTGTACATTCCGCTGCCCAATCACCTGCACAAGGAATGGACGATCAAAGCGGCCCAGGCGGGCAAGCACGTGCTGTGCGAAAAGCCGCTCGGCCTCGACGCCGCCCAGGCCGAAGAGATGGTCGCGGCCTGCCGCGCGGCGGGCGTGACGCTGGCCGAGGCGTTCCAGTGGCGCCACCATCCCCACGCCGAGCAAACCCGCGACCTGCTGCAGAGCGGCGCGATCGGCGACCTGCGCCTGATCGAGGCCGGATTCTCGTTCCCGCTCAGCCGGGCTGGCGACGTGCGCTGGGACCCATCCAAAGGCGGCGGGGCGCTGTACGACGTCGGCTGCTACCCGGTCGCGCTGGCGCGCTACGTGACCGGAGGGGAGCCGGTGAGCGTCACCGCCCAGGCGATCTGGGGCCAGACCGGCGTCGACGATCTGCTGGTCGCCACGCTCGAATTTCCGGGCGGGGTGTTCGCCAAGCTGCACGGCAGCTTCGTGCTGGCGCTGGATCGGTACTACCGGCTGGTGGGCACCGAAGGCTGGCTGCTGGCGGACTACGCCTACAATCCCAAAGACGACCGACCCAACATCATCCGGCAGTACGGGCCGGACTGGGAGCAGCGGTCCAGCGTCGAGATCGCGCCGGTCAATTCGTACACGCTGATGATCGACGATCTCAGCGAGCGCCTGCTCGCCGGCCAGGAGCCGCGCTTCCCCGCCGAAGACGCCATCGGCAACATGCGCGCCATCGACGCGCTGTACCAGGCTGCGCGCACAGGCCGGACCGTCCGCGTGGGAGAATAGCCTCGCCCCGGCCTGCGCGTGGCCGGGACGGCTGAGGTAGAGTTGTTGGCCTGGAGGAGAGAAAAATGGCTTACAGAGCACGTTGGTGGGGGATCGCGGCGCTGCTGGTCGCGCTGATGCTGGCCGGGTGTGGCGGCGACGAGGAGACGGCCCCTCAACTGGTCGGCCCGTCCGTGACGCGCACGCCCGTGCCCACCGAATCGCCCGACGCCGGGGCGGCCCCCGGCGCGGTGACCGTCGCCGCCGAGGTCGACTCCACGCAGTTGAGCCGCGGGATGGCCTGGGGTTTCCACTGGCTCGACGATGAACTGGTGATCGCCAGCGCGACCGGGATGTGGACCACCGACCTGGCCGGGGAGCCGGTCCTGGCCGATCCGGCGCTGGCCTACCTGGCCTTCAGCCCGGACGACGCGCGCATCGTCGCGCGGGACGCGGACGGCGCGGTGACGCTGCGCGATGCCGAATCCGGCAAGACCGTGGCCGCGCTGAACGAAGACGCGCGCTATTTCACCTCGACCTTCAGCGCCGACGGTGCGCGGCTGGCTGTGCTGATCGGGCAGGGAACCGAAGACACGGCCTCGTCGCTAGGGGCCTGGGGCGTGCGCGAGGGCACCGTGCGCGAAGTGGACGCCGCCACCGGCGACGTCCTGGCCGAATACGAGGTGCCCGAACTGCTCGTGCTGAACCTCGCCTACACGCCGGACGGCACCTTGCTGCTCGTTGGCACCGGCAGCAGCCCGCTCCAGTTCATCCCCGACGCCCTGGGTACCGGGCCGGAGGTGAACGCCGCCAGTCTCGATCTCGACGTGCGGCTATGGGACCTGGCGGCGGGCGAGCCGGTGACCACCATCACCGATGCGGAAGGCCCTATGACGCGGGCCGTCCTCAGCCCGGACGGGTCACGGCTGGTGGGGATGAGCACCAAGATCGACCAGGGCACCTTCGTCACGCTGACCGATACGCTCACCGCCGTGTGGGATCTGCCCGGCGGGCAGCGCGCGTATGCCCTGGACATCGACCGGCAGGATCGCGCTTCGCTGCTGGCAATCAGTCCCGACGGGACGCGGCTGGCGGTGGCCGTCAACGAGAGCGGCTCGCGCACGACCGGCGCGACGCTGGTGCTAGGCCGGGTGGACATCCTCGACCTGGCGAGCGGCGAGGTGCTCCGCTCGCTGACCGCCGATCCGATGCAGAGCGGCTTTGGCGAGGCGTTCCGGGCGCTGGCCTTCGATCCGTCCGGCGAGCGGGTGGCCGCCCTGGGCACCAGCGGGACGGTCGTCGTGTGGGACGTCGCGGGCGGCGACGTGCTGCACACGCTGGAAGCGTTCAACTACGCGGCCAGCACCCTGACCTATTCCCAGGACGGGGCGATCCTGGCGTCCGCCGGGATGGACGGCACGATCCAGGTGTGGGACGCAGCCTCCGGCGAGCGCCAGACGACGATCTACACGCCCCTGGCGCGGATGACCCTCGCCTTCGACCCGGCGGGGATGCTCACCGGGATAGGACGTGACATCTTGATCGTCCAGCGCTGGGACCCCGCCACCGGCCAGATGCTCGGCGACCAGGCTGGGGTGAACGCTCGCGGGTCCATCACGCTGGCCTTCGATCCGTCCGGCGAGCGCGTGGCGACGGCCAGCGGCGGCGGCACGGTCTCGGTCCGCGATATGGAAACCGGCGAGCAGGACGTGATCCTCGCACCGCACCAGGTCAGCGTGCTGGCCTTCAGCCCGGACGGATCGCGGCTGCTCACCGGCGGCATAGACGGCTCGATCCTGCTGTGGGATCTGGCGGACCGCAACAGCCCGCTGGCCCGACTGGACGGGCATACGGGCGTGGTGACCGACCTGCGCTTCGCCGGTGCCGAGACGGTGCTCTCCGCCAGCCGCTACGCGGTGCAGTCCAACGTTGCGACCTACTCGACCCCGCCCCGCTATACCGATCCGGACCGGACGCTGCGCCGCTGGGACGTCAGCGAGGCAGCCGGCGGCGCGCCAGTCCTGCCCGCCGAGACGCTCCCCCTGCCGGGGCCGGACCTGCCGCCCGCCGATCAGGCGCTGTCCCTGGGCCTCGACCCGGCGCTGATGGGCGGCGCGCTGAGCCCGGACTTCGGCTGGCTGGCGATGGCCGATCCGGACGAGGGCCAGACGATCACCGTGTACGACGTCGCCAGCGGGGAGGCGATCGCGGCGCTGGAGGGACACGGCGCGTACGTGACGGCGCTGGCGTGGTCGCCCGACGGGGTGCGCCTCGCGTCCGGCGACCAGAACGGCGTGATCATGCAGTGGCAGATCGAGATGCCGGAGTGATCCGGGATCGCATGACGTCGCCCTGCGGTATCATAGTATAGAGGTATGGAAAACCCGATCGCGCCTGGGGGGAGGCAACTGTGAGTGAGAAGCCGATGATGTCCTCGACCGATCCACTGGCCGGGCAGCACGTCGTCGTGCTGGGGATGGCGCGCCAGGGCAAGGCGCTGGGCCGCTGGCTGCCCACCATTGGCGCCCGCGTGACGCTCTCCGACAGCCGCAGCGCGGAGGCGCTGGCCGGCGACGTGGCCGGATTCGCCGGGACGCCGGTGCAGTTTGCGCTGGGCGGGCACCCGCTGGCGCTGCTGGACGACTGCGACGTGCTGTGCGTGAGCGGCGGGGTGCCGCCTACGCTGCCGATCGTGCAGGAAGCCTTGCGGCGCGGCGTGCCCGTCACCAACGATGCCCAGTTGTTCCTGGAACGCTGTCCCGCGCCGGTGCTGGGCATCACCGGCAGCGCCGGCAAGACGACGACCACCGCGCTGGTCGGCGCGATGTGCCGCGCATCGGGCCGGGCGACTCACGTCGGCGGCAACATCGGCGACGTGCTGCTCGACGCCCTGCCGCGCATCGCGCCGGAGGACATCGTCGTGATGGAGCTGAGCAGCTTCCAGCTCGAGCTGATGACCGCCAGCCCCACCGTGGCCGCCGTGCTCAACGTGACGCCCAACCACCTGGACCGGCACGGCACGATGGAAGCCTACACCGCGGCCAAGGCGCGCATCTTCCAGAACCAGCGCCCGCCGGATGTGGCCGTCTTCGGCTACGACGACCCGGTCGCCCGCCGCCTGAGCACGGACGCGCCGGGCCGCATGGCCTATTTCTCGATGCAGCGCATGGTCGTGTCCGGCGCGTACCTGGACAGCGACCAGATCGTGATCGCCAGCGGCGACAGCGCGCCGGGCCTGGCGTACCAGGTGATCTGCCCGCGCTCGGCGATCCGGCTGCGCGGCGATCACAACATCCTCAACGCGCTGGCAGCGTGCGCCATCGCCGGGGCGGGCTACGTCCCGGCGGAAGCCATGCGCGCGGCCATCGAAGCGTTCACCGGCGTGGAGCACCGGCTGGAGACGGTCGCCGTGATCGACGGCGTGACGTGGGTCAACGACAGCATCGCCACCGCGCCGGAGCGCGTGATCGCGGCGCTGCACAGCTACAGCGAGCCGGTGGTGCTGCTGGCCGGGGGGCGCGACAAAAACCTGCCGTGGGACGAACTGGTGGCGCTGGCTGCCGACCGCTGCCGCGCGGTGATCGCCTTCGGGGAATATGGCCCCCAGGTGGCCGAGCACCTGCGGCGCGCCCAACACGAGGCGGCGGGCGCCCGGCTCGAACTTGTGGAAGTCGTCGCCGGGCTGGAGGAGGCGGTCGCGGCGGCGCGGCGCGCTGCCCAGCCGGGCGACGTGGTGCTGCTCAGTCCGGGCGGCACGTCGTATGATGCGTATGTCGATTTCGCCGCGCGCGGCCAACACTTTCGCGACCTGGTCCGCGCTTTGACTGGACACGGAGAGGAACAGGCATGAACTGGCTCAACGAACCCCCCGCTTGGCAGCACGACGGCGACCGGATCACGGTGACGGCAGGGCCGATAACCGATTTCTGGCGCAAAACGCATTACGACTTCGTCCGCGACAACGGCCACTTCTACGGCGCCACTGTCGAGGGCGACTTCGTGGCCGAGGTCAAGGTGTCCGGCCAGTACCGGACGCTCTACGACCAGGCCGGGATGATGGTGCGGCTGGACGAAACAACCTGGATGAAGTGCGGGATCGAGTACGTGGACGGCGTGCAGCATGCCAGCGCCGTCGTCACCCGCGATTATTCGGACTGGTCGATCGTCCCGCTGCCGCAGAATCCGCCGTCGATCTGGCTGCGCGTGACGCGGCAAGGCAACGCGTTCGAGGTTCACTATTCGCTCGACCGGGCGGCGTATCACCTGCTGCGGCAAACGTTCCTGACGCTGGAACCGGCGCTGGCGGTCGGCGTAATGTGCGCCTCGCCGGATGGCGACGGGTTCACGGCCACGTTCGAGGGATATACCGTCCGCCAGGAAATGTGATCGCCGGACGGCGCCACTAGCATCGATCGGGCCATCGGGGTATTGTAGACAGACCGCGATCACGAGTGTGCGATTGCCGAAGGGTGTGTAATGTCCGAGCCCCGCTACATCGAAGACGATATCGATTTCAACTACGCGGATGCCCTGGCCCAGCCGCGGCACCGACCGCAGGCCGCGCCGCCGGTGGACATGCAGCGCGTGGCCGAGCGCCGCCGCGCCTACGCCGCCGGGTTCGACCTGTACCTGATCCTGGTGGTGGGCGTGCTGAGCGCGATCGGCCTGCTGATGGTCTACAGCGCGTCGATCGACGTCAGCTTCCAGGTCACCGGCGACCCGGACAACACCACGTATTTCTTCATCCGGCAGCTTCGCTCGATGGCGATCGGGCTGGTGCTGCTGGTCGTGCTGGCGCGGCTCGATTACCACATCTGGCGTCCGATCTCGATCGCGATGATGCTGGGCGTCATCCTGCTGCTGATCCTGGTGCTGCGTTTCGGCGAAACGCGCTTTCAGGCCCAGCGCTCGCTGTTTCAAGGCTCGTTCCAGCCCGGCGAGCTGGCGAAGTTCACCGTCGTGATCTACATGGCGGCGTGGCTGGCGGCCAAACAAACTCGGCTGCACAACATCTTCTACGGGATCATCCCGTTCAGCGTCCTGGTGGGCACCATCGCCTTCCTGATCGTGCTCCAGCCGGACCTCAGCACGGCGGCCAGCATCCTGGCGACCGCGCTCAGCATGTTCTTCATCGCCGGGGCCGACTGGTTCCAACTGCTGGCGATTGGCGCGGTGATGGGCGTCAGCGGCTGGCAGTTGATCACGCGGATCGACTACGCGAGCCAGCGCCTGGCCGCGCACACTGCCGCCGTCGAAGACCTGACCCAGGCCAGCGATCACGTGCAGCAGGCGGTGACCGCCTTCATCAACGGCGGGCTGTTCGGGGTGGGCCTGGGCGAAGGCAAACAGAAATTCGGCAACAACCTGCCCTTTCCGCACACGGACAGCATCTTCGCGGTGATCGGCGAGGAACTGGGACTGGTCGGCACGTTTTTCGTGATCGTGCTGTTCGTCCTGCTGATCTATCGCGGCTTCACCATCTCGCGCTACGCGCCGGATATGTTCGGCGGGCTGCTGGCGGCGGGCGTGACCTGCTGGCTGGCCTACGATGCCCTGCTGAACATCGCGGTGATGACCGCCATCGTGCCGCCGACCGGGGTGCCGCTGCCGTTCATCAGCTTCGGCGGGTCGTCGCTGGTGGCGGCGCTGGCCGGGGTGGGCCTGATGCTGAGCGTCTCGCGCGCCATCAGCCAGAGCGCGCAGCCCCGGCGCCGGCAGTAGGCGCGGGGGGACGGAGAGGGATTCGTGCGAGTGATGATCTCCGCCGGGGGGACCGGCGGCGGCGTGTTTCCCGCGCTGACGGTGGCCCGCGCTTTGCGAGACGAGACGCCGGGCGTGGCGCTGAGCTTCGTCGGCGCGCGGGGTGACATGGCCCGCGACCTGGTCCGGCAAAACAGCGGCCTGTTTGACTCGTATCACGAGGTGCTGGCCGGGCCGCTGCACGGCGTCCCGCGCCTCGAGCAGATCGCCAACGTTCTCCGCACGCTGATCGGCATCGTCCAGGCGCTGGTCCTGGTCGCCCGGCTGCGGCCCCAGGCCCTGTTCCTGACCGGCGGCTGGGTCGGCGGGCCGGCGGCGGTGGCGTGCTGGCTGCTGCGCTGCCCGGTGGTGATCTACGTCCCCGACATCGAGCCGGGGCTGGCGCTGCGGCTGTTGGGGCGCAACTTCGCCCGCACCATCGCGGCCACCGTCGAGGACACCGGCGCATATTTCCCCGGCAAACAGGTCGTCGTGACCGGCTACCCGCTGCGCCCGGAATTCTGCGACGCGGATCGCGCGTCCGCCCGGCGCGCCCTGAACCTGGACCCCGCCCGCCCGACACTGGTCTTCTTCGGCGGCAGCCGCGGCGCGCGGAGCATCAACACGGCGCTGACCGCCATCGCGCCGGACCTGATCGCCGGTGGGGCGCAGATCGTGCACGTCACGGGCCGGCTCGACTGGTCGGAGATGGAGGCATGGCACGCGCAGCTCCCCGCCGAGCAGCAGGCGCACTACTGGATTTTTCCGTTCGTGGCCCAGATGTGGCACGTCCTGGCCGCCGCCGACCTCGCGATCAGCCGGGCGGGGGCTTCCACGCTGGCCGAATATCCCGCGCTGGGCGTCCCGGCGATCCTGGTGCCGTATCCCTACGCGTGGCGCTACCAGAAGATCAACGCCGATTACCTGGTGGCGCGCGGCGCGGCGGTCGTGCTGGAAGACGACCGCCTGGGGGACGATCTCCTGCCGCTGATCCGGGCGCTGCTGGACGACCGCGGGCGGCTGGACGCGATGCGCGCGGCGGCGCGGTCGCTGCGCCAGCCGGACGGCGCGCGGGCGATTGCGCGGCTGCTGCTCCGCACGGCGGGGCATCGGGCAGGCGATTCCGGCGGCTGACCTCTATTGGCGCGACAGGAAAGTTAAGCGATACTAATACGTGATCACGACTGGCAGGGGACGAGGCTGATGATACAACTATCCACCTTCTTATGGCTCATGATCCTGATGTTCGCCGGCATCGGGTTTATGCGCGGCTGGGCGAAAGAGTTGGTCGCCACAGCCGGGATCGTGTTGGCCTTGTTCACGCTCAAGCAGTTCGAAAGCATCCTGATCGATCCCCTGACCAACGGCGAGCAGGCGTCCAAGTTCTATCTACAGGCGACGATCCTGTTCATCATCGGGTTTTTCGCCTACCAGACATCGCCCGAAGCATTCCGCGGCACGTCGCGCCGCTCGTCCAACCGCGAGGGGCTGCAAGAGGGCATCCTCGGCGCGCTGGTGGGCGGCCTCAACGGCTACCTGCTGTGGGGATCGCTGTGGTGGTATATGGACAACCTCGAGTACCCGCTCAGCAACCATATCGTGCCGGTCGTGCCCGGCTCGCCCAGCGCGGATATGGTCGACATGCTGCCCCTCAGTTGGATGCTCGGCGGCGATGGCAGCCTGCTCTCGCTGCTGATGATCGGCCTGTTCATCTTCGTGATCGTCGCGATCATTTGATTCCACAACAAGCTTTACCCCTGCTTTAACAAACAAAAGGGAAATCTGCGATGAGATTTTCACGCGTTGTTTTGGAAAACTGGCGCAATTTTGGGCAAGTGGATGTCACTTTGCAGAATCGCGCATTCTTGGTTGGGCCCAATGCATCTGGGAAATCGAACTTCCTCGATGTGTTCCGATTCTTACACGATCTTGTTGTGCCGGGCGGCGGATTTGAGCAAGCAGTAATCAGTCGAGGAGGCGTATCAAGCATTCGCAATCTTGCTGCTCGTCATCCGTCAACTGATGTCGTCATCGAAGTTGAACTTGAAAACAAAGAAGCAAATTGGCGTTACAGAATTGCCTTCAATCAAGATAGTCGCCAGCGCTCACGCCCTTTGTTGAGGCAAGAACGAGTCTGGCGTGGAGATGAGGTGATTCTGGATCGTCCAGACAAGAATGATCAGGCTGACGGCGAACGTCTGCGCCAAACGCACCTCGAGCAAACATTTGCCAATCGCGACTTCCGCGAAATTGCCGAATTCTTCACCACGGTGAGATATTTCCACCTCGTTCCCCAACTTGTCCGTGATCCTGAACTCATGTTGATTCGTGAGGATGATCCGTATGGCAGTGACTTTCTGGAGCAGATTGCGAAGACGGCACGAAAGACACGCGAATCCCGTCTGAAGCGAATCCTTGAGGCGCTGCGTGTGGCCGTTCCCCAACTAATCGAACTCGAACTCAAGAAGGATGAGCGCGGAGTACCACATTTGCGCGGCAAGTACCAACACTGGCGCCCTAGGGGGGCATGGCAAACAGAATCCGATTTCTCTGATGGAACGCTTCGCTTGATGGGGCTGTTGTGGGCACTGTTAGATGATGCGGGTAGTGGTCCTTTGTTGTTAGAAGAGCCCGAGCTTTCTCTGCATCCGGCTGTTGTGCAACGCATTCCACAAATGATGCTTCGTGTACAACGTTCAAGGAAACGGACCATCCGGCAAGTGTTCCTCAGCACGCATAGTAGTGACCTGCTTCAGGAAGGCATTGCTGCGGATGAAATCCTGCTGTTCGTTCCTACAGAAGAGGGCAGCCATGTCGAGGTGGGTGCTATGGTTGATCAAGTGAGAATCCTTCTGGAAGCGGGAATTCCACCGGGCGAAGTGGTGATGCCCTTTACGCAGCCTTCAGAAGTCGGCCAACTATCGTTCTGGGGAGATTGATGTATGGCATCGTCGCTCCTGCCGGTAAATCTTTTGGTCGAAGGCCCTACAGACGAAGTGGTTGTCAGGCGCGTATTGGAGCATGTAGGGCTTGCTTATGGAACCACATATGGAAAGAGCGGTAAGCCGCATATCCTTAAAGTGCTTCCGAAATACAATCAAGCAGCCCGGTTCTTCCCCTGGTTAGTGGTTGTAGATCTCGACCGAGACAACGACTGCGCGCCCGATTTTGTACGGGTTCACCTGCCCAAACCAGCAGAGCATATGTGCTTTCGAGTAGCAGTCAGGGCTATCGAGGCGTGGTTGATGGCTGATCGCGAGCAGCTAGCAAGGTTTCTTCACATCCCCAAAACCAGGTTGCCGACAGAACCTGACGCTGAAGAAGACCCAAAACGCACGCTCATTGATCTCGCCCGACAGAGCACCCGTTCATCCATTCGTGAAGATATCGTTCCCAGATCGGGTAGTGGCACCTCTATTGGACCAGGATACATCAGCCGTATCATCGAGTTCGTTGAAGGAACCGATATTCGTTGGCGGCCCGAAATAGCCGCCCAGCATTCAGATAGCTTGTATCGGTGCATTAACGCGTTAGAAAGCCTCAAGAATTAATACCATGCACCCATCCAGACACCCCATTCACATCGTCGGAATCGGCGGGTTCGGCATGTCGTCGATTGCCCGCATCCTGCTCCAGCGCGGGCACGCGGTCAGCGGGTCGGACCTGCGCGCCAACGAGTTCACCCAGGCGCTGGCCGCCGAGGGCGCGACGATCTACCACGGGCACGCTGCGGCCCACATCCGGGGCGCGGCGCAGGTGATCATCTCGTCGGCGGTGCCGGACGACAACCCGGAGGTCGTCGCGGCCCGCGCCGCGGGAATCCCGGTCCTGCGGCGGCGCGACCTGCTGGGCGAGCTGATGGCCGGGCAGATCGGGATCGCGGTGGCCGGGACGCACGGCAAGACGACCACCACCGCCCTGCTGGCCCACACGCTGATCGAGGCCGGGCTGGACCCCACCTACATCGTCGGCGGCGTGATGCGCAACACGGGCACGAACGCGGGCGTGGGGCGCGGCCCGCATTTCGTGATCGAGGCCGACGAGTACGACCGGATGTTTTTGGGCCTGCGCCCGCGCGTGGCCGTCGTGACGACGATCGAGCACGACCACCCCGACTGTTTCCCGACCGAGGCCGACGTGATCGCGGCGTTCGAGCAGTTTGCCGACCGCCTGCCGGATGACGGCCCGCTGGTCATCTGCGCGGACGACCGGCTGGCCCGCGCGCTGGGCGAGCGCTGCCGCGCTGCCGGCAGGCCGGTGATCACGTATGGCCTGGAGGCCGGTCTCGCGCCGGACTGGACGGCCACCGATCTCGAACCCGACGCCGGCGGCGGGATGCGGTTCACCGCCCGGCGCGGGGAGCAGATACTGGGCCGGGCGCGCGTGGCGCTGCCCGGCGCGCACAACGTCCAGAACGCGCTGGCCGCCCTGGCCGTGGCGGATCATCTGGGCGTGCCGTTCGAGCGCGCTGCCGCCGCGCTGGACTCATTCATGGGCGCGGGGCGGCGCGGCGAGATCATGGGGCAGGCCGGCGGCGTGACCGTGGTCAGCGACTACGCCCACCATCCCACCGCCATCGCCGTCACGCTGGCCGCGTTCCGCGACCGGCCCGGCGTGCGCGATCTGTGGGCCGTGTGGCAGCCGCACACCTACGGGCGGCTGCGCGCCCTGGCGGCGGAATTCGCCGGGGCGTTCGGCGCGGCGGATCACGTGCTGATCACGGACGTGTATTCCGTGCGCGAAACCGTCGCGCCGGGGCTGGACGCGCCCGCCATGGCCGGGCGTCTGCGCGCCGCGGGGCATCCGGATGCCCGCTACACCGGCGGGCTGGAAGCCACCGCAGCGGTACTTGTGGAGGATGTCCGGCCCGGCGATTGTGTGTTACTGTTGTCGGCAGGGGATGCGCCACAGATCGGCGTGCGCGTGCTCGATGCGCTGCGCGCGCGCAACCAGGAGGAGGCACGATGACCGATCGCTATGCAACCCTGGCGGACCGCTTTGGGGTGGCGCTCAAGCGCGACGAACCGCTGGCCCGCTACACCGTCGCCCGGCTGGGCGGCCCGGCGGACGCGCTGCTGGCCGCCAACAGCACCACCGATCTCACCGAAGCCGTGACGCTGGCCTGCCAGGCCGATATCCCGTGGATCATTCTCGGCGGCGGGACCAACGTGCTGATCTCCGACGCGGGCTACCGGGGCCTGGTCATCATCAACCAGGCGAAAGGCGTCCGGTTCGAGAACGAAGGGCGCGTCGTGGCCGAAAGCGGCGCGAGCCTGTCCACGCTGGCCCGGCGCTGCATGAACCAGGGACTGGCCGGGCTGGAATGGGCGGTGAACGTGCCGGGCACCGTCGGTGGGGCGGTGGTCAACAACGCGGGCGCTCACGGCGGCGATATGTCGGACTCGGTGCGCTGGGTCGAGGTTTTCACCGTGCACGACCGGCCCCACATCGAGCTGTGGTCCACCGGGCAGATGCGCTACGAATACCGGAACTCGGTGCTGAAGGGGCAGCCCGGCTGCCAGGTGGTGCTGAGCGTCACGCTGGCGCTGGAGCCGGGCCACGATCCCGAGGCGCTCAACGCCCGCGCCAGCGCCTTCGTCGCGCACCGCAAGCGCACCCAGCCGCCGGGCGCGACGCTGGGCAGCATCTTCAAGAACCCGCCGGGCGATTATGCCGGGCGTTTGATCGAAGCCGCCGGGCTGAAGGGTACGGCCATCGGCGGCGTGGAGATCTCGTCGGTGCACGCCAACTTCATCGTCAACAAGGGCGAAGGCACCGCCCGCGACTACCGCGCGCTGATCGAGACGGCGCAGCAGGTCGTGCGCGAGAAGCTCGACGTGGCGCTGGAGCCGGAGATCGAGTTCGTCGGAACGTGGGACTGAGCGCGCGCTTCCCCCGCAGTCTGGAACTGTGTCGCAGCTACAAGCAGGGGCTGCGCCTGACTTAATAACCGGATAGTGTGGCGCATTGGACAACGGGCGCGTGTTGGATTATAGTGGGATTATGTGTGGGAAATCTCGGCGAGTGCGACTACAATAGTGTCAGCACAGCGGGGGAGCACCGGAGCATTGTCACAGCCGTCCGTCAGCAATCACGTAACCAACGATGCCCTCATCAGTTGAAACCAGGCAGCGGCGTGCGCGTCGCGATCCGGGGCACGTGCGCCCGGTGGGTGAATCGGGGTCGGCTGAGCGTTTGCGCCCTTTACCGCAGCGCATGGCGCCGCGCTCGCGCCTGGAGGCGGCCAGCACGCGCAGCGTCGCCCAGCGCCGGGCCGAGCGGCGCGCCCGCAAGCAGGTCGCACAGGCCCAGCGCGCGGGCGTAACCCGGCGGCGGCGGATACACCCGCTCGCCATTCTGAGTTGGCGCGCGGTGTCGCTGGTGATCGTGATCGGGCTGAGCATCGTGCTCTACCTGTTCCTGACGTCGGACGCGTTTTTCGTCCAGTCGGTGGCGATTGGCGGCGAGAAATACCTGTCGCGCGAGGAGGTTTTCCGTTTCAGCGACGTCGCGCAGCGCCACATCTTCTGGATCGACCCGGTTGAGGTCGAGCGGCGGCTGGAGCAGGTGCCGAATATCGCGGATGCGACGGTGTACGTCGGGTGGCCGCCCGACATGGTCCAGATCCTGGTGGTCGAGCGCGAGCCGGCCCTGATCTGGGAGCAGAGCGTGCGGGTGTGGGTGGACGTCAACGGGATCGTGATGAAACAGCGTGAAGACCGCCCCGACCTGCTGCGCATTGTCGTGCCCAACGCAACCGAGCCGCTCGACGTGGGCGCGCGCATCCCGCAGTCGATCATCGATGGCGCGCTGTATCTGAAGCGCCGCTATTCGAATATCGATGTTCTGTTATATGATTCGTTGAAAGGGTTGGGGTATCGTGACGGTCGGGGGTGGACAGTCTGGTTTGGCGATGGCGCCGAGATGGACGTCAAGTTGTTGAACTACAACGCCATTGTGGAGGCCATCGTCGCGCAGGTGCAGCCTGGCGAGATTGTCATGTCCGATCCAGACCGGCCCTACTATACCGTTCTGTGGCGTAAATAGCCGGGCAAGCATGTAATGGGCGATCTGGTTGTAGGAATTGATGTCGGCACCACTAAGGTGTGCACGCTGGTGGGTGAGGTCCGCGACACGGATATCTACGTGCTCGGTCTGGGCATCGAGCCGTCCCACGGGATGCGCAAGGGGATGGTGACCGACGTGAACGCGCTGACCGCCGCGATCTCGTCGTCGGTCCACAAGGCCGAGCGCAGCAGCGGCTATGAGATCGGGCGCGCCTTCGTGTCGATCGCGGGCGGGCACATCGAGTCGATCAACAGCAGCGGCGCGGCGGGCGTGTCGGGCCAGCGCGGGGTCCAGGTGGCCGATCTGGAGCGCGCGATGGACGCGGCGCGAGCCGTCAGCCTGCCCCACGGGCGCGAAGTGCTGCACGTCATCCCGCGCAATTACAGCCTCGACGGCCAGACCGGGCTGCGCAGCCCGCTGGGCATGTTGGGCTTTCGCCTGGAAGTCGAGGCGCACATCATCACCGCCGCGACGGCCAGCATCCACAACCTGGAGCGCTGCGTCGAGGCCGCCGGAGTGGTCGTCGACCGGTTCATCCTCAACCCGCTGGCGTCCGGCGACGTGATTTTGACCGACGAGGAGCGCGAGTCCGGCGTGATGGTGGTGGACATCGGCGGCGGCACGACCGACCTGGCGATGTTCATCGATGGCGCGGTGTGGCACACGGCGGTGATCGCGGTCGGCGGGCAGCACATCACCAACGACACGGCGCACGGCCTGCACCTGCCCTTCGAGCTGGCCGAGGCCGTCAAGCTGGAATACGGTCACGCCGACCCGAAGGCGGTCAGCCCGCTGGAGGCGTTCCCGATCCAGCCGTTCGGCGAGGAACTGCCCAGCAAGGTGCAGCGCGCCGACCTGGCGCACATCATCAACGCGCGCGTGGCCGAGATCTTCGAGCTGGTGCTGAAAGAGGCCAAGCGCAGCGGGTACGACGGCCTGTTGAAGGCGGGCATCGTCCTGACCGGGGGCAGCAGCCTGCTGCCGGGGATCAAAACGGTCGCCAGCGACGTGCTGCGCATGCCGGTGCGCGTGGCCCAGCCGGAGAACCTGACCGGCATGGCCGAGGCGCTGAAAAATCCGTCATACAGTACCAGCGTAGGATTGCTAAAACTGGGTCTGATCATGGATCTTGAAGATGATCGACGGCTCTCGATGAGGCAGAATGGATCGGAGCGGCACGGCCCGAACATCGGGCGCATTTTCCGGCGGGCGATTGACCGGCTCCTGCCGCGTGAAGAGAATGAGGTTTGAGCGACAGGGATTTAGCATAATAGATCATAGAATCATTTTCGCTATTTTAAAAATGCCGTACAATAGGCAGTAGCACGATCGACGTTACCCGGAGGTTTGCAGGCCACGCACGGGCCGCCGGGGAAATCATTGCAGACCATTAGGAGGGTGTTTTCATGACGGACGCTATGCCCCTGGGTGATAATTTCGCCAGCATCAAGGTGATCGGGATCGGCGGCGGCGGCGGGAACGCCGTCAACCGCATGATTGAAGAAGGGTTGGGTGGGGTCGAATTCATCTCGATCAACACCGACGCGCAGGCTTTGCTGTTGAGCAAAGCCAAGACTCGTGTCCGGATTGGGGATAAGCTGACGCGTGGCCTGGGCGCCGGCGGCAACCCGGAGATCGGACGCAAAGCCGCCGAAGAGAGCGCCGACGAGCTGTACGAAGTGCTGCGCGGCGCGGACATGGTCTTCATTACCGGCGGCATGGGCGGTGGGACCGGCACCGGCGGCGCGCCGGTGGTGGCTCAGGTCGCCAAAGAGCTGGGGGCGCTGACGATCGGCGTGGTGACGCGGCCCTTCACGTTCGAAGGCGCGCGCCGCATTCAGTCCGCCGAGGCTGGCATCGAGGCGCTCAAGAGCCAGGTAGACACCCTGATCGTGATTCCCAACGACCGGCTGCTGCAAATCGTCGACAAGCGCTCCAGCCTGCAGGATGCGTTTGGCATGGCCGACGACGTGCTGCGCCAGGGTATTCAGGGCATTTCCGAACTGATCACGGTGCCCGGCCTGATCAACCTGGACTTCGCCGACGTCCGCACGATCATGTCCGAGGGCGGGGCGGCGCTGATGGCCGTGGGCCGTGCTTCGGGCGAGGACCGCGCCCGCAATGCTGCCGAGGAAGCGATCAGCAGCAGCCTGCTCGACGTGACCATCGACGGCGCGCGCGGCATTCTGTTCAACGTGACCGGCGGGCCGGACATGAGCCTGTTCGAGGTCAACGAGGCCGCCGCCATCATCAAGGAAACGTCGCACCCGGACGTCAACCTGATCTTCGGCGCGGTGATCGACGAGAACATGGGCGACGAGGTCCGCATCACGGTGATCGCCACCGGGTTCGAGCAGTCGCGCGTGGCGACGCGCCGCCCGGTCAGCGCTCGCGAGCGTGCCAGCAGCGCGTCGCACGCACCAGCCGCCCGCCCGGAACAACGCCGCGCGCCCGAACCGCCACCCGCGACGGTCGAGCCGGTGGATGACGAAGAGCCCGCCCCCGCGAAGCAGCAGCCCGCTTCGAAGAACGTGGGCGAGGGGTTCACGTCGCAGGTGTACGACACCGACAACCTGGACATTCCGGCCTTCTTGCGCCGCCGCTAAGCGAGCGCTCCAGCCGGATGTGACCCTGCCCCGCGCCGGAATCCGGGCGCGCGGTAAGGGCCTGTCCGTCGATACCCTCGAACGAATTGCTTCCCCGGCCAGGTAGCTTTGGCCTGCCTGCCTGGAGGGGAGGCAATTTGCGTTATGGCCGCGAACGGTCTCTAACCTTAAATTATCCAAATTAGTACCCTGGTACTATGGGCTAGAATGTCTGTTCATGATACAGTGGTAACCACCTCACCGCCATATATAGGGCTTTGACTGGGGCGTACCCCCTACATCTGGGGGTTTATGTTTCTAACAGGCGGTGAGCACGCTTTTTGAGCCATATATTCCGTTTTTTGTCTGTCCAGAAAAGAGAGCGTTATGCAGTGCCCATATTGCGGTGCGGAAAACCAACTCCGCGTGGTCGATACAACCCACGATTCGGATGACGGAATCCGTCGCCGGCGCGAGTGCAAAGCGTGCAGCCGGCGGTTCAGCACCTACGAGCGCGTGCTGCGGGCGACCCCCATGTTGATCAAGAGCAACGGCGACCGCGAAGCGTTCGACCGCGAAAAACTGATCCGGGGCATTCAGATCTCGTGCGCCAAGCGGCCCATCCCGGCGGCAGACATCAACAGCCTGGTGGAAGAGATCGAGACGCACCTGCAGCACATCGGGCAAGACGAGGTATCGAGCCGGGTGGTGGGCGATATGGTCATCGAGGGCCTGAAACGGCTGGACCCGATCGCCTATATTCGTTACGCCATCGTGTATCTCGGATTGGACAATCTGACCAGCGTGCGCGACATGCTGGACAGCCTATTGGGCGATCAGCAAAGCCATACTAACGCGAAAGGGTCCGGGGCGGCGTCCGGCGCTGCGGATACGGGGAAGAGGTCCGCGCCAACGGCAGCCGGAAGCGAGAGCGAACCGCCACCCGACTTGTCGTCCTGATAAATCAAACACCAACTGCATATGGATTGGGGAGCCTGGCTTTTTCGGAACCAGGACTTACGATTTCGGTTTCGCACGCGCCAGACGAGACACAAGGAGGAACTGCAAGGTGGGAGCGAAAGAGCAGACCAACAAGGTTGATCCACGGGCTAACGGCTTTCAGAAGGTTCCGCTGCCGCCCGACCTCGACCGCGCGATTCCGCTGACCGACAACGCCCGCACCGTTCTGCGCAAGCGCTACCTGCGGCGCGGGGACGACGGCCAGCCGATCGAGACAGAGCAAGAGATGTTTTGGCGCGTGGCGTATCACGTAGCGAAGGCGGAAGAAGAGTTCGGAAGCGATGTCGAAGGCAACGCGCGCCGCTTTTACGATCTGCTGACCAATTTACTGTTTTTCCCCAACAGCCCGACGTTCACCGGCGCCGGGACCCCGCTGGGACAGCTCGCCGCGTGTTTCGTGCTCGCCATCGACGACGACATGGGCCGCACCGGCTCCGGCATATTCGAGACGCTGCGCAACGCCGCGCTGATCCAGCAGACCGGCGGCGGCAACGGCTTCTCGTTCAGCCGCCTGCGTCCGAAGGGCGCGCTGGTCAAGTCGTCGAGCGGGCTGGCGACCGGGCCGGTGGGCTTTCTGCGCGTGTACGACGAGGCGTTTGGAGAGATCGCGCAAGGTGGATGTTTGATTCCTGAAACGCTGGTCTTCACCCAGGAAGGGCTTTTGCGCCTGGACGAGATCGTCCCCACCGGCGAAACGGGCTGGTACCCGCACGAGGTGACAGTCGCCACCGACGACGGCCCGCGCCGTTCGCGGCAGGGTTTCAACAACGGGACCGTTCCCGTGCTGCGCGTCTCGACGGATATGGGACTCTCCCTCACCGGCACGCCGAATCACAAGGTCAAGGTCATGACCGATGATGGGCCTGTGTGGCGCCGCCTGGACGCTTTACAGCCGGGCGACTCGTTGATCGTGAAGTTAGGGCAGCATGCCGGGCGATCTCAAGCGCTCAACTGCCCTGTGCGCCACCACGGCAACCAGATCATGCCCGATTTTCCGCGGGCGATTGACGCGGAATTCGCGTTCTTCCTGGGGTACATGGCCGGTGATGGTTTCGTCGCCAGGGGGAGCAGCGACCACCGCATCGGCGTGACGGTCGCGCATAGCAGTTACCTGATGCGCGAAATGCCCCTGTTGATGCAGCGCCTGTTCGGCGAACAGGTGACGATCCACACCCTGCAAAAACCGGAAGATGCATCGGTCACGTTCACGATCGACAACCGCGCCGTCAAGGATTTTCTGCTCATCAATGGCCTGGACAAGACGTCGCGCGCGACGGTTCGTGTGCCCCGGTTGATTCGCCAGAGCCCGCCGGAGATCGTGGGCGCATATCTGCGCGGTCTGTTTGAGGCGGACGGTTCTCCATCGCATCACTATCCCCAACTCATGAGCAGCTCGCGACGGCTGATCGACGAAGTCGCGTCGCTGTTGATCGGCCTGGGGTGCCCGGTGCGAATCTCACAACAACCACACAGTGAGGATCGATACGGGACACAGACTGTGTGGGCGCTGCGCATCCAGTCGTTCCACGGCTTGCAGAACTGGAAGACACGCATCGGCTGCGATCCCGAATCGCGGTTCGCCGCCTGTCTCGACTTCGAGCCGGATCTGACGCGTGAAACGACGTATCCGCTGCCATCCGCTGGGTTTTGGGTCGGCCCGGTGTTGGAGGCCACGCAGTTGGCCCAGATCGACGCGCGCGGACGCGGGAAAAACTTCCGCGCCACGTCGCCACAACTGCGCAAGAAACTGCTGCGCTACACGCGCGGCGACCGGAATCTGAGCCTGTCGGGCTATACGCTGCTGAGCGAGGCGTATGACGAGTTTTCCCAACACGCGCGCCCGGTAGATGATCTCTGGTTTGTCACCGTCGAGCAGGTTGAGTCCGCTGGCGAGGCGCTGACGCTGGACATCGAGGTCGAGGACAACCATACGTATCTGGCCGGCGGCATGGTGACGCACAACTCGCGCCGTGGAGCGAATATGGCCGTGCTGCGCGTCGATCACCCCGACATCAAGGAATTCATCACCTGCAAGACCAGCGAGAACGCGATCACCAACTTCAACATCTCGGTTGGCATCACCGACGCTTTCATGCGCGCCGTGGAAGACGATACCGAATTCGAGTTGGTGAGTCCCCAGGACGGCAGCGTGTGGGACACGGTCCGCGCCCGCGACGTGTTCGACATGATCGTCAAGCAGGCGCACCACAACGGCGAGCCGGGCGTGCTGTTCCTCGACACGGCCAACCGCGAAAACCCGGTCCCGCACCTGTACGAGCTGGAGAGCACCAATCCCTGTGGCGAGCAGTTCCTCGGGCCCAACGAGAACTGCTGCCTGGGGTCGATCAATCTCGCCCGCCACATGACCGCCGATGGGCGCGTGGACTGGGACAAGCTGCGCGCGTCGGTCGTCACCTCGACCCGCTTCCTGGAGGACGTTGTCTCGGCCAATGCCTACGTGCCCGCCGTGCCCGAACTCAAGGAAGCGGCGCATCGCGTCCGGCGGATCGGCCTGGGCATCATGGGGCTGGCGGACATGATGTACGCGCTGGGCGTGCGCTATGGCTCCGAGCAAGGGCAGGAATTCGCCAGCCAGGTGATGGAGTTCGTGCGCTTCCATTCGATGCGCACCAGCATCGAGCTGGCCGAGGAGCGCGGCCCCTTCCCCGGCATCGCGGGCAGCATCTACGACCCGGAGCACCTCACCTGGCAGCCGCCTCAGCCGCTGGTCCCGCACACGAGCGACTGGGGGCGTCCGGCGCTGGACTGGACCGAGATCGTCGAGGGCATCCGGCAGCACGGCATTCGCAACGGCGCCCAGACGACGATCGCGCCCACCGGGACGATCTCGACGGTGGCCGGGTGCGAGGGGTACGGCTGCGAGCCGGTCTTCGCGCTGGCCTACATCCGCTACGTCAACGACAACGGCCAGCAGCTTTCCCTGCAATACACCAGTCCGCTGTTCGAGCGCGCGCTGCGCCGGGCCGGGCTGGATGACGAGGCGATCGAGAACGTCGTCGCGCAGGTCAACCAGACGGGCACCTGCCAGCATATCGAAGCCGTGCCGGAGCCGCTCCGCCACGTGTTCGTCGTCAGCGGTGACGTGAGCGCCGAAGAACACGTCCGGATGCAGGCCGCGCTGCAAGCCTTCACCGACAACGCGATCAGCAAGACGTGCAACTTCCCCGAAGACGCCACCGAGGACGACGTCGCCAAAGCCTACATGCTGGGCTGGAAGCTCGGCTGTAAGGGGCTGACGGTCTACGTGACGGGCAGCCGCGAGAAGGTGGTGCTCGAGACGGCGCAAACGCGCAAGAAGAAATCGGGCGATCCGGTCGAGCAGCAGCGGCTGTTCAACGAGGAGAAAAAACCGCGCCCGCGGCACCTGCCCGGCAAGACCTACCGCGCCCGGACGCCGCTCGGCACGACCTACGTCACCGTCAACGAGAACGGCGAGGGCAAAGGGCAGCCGTTCGAGGTCTTCATGCACACGTCCAAAGCCGGGTCGGAAACGGCGGCGGTGTCCGAGGCCCTGGGCCGCCTGATCTCGTACATCCTGCGGCTCAGCTCGCCGGTCAGCCCGCGCAACCGGGTCAAGGAAATCGTGCGCCAGTTGAGCGGGATCGGCGGGATGCGATCGATTGGCTTCGGCCCCCAGCGGGTCAGCAGCCTGCCGGATGGCGTGGCCCAGGTGCTGCAAGAATACCTGGACGAGAGCGCGGACGACGAGGCGCTCCAACCGCCGCCCGTGCCGGAGACCCAGCTCGCGCTGCCGATCAAGCCGGCCAAGCTGGGCGACCTGTGCCCGGAGTGCGGCGCGGCGACGCTGGTCAACGAGGAAGGCTGCCGCAAGTGCTATAGCTGCGGGTTCAGCGAGTGCTAACGGTGGAGCCGGGGCCTGTCGATGGTGGCGGGCCCCGGTTTTTTTGCCCGGCGCGCCGCCGGATCAGCAGCCAAATGCGCGTGAATTCACCGGAATCACGGCGGATCGCCCGCCTGTGAGTCGCCCCGGCCAGATCGTACCCTTGACGGTTAGGACTGCGTTTGGTATGATAGCACTCCGCTGGCGAAAAACGCCAGCCACGTTGCGGGGTAGAGCAGTGGCAGCTCGTCGGGCTCATAACCCGGAGGTCGCAGGTTCGAATCCTGCCCCCGCTACCTGAACGAAGGCCCCAGTCGAATTCGGCTGGGGCTTTTGCGTGTGGGGGATGGGGCGCGGAGAGGGGCGTTTTTTCGCTCACGCCTCACCTGGGCCCACCAGCGCGAATGCATCGACGCGCGGATCTCCGGTCGTGGCCTGTTCGTCCTCCCACATGGAGACTTCTGCGGTCTGGTATCCGGCGGAACGCGCAACCGTTTTTCCCCCACATCCCCCTGATGCTATACTACGGACTCGCCCGCATCCCCTAGTGCCAAGAGAATCAGACCCATGCCGACCCTCACCCCCCAGCAGTTCACGGACAAATGGGAGCGCTCCGACCTCAAGGAACGCGCCAGCTACCAGGAACACTTCATGGACGTCTGCCGCCTGGTGGACCACCCCACGCCCGCCGAGAAAGACCCCGC